>Ga0105105_10000251_pt1 | contig 24740 bp, 24 predicted proteins | sample PPLLaktember2015_4_FD_79108 | JGI IMG/M metagenome (GOLD analysis project Ga0105105, IMG submission 79108) | Freshwater sediment microbial communities from Prairie Pothole Lake near Jamestown, North Dakota, USA - PPLs Lake P8 Core (1) Depth... | ecosystem: Environmental > Aquatic > Freshwater >...
ATATAATAAGCGCCCGAGAGTATCAAGGTGATGGCCATCAAGATCAGCATATCATTGATTTCAAAATGACCGCCCAGGAAATGATCGGTTAACAAAAAAATAGACCAGGCCGGCAGATGTAACATGGGCCGGGCGGCGAAAATTAAATCCAGGGCTTTCATGGCCGGGCCCCATCAGGAATAGACGAAGTATTTAAGGAAGAGAAATAGGGTCGGCGCCGCAAATAAGAGGGAATCAAAGCGATCCAGGACCCCGCCATGTCCGGGGATAATATTTGAAGAATCCTTAATATTCAAAGAGCGCTTCCAGAGCGACTCCACCAGGTCGCCCAATTGCCCCACAAACGAAATAAGAATACCGGCGATGATCAAAAGGGACAAATCAATGGTGGCCAGCCTCCAGAAATAAAGAATGACGGCAACGATAATGCCGCCGGACAGACCGCCAATGAAGCCGGCCACGGTTTTTTTGGGGCTGACCGTCGGCGCCAACGGGCTTTTCCCTATGGCCTTGCCGATCCACATGGCCAATGAATCGGAGAGCCAGAGAGTCCCGAACAGGAATAATAGCCAATCCCCACCCAATTCCGAATAATCCCGGATCAAATAGACAAAAGGATATAGCAGGCCAATATAAGCGGTTCCCCAGAAGAGTGTTGTTAACAACCGAAATAACTGCTCCACGGGCTCGCTGCGGATGGCCAGAAGCATTCCCGCTACAAGGAAATACCCCATCAAGAGAACGGCGCCGGTTTCGTAAGAGATAAGCATGGCCGAGGCCGTGGTGGCGATGACGAAAAAATAAGTCACGCCCCAGAAAATTATATGTCTGGATCCCAGAACGCGCCACAGGAATTCCCCGGCGGCCACGGAGGCAAAGAGCATCAACAATCCGAATAAATAGTATCCGCCCAGGTATGAGAACCAAATAATAAGGGGACCGAATATGGCGGCCACAATTATTCGGGTAAGCATATTATTCATGGAATTTTACACTTTCCCAAATCGCCGCTCTCGCCTTTGATATTCAATGATGGCTTCAAACAGTTCCAGCCGCCCAAAATCAGGCCAGAGAACATTGGTGATATACATTTCGGTATAACTGGTCTGCCATAGAAGGAAATTGGAAATCCGCATTTCACCCGAGGTTCGCACCAATAAATCCGGGTCGGTGATTCCCGCGGTATATAGATAATCGGAGAAAAGGGATTCATTTATTTCGCTGGGCAAGATGTGACCGGAGCGGATTCCCAAAGCAATGGCACGAACGGAGTCGATTATTTCCGTTCTCCCGCCGTAGTTGAGGGCCAGGTTAAGCACCAGACCGGTATTTTTCTTGGTTTTCTCCACCGCCATAGCCAGGGCCAGCCGACGGGATTTGGATAATTCGTCGATTCTTCCGATGGTAGTCAGGCGGACATTATTGCGATTCAACTCATCTATTTCCCGCCGGGTGGTGCGCGTCAGAAGTTTCATCAAGGCGGCAACTTCTTCGCGGGGGCGATTCCAGTTTTCAACCGAAAAAGTGTACAAAGTCAGATACTTCACGCCCAATTCGGCGCAGGCCCGGACCACGCGGCGAACCGCTTCCACCCCTGCTTCATGGCCCGCGGTCCGAGGAAGATCCCGCTTTTTGGCCCAACGCCCATTACCATCCATTATTATGGCGATATGCGCCGGAAGACGCTGCATATCAATCTTGGTTTTTAACTGGTCAGCATCGCTCGACATAGTGCCAATTATAGAGGGAGAAATTGTGGTTGGCAAGATAATACTATTTGCGTCGGATTTGGTAGTTTTCAAAATGAAGATCCTGGCGGAAATACCTTTTTAAAAATAACCCGGCAAAAGATCCCTGGATTGTCAGTGTCTTCAGAACGTTCTTATCCTGTTCGAAGCCGAATATATAGTTCAAAGAAAAGCGCTCGTATTCGCCATGGGAGGGGTAATGAAGCCGAAGTGTCTGAATAAAATATTTATCGCGGTCGAAGGAAATTACTCCAGAAGGACTATTTAAGTCGGAAGCGTCGACGGATTCGAATCCAATAGAAATTATCCCGCTTCCGGAGTCATTGGGGAAGAAATAAAACCGGCAGTTTTCCTGCCAGGGCTTATCGAAACGAAGTGTCTGTGGAACAGTATTTCGGTCAATTCCGGCGGAGTCGATTACCGCCACGGAGTCAATTCGGCCCTTACGATAAAACAAAGCGTACCGCGCCGTATCGGCTTTATCCAGGACACCCCGATAATTCAGGTAATGATAGCGGGAAACGACTTCCGTTTCAAAACTTAGTGTGGAATCATATAAGATATTCTCGGCCAGCACCGAATCCAATTTGTCAAAATAGAATTTCAAGGCATACTCGGTGTCCTCGGCCGATGTTATTGCAGAAATACTTACCAATAATAATGAAAGCAAAATTACAGCCTTGGCATTGCCTGCTGATATGATAGTATTTGGTCGCCGCCCGTTCATATTCTCCCCTATAATTGCGTGTCGCTCCGGTATTTTTCCAGGGTATCTCTTCGAAAGGTCTCAAAGTTATTGGTATCCAAGGCGCGACGAATCCCCCGCATCAGGTTCTGGAAATAATAAAGTGAATGATAGGTGGCAAGTATCAAGGCCGTTATTTCCTGCTGATTATACAAATGCCTGATATAGGCCCGGCTATATCTTCGGCAGACCCGGCAATCGCAATTTAAATCGAGCGGGCGGTCATCTTCGGCATATACGGCATTGCGAAAGACCAACGGCCCCTGCGAGGTAAATACCATGCCGGTCCGGGCGTTGCGGGTCGGCAAAACACAATCGAACATATCTATTCCGTAAGATACCGCCATAAGAATATCTTCGGGATAACCGACACCCATCAGGTAGCGAGGTTTGTCGAAGGGGAAATATTGAATGACTCCGGCCAGGGTATCTTCCATTTCGGCTTTGGATTCACCCACGGCCAGGCCCCCCACGGCGTAACCGGGGAAATTGAGCGCGATGATCTGCTCGGCGGAAAGTCGCCGCAGGTGGGGATATACCGAACCCTGAACGATACCGAATAAGGCGATACCGGTTGGGTCCCGGGTTTCCCAGTTTTCAAAATGCCGCAATCCCCGCGCGGCCCAGGCCGAGGTTCGTCTGACAGCCTCGGTAGCCTGTCTTTCCTCGCAGGGATAAGGGGCGCATTGATCAAAAGACATTATAATATCCGCCCCAATTTCTCGCTGAATATCAATAACATTTTCGGGATAGAAGTGATGCGAGGAGCCGTCGAGATGCGAGCGGAATATAACGCCCTCGTCATTTATCTTATTTAAATCCTGCATGGAGAAAACCTGGTAACCGCCGGAATCTGTAAGGGTAGGTTTATTCCAGGAAGTAAATCGAGCCAGTCCCCCCCGGGCTTTGATTAATGGTGAGCCGGGACGAAGATACAGGTGGTAAGTGTTGCCCAGAATTATCTCCGCGCCGCATTCTTCAAGGTCCTCGGCCGTAACGGCCTTGACAGCGCCGGTGGTGCCGACCGGCATAAAAGCCGGAGTTTGAAAAACTCCGTGACCGGTGGAGACCGCCCCGCGACGCGCGGCGCCATCTTTCTTAATAAGATTGAATAAAAGTGAAGCCGTCATAGCGATATCAACCGCTCGCCCGGCCATAGCGCGCCAGCATTTTGGTCAGGCCGCCGCGATACTCCCTTACTCCGGGGCAATATGCCAACGGCCGAATTTTATCGATATCGGGCTGGCCCTCCGGCGTAATGAGACTTTCATCGATATGGGTCATAATAATTCCGGCCACGAACATTTCATGAGAGCCGAGAAGATGAGAAAGCCTGACTTCACATTCCAGGTTAATCGGGCACTCCTTAATCAATGGCGCGGATACGGTAACAGCCGATAGCGGCGTCAGTCCCGTCTCATGGAATTTATCCACATTGCTTCCCGATTTGGTTCCGCAGAAGTCAACTTCCTTGAGGAGATTCTCGCCTGTCAGATTGACCACGAATTCGCCGGATTTCTTTATTATTTCCCAGGAATGACGATTTTGACGGACCGAGATGGACAGCATCGGTGGTTCCGAATTGACTATGCCTATCCAGCTGATAGTGATAATATTGGGTTTATATCCTGGAGCAACACAGGTTATCAGGGCAGCCGGGAGCGGCATAAGAATGGTCTTGGGCGGGAATTCCCTCTTGGCCATATTCCAAATCCTTTCAGAAAATAATTTCCAGAGCCTTTTCCAAATTGGCAATACCCTCCACTGATATATTGCCCGAATTCAGCCCTTTTAAGTTCGACTCCGGCAGGACAATTTTCCGAAATCCCAACTTGGCGGCCTCGGAAATGCGCCGGTCAGCCATACTAATCGGACGGACTTCACCGGATAATCCCACCTCGCCGGCCAGGACGGTCAGGTGGTCTATCGGAATATCGCGCAGGGAGGAAACGATGGCCGCAATAATGCCCAGATCAATTGCCGGTTCCGAGAGTTTCAAGCCGCCGGCCACGGAGACGAAAACATCATTTTGTCCCATGGGGAGGCCTATCCGTTTTTCCAGGATTGCCAGAAGAAGGGCCAGGCGTTTATTATCGATTCCTCCGGCCACTCGCTGGGGCGTGCCATACGAGGCCGATGACACCAGGGCTTGAATCTCCACCAGAATGGGGCGGTTGCCTTCACAGGAAGCGGCCACCACAGAACCGGATCGGGCCGGACGGCCCGTATCCGATAAAAATAACGAAGAGGGATTATCGACCGGAATCAGGCCCGCCGACGACATCTCGAAGACTCCCAATTCGAAGGTGGAGCCGAAACGATTTTTTGAAGGGCGCAGGAGGCGGTATAGATGCTGGTGGTCGCCTTCGAATTGCAGGACGACATCGACCAGATGTTCCAGAACTTTTGGCCCGGCCACCAAACCTTCTTTGGTTACATGTCCGACCAGAAAAATCGATATATCATTTTTCCTGGCGGCCTCAATCAAGCGGGCGGCCGATTCGCGTATCTGGCCGACAGTCCCCGGCGGCGAGTCAAAATAGCCGCAGGAAATAGTCTGGATGGAATCCACCACGACCATGCCGAAATTACCATTCTCGATTTGAGCGACGATTTCTTCGGCGGCAGTAGCGTTAATCAGAAAAATATCTTTCCCGGAAAGGTTAAGGCGCCCGGCCCGCGTCTTCAGTTGTGACGGTGATTCTTCACCGGTAACATAAAGGACCTTCACCCCCTGCCGGGAATAGGCTTCGGCGGCTTGAAGAATCAGGGTCGATTTGCCGATGCCCGGCTCCCCGGCCAGAAGAACGCTGCAACCGGGCAACAGAGATCCGCCCAGAACGCGATCGAATTCGGCAATCCCGCAAGTGAAGCCGTGATATTTTTCAAGAGAGACTTCTTCCAAAGATATGGGGCGATAGCTGTTCTTATCGGTTTTTCGGGGAGTCCTCCCTGCCAGGCGTTCTTCGGCCAGACAGTTCCAGGCGGCGCATTCGCGACATTGGCCCTGCCATCTGGGATGAATCGCCCCGCACTGGGTGCAGACAAAAACCGTTTTGAATTTTTTATCCATTGATTAAAAGGGAGAATCCGGACCGGGACTGCTTGTTCCGTACGAGGGATTAGGCCCGCCGGAAAAGCCCCTGGCCAAACTTTCAAATCGGATGAACTCTTTTCTGAAGGCCAATTCAACTTTGCCGGTCGGGCCGTTTCTCTGTTTGGCCACAAGTATTTCGGCCTTGCCTTGCACTTCCAGGAGTTTCGGATCATCTTTATCCAGATGTGATAAATAAAATTCGGGCCGATAGACAAACATGACGACATCGGCATCCTGTTCAATGGCGCCCGATTCACGTAAATCGGATAACTGCGGCCGTTTGTCGCCGCCGCGCATTTCGACCATACGCGATAACTGACTGACGGCGACAACCGGGATGCCCAATTCCTTGGCCAGACCTTTAATGGAACGGGAAATCATGGCCATTTCCTGCTGGCGGTTTTCCACCCGACCGGAGGATTGCATCATCTGAATATAGTCAATCACCAGAAGTCCGATGTTGTGCTGGGCTTTCAGGCGGCGAGCCTTGGCCCGCATCTCCAGGGTGGTGAGAAAGGCCGAATCATCAATATAAATACCGGCTTCGGACAGGGGGCCGCTGGCAAGAGTCAAACTTGACCATTCGTCATCGCGAAGCCTTCCCGATCGCAATTTATGCTGATTAATTTTAGCCCGTCCGCATAATAAACGCAGGGCCAGTTGTTCTTTCGACATTTCTATGGAAAATACGCCCACCGGCAAATGTTCGTTGATGGCCACATATTCGGCAATGTTCAGGGCAAAGGCGGTTTTACCCATGGAAGGACGCCCGGCCACGACAATAAAATCGCCGTTATGCAATCCCGCGGTTATATCATCCAAATCCGCAAAGCCGCTGGCGATCCCGCGTAACCCGCCCTTGGTCTCCTGATAGGTTTCAAGTTGTTCGAATGTCTGGGGAAGCAATTCGGAGATGCGAACAAATCCCTTGCGGAGACGGCGTTCGGATATGGAGAATATATTCTGTTCGGCCAGGTCCAGAATATCGCCCACTTCATCCTGCTGTTCATAACAATTGCCGATAATGTTATTGGAAGTACTTATCAATTGGCGCAGGACCGCTTTCTCGATAATGATGTCGGCGTAAGAGGAAATATTGGCCGTCGAGGCCACGCCATCGATTAATTCGATAAGATACGAACGCCCGCCGACATTATCCAATTCATTCAGTCGTGTCAATTCTTCGGCAACGGTCGTGGCATCGCACGGTTCATTTTTCTCGTAGAGACTTAAAATGGCCCTGAAAATTATTTTATGCTTGGGGACATAGAAATATTCTTCGCTGTTGAAAAAATCTATTATGACATTGATGGCATCGGCTTCTTTTAAAATCGAACCGAGAACGGCTTGTTCCGCCGGTATCGACTGGGGCGGTTCCAAGCCCGTACCGGAGGCCGTCCGCATATCCGATTTGGAGGTAAACCGGGACATGTGGTCAAACCTTTCCCGCCGTTATCTCATCATACCGCGCCCGAAGCATCTGGACATCTTCCCAGGTATCGCGCTTATATTGCTCGAATCTTAATAATGCGGCGGGATGATAAGTAACCAGAAAGGGGATGCCTTCGAATTCGTGCCATTTTTTCCGAAGCCGTCCCAGCGTTTCATTGGTATTCAGCAGGGATTGGGCGGCGATCCTTCCCAGGGCGCAGATCAATTTCGGCTGAATCAAACGGATTTGTTCCTTCAGGTACGGCAGGCAGGTTTCCATCTCAACGGGCAAGGGATCGCGATTATTGGGAGGACGACATTTGAGGATATTCGCGATATAAACGTCTTCGCGATTAAATTTGATGGCCGCCAGAATTTTATCCAATAACTGCCCGGCTCGGCCGACGAAAGGCTCGCCTTTTAAATCTTCGTCGCGGCCCGGGGCTTCGCCGATAAACATAACCCCGGCCCGGGGATTGCCCACGCCATAAACGAATTTGGTTCTGGTCGCTCCCAGGGGGCAATTCTGACAATTGCAGATGGCCTGCCGATGCACCTCGAGGGAAGCGAATTGTGGATCTTCTTTTCTGACGATCGTAACTTTGGGCAGGGTCATTCGTTCCCGGTTGATCGTAACCGGATTAATTAACATCTCATCCAGGCCCATTTCTATCTGGACCCGACAGGCGCCCTTTAATAATGTCAGGGCCGAAGTATCGAGTTTTCCCTTACGTTGAGTCATATTTTTATAACCTGGCTATCCGTAAAATCAATTCATCCGCCAGAGCCATTTTGGGCATTCGAACCAATGATTCTTTTTCTCCGTCGCGGTAAAAAAGCGTTACCTGATTCAGATCGCTGTCAAAAGGAGATTGGTCTCCTATTTCGTTTAAGACAATCATATCCAGCCCCTTTTTCTGCAATTTTTCCCGCGCATGACATTCGGCATTATCAGTTTCGAGGGCGAAGCCGATTATTTTCTGCCGGGGTTTTTTAATTTTACGCAAAGAAGCCAGAATGTCAAGGGCGGGTATCAGATTTAGACTAAGGCCCTGTTCGCTTTTTTTAATTTTTTGGGGGGAAATTTCAGCGGCGGTAAAGTCGGCCGGAGCCGCGGCCATTATTAAAATATCGCAGTTTTCCCAATTATCTTTGACAGCCGCGTACATCTGGGCCGTGGTTTCAACGGCGATAATATTTATTCCCGCCGGCGCCGCCAGGGCGGTCGGCCCGCTGATCAGGATAACTTCGGCACCGGCCTCGAGAGCCTTTTGCGCCAGAGCATAACCCATCTTACCTGAAGAGCGATTAGAAATAAAACGAACGGGGTCAAGTGGCTCGCGGCAAGGTCCGGCGGTAACGATTACTTTTTGCCCTTTAAGGACTTTTTTTTTTGAAAATATTTCTGAATGTGTGCCAGAATTTCTTCCGGTTCGGCCATTCTACCCCAGCCCTCGGTCCCGCAGGCCAGTTCCCCCTGCCCCGGGCTGACGAAATTATACCCCAGGGAAGTCAAAAACTGGATGTTTTTTTGAGTCACGGGATTGAGGTACATATTGGTATTCATGGCCGGAGCGATCATAACCTGCTTTTTTGTGGCGCAAATGACGGTGGTCAGGAGGTCATCACAAATGCCCGAGGCCACCTTGCCGATAAAATTGGCCGTGGCCGGGGCAATTACAAAAAGGTCGGGCCAGTCGGCCAGATCGATATGATGGGTCGAGGCAAAATGCGGAGGGAACATTTCCGATGCCACCGGATTCTGGGAAACAGTTTCGACTGTCAAGGGGGTGACAAAATGAGAGGCCGCCGCGGTCATAACGGCCCTGACGGCCACGCCCTCTTTGACCAGACAGCGAATTAACAGGGGCGTCTTATAGGCGGCAATACCGCCGGTTATACCGACAATTATTTTCTTATCTTTAAGGGACATAAAAGCGGCCCTGTTATCCACCCGCTTTTAATTTAGATTATTATTATCCTCGGCGATATAGTAATGAATATCGCGCGGGGAATCGCCGCCGACGCTATCCGAGAATAGGACCGAATCGGCCAAAATTTTAATCTGTTCCAAAGTCACCGGCGCCGGCCAGATCATCATCCCCCGCTCCATGATGGATTCCACCTGCTCGGGGGCAATAATACCGAAATGCGCCAACTGCATCAAATAACCGATGGCCTCACTCGTGAAATGATGCCTTTCGCTGTCTGAAAGGACACGAACGGCCGAGGCGTTCCGTTTGGTATCGCAGAAAAATTCGGTATCACTTTGAAGTCTATCCAAAACCCAGGTATAGGCGGTGCTGATCTCATTGTCAGAAAAGCCTTGGTTTTTCAGATAGGCTGAAATCTCATCTATATTTTCAAGGCGACCCTGGTCGTCTTTAAGCTGGGAAATCAGGAAAACCACGATTTCCAGGAATCTATCACCCACCAAACAATCCTCCAAGTCCAGATGTCATTAACTCAATTTACGTCGAAATGTTTCACCCGGCAAGAAGTTTTCTTTAAGCCATTGCATTTCAATGCTTAAAGTGACGGATTCCGGTGAAAACCATGGCGGCACCGGCCTTGTCCGCGGCGGCTATCGCCTCTTCATCACCTTTGGACCCACCCGGTTGAATAATCGCGGTGACTCCGGCATTGGTTCCGACTTCAACTCCATCCGGCATAGGATAAAAAGCATCGGAAGCCATAACGGCGCCTTTCGCTCTCTCGCCGGCCCGCTTGACGGCCAGGAATCCCGCATCGACTCGGGATGTCTGCCCCATACCGATACCCACGGTAGCCGTCCCTTTGGCCAGAACAATGGCATTTGATTTGGTGTGTTTGACAACAGTCCAGGCAAATAAAAGAGCCTTGATTTCTTCCCTGGTTGGCGCGCGCTTAGTTACGACTTTCAGTTCGGACTCGTTTATTTGAATATCGTCAGCTGTTTGAAATAAGAGTCCCCCTCTGACAAATTTGGAGTAAATTTCTCCTTGAGGACGACCCTGGATAATTTCCGGTAAGACCAAAATTCGGCGCGTTTTCTTTTTAATAAGCAAATCCAGGGCGTCATTATCGAAACCAGGGGCCAGGATACATTCCACGAACTGCGTGTCGTGAAGTAATTGAGCCGCACTCATATCCACTGTTTTATTTAAACCGATGATGGAACCAAAGGCGGACAGTGGATCGGTGGCCAGGGCATCCCGATAGGCCTCGGCCAATGTTTTTCCGCAAGCGGCGCCGCAGGGATTGGCATGTTTGAGAATACAGGCAAAGGGGTCGCGATAATCCAGGAGCATTTCCAGACAGGCATCCAGATCGGCAATATTATTGTAAGATAATTCCTTGCCGGCCAGTTGTCGAGCGTTGGCCAGAGTCGGGCCCGCAAAACCGGGAACGGCATAAAAGGCGGCCTTCTGATGAGGGTTTTCACCATAACGCAATGATTGTTTTAGATTGAATTGGAATTCGATGTCTTTAGGGAATTCCGTTTCCATTTCTTTTCCACGACTGGAGAAATATCGGGCAATGGCCCGGTCGTATTGGAATGTCATCTGGAAAGCTTTCCCCGCCAGGCGACGCCGAAATTCCAGTCCCAGGGTACCATCATTGGCCTGGAGCTCCTCCAAAACAGCTTCGTAGTCTCCGGGATTGGTCACGACCGCCACCCCGGCAAAATTCTTGGCCGCGGCCCGAACCATAGTAGGACCGCCAACGTCGATATTGGCGATTATTTCGTCTTCGGCAACGCCGCTCCGGGCGACAGTTTTTTCGAAGGGATAAAGATTCACGACAACCATGTCGATGGGCTTATATTCATGATGCCGCATTTCGTTTTCATCGGCTTCGTTCCCCCGGCGGAACAAAATCCCCGCGTGGACTTTGGGATGCAGGGTTTTTACCCGACCGCCCAGGATTTCCGGGGCACCGGTAAAAGTCGAAACGGAAACGGCGTGGATACCTTCTTTTTTCAGAGTATTAAGCGTTCCCCCGGTAGATATAATTTCGATGCCGTAGCTTTCCAGGCCGCGGGCGAATTCCACCAGGCCGATTTTATCCGAGACCGATACCAGGGCTCGTTTAATTTTTATCCTATCATTCATACATACTTTCCTGTCAAGAGGCGGGCCGCCTCGGTATATTTGGCGGCTGTCTTTTCAATTATTTCTTTGGGCAAAGGCGGTGCCGGCGGGGTTTTATCCCAATCCAGACCGGCCAGATAATCGCGGACAAATTGCTTATCGAACGAAGGCTGGCCTTTGCCGGGCTGATATTGGTTCTGGGGCCAGAAACGGGAGGAATCAGGCGAAAGAACTTCGTCGATTAAGATGAAATCATTATTATGAAACCCGAATTCGAATTTTGTATCGGCTATGATTATTCCCCGCGTCAGGGCGTAATCGGCGGCTTTCTTGTAAACGGCAATGGATTTATCCCGGCATAAAATGGCCGTCTTTTCGCCGACTTCACCGACCATCTGCTCATAGGAAATATTAACATCATGGCCCTCATGGGATTTTGTCGAGGGAGTGAAAATAGGTTCGGGGAGTTTTCCTGATTCCTTTAAATCCGCCAGGAAATGAAAGCCGTGGACCTCGCTTTTGCCTTCCTTTCTGGCATTTTTCAATTCTTTCCACATGGAGCCGGAAATATACCCCCGCACGATACATTCGATATCGATGCGATCAGCCTTTACCACCAGCATGGTACGGTCTTCGAGAATATCGCTGTACTTATGAAGTTCCTTCGGCATTTCCGTAATTTTGGCCGTTATGAGATGAGATTTTACGACGTCCTTGAGAAGGTTAAACCAGAATAAAGACATTTTGGTCAGGACTTTTCCCTTGTCGGGAATGCCATTGGGGAGAACGACATCGAAAGCGGAAATGCGATCGGTGGCGACGATTAAAAGGCGGTCGCCCAAATCATAGACATCGCGGACTTTCCCACGAGAATGAAGGGGAAATTCCCGGATATTGGTTTCAAGAACGACATTACTCATTTGTACATCCCCTTGATTAGATTATCCAGGGCCTCGGGATAGATTTTGTGTTCCATTTCCAGGACTCGCGCGGCCAGGGTATCGGGCGTATCTCCGGGAATAATCGGGACTTTTCCCTGGAGAAGTATTCTGCCGTTGTCGTAAATCTCATCAACCAAATGAACGGTGGCACCGGTTTCGGATTCGCCCGACGCCAGGACGGCTTCATGCACATGATGGCCGTACATTCCCTTACCGCCGAATCGGGGCAAGAGGGCCGGGTGAATATTCGTAATACGTCCCCGATATTTCGTGACGAGAGCATCCGGCAGAAGTTTAAGATATCCCGCCAAAGCGATATAATCCACCTGGTATTCCTCCAATAGTTCCATTAAGTCCCGGCAGGCCGCCTCCTTATCGGGATATTTCTTGACATCATAAACGAAGGTATCGATATCGGCTTTCTGCGCCCTCACCAGGCCATAAGCCTCGGCACGGTTGGAAATAACCAAAACTATTTCCCCGGCTAATCGGCCTTCGCGCGAGGCGTCAATCAGCGCCTGAAGATTACTCCCGCTCCCGGAAATAAAAACAGCTATGCCGGCTTTGCCAGTCATGGTTCCTTACTCCTATTGGGCGGTTCCGGGCCGTAAATTAAACTGCAATTATAGCCACTTCTCGGTATCAAAACAAGTCCCCGTGTAAAAAAATATTCCCCTCCCGCCTGTGTCCGGAAACCCATTAAGAATCAAGGTCTTGAAGAAAATCCATCAACTGTCTATTAAATATGTCCGGGGATTCGAAATTGACCAGATAACCCGCCTCGGAGATTACATGAAAAGACACCCCCGGAATTAACTCCTGCAACCTGACAGACAGGGGATAGAAAAGTATATCCTGTCGGCCGACGATTATGCAAACCGGGAGATTTAAATCTGCCGCGCGCGAAAAATCGTCGCGAACGGGATATTTCCCTTTCATGGGATCAGTCCAGGGTTTACCGCTGAAGGCATTCATCATTTCTTCCAGCGGCCCTCTCAATTCCGGACGGGTTTTGTCATAACGTACCAAAACGCTTCTCATGAAATCAATCTTTGCCTTATCTATGGATATATCTCTGGCCGTGGGAGAATAATCCTTGAATTTACGGGAAGGTTTCCAGCCGGCGGCGACGGTCCCGACCAGGGTTAAAGAACGGAGTTTTTCGGGGTGATCAAGAGCGAGTGTCAGGGCATCGCCACCGCCCATGGACAATCCGACCAGATGGATTTTATCGGCTCCAATATGGTCGATCAGAGCCAGGATATCGCGAACGCGGTCCTCCCGGGCATATCCGGTGGCAGGCGCGTCAGAGCGCCCGTGACCCCGGGCGTCAGTTGCGATGACATTATATTTTTCAGCAAAAAAGGATACTTGATTTAGCCATATCCGGCTATCGAGAGCAAAACCGTGCAGAAATACCAGCGGTATGCCACTCCCCTGCTCGAGATAGTAAAGCCGCATATCCCCATTTTTAAAGATCGCCATAGAGCGCAATATTAGCCAAATACGGAAAAGACCGCAACAGATAATCGGGACGGAATCATAAGAAAACTGTAATTACCATAAATTTAAAAGTCGAGACTTAAATAAAAGGCCATCGGTCCCGGAATGGGAACCGATGGCCGGCAAATTCGCGGAATATTACGGATACTAAGAATTCGCCCAATTAACCATTACAGGAAAGGATAGTATTTCCTGATTTCGTAATCGGTGACTTCCTGGCGGTACATGTCCCATTCCACTTTCTTATTCGCAATCAGATTATCGTAGACATGATCACCCAGAGTATCCCGCATAAGTTTGGACTTTTCCATAATTTTGATGGCGTTTTCCAAAGAATCGGGCAGGGCATCGATTTTCAGTTTGGCGCGGCGTTCGGCAGTCATGGTGAAAATATTTTCTTCAATGGGATCGGGCAGTTTGTACTTTCCTTCGATTCCCGCCAAACCGGCCGATAACATGGCCGCAAATCCCAAATAAGGATTGCATCCCGGGTCGGGGGAACGCAATTCGATGCGGGTTGATTTATCATGTCCGTTCTTGAGCATGGGCACCCGGATAAGGCTGGAACGGTTGCGGCGTCCCCAGGAAATATATACGGGAGCTTCATAACCGACAACCAGCCGCTTATAAGAATTTACCCACTGGTTAAGAATCAAAGTCATTTCTTTGACATGAGCAAGTATCCCGGCCGTGAATTGACGGGCAATTTCGGACAATTGATAGGGGGCATCCTTGTCATAAAACAGATTAATATTATCCTTAAATAGGGACATATGGCAATGCATGCCGGATCCGTTTTCGCCAAAAATGGGTTTAGGCATAAATGAGGCGTGAAGCTCATTGTCGGCGGCGATTTCGCGAACTACAAACTTATAGATCTGGGCGAAATCAGCCATAACTAAAGATTCCTGGTATTTCAGGTCGATTTCCATCTGGCTGGGAGCGACTTCATGATGTGAAGCCTCCACGGGAATACCCATGCCTTCCAGGGCCAATATGGTCATCTTCGTAACTTGAGTTCCCAGATCGCCGAAGGAATAGTCGAAATATCCACCCTGGTCTATTAATTCCGGCTTTTCGGCGTTGCTGAAATAGAAATATTCGAGTTCCGGACCGACATAAAAGGTCCAACCCTTGTCATTAATTCTGGAAAGGACTTTTTTCAATATATACCGCGGATCGCCTTCATAGGGAGTGCTGTCGGGGTTTTCGATATCGCAAAACATCATGGCCGTTTTAACGCCGTCGATATCCCAGGGAATTATCCTGAAGGTCCTTAAATCGGGAATGGCAACCAGGTCCGATTCCTCGATACGAACGAATCCCTCGATGGAGGATCCATCGAAGTTTTGCCCTGTATCCAGAATTTTTTCAATTTCAGAGCGGGAAACGGAAATGCCTTTCAAGCGGCCAAGGATATCAGTGAAGTTCAGCCGGATATGGCTGACTCCGGATTCGTCAATAATCCTCAGGACATCTTCTTTTGATTTGGTCACGGGTAAATCCTCCAAAAATTTATAACGGCTATTTTTGCTTTCAAGGCTCGTTCTGTCAATATTAAAAAGATTAACCGTCCATCGGAGGACGGTTTAATAATTGACATATACGTTATCGGATTAATATTCAGCAGCATAATATTAATCATTTCAGGAATTCCGGTCAAATCCCGGACGTTTTCAAATGCGCGACCTAATGCATTATATCACAATGAGATAAGACATCACGTGAAAAAGCCGGATATAATTTATATAAAATGAATACTTGCTTGACGCAGGCTAATTTCATTATTTGGGGAATCGAATATCAATCGGAAAATTAGAGAATATTAAACATTATAGTCAAGGAGGCATTCCGGTATGTGGAAAGAGTTTAAGGAATTCGCAATGCGTGGCAACGTCCTGGATATGGCCGTCGGTATCATTATCGGAGCGGCCTTTGGGACGATCGTCAAGTCTCTGGTTGACGATGTTATTATGCCGCCGATCGGTTTGTTACTGGGCAATGTCGATTTTTCAAACCTTTTCGTGGTCCTTAAGGAAGGCGCTGTGGCCGGACCATATACATCGGCAGCCGAGGCTATTAAAGCCGGCGCTGTGGCCATGCGTTACGGGATTTTCATCAACACAATTATCAGTTTTCTAATCGTGGCTTTCGCCGTATTCATGATGGTCAAAAGCGTCAATCGCCTGAAAAGGAAAGAAGAAGCGGCTCCGGCGTCGCCCACGACCAAAGAATGCCCTTACTGTTATTCCTCAGTTCCTTTGAAAGCCACCAAATGCGGTTTCTGCACTAGTGAGTTGCCCAAAGTGTAATTAAGAATAGTAGACATAGGAACGCCGGGATCAAATCCCGGCGTTGCCATAATCAGAATCTATCGGCCAATTTAATATTCGGTCCCTTTTTTCACCCAGGCCTTAAGGACTTTAATTCGTGTCCCTTCCACTTTCTCAATTTCGAAGATAAAATCCTTCCACCTTAGACGCGCGCCTTCGGAAGGAACCGAGCCGACCAGATCATAGATTAAACCGCCGACCGTCTCGAATTCTTCGATATCGTAATCCAGACCCAAGTCTTCGACCAGGTCTTCCACCATCATAGAAGCATCAACCCGGTAGGAACCGTCGGGAAGTCTGGTTAAGGGTGCCTTTTCAAAGTCGTGTTCGTCCTGAATTTCTCCCACGATTTCTTCCAGAATATCCTCCAGGGTAATCAACCCTGCGGTCCCTCCGTATTCGTCGACGGCAATGGCGATATGAACTTTAGTGCTTTTAAATTCTTTGAGAAGATCGCTGATTATTTTAGTCTCGGGGACGAAATGCGGCGATCGCATCCAATCGGCGATGTTAAAATTGGGCGGTTCCGGGGAAGCGTCGGTAAAGAGGTCCTTGACGTAGAGAATGCCCTTTATGTTATCGATGTTGCCTTCAAAAATGGGATAGCGGGAAAAGCCGTATTCTTTGGTTATGCGGCGAATTTCTTCGAATGGCGCGGTTTTTTCTATGGCTATTATTCTAATTCGGGGGACCATTACTTCCCTGACTTCAGTTACATCAAGTTGGAAAATCTGGCCGATCATTTCTTTTTCATCTTCTTCCACCAGCGGTTCATCGACGCCGGCTTGTTCGGCCAGGGATTCAATGGCTCTTTCTATGATATCTTCTTTATCACCATCAGAGATTTTTTGGCGCTTTTCGGCCGGGAAAAGCCGGCCGTAAACCCAGATAATCGGAGTCAATAATATGTAGGCGGCGGCGAAAATAGGTACGAGTTGAATCAATTCCGCAGAAGAGGCTCGCAGGACTTTCTGACGGGGAAGAAACTCCACAATCAGTAAATATAAGATCCAAATCAGGGCGAGAGTGATAAGACATATAATTTCGAAAGAAATGGTCTTTTCCGTCGCTGTGCACTGGGCCAGGAGAAGCCCCAAAAAAGATGCCGCTACCAAAGCGAAGGATTTAAAAAGGACAGCCACCTGAAAGGTAATCCGGGGACGCTCCGTAATCAGGGCCAGGTATTTGCGGCGAAAGCCGGTTTGGTGGGACAGGAAATCCTCCAGATTTTCGATATCGAAATAGGCGGCCGACGAAAATAGTGACAAAATATAGGCCAGATAAAAAAGCGTAATAAGGGCCGCAAGATAAAGAAGACCTATCATATTCCCATTTTCCCCAGAAAATAGTTTTCGCGAGAGTGCATCCGGCGATAATCATAATCCTTGATATGATCGTAACCCAGCAGATGCAAAAGGCCATGGCAAACCAGGCGGATGATTTCGACGGTGAACAGGCATTTGTGCCGGGCGGCATTGCGCGAAGCCGTATCCGCCGAAATATATATTTCGCCCAGAATGGCGTCCCCGGCAACAGACTTATTTTTAAATGGAGGCATTAAATCAATATTGAAGGATAAAACGTCTGTCGGGCCGGGTATACCGCGGTAACGGCGATTGAGTTCGGCCATGGCTTTATCGGAAACAAAAATGAGGTTGACTTGCGCCGGCGGAGGGTCTTCTTCTTCGATTATCAAATTGGTTAAGACCGATATCTTCTTTCGGGGAATTCGTTGACGGCCGGCATTGACTATTTTGATATTCATCAACGAACCGCTTCCCTCTTGGGATATTCCACCCGTTGATGGAATACGCCAATTAATATCTGAACGAATGATTCCCGGATCATGGCCAGGTCTTTAAGGGTTAAAGGACATTCCTCCAGTTCCCCCGATTGGAAGCGATCATTGATGATATTCTGGACCAGATTTCGAAGGCGAGCCGGCTTGGGGTCGGTCAAAGTGCGACTGGCGGCTTCGACCGAATCGGCCAGCATGACCGTGGCCGTTTCGCGCATTTGGGGCTTGGGGCCGGGATAATGGAATTCGCTTTCATTCATATTTTCCATGCCCATTTCCCGGGCCTTATTAATGAAATAATTCATCGGCATGGTTCCATGATGTTCCTCGATGAAGTTCAGGACCTCATCGGGAAGGTCGGCTTCTTCGCCCATGACTCTCCCCTTCTTGACATGCGAGGCCAGAATAATGGCGGACATGCTGGGCGACAACGACTCGTGCCGGGATTTTATACCCAGTTGATTTTCCACGAAATATTCGGGAATTTCAATTTTGCCGATATCATGATAATAGGCGCCGACGCGGGCCAGAAGCGGATTTGCCCCAATCGCTTTGGCCGCGTTCTCGGCCAGATTACCCACGATGATAGAGTGATGATAAGTTCCCGGTGCCTCCAGCGCCAGCCGCTTCAACAGCGGATGGTTTAAGTCCGAAAGTTCCAGAAGGGTAATGTCCGTGGTAAAACCAAAAAGTGATTCAAAGAAGGGCAGGATACCTATGGTCAACAGGGGCGACATAACGGCGTTGAATAATCCCAGGCCAATAAGGCTGACAATTTCCTCGAAGGGGCTGGCTTGGAATGATTCCAGGATATAGATCAGGCCGACGTATGTCATAGCCATGTATAATACGGCGCGCATGAAATCACTGCGGCGTCGCACCATTCTCGTGGAATAACAGGCCACCGTCCCGGCAAAAATGGTAATCAACACCAGAGGGAAATTGAAGCGATGAAGAATTCCCAGGAGGGCAGCCAGCAAAAAGGTATTCAACATCCCAATCTGGACATCGAACAAAATAGTCATGAGCATGGCGAAAATAGGAATGGGGTATAAATAAATGGAATATTGGAGTTCGACATCGACAACGTAAATCAGGAATAATTCCAGGCCGAATATCAGAAACAGCGCCAAAATCTTGGGGTTAGACAAATACAGGAGGCGACGGAAATGATACAAATGCAAATATAGAATCACAAAAATAGCCAGGATCAGCAGGAAGCGTGCGACAACGGGGATATAATGGCGGTGCCACCCTTCCTCGCGTGCCACCATCTCCTTCTGTTTGCTCAATTCCCGTAAAATAAGTTCCTGACGTTCGGAAACCCGGTCGCCGGCGCTGACTATCACATCACCTTCGGAAAGGGTCTCTTTAATGGGAGAAATTTCAGCCATGGCAGCTTCCTGGCGGGCTTCCATTTCGGCATAATTGATGGTCAAATTGGGGATGATAAACTGACGTCCCAGTTCATAAAATTGCTCGATATCGAATGCCGCCGACTCGGGTCGTCCTTTAAGGGCAGTGCGAAAATTCAGAAAAGCGCGGGTCCGGTCGACAAGCCGATCGCGGGCCATGTATACGTCGCGGGGGCCGATGCGAACGATAACGGAGCGGGCATTTACGTTGGGCAAGGCGGTCAAATCGGTCAAGACGCCGGAAAAATAGATGTTATTTTCCAGTATATCACGGATAACTTTCCGGGCCGTCAGAATATTATTACCCAGTAGGAGTCTTTTTATGGCGTTGGGATTTACGAGTGGAAATCGCCGCGAAATTTCGGACGTTGCCAGAGCCGCCTGACTGTCGGCGGCGATTGCCCTGGTAGAATCCCGATAAAGCCGGGTCAGCCGCCGCGAAGCGGTATCGGCGGCGCTCATGAACTGCTCGAAACGAACCAGGGCCGAATCGGCCAGGGCGGTGTTATATTCCACGATTATGGGGATGGCATTGCGGGCGGCATCCTGTTCTTCCTTCAATTCGCCTTCGGATTTCATTATCGTGAAAGACATACTGGAAATGAAATCCTCGGTGGCAATTTCTCCTCGGCGCGGTATGTTCAAGGGTGAAAACAGGGATTCCGCCGGGTATAGAAGCGTGATAAGCATGGCGGCCAAACCAAGCATGATAAACTTATAGGCCCGGCTCCGAGACCCGGAAATCGGTTCCTGGCGGGATTCCGCTTTTACCTTAAGATATTTCTTAAGGAACCTTTTTATGCGCAGCAATAATCGGTACATGGCCCTAACTATAACAACTCAGTCACCGGATCGGCTTTCGAATTTTTCATAGGCGCGAAGGATTTGCTGAACCAAACGATGCCTGACCACATCTTTATCGGTCAAATAAATAAATTCTATCCCCTCGACGCCTTTAAGAATATCCTGAATCAGCACCAATCCCGATATTTTGCCCTGGGTCAGATCGATTTGAGTGATATCGCCGGTGACGATGGCGCGGGAGCCTTCGCCCAGTCGCGTCAGAAACATCTTCATCTGGGCGGGAGTGGTATTTTGAGCTTCGTCCAAAATGGCGAAAGTTTTATTCAGTGTCCTCCCCCGCATAAAGGCCAGCGGCAGGATTTCGATAATGCCCAGTTCCATCAGTTTTTGAATTCGCTCCGCGGGCAAAAGATCATGCAAAGCGTCATAAATGGGACGCAGATAGGGATCAACCTTGGCCCGAATATCGCCCGGAAGGAAGCCCAGCGACTCTCCGGCCTCAACCGCCGGGCGGGCCAAGACCAGACGGTTCACTCTTTTGTCTTTCAGCGCAGATACCGCCGCCGCCACGGCCAGATAGGTTTTACCGGTCCCCGCCGGGCCAATGGAGAAAACGATATCGTACTTATTGATTGCTTCCAGGTAGACCTTTTGTCCCACCGTCCGGGGTCGAACCTGAAGTTTCAGCAAAGTCTCTTTCAGGTATTGGGAACTGATAATATCGGCCGGGCCGTGATTACCCTCCTTGACCAATTCAATAGCGTAATTGAGATATTGGTCGGTGATAAATTCCCCGGAACGCAGGCGCGTACTCAAGTCCCGAAACAGATTAAAAATCTGTTCCACTTCCTCTTTGGGGCCCTCGATCAACACGCTGTCGCCGCGGGCGATAATCTGGGATTGAAAGGCGTTTTCGATCAAGCCAAGGAAAATATTATTCTGACCGAATAACAGTCGCGGATCAAGCCCCATTATGGAAAAGGTTCTGGATATTTTATCGCTGGATTCCTGATTCATTAGCAATCCCAATTAGAGGGTTATTTGATAATCTGTAACCCGAGTTCGCGGAGAAACTCCGGTTCCAATTCGGAGGGGGCGCCGTCCATCGGCGAAGATGCTGTCGTGGATTTGGGAAAGGCGATAACTTCGCGGATAGTATTGGTCCCGGTCATAAGGGCCACAATACGGTCGAGGCCCAGGGCTATCCCGCCATGAGGAGGCGCGCCGTACTCCAACGCCCGCAGGAGAAAGCCGAACATATTTTCAGCCCGTTCGTTATTCATGCCGAGAATATTGAGAATCTTCTGCTGGATATCGCGGCGATGATTCCGGATACTCCCCGAGGCCAACTCCACCCCATTTAACACCAAATCGTACTGCTGGGCGCGGATCCGGCGCCAGGGATGATTGACATCGGCCGGGGAAGCATCGCACGAAAAGCCGGCGTCAATCAGCGGCAGGTCATCTTCCCGCGGTGAAGAAACGATATTGTGCATGGCGTCTATCCGCTTGCTGTCTTCATTATATTCAAAAAGCGGGAAATCGGTTATCCATAGAAAATTCCAGGCCCCGGCATCAATCAGATTATTTTGCCGCGCCAGGTGCAGGCGAATCTGACCCAGGATTGACTCGGCCTTATACTTCGGAGCGGAAATAATAAAAACGGCGTCTCCTTTTTCGGCTTTCAGGCGGGAGCAAATTTTGTCCCTGGTTTCTTCGCCGATAAATTTCAAAATAGGCGACTTATCACCGTCGGGAAGACGCAAAATATAAGCCAGGCCGCCGGCTCCGAAAGTTTTGGCCAGTTCGGTCAAATCGTCCAGTTGTTTGCGGGAATAATGCCCACCCTCTTTGAGGCAAAGGGCCGTAATCACTCCCCCTGACCGGGCCGTATCGGCGAATACCTTAAATCCTCCGTCCTTGACCAGGTCGGTGATTTCCGTGAGTTCCATTCCAAAGCGGGTATCCGGTTTGTCAGAACCCCAACGCCGGATAGCCTCGTCATAGGGGATTTGGGGATAATTCGGCGGCAAAGTTATATCCAGGACCTTTTTGAACAGGTGCCCCATCATCCCTTCCACGACCGCGAAGACGTCATCCCTGGTAACAAATGACATTTCCATGTCTATTTGCGTATGTTCCGGCTGCCGATCGGCACGGAGGTCTTCATCACGAAGACACCGGGCCAATTGGAAATATCGGTCAAATCCGGATATCATCAGAATCTGTTTTAATAATTGCGGTGATTGCGGCAAGGCATAGAATCTCCCCCGGTGTATCCGGCTGGGGACAACGTAGTCGCGTGCTCCTTCGGGTGTCGAACGAATTAATAAAGGAGTTTCGATTTCGAGAAATTCCCGGGATGACAGATATTCTCGAACGGCCATGGCCACTTTATGCCTCACCTTAATACGCTCCTGCAATGGACGGCGGCGTAAATCGAGAAAGCGGTATTCCAGGCGCAAAACCTCGGCCGCGTTGCTTTCGTCGGCAATTTCAAACGGAGGTGTCAGAGATTCCGAGAGTATATGGAATTGATTTGCCATGACTTCTATTTCGCCTGTAGCCATATTTTTATTTTCAGTTCCCTCGGGCCTTTTTTGGACCGTCCCGGAAATGGCGACTACAAATTCACTACGTGCCGACGCAGCCGATTCGAATATATCTTCTGCGACCGTCGCCGGATTGAGAACCACCTGCGTTAAACCATAGCGATCCCGAAGGTCGATAAAAAGAAGTCCGCCCAGATTTCGGTGGGATTGAATCCAGCCATTTAATCTGATATTAAGGCCGATATCTTTGAGGCTTAATTCACCACAGGTATGAGTTCTTTTAAGGTCGTTAAATAGCGGCAATTTGGCTCCAGTAAGTTACTACCAGTTATATAATTAACTCGGTATATGAGTGAATAAATTTAACCCCGTGTCAGTCACGGCGAAAGAAAGTAACCAAAACCGTTCTGATTGTCAATAGAAACCAAATCGACCCGCTTGGGGTTTTAATTCAAAAAGGTGAATAGACTCATGTTACGACTTGACAAAGGCTTTGCCATTCTTATAATTCGTTCAATTTTAAGGGGTTGGAGCCGATAAAAAATAACGTATGAATATTTCGAGATATCTTGACGAAGACCTGATTGTCCTTGATTTGGAGGTGGACTTGGAACCGCCTCCGGAAGAAGGCAATTCCAATCGTTGGAAAGAGAGAAACAAAGAACGAATTTTGGAGGGCCTGGTTTCCCTGTTGGACCAGTCGGGCAAGACCGGAAATAAGAGCAAATTACTGATAGATTTTATTAATCGTGAGCGGAAGGCCACCACGGCGATCGGCGACGGTATTGCCTTCCCCCATGTGCGAACCATGCAGGCGAAGGAACTCATTATCGCTTTTGCCCGTTCGCCAAAAGGATATGAATTCGACGCCCCCGACGGTCAGCCAATCAATATTTTTATTATTATGGCGGCTCCGCCTTACGATGATAATCTTTACCTTAAAGTCTTTAAGGCCCTGGCGGAAAACCTTCAATATGATTCCTTTCGACAGGAATTGATGAACGCCGAAGAGCCTTTTGAAATAATCCGGGCCTTTCGCAATATGGAATGCTGACCGTCTATTTTCTCTGATATTTACCCATCAGCGACGACTCTGTGATTATATGACCCTTCATTTTTTCGAGAAGTAATTTTTTGGTTACGCCTGTTTCCAGGTCTTTTCCGGAAAACGCCAAGCCAATATCCAGAGCATATAGTTTAAAATAATAGCGATGGGCCGGTCCCCGCGGCGGACAGGGGCCGCCATAGCCAAATCGACCGAAGTCATTCTTCCCCTGACGGATAGTTATAACTCCGGCCGAACCCTTGATTGTCGTTGTATTGTCTTTGGAGATATTCTCGGGAAACCCCTGGCACGGCAGCGAAATATTGAAAACCACCCAGTGAACCCAATTCCCCACGGGGGCGTCGGGATCATCGCAAATAAGTGCCAGAGATTTGGCCCCGGGGGGAATATCCGAAAAGATCAACGGGGGGGAAATATCTTTACCATCGCAAGTGTGAATTACCGAAATTATTTCCCCTTCGCCAAAGGACGGGCTGGTAATTTTCATACCGGACTCCTTGAGCTGTGAAGAATCCGCGCCATAAAGACTAACCGCGAATGGGATTGCCAATAACGCCAACAGACATTTAGCCATAATCTAACCACGCTCAATGACTTTCAATATCTTGCATGGCCATCGGGACGCTGTATCTAAACCAATCTATCAGGTATTACGCCCTATCTCCCTGTTGGCCTTTTTGATAAACGGCTCAAACAAATCAATCGGCAACGGGAAAACAATGGTGGCGGATTTTGCGGTAGAAACTTCCGTCAGGGTTTGCAGGAAGCGAAGTTGCAGGGCGCCGTCCTGACTGGAAATAACCGCGGCCGCTTCCGCCAGTTTTTGCGAGGCCTGGAATTCACCTTCGGCATGAATAATCTTGGAGCGGCGTTCGCGTTCGGCTTCGGCCTGGCGGGCGATGGCACGGGTCATTTCCGGAGGCAAATCGACATTCTTGACTTCAACTACGGAGACTTTGATACCCCAGGGCTCGGTTTGGTGGTCGATTATTTTCTGTAATTCCTGGTTGATTTTCTCACGATTGGAAAGGAGTTCATCCAGTTCCACCTGGCCCAGGACTGACCGAAGCGTGGTCTGGGCAATTTGCGAGGTGGCCTCAAAATAATTGGCCACGGCCACAATAGCCTTGTTGGGGTCCATAACGCGGAAATAAAGCACGGCGTTAACCTTGACAGAGACATTATCCCGGGTGATAACATCTTGCGGCGGGACATCAAAGGTAATGGTCCGCAA
>Ga0105105_10000253_pt1 | contig 24706 bp, 23 predicted proteins | sample PPLLaktember2015_4_FD_79108 | JGI IMG/M metagenome (GOLD analysis project Ga0105105, IMG submission 79108) | Freshwater sediment microbial communities from Prairie Pothole Lake near Jamestown, North Dakota, USA - PPLs Lake P8 Core (1) Depth... | ecosystem: Environmental > Aquatic > Freshwater >...
GCCCCGGCGGTGTTCGGCGGGACGGTGCAGCGCATGCGCTGGGAATGGCTGCCGGCGCTCGGTGTCGGCTTCGGCCTGAGGATGGACGGACTGGCGCTGATGTTCGCGGGCCTGATCCTGGGCATCGGCCTGCTGATCGTGCTGTATGCACGCTGGTACCTGTCGCCCGAGGAGCGCACGCCCCGCTTCTTCGCGCTGCTGCTGGCGTTCATGGGCGCGATGCTCGGCATCGCGCTGTCGGACAACCTGATCCTGCTGGCGATCTTCTGGGAACTGACCAGCCTCTCGTCGTTCCTGCTGATCGGCTTCTGGCAGCACCGGGCCGATGCGCGCGAGGGCGCGCGGATGGCGCTGACCATCACCGGCACCGGCGGGCTGGCGCTGCTCGCCGGCGTGCTGCTGCTCGGCTGGATCGCGGGCGGCTGGGACCTCGACACCGTGCTGGCCGCCGGCGACCGGATCCGGGCGCATGCGCTGTATCCCGTCTGCCTGCTGCTGATCCTGGCCGGCGCGTTCACCAAGTCCGCGCAGTTCCCCTTCCATTTCTGGCTGCCGCACGCGATGGCGGCACCCACCCCGGTGTCGGCCTACCTGCACTCCGCGACGATGGTGAAGGCCGGGCTCTTCCTGATCGCGCGGCTCTACCCGGCGCTCTCGGGCACCGACCTGTGGTTCTTCACGGTCACCGGCATCGGCGCGGCGACGCTGCTCACCGGCGCCTGGCACGCGATCTTCCAGCACGACCTGAAGGGCCTGCTCGCCTACTCGACGATCAGCCACCTCGGACTGATCACCATGCTCTTCGGGCTGAACTCCCCGCTCGCGCCGGTCGCCGCGGTGTTCCACCTGCTGAACCATGCGACCTTCAAGGCCTCGCTGTTCATGGCCGCGGGGATCATCGACCACGAGACCGGCACGCGCGACATGCGGCGCATCGGCGGACTGCGCCGATGGATGCCGGTCACCGCGACGCTCGCGATCGTCGCCTCCGCGGCGATGGCCGGCGTGCCGCTGCTCAACGGCTTCCTGTCGAAGGAGATGTTCCTCGCCGAGACGCTGGCGGTCGAGGGCGGGCAGGCCGTGCGCTTCCTCGTGCCGGCGGCGGCGGCGATCGCCACCGCGCTGTCGGTGGCGTACTCGGTGCGCTTCGTGCACGACGTCTTCTTCAACGGCGAGCCGGCGGACCTGCCTCGCACGCCCCACGAACCGCCGCACTGGATGCGCGTGCCGGTCGAACTGCTGGTGGTGCTGTGCCTGCTGGTCGGTCTCCTGCCGTCGCTGACGGTCGGGCCGCTGCTGGCGCTGGCCTCGCGCGACGTGCTCGGCGGCGCCCTGCCCGAGTACTCGCTCGCGATCTGGCACGGCTTCAACGCGCCGCTGGCGTTCAGCCTGTTCGCGCTGGCGGGCGGCACGCTGCTGTACTTCTGGCTGGCGCACGACCGCCACCTGCACGGCGTCGCCGACGAGATCGGCGCCGGCAAGCGCGGCTTCGAGCGCTCGATCGCGGCGCTGGTCGCGGCGGCCCGTGCGGTCACCGGCGCGCTCGACGGCGGCGGCGCGCGGCGCATGCTGCTGCTCGCCGTGGGCGTCGCGGTCGTGGCCGGAGGCCTGCCCTGGATGACCGGCGTCTCGCCCCTGGCCGGCCTCGCGCGCGGCCCGTTCGAGGACCTCTCGGCCGGCCTGCTGGCGGTCTGGGCGATCGGCGTGGCGGCGGTGCTCGGCACGGTCGTGTTCGCGCGCGAGCGGCTGGTCGCGCTGGTGGCGGTCGGCGCGGCCGGGCTGGTGGTCAGCCTCGCCTTCGTGTATTTCGGGGCGCCGGACCTCGCGCTCACCCAGCTGCTGGTGGAGGTGGCGACGACCCTGCTGATGATGCTGTCGCTGCGCTACCTGCCGCCCGAGTCGCCGCGCGAGGTCGACGACCGGCGCAGGCTGCGCGACGCCGCGCTGGCCGGCGTGGCCGGCATCGGCCTGGGCGCCATCGCCTGGGCGGTGATGACGCGGCCGTTCGACGCGTCGATCTCGCCCTGGTTCATCGAGCGGACCCTGCCGGAAGGCGGCGGCACGAACGCGGTCAACGTGATCATCGTCGACTTCCGGGGCCTGGACACCTTCGGCGAGATGACGGTGATGCTGGTCGCGGGGCTGGTGATCCATGCACTGATCGCACGGATCGCGCTGCCGGCCGTCTCGGGCCCGGCCCGTGCGGGCGACGCGCCCGGCGAGCGCCGCCACCCGCTGATGTTCGCGACGATGGCCCGGGCGCTGCTGCCGTTCGCGCTGCTGGTGTCGACGTACTTCTTCCTGCGCGGCCACAACCTGCCGGGCGGCGGCTTCATCGCCGGCCTGATCGCCGCGATCGCACTGCTGATGCAGGCGGTGGCCGCGGGCCCCGCGGCGGGCCGCCCGGGCACCGACCCGGCCGCCATCGTCGCGCGCCGGCTCGACCGGCTCCACCTCACGCTGGGCGCGGGCCTGCTGATCGCCTGCCTGACCGGGCTGGGTGCCTGGCTCTTCGGGTATCCGTTCCTCACCAGCACCTTCGCGCATCCGGTGCTGCCGTGGGTCGGCGAACTGCCGCTCGCGAGCGCGGCGGCCTTCGACCTCGGCGTCTTCCTCGCGGTCGTGGGCGCGACGGTGCTCGCGCTCACCGGCATCGGGCGCCTCGCGCGCCGGGAGCGCTGAACATGGCACTGCTGATGGCCATCGGGATCGGCGTGCTGGCGGCGGCCGGCATCTACCTGCTGCTGCGCCCGCGCACCTTCGACACCATCCTGGGGCTGACGCTGCTCTCGTACGCGGTCAACCTCTTCATCTTCTCGATGGGCCGGCTGAGCGTCGGGCGCGCGCCGATCGTCGAAGCCGGCGTCTCGGGGTATGCCGATCCGCTGCCGCAGGCGCTGGTGCTGACCGCCATCGTCATCAGCTTCGCCATGACCGCGCTGCTGCTCGTGCTCGCCGTGCGCGCGAACGCGGCGAGCGGCAGCGACGACGTCGACGGCGGCGAGCCGCCCCGGGACGGCCCGCGATGAACCACGCGCCGATCGTGCCGATCGTGCTGCCGGCGCTGGCCGCCGCGCTCATGCTGATCGACCGCCGCATCGCCTCGCAGCGCATGCTCGCCTGGGTCTCGATGCTGCTGCTGCTGGCCTGCGGCGCGTGGCTGATGGCGCTGTCCGCCGACGGCTGGCGCGGCGTCTACCTCGCCGGCAACTGGGCCGCGCCCTACGGCATCGCGCTGGTCGCCGACCGGCTGTCCTCGCTGATGGTCGCGCTCACCGCGCTGCTCGGCGTGATCGCGCTGGGTGCCGCGCACCGCCGCTGGGACACCCGAGGCGAGCATTTCCACCCGCTGCTGCAGGTGCAGCTGATGGGCCTGAACGGCGCCTTCCTCACCGGCGACCTGTTCAACCTGTTCGTCTTCTTCGAGGTGCTGCTGATCGCGTCCTACGGGCTGCTGGTGCACGGCGACGGCCGCCCGCGCATCGCCGCGGGGCTGCGATTCGTCACGCTCAACCTGTTCGGATCGGCGCTGTTCCTGATCGCGGCCAGCCTGCTCTACGGGGTGACCGGGACGCTGAACTTCGCCGACCTGTCCGCGCGGATGCCCGCGCTCACCGGCGGCGACGCGACCCTCGCCCGGGCCGGCGCCTGGATGCTGCTGACCGTGTTCTGCCTGAAGGCCGCGATCCTGCCGCTCTACTTCTGGCTGCCGGGCACGTACGGCGCCGCGAGCCCGCCGGTGGCGGCGCTCTTCGCGGTGATGACCAAGGTCGGCGTCTACGCGGTGCTGCGCGTGTTCACGATGGTCTTCGGCGCCGGCGCAGGCGCGCTGGCCGACGTGGCGTTCCCGTGGATCGCCGCGATCGCGGCGGCGGGGTACCTGCTGTCGATGTTCGGCGCGCTCGCCGGTGCCGACCTGCGCCGGCTCGCCTCGATGCTGCTGGTGGGATCGGCCGCGTTCCTGCTGATCGGGATCGGGCTGGGCACCGAACGGTCGATCGCGGCGGCGGTGTTCTACCTGCCGCACACCACCCTGTCGGCGGCCGCGCTGTACCTGGTGGCCGACCTGGTGGCGCGCGGACGCGGCGAGACCGCCGACCGGCTGCGGCCCGGCCCCGCGCCGCTGCGACCGGCCGCCGTCGGGCTGCTGTTCTTCGCGACCGCGATCGCGGTGGCCGGGCTGCCGCCGTTCGGCGGCTTCATCGGCAAGGCGATGCTGCTGGCGTCGATGCTGCCGCAGACCGGTCCCGCGGCCGCCTCGGTGGGCCCGCTGTGGGCCGTGGTGCTCGCCGGCAGCCTGTTCGCCATGATCGCGCTCGCGCGCGCGGGCAGCGTGCTGTTCTGGAAATCCGACGGCGCCCCGGTGCGCGGCGTGGCGATGCCCTCGCTGCGCGAGCTGCTGCCGTGCGCGCTGGCGCTGGCCGCGATCGTCGGGATCACCGTCTTCGCCGCGCCCTTGCAGCGCTATGCCCAGGCGACCGCGCACGAACTCGTCGCGCCCGAGGCGCTGGTCGACCAGGTGCTGCGCACGGTGCCCCGGGCGGGTCCCCACCAGCCCCGGCCGGAGTCGTTCCGATGACGGCCGCCCCGCCCCGCCCCGGCCTGCTGCGCAGGCTGCTGCCCCGTCCGTGGACGGTGCTGTGGCTGTGGATCGCGTGGCTGCTGCTGAACCAGACCCTGGCCCCCGGGCACCTGCTGCTCGGCCTGGTGCTCGCGCTGGTGCTCGCCCGGCTCGGCGGCCCGGCGCCGGTCGCGCTGCAGGACCGGGGACGCGGCCGCTCGGGCTGGCGCCGGCCCGGCATCGCGCTGCGGCTCTCGTGGATCGTGCTGCACGACATCGTCGTCGCGAACCTGCAGGTCGCCCGCCGCATCCTGGGGCCGCAGGACGCGCTGGACCCGCGCTTCGTCTGGGTGCCGCTCGACGTGCGCCGGCCGCGTTCGATCTCGCTGCTGGCGGGCATCATCACGATGACGCCGGGCACGCTGTCCGCCGAGCTGTCCGACGATCACCGCCACCTGCTCGTCCACGGCCTGGACGTCGACGATCCGGATGCGCTGGTCGCCGAGATCAAGGCCCGCTACGAGACACCGATCCGGGAGCTCTTCGAATGATCGACCATGCGCTGACGCTGTCCCTGGGCATGTTCTGCATCGCGATGCTGCTGTCGTGCTGGCGGCTGCTGGCGGGGCCCGACATCCTCGATCGCGTGCTCGCCCTCGACACGCTCTACGTGAACGCGCTCGCGGTCGTCATCCTGCTCGGCATCCGGTTCCGCACCCAGGTCTTCTTCGAGGCGGCCCTGGTGATCGCGATGCTCGGCTTCGTCGGCACCGTGGTCACCGCACGCTTCGTCGCGCGCGGCGACGTGATCGACCACGACTGAACACAGGCCCCGCGATGACCCACGAGGCGCTGCCGTTCACCGTCGACCTGCTGGCCAGCCTGCTGCTGGTGGCGGGCGGCGCCTTCGCCCTGGTCGGCGCCATCGGCCTGGCGCGCCTGCGCGACTTCTACCTGCGCGTGCATGCGCCGACCAAGGCGAGCACCCTGGGCGTCGGCGGAGCGCTGCTGGCATCGATGCTGGTGTTCGGCTGGACCGGGCAGCGCGTGGTGATCCACGAGCTGCTGATCACCGTGTTCGTCTTCGTGACGGCGCCGATCGCCGCGCACCTGCTGGTGAAGTCCGCGCTCGAGCGCGACCCGGCACGCCGGCCGCCGGAGCCCGGGACGGCGCCCGACGCACCGCCCGCCGAGTCTTCTCCGACGCCGCCGCCGACCCCGCCGGCCTGAGCCGCGAGGCGATTCGGCCGGCCCCTCAGCCCGACGTGCGCGTCGCCGCGGACGGGACTCGCAGCCCGAGGATGTAGGTACTGAACGCCGGGTCCTCGCCGACCAGCAGGCCGGGCAGCGCATCGCGGAAGTCCTCGCGGGCGCACCATTGCTGCATCGTGTCGGCCCACGACTGCCAGCGCCGCGCGCCCTGCGGATCGGACGCCTCCTCGTAGAGGAGGATGTACGCCCGCTCGAAGAGGGCGATCAGCATCTCGAAGAACAGCAGCCGGCGCGCCGCCTGATCGGCGTCGAGCCCGGACGGCGCCGGCAGCCGCGGATGCAGCCCGAGCTCGGGATACGCCAGCACGTCGCGCACGAACTCGGTGTACTGCTCCGAGAGCCGCAGGTAGGTCTCCTCGTCGCGCTGCTCGATCTCCTTGCGCTCGTTCTCGCGCTCGGCGCGGGATTCGCGCCAGAGCGCGAACGCGGCCAGCGGCAGGCCGACCACCGTGACCAGGTAGCTCCCGAACTCCCAGAGCCGCAGCGTCTCGTCGTCGATCATCGCATCGCCCCCGTCGACGGCCGCGCGGCGGACGGCGCGACCGGCACCGCGTCAGTGTAGGGCTCCGCCGCCGGGCCCTGGCGGACGACCGCCCGTCGGCACGGGGCTTCGGCCACCCCGGCCGCACGGCACTCGGTCACACCGGCGCGGACGCCGGATGCCCAGACTCGCCCCATCGACACCGCACCGCCCTCCGTGAGCCCATCGCCCTTTCCGCTGCTGTCCGCGCTGCTCGAGCCGATCGGTCTCGCGCCGGGCGACGCGCCGCCGGACGCGGCAGGCTGGCAGGCGCTGCTCGCCACGCTCGAGCGCGGCATCGGCGGGCTGCAGCTCGAGCTGGAAGACTCGCGCCGGTCCTACCGGTACGCGGCGGACGCGCTGACCCGCGCGACCCTTCGGCTGCGCGACGAGCGCGACCAGCTCGAGTCGCGGGTCGGCGAACGCACCGCCCAGCTCGAGCAGAGCCGCAGCGACCTGATGCAGGCCCAGCGACTGGCCGGGCTCGGCAGCTGGTCGGTGCGCCTGGAGGACGGCAGCGTCGACGTCTCGGAGCAGTTCGCGCTGCGGCTCGGCATGGACCCGGCGACCCCGCCGGCGAACGTCGAGGCGCTGCTCGACTACGTGATCGAGGACGACCGCGACGCCGCGCAGCGGGCCGTCCAGGCGGCGCTCAGCGAGCCCGGCCGCTTCACGGGCGAGCTGCGCGTGCGCGACGCCCGGGGCGAAGTGCGCTGGTACGCGGCGACGATCGCCTCGCAGGGCGACGCCGACGGACGCGTCAGCCACCTGCACGGCGCGATGCTCGACGTCACGGCGCGCCGGCTCGCGGAGCTGCGCACCCAGCGTCTGGCGCTGCAGGACGAGCTCACCGGACTGCCGAACCGCACCGCGTTCAAGCACGACATCGCGCAGGCGGTGGAGCGCTCGCGCGTGCGCCGCTCCCGCTTCGCCCTGCTGTTCCTCGACCTCGACGGCTTCAAGGAGATCAACGACTCGCTCGGGCACGACGCCGGCGACGACCTGCTCCAGCAGGTCGCCGCACGGATCCGCGGCTGCCTGCGCAAGGGCGATCGCCTGGCGCGCTTCGGCGGCGACGAGTTCCTCGTGCTGATCGATCCGGTGCGCCGCCGCCGCGACGTCGAGACGGTGACCCGCAAGATCCTCGCGGCCGTGGCCACGCCGCTGACGCTCGACGGCATGACGGCGACCGTGAGCGCGAGCATCGGCATCGCCATGTTCCCGGAGGACGGCGAGGATCCGCGCCGCCTGCTGAAGAACGCCGACGCGGCGATGTACCAGGCCAAGCAGGACGGCCGCAACGGGCTGCGCTTCTACGCGCCCCGGATCAACGCCTCGCTGCGCGAGAAGGTCGCGATGGTCAACGACCTGCGCGCTGCGGTCGCGCACGGCGCGCTCGGCATCGCCTACCAGCCGATCGTCGACGGCAGCGATGGCCGGGTGCTCGGGATCGAGGCGCTGGCGCGCTGGGACCATGCGGAGCGAGGCGCGGTCGGCCCCTCGGTGTTCGTGCCGCTGGCCGAGGAGACCGGGCTGATCGGGGCCGTCGGCGCGCAGGTGCTCGCCCGCTCGTGCGCGCAGCAGGTCGACTGGGACACCGGCAGTCCGGGCTCGCCCGCTCACGGCGGCTACCTGTCGGTGAACGTCTCGCCGGTGCAGTTGCGCAGCGACGGGTTCGTGCGCGAACTGCGCGCGCTGCTCGCCGACACCGGACTTCCGGCATCCCGCCTGCAGCTCGAGCTGACCGAGGGCACCGTGATGGCCGACCCCGAACGGGCCGCGCGCGTGCTCGGCGAGCTCGCTGCCATGGGGGTGCGGATCGCCCTCGACGACTTCGGCACGGGGCATTCGTCCCTCGCCTACCTGCGCACCTTCCCCATCCATTGCATCAAGATCGACCGGGTGTTCGTCGGCGACCTCGGCCGCGGCGGCGCCCAGGCGGCCATCGTGCCGGCGATCGTCGCGATCGCGCGCAGCCTGGGCGCGGAGGTGGTGGCCGAGGGCGTCGAGACCGACGCGCAGCGCGAGGCGCTGCTCGCGCTCGGCTGCCGCGCGATGCAGGGCTACCTGTTCTCGCGCCCCCTGCCGGCGGAGGAATGCGGCACGCGCTTCTTCGCGCCGATGGCCGAGGCGGCCGGCGGCTGATCGGGCGGCGACTCCGGCGCCCACAGCCGGGAGTGGCGCGGCACGCCGGCCAGCAGGAAGTTCATCTGGTCGGCCAGGATCCTGCGGTTGGCGAGGATGAACGCCTCGTGGCGGTTCGGCACGTAGGGCACGTACAGCAGCGGCATCGACGCGGACTCCGGCGTGCGGTTGCCCTTGCGCTGGTTGCACGCGCGGCAGGCCGACACCACGTTCTGCCAGACGGTGAGCCCGCCGCGCGAACTCGGCGTGACGTGCTCCATCTCGAGCGCGGCCTGCGTGAAGCGTCCGCCGCAGTAGGCGCAGATGTGCCGATCCCGGGCGAAGACCATCGAGCGCGACAGCGGCGCCCGGTCCTCGCCGCCGCGGACCTTCCAGCGCGGCCCGTCGATCGCGATGATCGCGGCGATCGCGAGCGTCGAGCGGGATCCGTGCAGCCGGCTGATGCCGCCGTGCAGCACGACGCGGTCCGCGCCGAGTTCCCAGCGCACCTTTCCGCTCGCGTAGTACGCCGCGGCGGACTCGTGGTCGACCCACCTCACCGGCGTACCGGCGATGTCGAGAACGAGGACGTCGTGCATCGGGCGCATCCGTTCCGTTGAAGTACCGGAAATCCGATCATACCGGTGCAGTGCGTCGGGCGTGTGTCCGGCCGCGCGCGCCGCGCAGGTACGATCGCGTCATGGACCTCCCCCGCCTGCTGCTGATCGCGACCGGCGGCACCATCGCCGGTGCCGCGCCCTCCGCCGACCGCACCCAGGGCTACCGACCCGGCGCACTCCCGGTGGCCGCCCTGGTCGATGCCGTCCCGGCGCTTCGCGGGCTCGCCCGCATCGAGACCGAGCAGCCGTTCGCGATCGGCAGCCAGCACATGACCGGGGCCCACCACCTGGCGCTCGTCGCCCGGATCCGGGCAGCCCAGGCCGATCCGGGGCTCGCGGGCATCGTCGTCACGCACGGCACCGACACGATGGAGGAGACCGCGCTGCTGCTCGACCTGACCTGCCCGCGCGACGTGCCGATGGTGATCACCGGCGCGATGCGCCCGGCGACAGCGATCGGCGCGGACGGTCCGATGAACCTGTATGCGGCGGCCGCGCTCGCCGTCGATCCGGCCTCGCGTGGCGCCGGCGCGGTCGTGCTGATGAACGACCAGGTGTTCGGGCCGGACCGTGCGGCCAAGGCGCACACCTCGCGCACCGACGCCTTCGTCGCCCGCGACGGCGGCCCCCAGGCATCGATCCTCGACGGCCGGCCGCGCTGGCACGTGCCGGCGGCCGAGACGGCCTCGCGGCGTCCGTCGCTGCGGGCGCGACTGGCGACGTTGCCGGCGGCGCTGCCGCGCGTCGACATCGTCGCGCAGCATGTCGACGCGGACCCCGCGATCGTCCCGTTCCTGCTGTCGCGCGGTGCGCGCGGGCTGGTGCTGGCCGGTACCGGGCACGGCACCATGTCCGACCCGATGCGCGATGCACTGGCGGCCGCCGCAGCGGCCGGCTGCCTGATCATCCGTGCGAGTCGGGTCGCGAACGGCCCGGTGACCCGGAACGCAGGTGTCGACGACGACGCAGGCGGCTTCGTGCCGGCCGGCGCGCTGTCGCCTCACAAGGCGAGGCTGGTCGCCTCGCTCGGCCTCGCCGCCGGGCTGGTTCGGGACGAGATCGGCGCGCTGATCGACGCGTTCTGAGGGCGTCAGCCCCGGGCAGCGGCTGCCGGCGAAGACGCCTCGGCCCGGCGGATCGCCGCTTCGAGGCCGTCGATGGCCTCGGTCAGCGTGCGCATCGCCTCGCGACCGACGAGCTGCGGATCTTCCTGCACGAGGAACTGCCGCACGCCAGTCTCGACGCGACCGCGCAGGTCGTCGGCCTGGCGCACGCCCTCGCGGGCCGTCTCGCCCATCCGGTGGGCGACGCGGTCGCCGAAGACCCGGCTCAGGTCCTCTTCGACGTCCCAGCGCAGGTGCTGGGCGATCTCGCCGACGGCAGCGGCGACCATCACGTCGCCGTCGACCTTCAGGTGCCCGGTCAGGCCCCGGGGCCCGTCCCGGAGCAGCCCGAAGACCGCGTCGATCGAGGGTGTCAGGGAGAGGGTGACCGTCGGCGACTCGACCTCGGCGACCTCGAGGGTGCCCTGCTCGGCGATCCGGGCATCGGCCCGGACCGGGCCGAGGGGCGTCGCGACCACGATCCGGACGGTCCGACCGGCGTGGGCACGCAACCTGTCACGTGCCCACGCCTGCTGCCGCAGCACATGGTTCAGCGCGGAGAGCGCCGTCTGTGCCAGCGGCAGCGGGACGCCGGCCATCGATCTCAGGCGCGGCTGAGCTGCTGGATGCCCGCGAGCACCCAGCCACCCTGGCCCGAGGCCGGGCGCTCGAAGTTCCAGACCTCGTCGAAGGCCTCGGGCGCCGCGTTCGGCTGCTCCCGGAGCATTCCGGAGAAGCGGACGCTGGCCAGATGCTCGGCCGAGCCGGACTCGACACCGAGCAGCTGCGCATCGAGCGTGACCACGTCGGTCTGGTTCGGCGCACCGTTGCGCTCGTCGATCTCGAGCTTGAGCTCGGCGAACATCTCGGGGCTGGTGAACTCGCGCAGGTCCGCGGTGTCGCCGGCATCGAAGGCTGCCTGCAGACGCACGAAGTAGACCTTGGCGTTGCGCACGAAGCCTTCGGCGTCGAACCCTGCCGGCACGTTGCCCGAGACGACCGGCTGGGCGGCCGCCCGGACGGTGTCGATCGGCTGCTCGCGGCTCGCCGCCGCGGCGGGCACCGGCTGGTAGTTCGGCACCGAGGCCTCCTGGCCGAGGCCGGTGTAGCCGTAGGCGCCGGCATAGGCCGGACGCTGCGGGGCGGCCGCGGCCGCGCGGCGCGACATGATCATCCGCACGACGACCAGGGCGACCATGGCGAGCAGCGCGATCAGCATGAACGACGCGAGCTCGTCGCCGAAGCCGAGGTGGCTGGCGAGCGCCGCGAGTCCGAGGCCGGCCGCCAGGCCGGCGAGCGGAGCGAGCCAGCGCTTGCCGCCGGAGGCCGCGGCAGCCGCGGCGGGGGCCGCAGCCGGGCGGGCCGCGGCGGCAGCCGACGGCGCGGCCGCGGCGGCCGGCGCGGCAGGTGCCGCCGATGCGCCGGCGGGCGCGGCGCCCGACGGCGAGGACGGCGACGCGTCACGCTGCATCACCCCGCTCGGTGCCTGCTTGCCCACGCTCTTGCCGCTGGCCATGCGCTTGGCCTCGGCGTCGGCCAGGCCGATCGTCGTGGCGGCAAACAGGGCGATCAGGGCGATCCAGAATGTCCTCATCGTCATCTCCTCGATGCAGTGTTCCGGTCCGGCGGGGCACCTGCCCCACCCGATGGACCTCACTTCGTCGCAGCGTACCGCCGGACCTGTCCGATCACAAGAATTTCACGCCTTCATGTAGGGCCACAACCCCGAGACTCAAGTTGTGCCAGCGCACCCGACCGAAGCCGGCCGACTCCATGAGCGCGCCCAGGGTCGGCTGGTCGGGATGCATGCGGATGGATTCCGCCAGGTAGCGGTAGCTCTCGGCATCGCCGGCGACCAGCCGGCCGAGCTGCGGCAGCACGCCGAACGAATACGCGTCGTAGGCCGGCGCGAGCGGCTTCCAGACCCGGGAGAACTCCAGCACCAGCAGCTTGCCGCCCGGGGCGAGCACCCGGTGCATCTCGCGCAGCGCCGCCTCCTTGCGCGTCATGTTGCGCAGGCCGAAGGCCACCGTGACACGGTCGAACCGGCCGTCGGGGAACGGCAGCGCCTCGGCATCGCACTGGGCGACGGGCAGCACGACCCCTTCGTCGAGCAGGCGGTCGCGGCCGACGCCGAGCATCGAGCCGTTGATGTCGGTCAGCCAGACCTCGCCGGTAGGCCCGACCCGCTGCGCGAACGCACGGGCGAGGTCCCCCGTGCCGCCGGCGATGTCCAGCACCTTCATGCCCGGACGCAGCGCGGCATGCCGGACGGTGAACGCCTTCCACGCGCGGTGCAGGCCGGCGGACATCAGGTCGTTCATGACGTCGTAGCGGCTCGCGACCGAGTCGAACACCTCGGCGACCTTCTCGGCCTTCTGGCCGAGCGGCACCGTCTTGAAGCCGAAGTGGGTCGCGTCCGCCGCCGGGTCGCCCGCCTCGGCGGCCGCCTTGCCGCCGGAGTCGCCGGCGGGCGGGCGCACGCCGTCGCCGGGGGCGCTCACGAGCGCGGCCGCGACATCGAGATCGCGGTGATCGGGGTGATCGGGGTGTCGGCAGGCGGCGCGCCAGGGGTGCCCGGCCCGGATCCGGCGGCGTCGCGGCTCGCGCCCGCGGCCTGCAGCCGGTCGAGGTACTCCTGCCAGATCCGGTCCTGGTTCGTGCCCAGCCAGTGCAGGTAGTCCCAGGAGAAGATGCCGGTCGAGTGTCCGTCCGAGAAGTGCGGCTGGATCGCGTAGTGCCCGATCGGCTCGACCCGGTCGATGCCGACCTCGCGCTTGCCGACCTGCAGCACCTCCTGCCCGGGCCCGTGGCCGCGCACTTCGGCCGACGGCGACTGCACGCGGAGCAGTTCGAACGGAAGCCTGAACTCGGCGCCGTCGGAGAAGCCGAGCTCGAGCACGCGCGACTGGGTGTGGACGACGATCCGAGTCGGCGTCGGGGTGCTCTTGTCGAGGCCGGCCATCGTGATTTCGCAGGGGTTCGAACGGGTGCCGATGGTATCGCGAAACGTCCGGCGCCCCGCCGCGTCAGCCGATCGGCGCGACCTCGACGCGGTCGTGGTCGATGCCACGCTCGATGAGCCGCAACATCCTCAGCATCCGCTCGCCGGAGGCGTCGCGTACCGTCACCTCGGCCGCGCCCTCGAACCGGTCGCGGCGCAGCACCAGCGAGGCCGGTGCCCCGCCGGCGGCGACCGGAAACCACCAGGCGTCCTCGTGACCGCTGGTCGCGGCGAAGCGCACGCGCACGGGCATCGGCGCGCCCGGCCAGAACTCGACGCCGACGTCGTGGCCGAACGGCTCGCGACTGTCGGCGGCACCGGTCTGCGCGAGCGTGACCACCGTCCCCACGAGCAGGCGAGACGGTCCCGACCCCGGGCGGCGACGCCCCGCGGACGTGCCGCGCGGCGCGGCGCGCACCGGCATCACGGCCACCAGCTGCCCGAGCCGCAGGCGGGGCCCTTCGGAGCCCCGCGAGAAGACCGCTCGGCGCGCGTCCTGGCCGCGCCAGCCGACAGGCTGACCGATGCGCTGCATCAGCTCGCGGTTCCGCGTGTCGCGCTGCGCGGCGGCATCGGCTCCGGCCGCAGCCTGCGCCCCGGGCTCCAGGTGGGCTTCGGTGCCGAACTCGAAGCCGCCACCGGTGGCGCGACCGTACACATAGGGCGAAGCGCTCTCCGGGGCCGCATCCGTCGCCAGCGACGGCTCGAACGCGACGGTGTCGTCGACCAGCGCGGGCTCGTCGTCGACCTGGGGATCGTGCGGCAGCCCGACCAGCAGGAGGGCCTGCGCCAGGGGCGGACGCACCAGCGGGGTCGGCACGTGACACGGCCCCCAGACCGAAGCGAGCTGCGCGAGCAGCGCATCGACGGCGGCCGGCGACAGGAAGGTCCGCAGGCCGATCGAGGCCGGCGAGGCGCCCTGCGCCAGCTGCTCGCGACAGCGCAGGATCAGCGCGTGCGCATCGCGCGTGTCGAGCCGGACCGTGTGGTTCACCGAGAGCATCAGCGCCGGACCGTCTGCGCTCACGTGCGGCAGTCCGTCGACGTCGATGCGCACGCCGGCGCGGCGCGCCGAGTGGCGGGCCACCCGATGGGCGTGTTCGAGGGCCGCGCCCGACAGGCCCAGCGGCTCGAGCAGGCGCATGAGGAGCGGCGTGACGAACGCGGCCCGCGGGGTGACGGTCCGCCCGCCGCCCATCCGCGACACGTCGGGGAACGATTCGTCGAGCGCGCCGGCCGACCACAGCGGGAAGGCCAGCCGGCACAGGTCGTCCCAGTCGTCGCGACGCATCGCGACACGCAGCCTCCCGGCGCCGTCGAGCAGCCGGGACTGCGCATCGAGCGCCCGCGCCAGGGCGAGGAGCGCGCGCATCGAGACCGGCGACTCCGGCCCCTCGGGCATGTCCGCGCGCAGGTCGGCATGAACGCGCTTGTAGGCGTCGCGAACGGCCCGCAAGGCGCTGGCCACCCGATGGAACGCTGCGAGTTCGTCGGCCGCGAACGGGATCGGCCGGTTGCGCAGCCCCTCGATCTGCGGCTCGAGCACCGCGATCCAGGTCGGGCGCAGCCCCTCGAGCGCGGCCAGGCGCGTGTCGGGCGAATCGATGCGGGTCTCGAGCGTGTCGACGAAACGGGCGAGCCGCAGCAGACCGGTCGCCGCGTCCTCGCGCAGGGCGGCCGCGATGCGCGGCACCTCAGCGGTTCGCGGCGTTCGGATGATGCGCAGTGCGTCGACGACTCCCATGGACTGCATCGTGAGGGGAGCGGGGCCGTCCCGCGCGTGCATTGGTCACGCATGCGACGGCCGACGATCGGCCGACGAACGGCCTTGTCAGACGGCGATCACGCGCCCCGGGTCGAAGCGCGGATTCTCGAAGCCGCCGGACCGCATCGGATAGCCGCGCGGATTGCAGACGACCCGGCAGCCGCCGGCCAGGTAGTCGTGGGAGCCGTGGGTGTGACCATGGATCCAGAGGTCGGCCGCGGGCAGCAGCGCGTCGAGGTCGCTGGCGAACGCCGGATTGGACGGCGCGGCCACGTATTCGGCCGACACCGAATGCCAGCTCGGGAGGTGGTGGGTCACCACCACCCGTCGCCCGGCGGCCGGCCGGGCGAGCACGGCGCGCAGCCAATCGCAGGACCGCTCGTGCAGCACCACGGAGTCCTCGGGCGTGAAGCGGCGGGTCCCGCCCGGCGAAGAGGGGTCGCGCACGTCGATCTTGTGATAGTCGAGCATGACCCGGCGGGCGCCCGCCATCGCGTCGGCCGCCGCCATCCTCACCGGGCGGCCCGGACGCTCATGGAGCCGGAAGTCGGTCCAGACGGTGCAGCCGACGAACTCGATGCCGCCGATCCGCACCGTGTCCTCCTCGAGCAGGTGGATGTCGAGGCGCCGCGCGGCCGCTCGCATGGCGTCGAGCGCCGGCTCGCGGACCGCGTCGAAGAACTCGTGGTTGCCCGCGATCTGGACGATCGGATGGCGGGGGAAGCTGCGTCGCGCCCACTGCAGCGCGAGCGTGCCCTGACCGATGTCGCCGGCGAGCACCACCAGGTCGAAGGCATCGGGCGCGGCGGGCGGCACGAAGGCCGCCCACTCGACGTGGAGGTCCGAGAGCACCAGCAGCCGCATCGGCCTGCCCTCCGATCTCAGAACTTGGTGTAGCCGCCGTCGATCACGAACTGCTCGCCGGTGTGATACGCCGACGCGTCGCTCGCCAGGTAGACCGCGATGCCGCCGAAGTCGTCGATCCCGCCCCAGCGGCGGGCCGGGATGCGCGGCATCACCGCATCGGCGAACTTCGGGTTGTTGACCGAGCGCTCGGTCATGTCGGTGACGATCCAGCCGGGGAGGATCGAATTGACGCGCACGCGATGGCGGGCGAGCTCGACCGCGAGCGCCCGCACGAACGAGGTGACCGCCCCCTTGGAGGCGCCGTAGTGGCTGTTGCGCGCCGCGCCCTCGATCGCGGCGGTGCTGGCGGTCGCCACCAGCGACCCGCCCTGCCCCCGCTCGGCCATGTGGCGGGCGGCGGCACGGAAGGTCAGGAACACCCCGTCGACGTTGATGCGCTGCACCCGGCGGAACTCCTCCAGGCTCATCTCGGTCATCAGCGTGCCCTTGGACGAGACGCCGGCGTTGGCGAAGCAGGCGTCGACGTGGCCGAGCGCGGCGACCGAGGCGGCGAACGCCGACTCGACCTGGGCCTCGTCGCCGACGTCGGCGACGAAGGCGTGCACGCGGGAGGCGTCGGGCGCCTCGGCGGCCAGCGAAGCCTTGGCCTTGGCGGTCTTGTCGGGGTTGGAGCCCCAGATCGCGACCGACGCGCCCGAGGCCAGCAGCGCGCGCGCCATGCCATAGCCGATGCCGCCGTTGCCGCCGGTGACCACGGCGGTCCGGCCGGTGAGGTCGAAGGGGGTGTACATGGTTGGGAGTCTCCTCGGGTCGCCGGGTCGGCCGGTCGTTGCAGTCGGTTCGCGATGCGTCGGACCCGATGATACCGGTCTGCGTCATGGCGTCGGCGTACGGCCGCCGGGGCACCGGATCAGAACGGCATCGTCGCCGTCAGCATCACCGTGTCGCGCTCGAAGCGGTCCCGGGCGTAGACCGTCGTCACCCAGCGCAGCGATGCGGTGAGCGGCGCGCTGCCGAGCGTCGTCGTCCAGACCAGCGTGGGTCCGAGTGCGACTTCGCGACCCTGGAAGCCGTTCAGCCGGTCGGCGAGCGCGCCGCTGTCGTCCCCGATCTGCTCGATGACGCCCAGCACGCCGCCCAGGGCCACGCCGTTGCCGACCCGGCGCGTCGCGAGCAGGTCGAGCGTGGCGAGCGGGGCACTGCGGTAGTTCGTCGCGTCGTTGCGCGACGAGAAGAACACCGCACCGACCGCCGAAAGCTCCACGCCCTGCTCCGGCAGCAGCCGCGTGTACGCGACCGAAGGCACGAGGTTCCAGACGTTCTGGCTCACGTTGGCCAGCCGGCCCTCGACGTAGCGACCGGACGGGGTGATCACCCGCAGGCCGAACGCGAGATGCTCGACGGGCGACAGGTGCAGTCCGGCGACGATCGGCGTCACCGTCAGGTCGTACAGGCCCGAGGTCTGCTGGCGCACGCGCGGGAAGAGCGGCGGGTCGACCGACGCAGACACTTCCGTGCGCATCCACGGCACGGTGATTCCGGACATGAAGCTCCATCCGTCCGGACCGCTGCCCCAGGCGCGGGTGAGCGTGAGGTTCAACAGCGAGAACGTGTTCTCCGCGCCGAGCGACACGCTCCCTGCGATCGGGATCTGCCGCTCGGTGCCGATCTCGCCGCTCGACTGCAGCACCGTCAGGTTGGCGATCCACATCGGCTGCGGCGGCACGATGCCGGCGTTCGGCTGCACGCCGGTGCCGGCGACGGGACGTCCGCCCGCGCCCTCGGCCGCATGGATCGCGGGCGCGACGAGCAGCGCGACGAGCAGCGTACCGATCCATGCGGCGACAGTCGAGGCGACAGGTAAGGCGGCAGGAGCGACGCGTGCGGCACCGGTGTCCCGGGCGCCCATCGGGCGCGACCCGAATGAGCCTGTACGTGTCATGCCTGTCCTCCAGTCAGGCCGCGCCGGACGCGAAGACCGCGACCGAACGACCGATGAACCAGTACGCCGACAGCGAGCCGATCGCGTAAGGCGCCACCCACCGCAGCCGCATCATCGACGCGGGCATCAGGCGTCGCAGCGCGAACACGGCCGCGACGAAGGCGAGCTGCCCCGCCTCCACCCCGAGGTTGAAGAGCAACAGCGCCGGCACCAGCGCGTCTTGCGGCAGGCCGACCTCGGCGAGCGCGCCGGCGAAGCCCAGTCCGTGCAGCAGCCCGAAGACGAGCGCCACCGCCCACGGCCAGCGATGCGACAGGCCCGGACGGCCGCGCCACAGGTTCGCCACCTCGACGGCGACGAGCACGATGCTCAGGGCGATCGTCGCCTCCACCAGGGCCACGGGCACGTCGACGATGCCGAGCGAGGCCAGCGCGAGCGTGAGGCTGTGCGCGACGGTGAACGCGGTGACGGTCCACAGCAGGCGCCGCCCGCCGCCCACCAGCAGCAGCAGGCCGAGCACGAAGAGCAGGTGGTCCGCGCCCGTCAGGATGTGCTCGACGCCGAGCACGAGATAGGCCGGCACCGAGGGCGCGACCGCTGCACCGACCGCCCCGACGACGAACGACGGCGACTCGGGCCGCAGCAGCCGCGTCGACTCGCTGCCGTCGGGCAGCCGGATGCGCACCAGCGCATCGGTGATGGTGTGCTCGAGCCCCTCGATCGACACGCTGCGTCCGGCGATCCCGCCCTGCGATGCGCCGATCCGCCACTCGGCGATCCGGTAGGCCGGCGTGCGGTCGGTGCGCGCGGGCAGCGCCTCGAGCCATCCGCCGGAGATCCGTGGCACGAGCGGCAGGGCGAGCTCGCCGGTGGCGGGCTGCTTCCAGACCACCGTCGCGCCCTCGGCGTCGACCGCGATCTCGAGGGACGCCGGCCTGACCTCGTGGGCCCGGGCGGCGCCGCCGGGCAGGACGCAGGTCAGGATCACCAGGACCGCCAGGACCGCGACACCGCAGACGACTCGCCGGCCATCCCTCATCGCGACCGTTCCTCTCCGAGATCGGCTCGCACCACCGGCCAGCGCGACCGCAGCGCCTGCAGCGCGGCACGCTCGCGCCGATCGCGCGCGTCGCGCAGCCAGGCATCGCGCACCGCGGTCTCCACGTCCTCGAAGCGGCTCGGCCCGCCTTCCGTGCGCTCGGTCACGCGCAGCACGTGCCAGCCGAAGCCCGACGCCACCGGTCCGATCCACGCCCCGGGTGGTGCACCCGCCACCGCATCGACGACGGGCTGCTCGCCGAAATCCACGATCAGGTCCTGGCGCGAGCGCAGTGACGTCGCGACCGGCACGGGCAGGCGGTCGGAGACGATCGAGGCGGGCGGACGGCCGCCGCGCAGCGCCGCGAGCGCCGCCGACGCCGCCTCGCGCGCGCCTTGCTGTCCACGGCGATCCGGGCCGAAGTAGAGCTGCTCGAAGCTCGCGCGCGACGGGAGCACGAAGGCGGCGGGACGTTCGATATGGAAAGCGCGCAGTGCGGCCTCGTCGGGCACGGCCGCCGTCGTCGCATCGGTGTTCAGGAAGCCCATCTTCTGCACGAGGCGTCGCCGCACCAGTTCGTCGCCCTCGTCCAGGCCGAGCCGTCGGGCCTCGCGGTAGAGCAGTTCCTCGCGCACGTACCCCTCGACGAGACGCTCCCGCTCGGCCGCGTCGGGCGCTGCACCGGTCTGCAGCCGGTGCAGCGCGGCGAGCCGCTCGACGCGCGCCGCATCGACGACGACCGGCATGGCGGCCGGCGCAGCGACCAGGCGCTCGGCCGCGAAGAGCAGCGCGCCGAGCAGGAGGAACTGGAGCAGGGGCTCACGCAGCAGGGCTCGCGGCGGCGATGCGACGGGCACCCGATTCGGTGTCATGACGAAGCATCCATCCCTACGATCGCCCGACGCCGGCCATCACTCGCATGGATGGCCGGCCTCGCTATCGCCCGCACGCCTGCGGCACCCCGCGACGAGGCACTACACCGGCGCCGGCGTGAACGGCATCGGCGCCCGCGCCTGCACGGCGTCGCGCCCGCCGAGCCGCTCGAGCATCGCCGCCTGGTCGGCGAGCGCACGCGCATCGACCGCGACCGGATCGAGGACGGCGTCGAGCCGGGCCCGCATCGCCGCGAGGACGCCCGCGTGCGCCGGCGATGCCGACAGGTCGACGAGTTCCTCCGGATCCTCGATCAGGTCGAAGAGCTGGCACGGCATGTCGAGGTAGTGGACGTACTTGTGCCGGACGTCGCGCACCATCCAGAACCCGTGCGGCGCGGCCGTGTGCAGCTCGGAGATCGCTACCCGCCCCGGCTCGGCGCCCGCGGCGATCTCGTCCAGCGCCCGGCCGGGCAGCGCCAGCTCGTCGATCGCGTCGCGCGCGCCCGCGGCCCGCAGCACCCAGGGGGCGACGTCGACGTGCCCGACCGGAGTCGCGACGGTCGCGCCCGGCGCGAAGCCCTCGCCGACGGCGATCATCGGGATGCCGGCCGACTCCTCGTACATCGTGCACTTGCCCCACAGTCCGCGGGTGCCGAGGTTGTCGCCATGGTCGCTGGTGTAGAGCACGTCGCAGTCATCCCACAGCCCGGTGCGGTCGAGCATCCCCAGGACCTTGCCGAGGTTCTCGTCCATGAACGAGGTCAGCCCGTAGTAGCCGGCGAGCGCGCGGCGCACATCGGCCGGACCGTCGAAGCCGCGGCCGTAGCAGGAGCGTCGATCGTGGTGGACGTCGTAGGGATGCGGCACGCGCCCGGCGGCGGACCAGAGCTTGGGCAGCGGCAGGTCCTGCGACGCGTAGCGGTAGTAGTGCTCGGGCGGCGCGATCAGCGGGAAGTGCGGCGCGACCCACGAGACGAACAGCACCCACGGGCGGTCGTCGCGGCGCCGCGCCGCCTCGTGCAGCCAGACCTGCGCGGCGGCGGTGATGCGGCGGTCGTACAGCGTGTAGGCGCTCTCGCCCGGCCCGGCCTCGCGCCCGAGCTTCGCGCCGGCGGGGCGCACGTCGTCGGCCTCCCGGAACAGCATCTTCGCGTCGCCGGTGCCGCCCTCGACGTGCATCGGCAGGATCGACTCGGTCAGCCCGTAGTCGTCGCCGTCGTGACCGGCGAAGTGCAGCTTGCCGATGCTCGCGACCCGGTGCCCGCGGTCGCGCAGCGCGTGATGCCAGCCGCGCGGCGTGCCCTTCCAGGCGATCACGTTGTCCCAGCAGCCGTGCGCGTGCACGGGCTGGCCGGTGGCGAAGCTCGCGCGCGCCGGCACGCAGATCGGCGACGCGGTGTAGGCCGCCGAGAAGCGCGTGCCCATCGACGCCAGCCGATCGAGATTCGGCGTGTCGACGATCGGATGGCCCGCATGACCGGAGAGACGCGGCGCGTGCTCGTCCGACATCAGGATGACGACGTTCCGGGGGCGGCTCATGACAGGGCCTGCGCGATGCGACGGTAGGCACGACCGAGCAGCGGGTCGAGCGGGTGGGGGGGCGGGCCTTCCATCGAGCCGAAGTGCACCAGGGTGAGCTCGGCGCCCGGCGCGACGTAGATGCGCTGGCCGTAGCGGCCGACGGCGAGGAAGCCGCCGAACGCGTCGTGCGAGATCCACCAGAAGTTGCGATAGGACGCACCGGGCATCCGCGCACCGAAGTCCGAGCGAGCGAACATCTCGGCGTCGCCGCCGCGCACGGTGTCGGCGACGAAGGCCTCGGGCACGACCTGGCGCGAGCCCGCCGCGCCGCCGGCCCGCATCAGCTCGCCCAGTCGCGCGAGGTCGCCCAGCGTCGTGGACAGGCCGCCGGAGGCCATCTCGCCGCCGGTCTCGTCGCAGGCGTACCAGGCGTCGCGCTCCGCGCCGATCGGCGCCCACAGCAGCTCGGAGACGAGGTCCGCGATGGGCGTGCCGGTGGCGCAGCGGATCGCCCAGGCCAGCGCCTCGACCTGCCCGTTGTCGTAGTAGAAGCGGCTGCCGGGCGTGCCGTGCCGCGGCTTGGCGAGCAGCCACTCGTAGAAGTCCGACGGCGACCCGGGCTCGCGCGGCATCAGGCCGAGGATCTCGTAGACCCCGCCGTCCTGACCGCCGATCGCGCCGGGACGGGTCGCCATCGGCGGCCGCACGATCGCCGCCTGCATGTCGAGCAGCTGCTGCAGCGTCGCGTCGCCCATCGCCGAGGACGCCATCTCCGGCACGTAGTCGCCCGCGGTCCGCGCGAGGTCGAGTTCGCCGCGAGCGGCAAGGATGCCGGCGACCAGCGCCAGCACCGACTTGCTGACCGACGCGGTGGTGTGATGCTGCTCGGGACGCATGTGCAGCCACCGCTCGTGAACGATGCGGCCGCGGTGCAGCACCAGCATCGCATCGAGCCCGCAGGCGGCGGCGAGCGCATCGAGCGTCGTCGCCGCACCGTCGGCGCCCTCGACCTCGAGCGCACCGAGGCCGCCTTCGGCGCGCGGCAGCACGCTCACGGGCCCGGCGCCGCGCCAGACCGGCGTGCCCTTCACCAGCTTCGAGCGGTTGAGGAACCCCCAGCGCAGCCAGGGGTTGCGATACCAGTTGTCGGGGCCCACGCGGGACGCCGGCGCGGGCGGAAAGCCGTCCATCGCGACCGCGTGCCCTCCAGGCGCGTTCGCCCGAGTGCCCGGGGCGTCCATGTCTCGCTCGTTCATCGGTCTGCCGTCCGTCTTCAGTCCAGGGTCACGCCGGTGCGCTTGACGAGGGCGCCCCAGGCTTCGGTCTCGGCGCGGACGCGGTCGGCGAGCTGCGCGCCGCTCAGCACCTCGTAGCTCGACCAGGTCGCCTCGCGCTTGGTGACCCACTCGGGGGTCGCGTTGACCTGGTTGACCGCGGCGGCGAGCCGCTCGACGATCGGCGCCGGCGTGCCGCTGCGGACGAAGTACGCGGTCCAGCCCATGCGCTCGTAGCCCTCGAATCCGATCTCGCGGAAGGTCGGCACGTCGGGCACGAACTTCGAGCGCTCCGCGCCGGTGACCGCGAGCAGCCGCAGGTCGCCCCGCTGCAGGAAGGGCCGCAGGCTGAACACGTCGAGCATCGCGAACTGCAGCTGGCCGGTGGCGAGGTCGGGCAGGAACTGGATCGCGCTCTTGTACGGCACGTGGCTGGCCTCGAGCCCGAGCTGCGCCTCGACCTGGAACCCGTAGAGGTGCTGGACGCTGCCGACGCCGCTCGAGCCGTAGTTGAGCCGGCCCTTCTGGGTCTTCGCCCAGTCGGTCCACTCCCGGAGCGTCTTCGCCGGATGCGCGGCCGGGATCGCGAGCGCGATCGCCGACAGCCCCGAGTACGCGACCGGCACGAAGTCTCGCAGCGGCTGGTAGGGCAGCTTGCGGTAGAGCGCGGGCAGCGTTGTCATCGCCGCGTTGGCGAGCAGCACGGTGTAGCCGTCGGCCGGCGCGGTGAGCAGCGCCTGGTGGGCGATCTGGCCGCCGGCGCCGACCTTGTTCTCGACGATCAGCGTCCCCTTGAGCGCGTCGGCGAGCGGCAGCGCGAACTCGCGCAGCCGCGCGTCGATCGCGCCGCCGGGTGCGTCCTGCGTGAGCAGGCGGACGGGGCGCGACGGCCATGCCTGGGCCGCGGCCGGGCGGGGCAGCAGCGGAGCGGTCAGCAGCGAGCCGAGGGAGAGGGCGAAGCGGCGGCGATCGGTCATCGGGGAGTCCTCGGATACGGGGCGGCTCGAAAGCGCGCGGGAAGGCTGGCAGGACGGCGGGCGGAACGGCGGGCGGACGGGCATGTCGGGCGTCTCGGTTCAGTCGGCCCGCACCGCCGCCTCGCCGACGGCGCGCGCGATGTCGACGATCCAGCGCCCCTCGAACTCGGGCTGCGGCAGCGGCGGCAGCGGCGCCGGCGCGATCGGGCGCGCGGCCGCGTCGGGGCGGCTCGCGAACTGGACGACCGTCAGCTCGCGGACCGGGTCGACGTGGAACCACTGGCCGAAGCGCCCGACGCCCTGCAGCGCGCGATTCGCGTCGTTCACGTGATAGACGTAGTTGCGATACGCATAGCCGTCGCGTCCGGGCGCGAGGTGGCCCCGTGCGAAGCGCGCGCGGTTGTCCACCGGCGCGAGCATCGCCTCGACGGCGGTCTCGGGCACGATCTGCGCATCGCCCGCCCGGCCGCGGGTGCGCAGCAGTTCGACGAAACGCGCCAGGTCGCGCGCGGTCGTCGCGAGCCCGCCGCTGGCGAACTCGGCGCCGACCTCGTCGACGATCCAGTCGCCGTCGTCCTCGCAGCCGAGCGGTGCCCAGACGAGCTCGGACAGCAGCCACGCGAGCGGCCGGCCGGTCGCCCGCCGGATCGCCCAGGCCACCGCCTCCGGCGAACCGTTCTGGTAGTACCAGCACGCGCCCGACTCGAACGGCACGGCCTGCTGACAGCGCTGCACGTACTCGGCGATGCTGGCGGGTGCCCCTTCGGGCCGGGCCAGGGTGCCGATCGCGGCGAACAGGCCGACGTCGGGCGGCAGGGCCGCCGGCCAGCCGACCGCCACCTCCATGTCGAGGTTCTGCTGCATCGTCGCGTCGCCGATGGGCGTGCCGGCCAGCTCGGGCACCCAGGTCGCGAGCGGCGCGTCGAGCCGCATCGTGCCGGCGTGCGCCAGGAGGTGGGCGAGCAGCCCGACGACGTTCTTCGCCATCGAGGCCCACAGGTGCGGCTGCGCGGCGTCCATGTGGGGCGCGTAGTGCTCGATCACGACGCGGCCGCGGTGCAGCGCGACGAACGCGTCGACGCAGGCCCGCTCGAGATAGTCGGACAGACGCACCGGCCCGCCCGGCAGCTCGAAGGTCAACGTCGTCGGGTCGAGGCGAGGCCCCTGCGGCAACGCGCGCGGTACCGGCCCGCGGCGTACGCGCGCGCTCGGATTGCGCTCCCGGACGTGGCTGAACGCCCA
>Ga0105105_10000254_pt1 | contig 24689 bp, 16 predicted proteins | sample PPLLaktember2015_4_FD_79108 | JGI IMG/M metagenome (GOLD analysis project Ga0105105, IMG submission 79108) | Freshwater sediment microbial communities from Prairie Pothole Lake near Jamestown, North Dakota, USA - PPLs Lake P8 Core (1) Depth... | ecosystem: Environmental > Aquatic > Freshwater >...
CCCGGGGTTCTGGCACGGCGGGGCGGGCGTGGCCGCCTGCTGGTACGGGGCTGCGCGCGCGCTGGGCCTCGCCCTGCACGCGGCCGTGCGCGCGGCACACGCCGGCACCGCCGACGAGGTCCGTGGCGGGGCGGCCGGCGCGGCGGTGGAGCCGCTCCGCGGCGAGCGGGCGGTGCTGCGCAGCCTGGCCCTCGGCCGGATCGACCTGGCACTCGGGCAGGCGGCCGCGCTGCTGCGCGAGGTGGCCGCGCGCATCGACGCCGCGCCCGACGATCCGCAGGTCGACGCCGTGCGACGCGCACGGCTCGCGGTCGACGCCGCCTGCCGCGAGGTCCTCCAGACGGCGCTGCGTGCGCTCGGCCCCGCACCGTTCTGCCGCGAGGCCCGGCTGGCACGCCTGGCCGCCGACCTGCCGATCTTCCTGCGTCAATGCCATGGCGACCCCGACCTGGTCGCCACCGGCGACGCGGCGGCCGTGTGCCCCGACCCGTGGTGCCTGTGAGCGCGACGTCCATGCCCGTGCACCGCAGCCGACACATCGGCCGGCGCCCGCGGGTGGCCGCGCACGCCTGGTGCGACGCCGCGCCGTGGCGCGACGCACCGGCCCTGCCGATCGCGACGGGCGGTGCGACGGGCGGTGCGACAGGCGATGCGCCCGCGACTGCCCTGCGCGACGTGCGCCTGGTCGTCGTCGCCCCGCACCCCGACGACGAACTGCTCGCCTGCGGCGGCCTGATCGCCTCCGTGCTCGCCGCCGGCGGCTCGGTGCGCGTGGTCGCGGTGACCGATGGCGAGGCGAGCCACGGGCCCGCCCGCCCGGCCGCGCGCCGGCGGCTGGCCCACCGCCGCGACCGCGAGCGGCGTGCCGGCCTGCGTGCGCTCGGCGCGGCGCGGGGCGCGGTGCGCCGGCTGGGACTGCCCGACGGCGCCGTCGCGCGGCACGAGCGGACGCTCGCGCGGCGGCTCGGCGCCCTGCTGACCGACCGCGACCTGGTGGTGGTCACCGCGCGCTTCGACGGCCATCCCGACCACGAGGCCTGTGCGCGCGCCGCCGCCCGGGCGGCCCGGCGACGCGGCGCCCGCCTGCTGCAGGCGCCGGTGTGGATGTGGCACTGGAGCCGCCCCGACGACCGCACGCTGCCGTGGCACGCCCTGCGTCACCTCGAGCTGCCGGCACCGCTCGCCGCGCGCAAGCGCCGCGCACTGCGGCACCACCGTTCGCAGCACGAGCGGGGCGCGACGCGACGCGGCCCGGTGCTCGATGCCGCCATCCGCGCCCGGATCCGATGGCTGCGCGAATTCTTCTTCGTCGACGCGCCGTGACGGCCGAGCTTCCGGCCCCGATCGCCCGCCCCTCCCGCTCACCATGACCGCCCCTGCCGCACCCGATTTCGACGCGCTGTTCGCGGGGTCCGACGACCCCTGGCGATTCCGCACGCGCTGGTACGAGCGGCGCAAGCGCGCGCTCACGCTGGCCGCGCTCCCGCGGGAACGCTATCGCCGCGGCTTCGAGCCGGGCTGCGCGAACGGCGAGCTCGCCGCGGCGCTCGCCGCGCGCTGCGACGCGCTGGTGGCGGCCGATGCGAGCCCGCGCGCCGTGGGCCTCGCCGCCGAGCGGCTGCGCGGCACGACCGGTGTCGAGCTGGCCTGCCTCGCCGTGCCCGCCGCCTGGCCGCCGGGCCGCTTCGACCTGGTGGTGATCAGCGAGCTCGCCTACTACCTCGACGCGGCCGACCGTCGCCGCCTGGCCGAGCGCATCCGCGCGAGCCTGGAGCCCGGCGGCACGGTGCTCGCCTGCCACTGGCGGGCGCCGATCGACGACGCGCACTGCGACGGCGACACCGTGCACGCGGAGCTCGACGTCGCGCTCGGGCTGCCGCGACGGGGCGGCTGGGTCGACGAGGACATGCGCATCGACGCGTGGTTCGAGTCGGCGGGGAGTGTCGGCGACCCGCGCGGACCCGACCCGGGCGGGCGCGCGTCTTGCCACGCTTCGCGCTGACCCGCATCGCGTGACCGCACGCGGTGCCGCACCCACCTCGGCACACCATGACCTTCTGCATCGGGATCCGCATCGACTCCGGACTGATCGCCCTGGCCGACACGCAGATCGTGCGCGGCGAGCAGGTCTCCAGCAAGGCCAAGCTGTCGATGATCGCGGTCGGGGAGCACCGGCTGTTCCTGATGACCTCCGGCCTGCGCTCGGTGCGCGACAAGGCGGTCAGCCGCCTGGAGGACCGGCTCGCCGCGATGCCCGAACCGTTCAACCGGGCGCACCAGCTCGCCTCGGCGTTCGGCGACGCACTGCGCGAAGTCAGGGCCGAGGACGAGGCGACGCTCGTCGCCGGCGGCCTGTCGTTCAACCTGCACGCGATCATCGGCGGGCGGCTGCGGGGCGACGCCGGAACCTGCCTGTTCCAGGTGTTCCCGGAGTGCAACTGGATCAGCGCGACGCAGGACTCGCCCTACTTCGTCATCGGCCGCAGTCACTTCGGCAAGCCGATCCTCGACCGGCTGCTCTCGCACCGCACGCCGCTGCGCACCGCGCTCGCGCTCGCCTACCTGGCGTTCGACGCGACGCGGGCCAGCGTCGTCGACGTCGACTTCCCCATCGACGTGGTGGCCGACGACGGCACGGGAGCGGGCTTCCGGCAGCACCGGTTCACGGCCGAGGACCTCGCCGTGGCGCGCGACGGATGGCACGCCGAACTCGAGCGCTCGCTGGGCGCGTTCCCGATGGACTGGGCCGACCCGCTGTGGCGCGAACGCGCCGGAGAGTGAACGATGCATTCGATCGATGTCCGAAGCGAACTCGCCTACCGGGTCGACGCGCCCTCGAGCTTCCACTTCTCGGTGATGGCCGACCGCACGGCCCGGCAGACCGTGCGGCACGAGTCCGTCCGGGTCGTCCCCGAGCTCCCGCACGAGACGATCGACGCCGGCCCGGGCGGGCATCGCCTGCTTCGGTTGAAGGCGCCACCCGGCGAGTTCCGGCTCGCCTACGCGGCCACGGTCGAGGTGGACCCGCGCGTCGACGATCCGGCGAGGCTCTCGCAGGTGCCCTTCGGCGAGCTGCCGTCCGAGGTCCTCGGCTACCTCAATCCGAGCCGGTACTGCGAGTCGGACCGGCTCTTCGGCTTCGTCGGCCGCCAGTTCGCCGGCTCGCCCGGCGGCTACGGCCGGGTGAAGGCGATCAGCGACTGGGTCGGGAAGAACCTCGCCTACGTGGCCGGCACGACCGACGTCTCGAGCGGCAGCGCGGACGTGCTGCTGCAGCGCGCCGGCGTCTGCCGCGACTTCGCGCACGTGGCGATCTCGCTGTGCCGGGCGTCGGGCGTTCCGGCCCGCTACGTCAGCGGCTACGGCGTCGGCGTCGAGCCGCAGGACTTCCACGGCTTCTTCGAGGCCTTCCTCGACGGCGACTGGTACCTGTTCGATCCCACCGGGATGGCTCCGGCAACGGGGCTGGTGCGGATCGGCACGGGCCGGGATGCCGCCGACACCCCGTTCGCGAGCTTCGTGGGGTCGGCCGCGCTGCTGCGCAAGCAGGTGAGCGTCGACGGGTCGCGCGGTCCGGCCGCGCCGCCCACGGGCGCCACGTCGACGGCCTGAGCGCCCCGCGCCGCGGACTTATGTCACGACCGGGCGGCTCCGGCCCGGGCGCCGACAACTTCTTCACAGACGATTCCCGGGTGGTTTCCCAGACTTCGGCGATCCGCGTCTCCGCACGCCTCAGGTCCGTCCGATGCCCATTCCGCCCGAATCCGCCCTGGCCTCCTGCACCCGCCTCGCACGACGGGCGCTGAATCCGGTCCTGCTCGCCGCCGCCGTGGCGCTGGCCGGCTGCGGCGCGGACAGCCTCGGGCCGGACGAGGGCAAGTCACCCGACGCCGCATCGGGCACGTCGATCACCGACGTGCTGGCGACGGATCAGACGGCGGACCCGGCGAGCGCACCGGCGACCAAGGCCCTGCGCGGCACCGGCGCCACCGGCGCGGCGTTCAGCAACTTCGAGTCGCCGCACGTCCATCCGATGGACCTCACGCCGGACGGCAAGCGGCTGCTGGTGGTCAACACCGCCGCCGGCACGCTCGAGATCTTCGACGTCGCCGCCGGACGCGTGGCGCGCTCGACGGTCGTCAACGTGGGCCTCGATCCGGTCTCCGTGCGCGCCGCCTCGAACACCGAGGCCTGGGTCGTCAACCACCTGTCCGACAGCATCAGCGTGGTCGACCTCGATCGGGGCACCGTGGTGACCACGGTGGAGACCGACGACGAGCCCGCTGACGTCGTGTTCGCCGGCTCGCCCCGCCGTGCCTACGTCTCCTGCGCCCAGTCGCGCACGCTGCTGGTGTTCGATCCGGCCGCGCCCTCGGCGCCGCTCGCGCGCCTGCCGATCCTCGGCCAGCAGCCCCGCGCGCTCGCGGCGAGCCGCGACGGCCGCACCGTCTACCTCGGCATCTTCGAATCGGGCAACGGCACGATCGCGCTGTCGGCCAAGAACAGCGGCGTCGAGCCGAACATCGTCCGCCATCCCGCGGGCCCCTACGGCGGCGTGAACCCGCCGCCGAACGCGCGCAACGCCACCGCCTTCGAGCCACCGCTGAACCCCGCCAACGACCCGCCGCCGCCCGGCACGAGCCTGATCGTGCGCCGCACCGCCGGCGGCGACTGGCTGGACGACAACGGCCGCAACTGGCGCGCGATGGTCACCGGCGGCCCGCAGGCGGTGGGCGGCAACACCCGCGGCCGCGTGCAGGGCTGGGACCTGGTCGACCGCGACCTCGCGATGATCGACACCGCCACCCGCCAGGTGAGCTACCGCGGCGGCATGCTCAACATCGTCATGGCGCTCGCGGTGAATCCGGCGAACGGCGCGGTCTCGATGGTCGGCACCGATGCGCTCAACGAGATCCGCTACGAGCCGAACCTCAACGGCCGCTTCCTGCGCGTGCAGCTCGGCCAGGTCGATGCGCGCGGCGCCACCTCGACCGACGACCTGAACCCGCACCTCGACTACACGACCGCCCGCGTGCCGCGCGCCCAGCGCGAGCGCTCGATCGGCGACCCGCGCGGCATCGCGTGGAACGCCGCCGGAACGCGTGCCTACGTGACCGGCATGGGCTCGAACAACCTGGTGGTGATCGACGCGCAGGGCCGCCGGGCGGGCCGCGCGCCGACCATCGAAGTCGGCCAGGGACCGACCGGCGTCGTGCTGCAGGAGTCCGCCCAGCGCGCGTTCGTGCTGAACCGCTTCGACGCCTCGGTCTCGATCGTCGACCTCGGGACCGAGCGCGTGACCGGCCGCTTCGAGCTGTCGTTCGATCCGACGCCGCCCGAGGTGCGCGCCGGACGCCCGCTGCTGTACGACACCCACCGGACCTCCGGCACCGGCCACGTCTCGTGCGCGTCGTGCCACGTCGACGGCAAGACCGACCGCCTGGCCTGGGACCTCGGCAATCCGGCCGGCGAGATGGTCGCCGTCACCGACGTGAACGGACGCACCGTCCGCCACCATCCGATGAAGGGACCGCTGCTGACGCAGACCCTGGTCGACACCATGCAGAGCGCGCTGCTGCACTGGCGCGGCGACAAGCCCGACCTGTCGCACTTCGCCGGCGCGTTCCGGGACCTGCAGGGCGCCGACGCAGCCGCCACCGCGGACGAGATGGCCACGATGCGCACCTACCTCGCGACGCTGCGCACGCCGCCCAACCCGTACCGCAACCTCGACAACTCGTTCTCGAACCGGGTGGAGATTCCCGGCCCGCGCGGTGCGACGCTGCGTACCGGCGACGCCGAGGCGGGTGCCCGCGAGTTCGAGCAGGGCTGCCGCAGCTGCCACCTCGGTCACACCGGCCGCGGCGCGGTCTTCCATTCCAACCGCCCGCAGTTCTCGGGCGAGGGCATCGTGCTCACCGCGCCGCGCTGGCAGAACTTCTACAAGCGCGACGGCCTGTGGTTCGACGATGCGACCGGCAGCTCCGCCGGGTTCGGCTTCCAGCAGGACGGCACCTACGACTCGTCGCACAACCGCACGCGCAGCAACAACATGATGGCGTTCATGTACTCGTTCAACGGCTCGTTCCCGTACACGCCGTTCGGACTGGATGCCCACACCGTCGCGGTCGATGCGCACGCCGCCGTCGGGCGCCAGATCACGCTGCGCTCGGGCGCGACCGCGCCCGCGCTGCTCACCGAGCTGCGCACGCTCGCCGATCGGGGCGCCGTGGGGCTGGTGGCCCACGCATGCGTCGGCGGCCAGCGCAAGGGCTTCGCCTACGTCGGCAACGGCACCTTCTGGACCGACCGCGCCTACGAGACCGTGTCGTTCGACGCGCTGCGCGCGCGGGCCGCACCGGAGCAGCCGATCACCTACACCGCGGTGCGCAGCGGCACCGAGCGACGCATCGGCATGGACCAGGACGTCGACGGCACGCACGACTCGACGCGCGGGCGGACCGCCGACCGCGCCTGCGGCAACCTGCTGCAGAACGGCAGCTTCGAGCAGAACCCGCTGCAGACCGGCACCTTCGCCGTGCTCGACGGCGTGCGCGGCTGGACCGGCCGCTTCGCGGTCGAGGTCTGGCGATCGCTCTTCGGGGCCCGCGGCGCGGACGGCGACTCGTGGATCGAACTCGACGTGGCGGGCAAGCCCAACAAGTACGACGCGATCTCGCAGACCGTCACGACGCGTCCGGGCGAGCCGCTGGTGCTGCGCTTCGCCTACTCGCCGCGCCCCGGCGTCTCGGCGTACTCCAACGCGTTCGTGGTCCGGTGGAACGGCCGCGAGGTCGCCAGCTTCACCCCCGAGGGGGCCGGGCTCACGGCACCGCGCTGGCAGGCGATCACGCTGCAGGTGGTCGGGACCGGCCAGGACACGCTGACGTTCTCGGAGTCGGGCGAGAACGACGGGCTGGGCGCGCTGCTCGACCGCGTGGCGCTGCACCGGCCCTGAGCGTCGGGCGGCGGCCTCAGTATCCCGGCAGCCGCAGCCCCGACGCCGACAGCTCGATGAGCCGTGACAGGCGCCGCTGCCGGGTCGGCTCCGTCCGGGCGCTGAGCACGTACCAGCTCGCCTGCCGCCGGTAGCCGGCGGGCTGCGTCTCGAAGAAGGCCCAGGCGGCCGGGTTCGCGACGAAGGCCGCGAGGTCGGCCTCGGCCAGCACCGCGGGCGTGTCCTCCGACACGGCGCGGTCACGCTGCTCGAATGCGGCGAGTCCGGACGGATGGAGCCACCCGTCCGCCTGCAGCTCGGCGAATCGGCGCACGTTGACCGCGCTCCAGTTGCTGCCGGGCCGGCGCCTGCTCAGGCGCAGCGCGTAGTGATCGTCGTCGAGGCGCCCGACGACGCCATCGATCCAGCCGAAGCACAGGGCGGCGTCGAGCGCGTCCCGGTAGGGCAGCACGTGGTGGGCGCAGCCCCGTTTCGCGATCGCGATCCATGCCGGGGGCGACGTCGCGTGATGCGCGAGCAGCCAGTCGCGGAGCTGCTCGGCGGAATCGAAGTAGAGGACGTCGGCGGGCTTCATCCGGGTAATCGCGGAGGGGGGGTCCGAGGCCTCGCGTTCCCGCGGGAAGGCCGGATTCCGGGCGGGCTGTCATTGGCGTGTCATCGAAATGCGGATACAACATCCGGTTTCGTCGGTCACCCAGGATCCGCCCCATGCCGAAGGATTTCACCACGATGGAGGACAGCAACCGGTCCTCCAACCCCAGCATCCACGAGGTCAGCGACCCCGCGCGGCGCGTCGTGCTCCGTGGCGGCGGGGTCGCGGCGATGCTGCCGTTCCTGTCGCCGCTCGCGGGCTGCGCCGGTCTTCCCGGCCTGCCCGGCCTGCCCGCGGGCGGCGCGCGGCCGGGCTTCCGGAGCGTGCCGGCCACCCGGGCAGACGGCTTCTTCGTCGCCGAGGGCTACACCGCCGTGCCGGCCTTCATGTGGGGCGAGCCCGTGGGGGTGCCCGGAAACATGCCGGCCTTCAAGCCCGACGGCTCCAACACCGCCGCCGAGCAGGACGTGCAGATCGGCATGCACCACGACGGCATGCACTACTTCCCGCTCGACGGCAGCCGGCGCGGGCTGCTGGTCATGAACCACGAGTACACCGACGACGGCCTGCTGCACACCGACGGCATGGCGACCTGGTCGGCCGAGAAGGTCAGGAAGAGCATCGCGGCCCATGGCGTCAGCGTGATCGAGGTCGAGAACCGGGGCGGCGCGTGGCAGGCCGTGCGCCCGTCGAAGTACGCGCGCCGCATCACCGCGGGCACCCCGATGGCGTTCGGCGGCCCGGCCGCCGGCCACGGTCTGGTGCGCACCGCCGCCGACCCCGAGGGACGACGCCCGCTCGGCACGCTGAACAACTGCGCCCACGGCTACACGCCCTGGGGCACCTATCTCACCTGCGAAGAGAACTTCATCTTCTACTTCAACGGGCCCGAGAAGCCCGACGCGCACGGCGCGCGCTGGGGCCTGCGCCGCAACGGCCGCGGCTACCGCTGGCACGAGCACGAGGAGCGCTTCGACGCGGTGCGCCATCCGAACGAGCCCAACCGGTTCGGCTGGGTGGTCGAGATCGACCCCGCCGACCCGACGATGACGCCGATCAAGCGCACCGCCCTCGGCCGCGCCGCGCACGAGGGCGCGACGGTGGCCACGACGAAGGACGGGCGCGCGGTCGTGTACATGGGCGAGGACGCCCAGTTCGAGTACCTCTACAAGTTCGTGAGCCGCGACCGCATCCGGCCGGGCGGCTTCGCGGCCAACCGCGAGCTGCTCGACCACGGCACGCTGTACGTCGCCCGCTTCGACGGCGGCGGCACCGGCCAGTGGCTGGAGGTGCGTCATGGCAGCCGCGGGCTGACTGCGGCCAACGGCTTCGCCGACCAGGGCGAGGTGATGGTGAAGTCCCGTCAGGCGAGCGACCTGCTCGGCGCGACCAAGATGGACCGCCCCGAGTGGATCGCGATCGACCCGGCCAACGGCGAGGTCTACTGCACGCTCACCAACAACACGCGCCGCGGCGCGAGCGGCCGGCCCGCCGTCGACGCCGCCAACCCGCGCGCCGGCAACAGCATGGGCCACATCATCCGCTGGAAGGAGCGCGGCGACTTCGACGCGGACACCTTCACCTGGACGCACTTCGTGATGGCGGGCGACCCGGCGAACACGCGCGCCGAGGCGCGCGGCGACGTCAAGGGCGACCCCTATGGCAGCCCCGACGGCCTGTGGTTCGACAGCCGCGGCCTGCTGTGGATCCAGACCGATGCGCACGCCACGAACATGTACAAGGGCGACTACGCGGGCGTCGGCAGCAACATGATGCTGGCCGCCGATCCGAAGACCGGCGAGACCCGGCGCTTCCTGGTGGGGCCGGTCAACTGCGAGATCACCGGAGTCGTCTGCACGCCGGACATGAGGACGATGTTCGTCAACGTCCAGCATCCCGGCGAGAGCCCCAGCGGCCGCGGCGACCCGGCCGATCCGACGAAGTTCTCGACCTGGCCCTCGGGCGTGAAGGGCCAGCGGCCCCGCAGCGCGACGGTGGTGATCACGAAGAACGACGGCGGGATCATCGGGACGTGAGGGCGCGGGCAGCGATAATCGAATCCGCACGCTCCACGACACCCGCGCCGGCGGTCCTCGCCGCCTCAGGCGCCCTTCCATAAAGGCTGCACGATGATCCACGCACGTCGCCAGGTCGGCATCGCGGTGGCGGCGCTGTTCACGCTCGTCGCCCCCGCCTCGGCCCAGCCCTCGGGCGCCTGCCTGATCCAGCGGATCGAAGGCACGGTGACGGTCTCGGTGGGCGGTGCCGCGCCACTCGCCGCGCAGACCGGTCAGACGCTCGCCGCCCTAGACACGGTGCGGACCCTGCCGGCGTCGCGCGTCAGCCTGGGCTGTGCCGGCGGCCTCAAGGTGGTCGTCGGCCCCGACAGCGCCATCACGGTCGAGGGTGTGCTGGCCGCCGGGTCTCAACCGTTCGGGCTGCGGCTGCTCGAGGGCATCGCGGGGTTCCTCTTCAAGGGCAGCGGTGGCGTGCAGGTCCGAACGCCTTCGGCCGTGGCCGCGGTCCGGTCCACGGAGTGGGCGATGCGCTGGGCCAACGGCGTCAGCGAGGTGTTCACCCGCGAGGGGACCGTCACCGTGTCGGCCGACGGCGGCACCGCGACCCTGGGTCCCGGTGATGGCGTCGATGTGTCGGATACCGGCGCACTCAAGCCGGTGGTCCAGTGGAGACCTCCGCGCATCGCCCGTTTCGGCGAACTGCTCGGCCCCGACTGGTGACGCCGGGGCGCCGTGTCCGACTGGAGCGGCTGGGGGTGATGGCCGGCGTCGTGCTGGGCGCGCTGGTGCTGGGCCTGTGGCATCCCGGCGAGCGCGGCGCCTTCTGGCAGGGCATCGAGGGCCGGCTCCTGGACGCGAGGTTCCGCGTGCGCGGGCCGCTGCCCGCGCCGCAGCAGGTCGCGATCGTCGCGTTCGACGACGCCGCGATCGAGCACCCGGCCACCTTCCCGCCCTCTCGCACGGCACTGGGCACGGTCGTGTCCGACGCGTGGCAGGCGGGCGCGCGGGTGCTGGCGCTGGATGTCCTGCTGGTCGACCCACGACCCGACGACCCGGTCCTGGCCGCCGCGCTGGGCCGGGGGACGGCCATCCTCGGGGTGGCCGAGGCCCCGTCGGGCGCGGCCCGGGTGACGCTGCGCCAGCGCGGGGGACCGAGCCTGGTCACGGGGCCCGAGCCGCACTCGCCGCTGCCCGCGCTGGCGCCGGGCCCGGTGCTGCAGGAGGCGGCCGACCTGGCGCACGTGACGGTGGCACACGGGCCGGACGGGGTGCTGCGCCGCCTGCGCCCGGTCCTGTCGGTGGCGGCCTCGAACGGCCTGGTGACCCTGCCCGGGCTGGCGGTGGCCGCGGTATCGGCCCAGGCCGGGCCGACCCGGGTGTCGATCCCCACCAGCGGCGTGGGCGGCCGTCTGGAGATCGGGCCGCGCTCGGTCCCGCTGGACCTGCTCGGCACGGTTCCCCTGGACTACTACGGCCCGGCGGGGTCGATCCCGACCTATTCCGCGGCGACCGTGTCGCAGGCGGACCTGCGCGGGAAGATCGTCTTCGTGGGCGCGACGGCCACCGGCTTCGGCGACCGTCACGCGACGCCGTTCGACCCGACGATGCCGGGTGTCGAGGTGCATGCCACCTTCGCCGCCAATCTCCTGACCGGGCGTCCGCTGCGCCGTGACGGCGTGGCGTGGGGCGCCAGTGTCCTGCTGGGCCTGCTCGCCGCCGTCGCGGGGTGTGCCGCCGCCGGACTGAACGGCCCCCTCGCCGCTGCGGCGGCCACCGCCGGCGTGGCCCTGGCGACGGCGGCGGCGCTGCAGGCCGCGTTCTCGGCGGGCTGGTGGCTCGACGCGACGACGGTGTCGATGTGCCTGGCGCTCGGCGCGGGGGCGGGCGCCGCCGCCCAGCGCTTCCAGCAGCGGCGCCGCGCCACCAACCTCGCCCGGTACCAGTCGCCGGCGCTGGTCGAGACCCTCGCCACCGACGCCGACGCGCTGCGGGACCGGCCGCCTCAGCCCGCGGTCGTGGTGTTCGTCGATGTCGTGGGGTTCACGCCCCATGCCGAGCGCTCGGGCCCGGAGCGCACCCATGCCTTCCTGGCCGCGTTCACGCGACAGGTGGAGCGGGCCGCGGACCGCTGCGGCGGCATGATCGCGGACTTCGCGGGCGACGGTGCACTCGTCGTCTTCGGCGTGCCCGAGCCCGGCGCGGACGATGTCGAACAGGCGCTGCGGTTCATCGAGCAGCTCGACGCCGCGGTGCTCGCGTCCGCGGACTGGCCGGGGCTCGGCCTGCGGTTCAGCGCGCATGCGGGGCCGGTGCGGCTGGGCGTGCTGGGTGGAGCGCGACATCGCCGCGTGGCCGTCAGCGGCGACGTCGTGAACACCGCCAGCCGCCTGCAGGAGAGCGCGCGTGCCCGCGACGCCTCGCTGGCGCTGTCGGGCGCCTTCGTCGCGGCCACGCCGCATGCCCGTCGCTGGGCCGAGCAGCGGGGCCTCGTGAGACTGGCGCCGCAGCCGCTGCGCGGCCGCGCTGCACTCGAAGAGGTCTGGGTCGGCGCGCTCCGGCAGCCGGCGCCATGAGCGGATCGGTCGACGTGCCGGCTCGGCTGCCCCGCCTGGAGCAGGCTCGCCACTGGGCGTCCCGCGCGGCCGTCACCGTGTCGGCGGCGCTGGCCCATGTCCCCGAGAACGCGGCCTACGGCCTGATGGCCATGGCGCCGCTGGGTCTGGCGTTCGGGCCCACGGCGATGGCGCTGGCCATCCTGGGCGCGGTGGTGGCCAACACGGTGGCCCATCTGCTGGGCGGCGGGCGACTGGCCAGCGGGCCGCGCTCGTCGCTGGCGCTGCTGACGGCCGGCCTGGTGGCGACGCTCGTCGACAGCCCGGTCGCCGAGGGCGACCTGGGCGTCCTCCAGGTCCTGGTCAGCGTCGCGCTGGCCGTGGTGGGCGCCGGCCTGCTGCAGTGCCTGTTCGGATGGCTGGGCCTGGGCAACCTGGTCAAGTTCACCCCGTACCCGGTTCGGCTCGGCCTGACCGGCGGCATCGGGCTGCTGCTGCTGATCACCGCCCTGCCGGTGATGCTCGGCCACCGCTTCGGCACCTCGCTGCTGGCCGGCGGCCTGGCCCCCGACTGGGGGGCCGCGGCCGTGGGCGCGTGTGCGCTCGCCACCTGCTGGCTGGTGGCCCGCCACGTGCCGCGGGTGCCTCCGGTGCTGCTGGGCATGATCGCCGCGACCGCGCTGCACGAGGTGCTCCTCGGCCACGGTGGCGTCGCGGTGTGGGGCCGTACCCTGGGGGTGCCGCAGCTGCCGACGTTCGACGCGGGCCTGCTGGTGCAGGCGGTGAACGGGGTCGTCGAGCACGTGGACTTCAGGACCGGCACCCTGCTGGCGGTGTATGCGGTCACGCTGGCCCTGCTGTGCAGCATGGACACGCTGATCACCACGTCCATCATCGACGGCCGCCTGAGGCTGCGGCGAAGCGCCGACCGCGAACTCGTGGCGCAGGGCGTGGCGAACATCGCGACGGCGCTGTGCGGCGGGCATGCCGCGTCGCCCTCGGCCGCACGCACCCTCGCGCTGGTTCCGCCGCAGCCGGAGGTCCGTCGCGTGGCGCTGTTCTATGCGCTGGCGATGCTGCTCGTGCTGGTGTCGGGGCAGCAGTGGCTGGCGGTCCTGCCGGAAAGCGCCCTCGGAGGCCTGCTGGTCCTGCAGGGCGCCCAGATGGTGGCGCCCGCCCTGCTGCGCGCCCCCAAGGGCCTCCTGCGCCTGAGGCAGGGCCACGCCGACCCGTCTCGCGGCGAGGCCCGCGCGCTGGTGGGCAACTGGGCCGTCACGGTGGCCGTGGCCCTGAGCGCGCTGATCTGGGGCCTGGGCTCGGCGGTCCTGATCGGCGCCTCCTGCGCGGTGCTGCTGTTCGTGCGCGCCAACATGCGCGACGTGGTGCGCCACCTGTCGACCGGCGAATCCCGGGGGTCCCTGAAGGTGCGTCCGGCGCCGGTGCGCGACGCGCTGCGCCGCGAAGGACGACGGATCGCGCTGTTCGAGCTCGAGGGCTCGCTGTTCTTCGGCACGGCCGATGCCCTGCAGAGCCGGCTGCAGCAGCTTCCGGAGACGGTCGGCACGGCTATCCTCGACCTGCGCCAGGTCCAGGACATCGACATCACGGCCGCGCGCATCCTGACCGAGGTGGCGGATGACTGGGCACGACGCGGACGGCGGCTGGTGTTCGCGGAATGGCCGGTCGACGACAGCCGGCGACAGCTGCTGGAAGCGATGACCGACGCGGGCAGCGCCGACCCGCTGCAGTTCTCCGACGACGTCGACCGGGCCCTCGAGCACGCGGAAGACCGGCTGATCGAGCGGCTGGGACTGCAGGTCCATTCGGACGAGGCGATCCCGCTCGCGGAGACCTCGCTGATGCGCGGCCTGACGCCGGGCACCCGTGCGGTGGTCGAGGCCGCGATGCAGGTGCTGCACTTCCCGCGCGATACGGTGATCTTCCGCCTGGGCGACCCCGGCGACGGCCTGTACGTCGTGACGCGGGGCGAAGTGGGGCTTCGACTGCCGGGGAGCTCTCGCCGTCTCGCCTCGTTCGCGGCCGGCGTGACGATCGGCGAGATCGCCGTGCTGAGTCACGAGACCCGGTCCGCCGAAGCGGTCGCGGAATCCGATGTCACGGCCTGCTTCCTGCCGACGACCGCGTTCGACCGGCTGCTGCGGGATCACCCCGACGTGGCCGCGCTGCTGCTCAAGAACATGGCGCTGCACCTGTCGGACCGCGTGCGCGGACTGACCGGTGACCTGACGCACTGGGTTTCGCGTGCCGCCGCCAAGCGCCCCCTGACGGACCAGCCGAGAGCCGCATCGTATTCGACCGACGTCGGCATGACCGGCGAGTGACGACCGGAGGCGGCGGGTCGGTGTGATACCGTCGCACGCACTGATCGTGCCTAAGCACGTTAGCCGGAGCGGGGAGAGATCGTTGGAGGGTGGGGGCGGCCGGCTGGCCTTGGGGGTGAGGTCGCTGCTGGCGGGACTGATCATCGGGACGATGACGGTCATCTTCACCGTCTCCAAGGCGACGCTGGTCTTCTCGGGTGCGCTCGCACCCTTCCTGAGCCTCGGCATCGGGCTGGTGCTGGTCGGCGCGCTGATCATGGCGATCATCGCCGTCGCCTCGAAGAGCTGTCGGGCCGTCATCGTCCAGCCCCAGGACGTCACCGCCGTCCTGCTGGCGACCGCGGCCGGAACGATGATCGCGGATGCCGGCCTCGCCGCGGAGGCGGCGTTCGCCACGTCGGTGGCGATGATCGGCCTGTCGACCGTGCTGGCCGGCGTGACGGCCTACGTCGTCGGCCACCTGAAGCTCTCGTTCGTCGTCCGCTATCTGCCGCGCCAGGTCACCGCGGGCTTCCTCGCGGCGAGCGGCCTGCTGCTGGTCCGCGAGGCGTTCACGATCGTGATGGCCGACGTGTCCTTCCGGTCACCCTCGGACATCGCGACACGATGGCCGCAGTGGCTGCCCTGGTGCGGGCTGGGGCTGGCGCTGTCGTTCGTCGTGCGACGCTCGAGCAACGGCCTGCTGGTGCCGCTGTCCTTCGCGCTGGCGGCCGCGTCGTTCTATCTCTGCCTCGGCGTCTTCGGGCTGGACCTCGACACGGCGCGCGAGCGGGGCTGGCTGCTGGGTCCGTTCCCCTACGACACGCTGCTCCAGAGCTCGGGCACCGTGGGCCTTCGGGACGTGTCCTGGCCGGCGCTGTGGTCCGCCGTTCCGATGATGCTGGCGGTCGCCGGCCTGTGCCTGCTGGGCGCGCTGCTCAACGTCATCAGCCTGGAACAGCTGAGCGGCCGCGAAGCGGACCTCGACGGTGCGCTCAGGACGCTCGGTGTCGCCAATTCCGCCGCCGGCCTCGTCGGCGGGCTGCCCGGCTACCACATGGTCAGCATGACGGGCCTGGCCAGGCGGGTGGGCATGCCGGACATCGCGGCCGGGCTGGCGATCGTCGGCATGAGCGCCCTGTGCCTCACGCTCGGCGCCGACGTGCTGTCGGACCTGCCCCGTGGCCTGGTGGCCGGCGTGCTGTGGTACCTCGGGTTCGACCTGCTGCTGGCCGCGCTCTGGGACTTCGGTCGGCGCATCCAGCATCGCGACAAGGCCCTCGTGCTGGCGATCCCGATCGTCGCGGTGACGCTGGGCGTGCTGCCGGCCCTGGCGCTGGGCGCGGTGGCGGCCTGCCTGCTGTTCGTGGTCGTCTACGCGCGCATCGACGTCGTGCGTCTCTTCACGACCGCGGCCCACCTCAAGGCACGGGTCGAGCGCAGTCCGCAGGAGCGCGCCGTGCTGAGCGGCCTGGGTGACCGGGTCCACATCTATTCGCTGACCGGGTTCCTCTTCTTCGGCACCACCCGACGCCTGCTGAGCCGGCTGCAGGCGAGCCTGCAGAGCGAGACGCCCCCCCGCATCGTCATCGTGGACATGAAGCGCATCGTCGGGCTCGACCTGTCGGCCTGGGAGGCGTTCGGGCTCCTCGCGCGGCGCTGCGCGGAGCAGTCGGTCGAACTCGTCCTGACCGGGCTGTCGGCGCCGCTGCGGCAGCAGTTCGGTCGCCAGATCGCGGCCCTGCAGCCGTCGGGTCTGCGGGTCGAGGGGGATCTCGACACCCTGCTGGCCGCGATCGAGGAACGCACGCTCGCCGAGTCCGCGACCGCCCGCCGGACGGTGCCGCGCCCGGGCGACGACGACGTGCTCGCCGTCCTGCAGCGGCACGGCGAGCGGCGCGAGTTCCGCGCGGGCCAGACGGTGATGCGCGAAGGCGACGCGTCGGACAGCATCATGGTGCTGGTCAGCGGGCAGCTCGAGGTGTCGGTCGCCCAGGTCACCGGGGGCGAGTCCACGCTCAACCGGCTGCTGCCGGGGACGCTGCTCGGCGAAGTGGGCTTCTATGCGCGGCGCGAGCGCAGTGCGACGGTGACGGCCACGCAGGACAGCACCGTCCTCGTGCTCGGTGGCGACCGCCTGGCGCGGCTCGACACCGACGTGCCCGCCGATGCCGCGACGCTGCACCGGGCCCTCGCCCGCATCGTGTCGGAGCGCCTGATCGCCGCGACGCTGCTGCTCAAGGACGCCGACCTCTGACTCAGGGGCGGCCGATGAGCTGCGCCACCGTGTCCAGCAGATGGCTGTCGTCGTAGTCGGCCTTCGTCATGTACACCGTGGCCCCGGCGTCCAGTCCCTGCTGACGGTCGTTCGCCGAGGCCCGGTACGACAGCACGATCACCGGCAGGCGCTGCAGCCGCGCGTCCTGGCGGATCGAGCGGATCAGTCCGATGCCGTCCAGGCGCGGCATGTCGACGTCGGTCATCACGAGATCGACGTCCGTGTTGTGCAGCTGTTGCCAGGCGTCCATGCCGTCGGTCGCGGTGACGACGTCGTAGCCCGCGCGCACCAGGAGCTCGCGCTCCATCTCCCGGATCGTCGCGGTGTCGTCGGCCACCAGCACGCGCAGCGCCCGGCGCGTCGGCACGGGGCTGCGCGCCTCGTGCTGCGAGGCCTGCGACCCCGGGGTGCGCAGCACCGAGCGCACCATGTCCTCGGCATCGAGCACCAGCACCGGTCGGCCGTCGGGCAGCACGGCCGCGGCGCTGATGTCGGGCACCCGACCCAGGCGGGGGTCGAGCGCCTGCAGCACCATGTCCTGTTCGCTCAGCACGGCGTCCACGATGAAGCCGACGCTCTGGCCGAAGTCGCTGACCACGACCACGTCGAGCGGGCGGGCCGAGGGGTCGGCCGGCCCCAGTTCCAGCAGTTCGGACGCCCAGACGAGCGACACGGTCCGCCCGTCCAGGACGACGTACCGCCGGTTGCCCGCGGTCAGCACGTCGGCGAGGGCCAGCCGCACCAGGCGGTCCACCCGCGTGAGCGCGAAGGCGTGCGGCTCCCCCGCGATCGAGACGACCACCGCACGCAGCACCGAGCGGCTGATCGGCACCCGCAGCTCGAAGCGCACCCCCTGGCCGGCTCGGGTGTGCAGGCTGACCGAGCCGCTGACGTCGCGCATCACGCTGCGCACCACGGCGAGGCCGACCCCGCGGCCGGAGATCTCGGTCACCTGATCCGCCGTCGAGAAGCCCGACACGAACAGGTGGTCCAGCAGCCGGTCGTGCGGCAGGTCCCGTGCGGCCTCGGGTGTCTCGAGGCCCTTTTCCGCCACCCGCGCACGGACCTTGTCGATGTCGATCCCGGCACCGTCGTCACTGACCGAGATCTCCAGCAGGCCCGAGACGACGCGTGCGTCGATCGCCACGCGGCCCTGCTCGGGCTTGCCCCGCTCGCGCCGCAGGGCCGGCCGTTCCAGGCCATGGTCGACGGCGTTGCGGATCAGGTGGTTGAGCGGGGCCTCGATGCGCTCGAGGATGTCGCGGTCGATGCGGTGCGTCTCGCCGCTGACCGTCAGCTCGGCCTGCTTGCCCAGCCGCCGGGCGATGTCGCGCACCAGCCTCGGGAACGCGCTCAGGCCATCGGCCAGGGGCTGCAGGCGGCTGTCCAGCGCCTCGCGGTACAGGCGCAGGCTGAGGTCCTCCTTGCGCCGCGCGTGCTGCTCGAAGTCCTCCGACCAGGCCACGTTGCTCTGCCGCAGATCGCTCAGCCGCAGCCGCAGGGCTTCCATCCGGCTGCGCAGCGCATGGCCGCCCGGCAGGGTCGCCATCGACTGCTGCAGCTCGTCCAGCAGGTCCGCGATGCCGGACTGCTGCAGGCGCATGCGCTGCTGGGCCGCCGCGAGCAGGCCTTGGCGGCTGCTCTCGACCACCAGCTCGCCCGACAGGGCCACCAGCCGAGAGAGCTGCGTGGCGCGGATCCGCACGACCCGCTCTTCCTCGACCGCCTGGCGCGGTGACGCGGACGCGTCGGCCGGTCCGGACTCGCCGTCGCCGGTCTCGAAGGTCGGATGGAGCATGCAGGCCTGGCCGGCCTGCACGATGCGGCTGGCGCAGGCCAGCATCACGTCGTCGGCCGGCGGTTCGGCGCCGCTCGACACCGCGATGCCGGCGCGCTGGATCAGGTCGCTCGCGGCCAGCAGCGCGTCCACGAGATCGGGGCCGACGCGGATCTGTCGGCGCCGGGCGCGCTCGAGCTGGTCTTCGGCCGCGTGCGCCAGCGCGACGGTGCTGTCCAGGCCCACGGCCCTCGCGGCGCCCTTGGCGGAATGCGACGCCCTCATCAGCCGGTCCAGCAGCTCGGGCTGGTCGGGCGAACGCTCCAGCGACAGGAGGCCCTCGCCCATGACCCTGGAATGCTGCTCGCATTCCTGCTTGAAGAGCTCGAGGGTCGCGGCCGTCAGCGGTGCCCGTTGCCGGACCGGGCGCGTCACCGTCGCGGACGCCACCGGCACGGCCAGGCGATCCAGCAGATCGGCGAGCTGCGCGTCCGTGGCCACTTCGTCGGCCCGGGCGGCCCCCGACTGGGCGATGGCCTCGATCAGTTCGAGCGCATCCGCACACGCCTGGAGCTGCGCGGCGGCCATCGGCCCGGCCGCGGTCTCCGAGGCCCCCAGCAGCAGCTCCAGGGCATCGGCCAGCCGCTCGGCCTTGCGGACCCCCATCACCCGTGCCGCGCCCTTGAGCGCCTGCGCGGCGAACAGCATCTCGCCGTCGGGTGCCGACTGTTCGCAGCGCCGCAGGCCGTCGCGCAGCACCGGTGCCCGCTGCTCGACCTCGTCGCGGAACAGGGCGTCGAGCGCGCTCACGACGGCGTGATCCCGCGGTCGAGCAGCTCGAACAGGGGCACCGTCTCCAGGAGCGTGACGCGCCGGTCCCGCCAGGGCACCGTGCCACGGGTGACGGCGACGAGGGCGGCGGGCAGGGTGGCCGGCGGCGGCGCCTGCTCGCCCAGGTCCAGGGCGACCACGCCTTCGACCTCGTCGGCGGCGAACGTCCAGGTCTGCGCGCCGTGCGCCATCACGACCAGCCGGGCGGCGGGCTCGCCGAGCCGGCGCGTGGGGGCGGGCGGCAACGCCAGCAGCTCGCCCAGCCGCACGGTCAGGAGCAGCTGGCCTCGCACGTTCACCAGGCCCGCCACCAGCCCGCCCCGGTGCGCGATCCGATGGATCGGCCGCATCGATGCGATCTCCTCGACGCAGGCGGTCGGCAGCGCCAGCCACTCCGCGCCCAGACGGAACACCAGAAGCGTCGGATCGTGCCGGCGGGGTTCGTACGCCGCCGCCGCCGCCCGGACCGCGGCCTCGGCGTAGCCGTCCGGCAGCTCGCGCTCGCGCAGGCGTTCGGCGGCCTGGCCGAGCACCGGGCACTCGCGGCAGTGCACGAACCGGACCAGCTCGGGGCAGCTCCGGTCCCCCCCGATGCCGATGGTGCGCCAGCAGGCCTCAGCGTCCATGGGCCTGCGCCGACAGCGGATCCGGCGGCAGATCCGCCGCCGCGCTCAGCACGGCGTCGATGATCTCGGCGCCGAGCAGCTGCTCGGGATCGATGCTCTGCAGCAGGCCGTCCCCGTCGTTCAGCAGCGGGCCCAGGAAGGGCGCATCCGGCCGATGCAGCCCCGGCTGCGCCGACGCGGTGTCCAGTCGCGTCAGCGTGCAGCCCTCGGCCAGCAGCGCCACCAGGCGGTGCCGTGCCGGCGGCCCGACCCGGACGACCGCCATCCGGCTCGCGAGCCATCGCCGACAGTCGCGGCCAACCAGCAGCCGGCACAGGTCCACCACCGGCACGACGGTGCCGCGGTAGTCGATCACGCCCACGACGGCCGGCGGTGCCAGAACCAGAGACGCCACGGGCAGCCAGGGCAGCACCTCGACGACCCCGGCGGCGTTCAGCGCATGGCGCTGCCCGGCCACGGTCAGCACGACCATCAGAGCGCGCGGCGCGGCGTGTTCCCGAACCAACTCAGGTCCCCAGCTTGAAGCGGGAGATCTCCTGCGTCAGCGAGTCGGCCGCGTCCCGAAGCCCGGCGATCGAGGCGTTGAACTCGGGCAGGGCATCGGCGCCCGCCTGCGCACCGGCCATCAGCTGCGTCATGGCTTCGCTGATCTGGCGCGCGCCCTGCGACTGGCTGCGCATGCCGTGGTTGACCGCGTCGAAGCGCTCCGACAGCGCCTTCACCTGGCCGATGATCTGGCCCAGCTGCGTGCCGACCTGCGCCGTGACGCCCACGCCACGCTCGACCTGCGCCGCGAAGCCGTCCATCTCCATCACGCCGGCCGACACCGCCGACTGCATGTGCCGCACCATCTGCTCGATGTCGAGCGTGGCGGCGGCCGTCTGGTCGGCCAGGCGACGGATCTCGCGCGCCAGCACCATGAACCCGAGGCCCTGGTCGCCCGCCTTCTCGGCCTCGATGGCGGCGTTGATGGACAGCAGGTTGGTCTGGTCGGCGATCTTGGTGATGGTGGTGACGACGCCGCTGATGTCGGACGTCTTCTCGCGGATCGTGCCCAGCCGCGTGGAGATCGACACCGTGCCCTGCTGGAGCTGCTGCATGGCGCCCTGCATGCCTTCGAGCAGCGACCGGCCGCCCTCGGCGACCTGCGCGGCCTGGCCGGCCACCGCATTGACGCTCTCCATCGTCGACATCAGGTCGGCGCTCGTCTCGGAGATGCTGCGGGCGCCGCCGGCGATCTGCACCGCGGAGTCGCGCAGGCCGCCGATGTGCCGGTCCTGCTGCCGGCCGGCCTTGGTGAACTCGGCCGTCGAGGCGCTGAGCATGTTCGAGGCCAGGCGCACGCGCGCCACGAGCGAGTGCAGGCTGGTGGTCATGGCCTGGATGGCCGTGAGCAGGCGCCCGGACTCGTCCGACTCGCTGGCATCCGGCACCCGCACCGTGAGATCGCCGTCGGCCACCCGGGACGCCACCCCTGCGGCGAGCGACAGACGCGCGGTCAGGGAGTTGGCCATCACCAGCGTGAGCCAGGCCAGCACCGCGACCACCGCGAGCACCAGCCCACCGAGCACGATGAGGTTGCGGCGCCCGTCGCTCACCGACTTCTCGGCCGTCTGCTCGAGCTGGAGGTTGCGCTCGTTGGTCAGCCTGACCACCGAGTCGATCGCCCTGCGGTGCTCTTCGTACCGTTGATTGAGCACCGTCATGGCCGCCTGGACGCGTACCGGGTTCCGCGCCCGGACCGCGGGAATCAGCTCCGCCTCGCGCACCTCGAAGTACGCCACGGCGGGGCGATAGGCGCTGACGTTCATCGTGTCCGACAGCGTGCCGGGCGCCAGCGCACGCTTCCAGTGCTCGTGGCGCCGGTCGAATTCCACGCGCAAGGCGTTCCCGCGCTCGATCAGCAGGGCCTGCTGGGCAGCCTCGGACTCCTCGGCCAGCTGCAGGCTGAGCAGGTGCGATTCGATGATGTAGGCCGGCGGCGGCAGGATGTCCGCGACCAGGTCCTTGCCTTCGACGATGGATCCGTAGAGGGGCCCGTTCACGCGGACGGTTTCGATGGTGTGCCAGGACACGAAGGCGAAGGCGAAGAAGGCCAGCGAGAAGATGCTCAGCAGCAGCATCAGTTTCTTCTCGAGGCCGAGATTGCGAATCACCATGTCCGGCTGTCCTCGTCGATCTTTCGTTGCGTCACTGTAGAGCAGGGGTTTCACGCCCGGGCGTCCAGATGCCGGGAAAACAGCAGTCGCGTCTCGTCGCCGTCGGTATCGACCACTTTCGCCCAGACTTCCCGGGGCGAGTCGTCATCGACACCGGCCTTCAGCAGGATCTTCAGGTCCGCGAACGGCGGCGGCGCGATCGCCGTGCGAAGGGCACCGACCTGTTCGCCCGCCCGCACCAGGAAGCCGTCCTGAGGCGGCCCGTCGATGCGCTTGCCGCGCACCTGCCAGAACTGCAGCGGCTGCGGCGGCTCGAGCAGGCGCATGGCCATCGGATGCCCGGCGCCCGCCGGCAGGCTCAGGCCGCCCTCCCCGTCGAGTCCCGTCAGTTCCCAGGCCACGACCTCGCGCTGGAAGCCCTTGGCCTGGAAGCGCAGCTCGCGGCCGGTCCGGGCCTGCGGGCCGATGGCCGCGCGGGTCGCTTCGGACACCAGGACCTGGCCGCCGACACTCTGCGACTCGATGCGCGCGGTCAGGTTGACGGTGCTGCCCACCACACCGTACTTGGCCCGGATGTCGGATCCGATGTTGCCGACCACCACCTCGCCGGTGTGCAGCGCGATGCCCATCTCCAGCGTCGGCAGGCCTTCGCGCGCACAGCGTTCGTTCACCGCCACCAGCGCGTGGTGCATGGCCAGCGCGCATCGCGCGGCCCGACGGGCGTCGTCGTCCCGGGACAGCGGCGCCCCGAAGATGGCCAGGATGGCGTCGCCGATGAACTCGTCGATCGTGCCGTGATGCTCGGCGATGACGCGCGTCATGGCGCCGAGATAGGCATTCAGCATCTGCATCACCTGCGTGGCCGGCAGCCGGTCGCTGGTGGACGTGAAGTCGCGCAGGTCGGCCATCATGATCGTCACCACGCGGGTCTCGCCGCCGAGGCGCAGGCCCTCGGGCGAGTCGAGCAGTTCGCTCACCACCTCGTCCGACAGGTACCGGCCGAAGGTCTTCTTGATGAAGCTGTTGCGCAGTTCGAGTTCGCCGGCCTGTCGGGCGATCTGCTCGTGGCTCTTGCGCAGTTCCTCCCGACTCTCCATCAGCGCCTGCATGGCCAGACGACGCATTGCTGCATTGCGGTAGGCCTCGGAGTGGTAGCGGATCCGCGCGATCAGTTCGACGGCGCTCGGCAGCTTCACGAGGTAGTCGTTGGCACCGAGCCGGAAGGCCTCGGCCTTGATCGCCGGCTCCTCCTTGGTCGACAGCACGACGACCGGCACCTCCCGCGTGGCGTCGGCGCGCTTGAGCTGGCGCAGCAGCTCGAGCCCGTCGACGCCGGGCATCATCAGGTCCTGCAGGATGACCGTGGGCTGCAGCCGCGCGGCCGTCTCGATCGCGTCGGCGGCGTCCGCGCAGTGCTGGAACGCGATGTGGGCGTCGTGCTCGAGCAGCTCGCGCACCTTCTCGCCGATGATCAACTGGTCGTCGATCAGCAGCACCACGATGTTCGAGCGGCGGGACAGGGTCATGGAGGCCAGCGCTGTGCGCGACGGGGGGTGCTCGCAGCGCCACTCGGACTCGATCTCGAGGGGTTCGAGACGGGGGTCCGCCTAAGTGGCGGAGTGTAGCCGCCGCGGCACGATCCGCGGCCCAATGCCCGGCCTGTACAGGGCGATTGTGTCGGGCGCCGCGGCAGGACCCGGGCCCCCGACCCGCCTCACCCCCTGCGCTGCGTCACCGCCACGACCAGCCCCGTCATCACGACCGCCAGCCCCAGCGCCTCCGCGACCGTGGGCACGTGCCCGAGCACCGGCCAGGCCATCAGCGCCGCCAGCCCGGGCGCGAGCGCCGGGAACACCGCGGCCCGCGCCGGGCCGAGCAGCGACACCATCTTCGCGTAGGTGAAGAGGGTGCCGGCACCCGCGATCACGCCCTGCACCAGCACCTCGGTCCACAGGACCTGCGGCGCGACCGACAGCAGCCGTTCGCCGCCGACCGCGACGGCGTACACCGGCACGTAGGTCAGCAGCGCCGACAGCGAGATCACCGCCGTGGCCAGCAGCGGGTCGAGCCGGTGGCGACGCAGCACGATGCCGAACCCCGCCCACAGCGTGCCCGCCGCGACGAACATCGCGTCGCCCAGCGCGGCGCGGGCCGTGAAGCTCGCGGCGTCCACGCCCGAGACCAGCACCAGCCCGAGCAGCACCACGCCGATGCCGGTCAGCTTGCGCAGGCTCAGCCGCTCGCCCAGCACCACGGCGCCGAGCACCATGCCCATCACGCTCATCGCGGTGAAGGGGAACACCGCCGCGTGGCTGGACGGCGCGAACTGCAGCGCCCCGAACATCAGCAGGCCGAACGGGGTGCCGGCGAGCAGCGCGATCAGCAGCCAGGCGCGCCAGCGGGTGCCGAACTGCGCGGCGTCGCGGCGCCAGGCGAGCCACAGCACCGGCAGCGTCAGCACGCCGGCCACGCCGAATCGCAGCACGGTGAGGTCGGTGGACTGCAGGCCGTGCGCGATGCCCCAGCGGGCGAAGACGGTGTAGAGCGCGCCGATGCTCGCGGCCAGCAGGCCCACCG
>Ga0105105_10000255_pt1 | contig 24638 bp, 21 predicted proteins | sample PPLLaktember2015_4_FD_79108 | JGI IMG/M metagenome (GOLD analysis project Ga0105105, IMG submission 79108) | Freshwater sediment microbial communities from Prairie Pothole Lake near Jamestown, North Dakota, USA - PPLs Lake P8 Core (1) Depth... | ecosystem: Environmental > Aquatic > Freshwater >...
CCGCGAGGGGCGTCCCGACCCGTCGCGCCTAGGTCGTCAGTCCGATTGCGGCTCGCGGACGGCCGCGCGAGCATCGACGACGATGTTCCGATCGCCGCTGTCCTGGGCGCTGGCCCCGGCGGTGGTGGGGGCGGTGCTCCTCCTCCAGACCCGCGCCGTGCTGCCGGCGCCGGCGTGGCGTGCGTTCGCGGCAGCGCTTGCGGTCGGCCTGCTGATGGCTGCACGGGGCGCCGGCTGGCGTGCGCCGCGGCTCGCTGGCGCGCTCGTCGTCGCAGCCGTCGCCATCGGGGCGTGGGCGCTGTCCGCCGAGCGGGCGGCGCAGCGGCTCGAGCAGCGCCTGCCGGCCGATCTCGAAGGCGTGACGCTGACGCTCCGGGGCGTCGTCGACGAACTGCCCGTCCTGCTGGAGCGGGGCCGGCGCTTCGGGTTCCGCGTCGACGGCTGCGAGCGACGGTCGTCCATCGGGTCCGACGCCGGATCGCCCGGCGTCGCCGACGCGGACCCCTCGCCGTCGGCGGGCGCCGAGGCACGCCGCGCCCCGCCGGCCGGGGACGGGCCGGATACGCGCTGCCCGTTCCTCTCTCGGGCGTCGCTCACCTGGCAGTCGGACCTGCGTCGGCTCGATGTCCTGCCCCCGCGGATCCGCCCGGGCCAGCGCTGGTCGCTGAGCGTACGCCTGCGCCGCCCCCACGCCACGGTCAACCCAGGCGCGTTCGATCGCGAGCTGCGCTGGCTGGAGGAGGGCATCGGCGCGGTCGGCACGGTACGTGGGGGCCGGTTGCTCGACGCGCGCGTCGACGAGCCCGGCCTGTGGCGCGAGCGCGTGCGCGACCGCGTGCGCGAGGCCCTCTTCGAGGCGGCCGGCCCCGGCCGCGAGCGCGAGGCCGGCGTGCTCGTCGCGCTCGCCATCGGCGATCAGGCGTCGATCGATCCCGAGCTCTGGACGGTCTTCAACCAGACCGGGGTCGGTCACCTGATGTCGATCTCCGGCCTTCACATCACGATGGTCGCCGGCCTGGGCGGGGCCGCCGTCGGGTGGGTCTGGAGACGCCGGCGGGCGGCGCAGGCCGGGCTCGCGCTGCACGTGCCGGCGAAGGGCGCCCGGCTGCTCGCGGCGGTCGGGGTGGCCTTCGCCTATGCCGGACTCGCGGGGTGGGGCATCCCGGCACAGCGCACCTGCTTCATGCTCGCCGCGTTCGCGCTGCTGATCGCCGCCGGACGCACCGGCTCGATCGGTGCCGCCGTGGGGGCGGCCGCGACGGCGATCGTGCTGCTCGATCCCTGGGCGCCGCTGGCCGCGGGATTCTGGCTGTCCTTCGGGGCCGTGCTCGCGATCGTCTGGGTGAACGCCGGCGTGCGGCTGCGGGCGGGGCGGCTGGCGCGGGCCGCGGGCGCTGCGCTGCGCACGCAGTGGGCCGCGAGCCTCGCGCTGCTGCCGCTCGGCGCCTGGTTCTTCGCGTCGGTCTCGCTGGTGGGCCCGCTCGCCAACGCGGTGGCGATCCCGCTGATCAGCGCGGTGGTCACGCCGCTCGCCCTGGCCGGCGGCGCGTTCGCGCTGGTTTCCCCAGCGCTCGCGGCATGGCTCGTGGTGCCCGCCGCGTCGCTGCTGTCGGCGCTGCTCGAGGCCCTGCACGCGCTCGCCGCCTGGCCCGGTGCGGCCGTGGCCGTGCCTCGCCCGGGGCTCGCCGCGCTCCTCGTCACCAGCGCGGGCTGCGCGCTGCTGCTCGCACCCGCCGGAATGCCGCGGCGGGCATGGGGCGCGGTCGCGCTGCTGCCGCTCGTCACCGCCCCTCTGGCCCGCCCGCCCGACGGGGAGCTGCGCCTCACCGCCCTCGACGTCGGTCAGGGCACGGCGGTGGTGGTCCAGGTCGGAGCTCGGACACTGGTCTACGACACCGGGCCGACGGCCGGGCCGCGCTCGGATGCCGGTGCGCGGGTGATCGTGCCCTGGCTGCGGTCGATCGGCGTCGCGCGCCCGGACGCGGTGGTCGTCTCGCACCTCGACAGCGATCACTCGGGCGGCGCGCGTTCGCTGCTGAAGGCGATGCCGCCCGACTGGCTCGCCTCGTCGCTGCCGGACGAGCATCCGATCGCGCGGGCCGCCGCGCGTGCGTGGCGCTGCCGTCGGGGCGAGCGCTGGAACTGGGGCGATGCCGAGTTCGAGTGGCTGCATCCGGCCGATCCGCCCGAGGTGTCGCGGGGCTCGCCGACCAACGCGGTGAGCTGCGTGCTGCGGGTGCGGCATCCGGCCGGCACGCTGCTGCTGACCGGCGACATCGAGACCGCCCAGGAGCGCCGGCTGGTCGAGCTGTACGGCGCCCGGGGGCTCGCGGCCGACGTGCTGGTCGTGCCGCACCACGGCAGCGCGACCTCGTCGACCGACGGTTTCGTCGACGCGGTCTCGCCGCGCTGGGCGATCGTGCAGGCGGCCTATCGCAGCCGCTTCCGCCACCCGCACCCGAACGTGGTGGCGCGCTACGAGCGGCGCGGCATCGTGCTGCTCCGAAGCGACGCCGACGGCGCCGTACAGGTCCGCCTGCGCGTCGGTGAGCCGCCGCGGATCGTGCGCAGCCGGCACGATCCGGCGCGCTACTGGCGGGTCGCGGTGCCGCCTTGAGTCCGGCACCGGTTCGAGGGCGCGGACTCAGTGCGGCCGACTCACTGGGCCGTCCAGCCGCCGTCCATCGTCCACGCCGCGCCCCGGACCTGCTCGGCGGCCGGGGAGCACAGGAACGCCGCCAGCGCACCCAGCTGCTCGGGCGTCACGAACGCCTTGGAGGGCTGCTTCTCGCCGAGCAGCGACTCGCTGGCGGCCGCCTGGGTGAGCCCGCGTTCCGCGACCCGCGCGTCGATCTGCTTCTGCACCAGCGGCGTCAGCACCCAGCCGGGGCAGATGGCATTGCAGGTGATGCCGGTCAAGGCGGTCTCGAGCGCGACGACCTTGGTCAGCCCCACGATGCCGTGCTTGGCCGCGACATAGGCCGACTTGTCGGCCGACGCGACGAGCCCGTGGGCCGAGGCGATGTTGACGATGCGTCCCCAGTTGCGCGCCGTCATCGTCGGCAGCGCCAGGCGCGTCGTGTGGAACGCGGCCGTCAGGTTCAGCGCGATCACCGCATCCCACCGTTCGGGCGGGAAGCTCACCACCGGCGAGGTGTGCTGGATGCCTGCGTTGTTCACGAGGATGTCGATGCCGCCCAGCGCCTCGCAGCGCTTCATCAGCGTCTCGATGTCGGCCGCCTTCGTCAGGTCGCCGCCCTCGAAGGCGACGGTCACGCCGAACTCCTTCGCGAGCCCGGCTCGCAGCGTCTCGATCTGGCCCGCGTCGCCGAAGCCGTTGAGGACGATGCCACTGCCCTGCGCGGCCAGCGCCCGGGCGATGCCCAGGCCGATGCCGCTGGTGGAACCGGTGACGAGAGCCAACTTGCCTGCCAGCATGGGGACGATCCTCTTTGGGATGGGGGAGGGAGGGGAGAGGGGTGGGGAGCAGGGTGTAGGGGGCTGCTACCATCGCGGATTCTATCGTCCGTGCTTCGGCCCGCACCGCCACGCCGGACCGTCGACCTTCGCCCGACCGAGCGCCCGATCCCCATGCACACCGCCGACGAGCCCGAGCTGCGATCCGTCACCTGCGCCCATCCGGGCGGCCTGCACCGGCTCGCCTACTGGCAATGGGGCGAGGCGGACAACCCGGACGTCGTCGTCTGCGTCCATGGGCTGACCCGAAGCGGACGCGACTTCGACGTGCTGGCGCGCCGTCTGGCCGCGACGCATCGGGTGGTGTGCCCCGACATGATCGGCCGCGGCGCGTCCGATCGGGTCGCCGAACCGATGTTCTACCAGGTGCCGCAGTACGTCGCCGACTGCGTGACGCTCATCGCGCGCCTGGACGTGCCGTCGGTGGCCTGGGTCGGGACGTCCATGGGCGGCCTGATCGGCATGGCGCTGGCCGCGCTGGAGGGTGCTCCGATCTCGCGCCTGCTCCTCAACGACGTCGGTCCGGTGCTGTCGCTCGAAGGGCTGGCCCGCATCCGTGACTACGTCGGCGCCGATCCGGTGTTCGCGTCGTTCGAGGAGGGCGAAGCGGCGGTCAGGAAGCTCGCCGCGGACTTCGGTCCGCTGAGCGACGCGCAGTGGCGGGTGCTGACCCGGCACACCGTCGTCGAGCGCGACGGCGCCTGGCGCCTGCACTACGACCCGCGCATCGCCGAGCCGTTCCGCACGATGCCGGCCCAGGCGCCCGACCTGTGGCCGCTCTACGAGCGCATCGCGTGCCCGACCTGGGTCGTGCGCGGCGCGAACTCCGACCTGCTGTCCGACGCGGTGGCAGACCAGATGAGCCGCCGTGGCCCGCGCGCCCATCGCGTGGACGTCGCCGGCGTCGGTCACGCCCCGACGTTCATCCCGGACGACCAGATCGCGATCGTCCAGTCGTTTCTGGCCGCCTGATCTCGGCCGTTCGCAGCCTTTCCCAACCGGGTCGCCCGCAGCGCGCGGGCGCCCCCTTCACCAGCGAGTCCCCCAGATGAGCATCAAGCGCCTGCACGTCGGTCCCCGCATGTCCGAGGCCGTGGTCCACAACGGCACCGTCTACCTCGCGGGTCAGGTGGCCGAGGATCCGAGCCAGGACACCGCCGGCCAGACCCGGCAGATCCTCGACGCGATCGATCGGCTGCTGGCCGAATGCGGCAGCGACAAGACGAAGATCCTGTCGGCGCAGATCTTCCTCGCCGACATCGCCGACTTCGCCGCGATGAACTCGATGTGGGACGCCTGGGTGCCCGCCGGTCACACGCCGGCCCGTGCCACGGTCGAGTCCAAGCTCGCCGCGCCGAAGTACCGCGTCGAGATCAAGGTCGTCGCCGCCGCCTGACGCCCGGGCCTGACGCCCGGGTCGGACGCCGGTCCCGTCCCGGACGTCGGGCGGGACCGCGAGGCCTGCCCGCCGTCGCCTCGCGCAGCGATCCGAACGGTCAGCGCCAGCCCGCACGGTCGATGATCTTCGCGGCGGTCACCTGCGCGCGGCCGACCGATCCGACCGGCAGCGTGTCGGCCTTGAACTTGCCGAGCGAGTTCAGCACCGGGTTGCTGGTCGGTGCGGAGGCGACCACCGGCCACTCGTTGTTGCCGTCGGCGAGGTAGGCCTGCGCCGAGTCGCTGGCGAGGTACTCGAGGAACTTCACCGCCGCCTCGCGATTCGGCGCGTTGCGCATCACGCCGCCGCCGGAGACGTTGACATGCGTGCCCCAGGTCTCCTGGTTCGGCCAGATCATCCCGATCCGGGAGACCGCGTCCTTGTCCGCTGCGGCGTCGGATCGCATCATCCGCACGAGGTAGTAGGTGTTGGTCAGCGCGACGCCGCATTCGCCGGTGGCCACCGCCTTGATCTGGTCAGTGTCGCCGCCGCGGGGCGTCCGTGCGAAGTTGGCGACGACGCCACGCGCCCAGGCCTCCGTCTTGGCCTCGCCCAGGTGTTCCGACATCGCACCGATCAGCGACAGCATGTACGGATGCGTGCCGGAACGCGTACAGACCCTGCCCTTGAGCGACGTTGACGCCAGATCCTCGTAGTTGCGGATCTGCTCGGGCTTGATGGTGGCCTTGTTGTAGACGATCACGCGGGCGCGCGTCGAGAACGCGAACCATTCGGCACCCTGGCCATCGTCCTTGCCCCGCAGGTGCGCAGGGATCCGCGCTTCCAGCGTCTTCGAGCGGACCGGCTGGAACATGCCATCGATCTGCGCGCGCCACAGTCGGGCCGCGTCGACGAGCAGCAGCACGTCGGCGGGCGTGTTGCGGCCTTCGCTGCGCAGACGCTCGAGCAGGGCTTCGTCACCGGCCTCGATCCGGTTGATCCGGATGCCGGTTCGCTTGGTGAAGTCGCTGTAGAGCGCCTCGTCGGTCTGGTAGTGACGGGCCGAATACAGGTTGAGCACCGCGTCCGCGGCGGCGGCGGGGATGCCGTGGAGGACGCCGGCGACGGCGGCGGCAGCGATCAGCGTGCGGCGGGGGAGTCGAAGTGGCATGGGAGTCGGTCCGCGTGTCCTGAGTGTGCACCGCAGTCTAGGGGAATCGCACCGTGAATGCAAATGCGAAGGATTCGCATTCAATATTCGGATCGGCAGAACGGCACTCACAGCCGATTTCCCAGCCGTGACCGAACCGCCTCAGTTCACGTAGAGATCGGTGACGCGCTGGCGCACGCCCGCAGGCTGGCCGGATGCCCGGGCCGACACGGCGACGGGCTGTGCGCGGTTCCCGCCGCGTCGGGCCGTCGCCGTCCGAGAGCCGACCCGCGACGCGACCGCGACGCGGGGCGCCGTCCGCGGAGCGGCCGTCGAAGCGGTGTCCCGCCGGGATGGCGTCACCGTGGCCGGAACCGCCGCGGGCGCTGGCGCCATCAACGGCCTGCCGGTGGCCGACGCCAGGACGAGCGGTGCTCCGGTCGGCGCGGACGCAGGCGCTGCCGCTCGGGCGGCCGCGGCGCCATCCGCGACCACCAGTCTGCGTCCACCGTCGAAGCGCCGGACCCAGTAGTCCGAGCCGAGGCTCTCCACACGGATCGATCCGCCGCTCGAGGGCGCATGCACGAACTGGTTGTTGCCGATGTAGATGCCGACGTGGGAGAAGGCGCGCCGCAGCGTGTTGAAGAACACCAGGTCGCCCGGCTGCAGGTCGGTCTGCGCGACGGCCCCGCCGACCCGGCTGATCTCCTCGCTGCGACGCGGCAGCGGCAGTCCGAGGGTCTCGTGGAACACCAGCCTGACCAGTCCGCTGCAATCGAGACCGGTATCCGGCGTGTTGCCGCCGTACTGGTATCGCACGCCGAGCAGCGACAGCGCCCTGAAGACCACCTCGGCACCGGCCTCCGCGACGATCGTCGCCATGCCCGCCGAGGGGGTCGCGGCCGGTGGTTCGTCGGCTGCGGCAGCCCGTCCGGAAACGACCAGCAGCGCGACGACGGCAAGCGCCGTTACGCGGGTCAAACGGTCCATCGGGCGCCATGAACGTCGCATCGGGGCCGAGCCTAGGAGAAAATCCGGGCACTGTCAAAATCTCCGACACTCTGTACAGCGACCTCTTGGACGCAACCCCCTCCCGACTCGATCCCGCGCACGGTGCATCCGGCGCGGCGACCGTCGCGACCGCTTCGGATCTCTCGGTGCTCGTCGTCGACGATTCCCGCTTCGTCCGGGCCTCCCTGGTGCGCGGTCTCACCGGGCGATTCCGCGTCCAGCAGGCGGAGTCGGGAGAGCGGGCGTGGGAGCTGCTGCTGCTCGATGGCTCGATCGGAGCCATCCTGAGCGATCTCAGCATGCCCGGCATCGACGGCTTCGAGCTCCTTCGACGGGTCCGCGGTTCGCTGCTCGAGCGGGTCCGCGACCTGCCGTTCGCCATGCTGTCCGGTTCGGACGACGCGGCACAACGCGAACGCGCGCTGGCGCTCGGCGCCGACCGGTTCGTCGTCAAGGGCGACGGGGTGGGCGAACTCGCCGACTGGATCGCCGAGCGCCTGCGGGCCGCACGCGAGTCGGGCGAGCACGGGATTGCCGTGCCGCCGGCCGGTGCGACGGCGGCGGGCATCCCCACCGCACCCGTCGCATCCATCGCACCCGTCGCACTCGGTCCGGACGCCGCACCCGACCGATCGGCCTCCCCCTCGGCGCCCGACGCGTCGCGACAGTCCGTCTCGCCGATCCCACCGATCCCCCCGGTCGCTCCCGTACAGCCGATCGCTCCGACCAGTCCGAATCCGTCGGGGCATCCGCCTCCGCGGGGCTCGCGCGCTCCGGTCGCAGAGCACGAGGCGGATCTCGGCGCCGCCATTCCCGTCGGGTCCGGGACGCCCGCCCCCTCCGTACCGACAGCCGTTCGCGCTCAGGCCCAGGTCGCCCGGCTCGTTCCCGATCCCGTGCCCCGCTGGTTCGCGGCGGCCGCCGGGCGTCCGGTCGCCGCGGGCGAGGCGGCGCCGGCGCTGATCCGCATGCATGCGCCGGGCCTCGACGATCTTCCGGCCCGGCTGCGTCGCGGCGTGCGGGCCGCCGACGCGCTGTTCGTGGAGTCCGTCGATACCGCCTGGCTCTGCGTGCCGGCGTCGGCCGCGACCGCGCTGCGCCTGTCGATGCGCTTCGCGCTGCTGGCGGCGGGTCGCCATGCCCATGCCCCGGGCGGCACCGCCGCGCGCGTCTCGATGTGCATGCACCCCGTCGATCCGCTCAAGCCCGGCGACGCGCTCGCGGGGCTGCTCGCCTCGCCGCCCGAGCCCACCGGCGCCGGGGGCCTGACGGTCCGCGCCTTCGCCGGCGCCTGGGGACCTGCCTGGCAGTGCACGCTGCCGTGGCCGGCGGTCCGACTGCTCGCGGCCTGAACCGGCTCGCCTCGCGCGCCCGGCGCGCGCCCCGCGTAAGCCGGTCGTAAGTCCCTCGTCTCACACTGCCGCGCGTCGAGAGCGCCGGGGAGGCCACATGGACTATCGCAGCGTGCACCGCAGGTCGATCGAGGACCGCGCCGGATTCTGGGGCGAGGAAGCCGCCCGCATCGAGTGGCAGACCCCGTTCACCGAGGTGCTCGACTACAGCCGCCCGCCGTTCGCACGCTGGTTCGTCGGGGGCACGACCAACCTCTGCCACAACGCGATCGATCGCTGGCTGCCGACCCAGGCCGACTCGCGGGCGCTGGTGTTCGTCTCCACCGAGACGAACGAGGAGCGGGTCTACACCTTCGCCGAGCTTCACCGCGAGGTGCAGCGCATGGCCGCGATGATGCTGGCCCTGGGCGTCGCGCGAGGCGATCGCGTGCTGATCTACATGCCGATGATCCCCGAGGCGACCTTCGCGATGCTCGCCTGCGCGCGCATCGGCGCGGTCCATTCGGTGGTGTTCGGCGGCTTCGCGTCGGTCAGCCTCGCGAGCCGCATCGAGGACGCCGCGCCGAAGCTGGTGGTGAGCGCGGACGGCGGCTCGCGCGGCGGCAAGGTGGTGCCGTACAAGCCGCTGCTCGACGAGGCGATCCGCCTGTCCGCCCACAAGCCGGCCCGGGTGCTGATGGTCGACCGCAAGCTCGCGGCGTTCGAGCCCGTCGCCGGTCGCGACGAGGACTACGCCGCCCTTCGCGCGACGCACTTCGACGCCCAGGTGCCGGTCACCTGGCTCGAGTCGAACGAGTGCAGCTACATCCTCTACACGTCGGGCACGACCGGAAAGCCCAAGGGCGTGCAGCGCGACGTCGGCGGCTATGCGGTGGCGCTCGCCTCGTCGATGAAGCACATCTTCCGCGGCAGTCCGGGCGAGACCTACTTCTGCACCAGCGACATCGGCTGGGTGGTCGGACATTCGTACATCGTCTACGGCCCGCTGATCGGCGGGATGGCGACGATCCTCTACGAGGGCACGCCGGTCAGGCCGGACGCCGGCATCCTGTGGCGGCTGGTCGAGCGCTATGCGGTGACGGTGATGTTCTCGGCACCGACGGCGATCCGCGTGCTGAAGAAGCAGGATCCGTCCTGGCTGAGCAAGTACGACGTCTCGAGCCTCAAGGCACTGTTCCTGGCCGGAGAGCCGCTCGACGAGCCGACCTCGAAATGGATCGCCGAGAGCATCGGCCGGCCGATCGTCGACAACTACTGGCAGACCGAGACCGGCTGGCCGATCCTGACCGTGGCCCACGGCATCGAGGAGACGCCCACGAAGATCGGAAGTCCGGGGCTGCCGATGTACGGGTACGACGTGCGCCTGCTGCACGAACAGACCGGCGAGGAGGTGGGCGCCAACGAGAAGGCTGTCGTGGCCATCGTGCCGCCGCTGCCGCCGGGCTGCATGCAGACGATCTGGGGGGACGACAAGCGCTTCGTCTCGACCTACTTCGACAGCATTCCGGGCCGGCAGGTCTACTCGACCTTCGACTGGGGCATCCGCGACGAAGACGGCTACTACTTCATCCTCGGCCGAACGGACGACGTGATCAACGTCGCCGGGCACCGGCTGGGCACCCGCGAGATCGAGGAGTCGATCTCCAGCCACGCGGCGATCGCCGAGTGCGCGGTGGTGGGCGTGGCCGATGCGCTCAAGGGGCAGGTCGCGGTCGCGTTCGCCGTGCTCAAGGATCCGGCCGACGCGGCGACGCCGCAGCAGCGTCTCGCGCTCGAGGGCGCGGTGATGGGCGTGGTCGACCGGCAGCTCGGCGCGGTCGCGCGGCCGGCCCGCGTGCACTTCGTGAACCTGCTGCCCAAGACGCGATCGGGCAAGGTGCTGCGCCGCTCGATCCAGGCGGTCTGCGAGGGCCGCGACCCCGGCGACCTGACGACGATCGAGGACCCCGGTGCGCTCGAGGCGCTGAAGCAGACGGTCCGCGGCTGACGCCGCGGCCGGACCGCGCCCCGTCGAGACGCCCTGACCGGCCGCCTGCCGTTCAGGGCACCTGGAGCGCGGGCTCCGACATCGCCGCGACCTGCTCGCGCAGCTCGAGGATCCGATCCTGCCAGTAGCGCGCCGTGCCGAACCACGGGAAGGCGGCCGGAAACGCCGGATCGGTCCAGCGACGGGCGACCCAGGCGCTGTAGTGGATCAGGCGCAGCGTGCGCAGGGGCTCGATCAGCTGCAGTTCGCGGCGGTCGAAATCCATGAAGTCGCGATAGCCGTCGAGCACCTCGACGAGCTGGCGGGTCATGTCCTGCGCGTCGCCCGACAGCAGCATCCACAGGTCCTGGACGGCCGGCCCGGTGCGGGCGTCGTCGAAGTCGACGAAATGCGGGCCGTCGTCGGTCCACAGCACGTTGCCCGCATGGCAGTCGCCGTGCAGTCGGATCGAGCGATACGGCCCGACCCGATCGAACGCGGCCTGCACCGCGTCGATGCACTGCTCGACCACCGCGCGCCAGGCCGGCAGCAGGTCCGGTGGCAGCGCCTCGTGCTGCAGCAGCCAGTCGCGGGGCTCGCGGCCGAAGGCGTCGATGTCGAGCACCGGCCGCTCGCGGAACGGCGCGATCGCGCCGACCGCATGGATGCGGCCGATGAAGCGGCCGAGCCACGCGAGGGTCTCGGGATCCTCGAGTTCCGGTGCGCGTCCGCCGCGTCGCGGATACACCGCGAAGCGCCAGCCGTCGTGGGTGTGCAGCGTCCTGCCGTCGACCTCGATCGGCGGCACGACCGGGATCTCGTGGCCGGCCAGCTCGAGCGTGAAGCGGTGCTCCTCCAGGATCTGCGCGTCGGTCCAGCGCTGGGGTCGGTAGAACTTCGCGACCACGCTGCCGCCGTCCTCGAGCCAGACCTGGTAGACGCGGTTCTCGTAGCTGTTGAGCCCCAGCAGGCGGCCGTCGCCCCGCCATCCGGCGGCCTCCAGCGTGTCCAGGATCCGGCCGGGCTCGAGCAGCGCGTAGGGGTGGGGCAGGGCGTCGGGATCGTCGAGCATCGCCCATTCTATGCGGCGGCCGCGGCCGAGCCGAACGTACACTGGCGGCCGGGTCGCCGGGGCGGCCGGAGGACGTCGCGCTGGATCCGTTCGAGCTGAAGCTGCTGGTCCGCGGGCTGCTGGTCCCTCCGGCCGCGCCGCTGATCGCGGCCGTGGCAGGGCTGTGGCTGGCGAGGCGGCGCCCGCGTGCGGGTCGGGCGCTCGCGATCGCCGGCGTCGCGTCGGCCTGGCTGCTGGCCACGCCCCTCGCCGCCGATGCGCTCGCCGCACTCGTCGAGGCCGGGCAGCGTCCGCTCGACGACGCCACCTGGCAGGCCGTGCGCGCAGGACCGTCGCCGCCGCAGGCGGTCGTCGTGCTCGGCGCGGGGATCGTGCCGGACCGCTCCGCGGGGCCCGGCCGCGAACGTCTGAGCGCTCGGAGCCTGGAGCGCGCCGCGGCCGGCGCTAGGACGGCCCGGGCCACGGGGCTGCCGGTCATGGTCTGCGGCGGACGCCCCATCGCCACCCGCGAGTCCGAGGCGGCGCTCATGCGGCGGGCCCTGGAGACCGACCTGGGCACGGCGGTCCGCTGGACCGAGGAGGGATCGCGCGACACGATCGAGAACGCCGCCAATGCGGCGGCCCTTCTCGGCGCGGAAGGCATCCGGCGCATCGTGCTGGTGACCCACGCGCACCACATGCGCCGTGCCCGCGCCGCCTTCGAGGCGGCCGGCTTCGCCGTGCTGCCCGCGCCCCACGATCCGCTGTCCGGGCGGCTGGGCACGCCCGGACCGCGGGATCTGCTGCCCTCTGCCGAAGCCGCCACCGCCTCGAGCATCGCCGTCCACGAACTGCTCGGCAGGGCGTGGCAGCGGCTGCGGGCCGGAAGCTGAAGGACGTACACTCACGCCCGCCGCGTGCCGCCCTCCGGCGCCCGCCCCGAGGTGATCCATCCATGGCCCTGTTCGACCGATCGGCGCTGAACCCAGGCGTGCCGCCCCGCGAGGTCGGCGCCTGGGCGATGTACGACTTCGCGAATTCCGGCTACACGACGGTGGTCCTGACCGCCGTCTTCAACGCGTACTTCGTGGGCGTGGTCGCCGAGCGGGCCGACTGGGCGACGCTCGCCTGGACCGTGGCGCTCGCGCTGTCGAACATCGCGGTCACGCTGACGATGCCGGCGATCGGGGCGTGGGCCGACCTGCATGCGTCCAAGAAGCCGCTCATGCTCGCCGCGACGATCGGCTGCATCGTCTCGACCGCGGCGCTCGCGCTTGCCGGACGCGGCGACGTCGCGTTCGCGATGCTGGTGGTCGCCCTCTCGAACTGGTTCTTCTCGGTCGGGGAGGCGCTCGCCGGTGCCTTCCTGCCCGAGCTGGCGCGGCCCGAGGCGCTCGGCAAGGTCTCCGGCTGGGGCTGGAGCTTCGGATACTTCGGCGGGATGCTGGCCCTCGGCCTGTCGCTTGCATGGGTGCTGACCGCGCAGGGGCGGGGCGAGACCGCCGAACAGTTCGTGCCGGTGACGATGCTGATCGTCGCGGCCGTGTTCGCCGCGGCGGCGCTGCCCGCCTTCCTCGTGCTGCGCGAGCGGGCCGCGCCGGTCCCGGCGGCCGCGGGGCAGGGCGCGGGCATCGGCGGCGCGCTGCGCCAGGTCCGCGACACCTTGGGCAAGGCGCGGCGCTACCGCGACTTCTGGCAGCTGATGCTGTGCGGCGCGGCCTACCAGGCCGGCATCTCGGTGGTGATCGCGCTCGCCGCCGTGTATGCCGAGGAGGCGATGGGGTTCGCGCAGCAGGACACGATGATGCTGGTGTTCCTGGTGAACCTCGCGGCCGCCGCCGGCGCGTTCGCCTTCGGCTACGCGCAGGACCGCGTCGGCCACAAGGCGGCGCTCGCCTGGACGCTGGTCGGGTGGATCGTGATGGTCGCGATCGCCGGGCTCACCCGCAGCGTCGCGATGTTCTGGGTCGCGGCGGCGCTCGCGGGGCTGTGCATGGGGTCGAGCCAGTCCTGCGGCCGCGCGATGGTCGGCTACCTCGCACCGCCCGCGCACCTGGCCGAGTTCTACGGCCTGTGGGCACTGGCCACGCGTCTGTCGGCCGTCGTCGGCCCGCTCGTGTACGGCCTGGTCACCTGGGTGACCTCCGGCAACCACCGGCTCGCGATCCTCGCGACCGGCAGCTTCTTCGTGCTCGGCCTGGTGCTGCTGCGCGCGATCGACGTCGAGCGCGGCCATGCCGCGGCGCGCGCCGACGCCGCGCCGGCGACGCCCGGGCGCCCCTGATCCCCCCATCCCTTCACACCCCAACCGAGGAACACCGATGCTCACCAAGACGATGCTGGCCGCCGACGATGTCGCGACCGTGCTCGCGGCCGCCGAGACCGAAGCCCGCACGAACAACTGGGCCGTGACGATCGCCATCTGCGACGACGGCGGCCACCTGCTCGCGATGAAGCGCCTCGACGGCGTCGCGCCGATCTCGGCCTACATCGCGCCGGAGAAGGCCCGCTGCGCGGCGCTCGGTCGGCGTGACAGCGGGGTCTACGAGAAGATGATCAACGAGGGCCGCGTGTCCTTCCTGTCGGCCCCGGTGATGGCCGGCATGCTCGAGGGCGGCGTGCCGATCGTGGTCGGCGGACAGGTGGTCGGAGCCGTCGGGGTCTCGGGCGTCAAGTCGAGCGAGGACGCGCAGATCGCCCGGGCGGGGATCGCGGCGCTGGGCTGACGCGTTCCGTCGCCGGAAAAGAAAAGAGGAACGCCGAAGCGTTCCTCTGAACGGGACGCCTCGTTGGCTGCGTCCCGAGCGCGAAGCGAAGGCCGCGCGCAGACGCGGCCATGCGCCAAGTCATGCACGTGGCGTGCCAGCGGGTCGAATGTCGTTCTGGATCAGGTGCTTGCGTTCGGGAGGGGGCGGCCGGAGCCACTCCGATCGGATCCGATGTCAGGAAATCCGATGCCTACTTCGTCACGGTCGTGACGATCGCGCCCCGGCGAGCTGCCGGTCGTGCCGGCGCGGCAGCAGCAGCAGCGCGGCGATCGCGCCGATCGCCGCGAGGAACATGTCGGTCTGGGTGTCCCAGGGATCGCCCTGGGTGCCCAGGAACGCCTCGGCATCCTCGCCGACCGCCAGCGCGCTCCACCATTCGATGAGCTCGTAGAACGCCGAGAACGCCAGGCACGCACAGAACACCAGCGGAGCCAGCCAGCGGCTGCCGGCCAGCGGCGAGCGCCGGACCAGCAGCTCGCGGACGAGCACCGCCGGCGCGAAGCCCTGCATGAAATGACCGATCCGGTCGTAGTGGTTGCGGGTGAAGCCGAACCAGTCCTTGGCCCACTCGCCCAACGGCACCTTGGCGTAGGTGTAGGTGCCGCCGAGGATCAGCACCAGCGAATGCACGAAGATCAGCCAGTACAGCAGGCGCGAGAGCGGAAAGCCGTCGCGGGTCGCCCACATCAGGGCCAGCCCCAGCATCGCGGGGACCGTCTCCATGAACCAGGTGAAGCGGTCCGTGGTCCGCCACAGGGACACCGCCAGCGCGACCGCCGTCAGGGTCCAGAGCAGCCCGCGCTCCGGACACGGTGCCGGATCACCGCGCGCGGCCGGTGCGGCGTCCGCCCCGATCGGCAGGGGGCCCGCGCTCACCGCCGGCGTCTCAGGCGACCGACACCGGGATCCGGCCGATCTTCGCCTGCCATTCGCGCGGCCCGGTCTCGTGGACCGAGGTGCCGTTCGAGTCGACCGCCACCGTCACCGGCATGTCCTGGACCTCGAACTCGTAGATCGCCTCCATGCCGAGGTCGGCGAACCCGACCACACGGGCCTGCCGGATCGCCTTCGACACCAGGTAGGCGGCGCCGCCGACGGCCATCAGGTAGGCGCGCTTGTGCTTGCGGATCGACTCGATCGCGACCGGTCCGCGCTCGGCCTTGCCGACCATCGCGATCAGGCCGGTCTGGGCGAGCATCGTCTCGGTGAACTTGTCCATCCGGGTCGCGGTCGTCGGGCCGGCGGGACCGACCGCCTCGTCGCGGACCGGGTCGACCGGACCGACGTAGTAGATCACCCGGTTGCGGAAGTCCACCGGCAGCGGCTCGCCGCGGGCGAGCATGTCGGCGATCCGCTTGTGCGCGGCATCGCGGCCGGTGAGCATCCTGCCGTTGAGCAGCAGGGTCTGGCCGGGCGTCCAGGAGGCGACCTCCTCGGGCGTGAGGGTGTCCAGGTCGACCCGCTTCGATTTCTCGGTGTCGGGCATCCAGCGCACGTCGGGCCACTCGGACAGCGACGGCGGCTCGCAGTACGCCGGGCCGCTGCCGTCGAGCGTGAAGTGCGCATGCCGCGTGGCCGCGCAGTTCGGGATCATCGCCACCGGCTTCGAGGCGGCATGGGTCGGCGCCATCGCGATCTTCACGTCGAGCACGGTCGTCAGTCCGCCCAGGCCCTGCGCGCCGATGCCCAGCGCGTTGACCTTCTCGTAGAGCTCGATGCGCATCTCCTCGAGCTTGTTCGACGGGCCGCGCGCGAGCAGCTCGAACATGTCGATCGACTCCATCAGCGACTCCTTGGCCATCAGCATCGCCTTCTCGGCCGTGCCGCCGATGCCGATGCCCAGCATGCCCGGGGGGCACCAGCCGGCGCCCATCGTCGGCACGGTCTTCATGACCCAGTCGACGATCGAGTCCGAGGGGTTGAGCATCACGAACTTGCTCTTGTTCTCGGAGCCGCCGCCCTTGGCGGCCACGGTGACCTCGACGGTGTCGCCCGGCACGACCGTCATGTGCACGACGGCCGGTGTGTTGTCCTTCGTGTTCTTCCGCTCGAAATGCGGATCCGCGACCACCGATGCGCGGAGCATGTTGTCCGGGTCGTTGTAGCCGCGGCGCACGCCCTCGTTGACCGCGTCCTCGATCGAGCCGGTGAAGCCGCTCCAGCGGACGTCCATGCCGATCTTCAGGAACACGTTGACGATGCCGGTGTCCTGGCACAGCGGTCGCTTGCCCTCGGCGCACATCCGCGAGTTCGTCAGGATCTGGGCGATCGCGTCCTTCGCGGCCGGTCCCTGCTCGCGCTCGTAGGCGCGCGCCAGGTGGCGGATGTAGTCGACCGGGTGGTAGTAGGAGATGAACTGCAGGGCGGCGGCGACGGATTCGACGAGGTCCTGCTGCTTGATGGTGCTCATGGATGGATTCCGGATCGTGGCGGGCCAGCGGCCCGGATTCTACCCCGCGCCGGTCTATCATCCGGCTCCGACTGGGGTCCGGAACGGACCCCGCGGGACGGCGCCGACAGTGCGCCCGACGGGAGGAGACGATGTCGCAGCCGTTCGAAGTGGTGCGCCTGGCGGGAGCGCTGGGGGCCGAGATCCACGGGATCGACCTGTCGGGGCCGCTCGATGCGGACCGGGTCGCCGCGCTGCGTGCCGCCTGGCTCGAGCATCAGGTGATCTGCGTGCGCGACCAGCGCCTCGACGACGCGGGCTTCATGGCGTTCGCGCGCGCCATCGGCGAGCCCGTCGAGTATCCCTTCGTCAAGGGCCTGCCCGGCTGGCCGGAGATCATCGAGGTCAAGAAGCTCGAGCACGAGCGCAGCAACTTCGGCGGCATCTGGCACACCGACACCTCGTACCTGGAGCGTCCGCCGGCGGCCACCCTGCTGCTGGCGCGCGAGCTGCCGCCGTACGGTGGCGACACCGAGTTCGCGAGCGGATACGCCGCCTGGGAATCGCTGTCGGACGGGCTGCAGCGCACGCTGCGGCCGCTGCGCGCGGTGGCCAGCTCCGCGAAGGCCGACGTCACCAAGACCCGCGAGGACCGCATCCGGACCGACGGCCGCGACGAGGCGCCGAGGACCTTCGAGGCGGTGCATCCGGTCGCCCGCACGCACCCCGAGACCGGCCGCATCGCGCTCTACGTGAACATCGCCCACACCGTGCGCTTCGAGGGCTGGACCGAGGCGGAGAGCGCACCGCTGCTGGCGATGCTGTTCGAGCATCAGCGCCGCGCCGAGCACACCTGCCGGATCGCCTGGCGGCCGGGCTCGCTGACCCTCTGGGACAACCGCTGCGTGATGCACAACCCGATCAACGACTACCACGGATTCCGGCGCGTGATGCACCGGATCACCCTTGCAGGAGACGTGCCGCGATGAACTTCGACGACCTCGATCCCACGTTCGAGCCCGCTTTCGAGCCGACCTCCGACGCCGCCCGCGGCCCTCTGACCGAGCCGAACCTGCGGCGGCGCCACGCGCTCGGCCGCCTGCTCGGCGTCGGCGCGGTCGCCGTGGTCCCGGCCGCGGCCCGCGCGCAGTCGGCGCCGTTCCCGGTGCGGCCGGTGCGCATCGTCGTGCCGCAGGCCCCCGGAGGCGCCTCCGACGCGCTCGCCCGCGTGATGGCGGCGCGGCTCGGCGAGCGCTGGGGCCAGAACGTCGTGGTCGAGAACCGTGCCGGGGCGGGCGGCAACGTGGGCACGGAGGCGGTCGCCAAGTCGCCGGGCGACGGCCACGTGCTGCTGATGGGCTATGCCGGCACCAATTCGATCAACCCCGCGCTGTACGCGAAGCCCGGCTGGGAGCCCAAGGACCTGGTCGGGGTCGCCACGCTGGCGGCTGTGCCGTTCGCGCTGGTGGTGAGCCCGCAGCTCGGTGTCTCGAACGTCGAGCAGTTCGTCGCCCTGGCCCGTGCGAAGGCGGACGCGGTCGGCTACGGCTCCGCCGGCAACGGGTCGGTCAATCACCTGCTGGGCGTGATGTTCGGTGCCGCTGCGAGCGTCCAGATGCTGCACGTGCCCTACAAGGGCGCCGCCCCCGCGATCACCGACCTGATCGGTGGCCAGGTGCAGGCGGTGTTCACCAGCCTGCCCAGCGTCGCCGGCTTCATCCAGCGCGGCCAGCTGCGCGCGCTCGCGGTCACCAGCCCCGCGCGCTCGCCCGCGTTTCCCGACATCCCGACGCTCGCCGAATCCGGCGTGCGCGGCATGGACGTCAGCCCCTGGTTCGGACTGCTGGCGCCGGCGGCCACCCCGGGCGCCGTGGTCGCGCGGATCAACGCGGACGTCAACGCGCTGCTGGCCACCCCGGAAGTGAAGGAACGGTTCGCGGCGAGCGGCGCCGACGTGCTGTCGAGCTCGCCCGAGCGCTTCGCCGAGCTGATGCGCGAGGACCTCGCGCGCTGGGCGAAGGTCGTGCGCCAGTCGGGAGCCCAGGTCGACTGAACGGGCGTCGGCCGCTCGGGGCCCGACCTGCGCTCGGTGCCCCCGCCTTCGCTCAGTGGCCCGCCTTCGCTCAGTGTCCAGCCTTCGGCTTGGGCGGCCCGCTCATGATCCGGTCGATCGCGGCGATCGCCACCGCCGAGACCAGGAACACGACGTGGATCAGCGTCTGCCAGAGCATGGTCTTCTCGTCGAGCGTGCCCGCCGAGATGAAGACCTTGAGCAGGTGGATCGACGAGATCCCGATGATCGCGGTGCCCAGCTTGACCTTGAGCACATTGGCGTTGACGTGCGACAGCCACTCCGGCTGGTCGGGGTGGTTCTCCAGGCGCAGCCGTGACACGAAGGTCTCGTAGCCGCCGACGATCACCATGATCAGCAGGTTCGAGATCATCACGACGTCGATCAGCGAGAGGACGATGATCATGATCACCGTCTCCTTGTTGCGCTCATGGATGCCGAGGCGCTCGACCGTCTGGGTCAGCACCGACGGATCCCAGAGGATGCCGATCAGGTGCCAGAGCTCCTCGAGGAAGAGGACCACGTAGACGCCCTGGGCGACGATCAGACCGAGGTACAGCGGCACCTGCAGCCAGCGGCTGGCGAAGATGATGCTGCCCAGGATGCTGGTCTGCCGGCGAGCGAAGTCGAGTTCCCGATTCGGTTCCATGAGGCGTGCGAGGTGTCCGGTAGGTCAGGGCCGGGCGGGCGACGCCACGGACGAGCGCCCGATTCTATCGATATTGCGCTGCATCAATCCCGCGCGCACCGGGGGCAGCCCATCACCGTCCCGAAAGGCGGCCGTAAGCCACCGGTAAGCGAGCGCCGATACCGTCCCGCCGACACGTCCAAGAAAAACATCCACACCGCACCGCTGCGCACTGCCTGGGAGGGTTGCCATGTCCGCCAAGATCGAAACGGGGCTCGTCGAGACTCGCGTGTTTCCGCCGCCGGAAGCGTTCGCGCGCCAGGCGACCGTGTCGGGCATGGAGCAGTACCGGGGACTGTGCGACGAGGCCGAGCGCGACCACGCCGGGTTCTGGGCCCGCCTCGCGCGCGAGCAGCTGCTCTGGCACACGCCGTTCACCCGCGCGCTCGACGACTCCGAGGCGCCGTTCTTCAAGTGGTTCGACGACGGTGAGCTGAACGTCTCGTACAACTGTCTCGACCGCCACCTGGGCACGCCGGTCGAGGACAAGACCGCGATCATCTTCGAGGGCGACGACGGCTCGGTGACGAAGATCACCTACAAGGCGCTGCATGCGCGGGTCTGCCGCTTCGCCAACGGCCTGAAGTCGCTCGGCTACGCGAAAGGCGAGCGGGCGATCATCTACATGCCGATGTCGATCGAGGCGGTGGTCGCGATGCAGGCGTGCGCGCGCCTCGGCCTGACGCATTCGGTGGTCTTCGGGGGCTTCTCGGCGAAATCGCTGCAGGAGCGGATCGTCGACGTCGGGGCCACGCTGGTGATCGCCGCCGACGGCCAGTTCCGTGGCGGCAAGGCGATGCCGCTGATGCCCGCGGTCGAGGAGGCCTTCGGCCTGGGCGGCTGCGAGGCCGTGCGCCACGTGATCGTCTACAAGCGCACCGGCGGCGAGATCGCGGCCAAGCCGCACTACCGCTGGATGCACGAGCTCGAGGCCGGCCAGGCCGACACCTGCGACCCGGTGTGGGTGGGCGCCGAGCACCCGCTGTTCGTGCTCTACACGTCGGGTTCGACGGGCAAGCCCAAGGGCGTCCAGCACTCGTCGGGCGGCTACCTGCTGCACGCGATGCTGACGATGAAGTGGACGTTCGACATCAAGCCGAGCGACGTGTTCTGGTGCACGGCGGACGTGGGCTGGGTCACCGGCCACACCTATGTCGCCTACGGCCCGCTCGCGGTCGGCGCCACCGAGATCGTCTTCGAGGGCGTGCCCACCTACCCGAACGCCGGGCGCTTCTGGGAAATGATCCAGCGGCACAAGGTCAGCATCTTCTACACCGCGCCGACCGCGATCCGCTCGCTGATCAAGGCCTGCGACAACGACCCCAAGACCCATCCGACGCACTACGACCTGTCGAGCCTCAGGCTGCTCGGCTCGGTGGGCGAGCCGATCAACCCCGAAGCGTGGATGTGGTACCACATCAACGTCGGCGGCAGCCGCTGCCCGATCGTGGACACCTTCTGGCAGACCGAGACCGGCGGCCACATGATCACGCCGCTGCCGGGCGCCACGCCGCTCGTACCGGGCTCGTGCACGCTGCCGCTGCCGGGCATCGCAGCGGCGATCGTCGACGAGGTCGGCGGCGATCTGCCGGATGGCACCGGCGGCATCCTGGTGGTCAAGAAGCCGTGGCCGTCGATGATCCGGACCATCTGGAACGACCCGGAGCGCTTCAAGAAGAGCTACTTCCCGGCGGAGCTCAAGGGCTATTACCTTGCGGGAGACGGGGCTGTCCGCAACAAGGACACCGCGTACTTCACCATCACCGGCCGGATCGACGACGTCCTGAACGTGTCCGGCCACCGGATGGGCACGATGGAGATCGAGTCGGCGCTGGTGGCCAATCCGCTCGTCGCCGAGGCGGCGGTGGTGGGCCGTCCCGACGACCTGACCGGCGAGGCGATCGTGGCCTTCGTGGTGCTCAAGGGCGCGCGCCCCGCCGATGCGGGCGCGGCCCTGAAGGTCGCCAAGGAACTGAGGGACTGGGTGGGCAAGGAGATCGGACCGATCGCCAAGCCCAAGGACATCCGGTTCGGGGACAACCTGCCGAAGACGCGCTCGGGCAAGATCATGCGACGCCTGCTGCGCGCGATCGCCAAGGGCGACGAGATCACGCAGGACACGTCGACGCTTGAGAATCCCGCCATCCTGGAGCAGCTCAAGCAGCCGCTCTGACCGGGACGGTGGGGGGCGGACACCGGGGCGGGCGACCCGGTGTCCGTGGAGTGATTCGAGGACGATCACGGCACAGGGAGCCGTCAGGAACAACGAGAACAACAGGTCGCACCGCATGAAGAGGTGATCCGATGATTCGGATGGATGGAGACGTGCTGCGATGCCGTCGGGCGAACGACCCGATGCACGCAGCGGACAAGAGCGCCGTGTCGCTGGCGGCGGTGTCGGGAGACGCCGCATGATCCAGCTGCTGAACATCGTCTACGCGCTGGCCGCGTTCGCGATGATGCTGCTGCTCGGCCAGTTCCTGGTCCGGGTGATCAGCTTCGGCCGTCACGAGGAGAACCCGGTCTACCGGCTGTTCCGCCTGCTGACGTCCCCGGTGGTCCGCGTGACCCGTGCGATCACGCCCGCGCGCGTCGCGGACGTGCACGTGCCGGTCGTGGCGTTCCTGCTGCTGTTCTGGATCTGCCTGGGCCTGGCCGTATGGCTTCCGAAGCTCGTGGGTGCGTCGTCATGAGCGGCGCTTCGGCGGTGAACGTCTGGTTCTGGCGACAGATGGCCACCTGGTCGACCCTGCTCAAGCGTGATGCGATGGCGCTCGAATACTGGGAGCGGATCGCTGCGGCGCGGCCCGACGATCCGCGGGTGCTCGCATCGCTCGCCCATCGCAAGGCCGAACAGGGCGGGCGCATCGAGGCCATCGCGCTGCTCGAACGCTCGGTCTCGGGCGATCCGGAGCAGGCAGGGGCCTGGTACAACCTCGGCTACCTCCTGCAGGAGTCGCAGCGTCACGACGAGGCATTGAGTGCGTTCGAACGGGCTCTGGCGATCAATCCCAAGCTCGACCTCGCGCATTACGGCAAGGGGCTGTCGCTGGTCAAGACGGGTCGCCTCGAGGAGTCGATCGCCCCGCTCAAGCGGACCTGCGAGCTCCAGCCGATGTCGCCGTTCGGGTACTACCAGCTCGCCCACGTCTACCACCGGCTCGAGCGTCCCGAGCAGGTGGCGCGGATCATCCAGCGCCTGTCCGGCTTCGAGCCACAGGTCGCCCGGCAGCTCGAGCGCGAGACCGGGGTCGGTCCTGCGTCGCCCGGCCCCTGAAGGTCAACCACAGCGATTGCCGCCCACCACGGAGGTCACCAGCGCCCGATACGCAGCGTTCCACTCACCCGAGGTCTCGAAAACAAACTTAGGAGGGGTCCCATGCAAGCACAAGTCTCCGCAAAACTGCAGGAGTACTGGCGGCGAAACCTGAGAGTCACCGCCATCCTGATGGCGATCTGGTTCATCGTTACCTACGTCGTGGCGTTCTTCGCCCGGGAGCTGAGCTTCAACTTCTTCGGTTGGCCGTTCAGCTTCTACATGGCCGCCCAGGGCTCGCTGGTCGTCTACGTCGTCATCATCTGGTACTACGCGCGCTACATGAACAACCTCGACCACGAATATGGGGTCGACGAGGAGGAGGAGGAATGAGTGCCACCGCGCAAACCCAAAAGGCCTTCACTTCGCAGCTGAAGAAGGTCTACACGTTCTACACGGGTGGATTCGTCCTGTTCGTGGCCGTGCTCGCGGTCCTCGAGCAGATGGGCCTGCCCAGGGCCACGATGGGCTACGTGTTCCTCGCCGCGACGATCCTGCTCTATGCCGGCATCGGCATCATGAGCCGGACGAACGACGCGGCCGAGTACTACGTGGCGGGCCGGCGCGTGCCGGCCGTCTTCAACGGCATGGCGACGGGCGCCGACTGGATGTCGGGTGCATCGTTCGTCGCGATGGCCGGCGGCCTGTACCTGCAGGGCTATTCCGGGCTGGCCTTCATCATGGGCTGGACCGGGGGCTACGTGCTGGTCGCGCTGTTCCTCGCGCCTTACCTGCGCAAGTTCGGGCAGTTCACGATCCCGGACTTCCTGGGGGCGCGTTACGGCGGCCACATCCCTCGCTTCATCGGGATCGTGATCGCCATCATGGTGTCGTTCACCTACGTGGTCGCGCAGATCTACACGGTCGGCCTGATCACGACGCGCCTGACCGGGGTGGACTTCACGATCGGCATCTTCCTGGGCCTGGCGGGCATCCTGGTGTGTTCCTTCCTCGGGGGCATGAAGGCGGTCACGTGGACCCAGGTGGCCCAGTACATCATTCTCATCATCGCCTACCTGATCCCGGTGATCTGGCTGTCGGTCAAGCAGACCGGCATCCCGCTGCCGCAGATCGTCTACGGCGCGCAGATGGAGAAGGTGACGGCGATCGAGCAGCGGCTGATCGACGATCCGAAGGAGAAGGAGGTCCGCCAGATCTTCCGCGACCGCGCCGCTGCGGCCACCGAAGCGCTGAAGGACCCGGCCAAGGCCTATGGCGAGGGTCGTGCGCGGCTCGAGAAGGAGGTCGTCGACCTGAAGGCCGCCAACGATGCGCCGGAGAAGCTGAAGGCCGCCGAGGACGCGCTGTCGCGCTATCCGAAGGACGAGGCCGCCGCGAAGGCGCAATGGGCGAAGGATCAGGGAGCGGCCGCGCGGGCCAATCCGCCGCTCCGCCATGGCGAGGCGTTCCCCGGAAAGGACGACAAGGCACGTGACGTGTCGCGTCGCAACTTCCTGGCCCTGGTGTTCTGTCTGATGGTCGGGACGGCGGCGCTGCCGCACATCCTGATGCGGTACTACACGACGCCGTCGGTCAAGGAGGCCCGGAGTTCGGTGACCTGGTCGCTGTTCTTCATCTTCCTGCTGTACTTCACCGCTCCAGCGCTCGCCGTGCTGGTCAAGTACGTGATGTACAACGACGTCGTGGGCACCGCGTTCACCAGTCTGCCGGCATGGGTACAGTCCTGGGCCAGGGTCGATCCGGCATTGCTGTCCATCTCGGACATCAACCGCGACGGCATCGTCCAACTCGCCGAGATCAGCATCGGGGCCGACATCGTGGTGCTCGCCACACCTGAGATCGCAGGGCTTCCCTACGTGATCTCCGGACTGGTGGCGGCGGGCGGTCTGGCGGCTTCGCTGTCGACCGCGGACGGCCTGCTGCTGACGATCGCCAACGCGCTGTCGCACGATCTCTACTACAAGATGATCGATCCGAACGCGCCGACGGCCCGTCGCGTGCTGCTCTCGAAGATGCTCCTGCTGGTCGTGGCGGTGCTCGCCGCCATGGTTGCGGCACAG
>Ga0105105_10000256_pt1 | contig 24526 bp, 20 predicted proteins | sample PPLLaktember2015_4_FD_79108 | JGI IMG/M metagenome (GOLD analysis project Ga0105105, IMG submission 79108) | Freshwater sediment microbial communities from Prairie Pothole Lake near Jamestown, North Dakota, USA - PPLs Lake P8 Core (1) Depth... | ecosystem: Environmental > Aquatic > Freshwater >...
CCGGCCTTCGGAGCCCTCGAAGTCATCCGTTATCGGCGCGAAGACGACGGCGCTGAACCCTGGCAGGCGCAGGTGAAATTGTCCGCGCGCTCGGTGCTGAGGCCGGGGGACACCGACTTAACGTTGCCGCTGGATCAGGGCATCCATCGTACCGGCAACCCGGCGGATGGAACCGCTCTAATGGCCAGCATCTATGGCACGCCGCTGCGCCGGCCATTCATCCAGAGCTTCAACATCGACAACGGCCGTGTTTATCGGCATTATCCCCCGCGCCTGAAAAAGAGGATGCTGGCCGAGCAGGCCCTGAAGATGATGGCAACGCCCCGGCCGCCGAATTGAAAAGTGCCGCTGGAGTCTTAACTTTCCCTCAACCTAATCGGGCGGTTCCTTCACCCGGACTGCCGCAGTCCTGCGGCCCCCGGTCCGGGCGGGGATTCTATCGATTTTCCGGGAGGGAAAACTGCACATGACGGAGATGAAAAAATTCGATGTCGTCATCCTGGGCACCGGCCCGGCCGGCCTCCAAGCGGCGATCCATGCAGCGCGCAAAAAAGCCGCCGTGCTCGTCCTCGGCAAAGAGAGCAAGAGCAGCATTTACCACCACCATGTCGAGAACTATTGCTGCATGTTCAACACGACCGGTGAGGACATCATCAAGACCGGGCGGCAGCAGGCGGCAGGGTTTGGGGCAGAGTTCCGGGATGAGGATGTTTTATCCATCACGGCGGATGGAGTCCGTTTCAAGATCGCGCTGGAAAGCGGCAATACCATCGACGCCGGCGCCGTGATCATCGCTACCGGGACGGCGCGCAAGCGGCTGGGAGTGCCGGGCGAGAAGGAGCTGCTCGGCCGAGGGGTAAGCTACTGTGTCGAATGCGACTGCAACTTTTACCGGGGAGCCGAGGTGGCGGTGATCGGCAACGGCAGCGCGGCGGCCAGCGGCGCCTTGACGCTGCTCGCTTATTCCCGGACGGTGCATCTGGTCTGCGAGACGCTCGATATCAGCCCCGCACTCGCGTCCGAGGTGCGCCGACGCGCGGTGGTCCTTCATGAAAACCGCCAGGTCCAGGGGATCATCGGCAAGGACGAGGTTGAGGGGGTGGTCATGGACGACGGCTCGCGGCTGATGGTTCAGGGGGTGTTCATCGAATTAGGCGCCCGGGGCGTTGTGGAACTGGCCGGGCTGCTGGGGGTCCAGCTGGATGAAGAGATGAAGCACATCCAGACCAACAAGAAAATGGAAACCAGCGTAAGCGGAATATATGCGGCCGGCGACATCACCGGGCCCCCCTGGCAAGTGGCCAAGGCTGTGGGTGAGGGCTGTGTGGCCGGTTTGGAAGCCGCCGGCTACGCGAAAAGGGCCGGTTAATTGCCGGGCCTGTAAACCGGGTCAAGAAAATGACGCGTTGAAACCTTCGCGAGCGGTGCCGGCGCTGCAGGGAAGAGGCGTGGCCGCTTCAACGAATCTGAATTATAGGTAATTCTTGGTTCCCATTGTTGTGAGATAATGGCATGTTTTGTGCTTACACCAGGCTGGGTGAATCTTCTCGCTCACGCAGAACGCTGAAACTCGGATCTGACCTTGAACAGAAGATCATGGGAACAAGGATCCGTCATGAAAACCCCGTCTGGTGCAACCGATTCTCCTCCGGGAAATGAACCCCCGCCGGCTGTTGCTTTAGATCACCCGCTCTTTTCATCCGATGAACAAAGATCAGAACTGCATGAGGAGACATCGCGCGTTTTGCTCAACGCAGCTCCGAATGCGGGGTTCCTGATCGATATCCAGGGACGAATTCTATCCGTTAACCAGGCAGCCGCTCTGCTGACCGGGATTCCGGCCGAAAAGCTGCCGGGCCGGTTGTTCGTCGCATGCCTGCCGCCGGAAGCGGCCGAGGTTCGGCGGCAGAAGAACCTCGATGTGATTCGCACCGGGAAGGCGATTTACTTCGAAGACGAGGCCGACGGCAAGATGTTTTCAAACTCCGTTCACCCCGTCTGTCGTGCGGATGGCCAGGTGGTTCAGCTTGTTTTTTACAGCCAGGACATCTCCGAGGAGAAGCGCTCCGAGGAGGAGCGCAAGAAGTTGACCGTCCAACTGCAACAGGCTCAAAAAATGGAGGCGATCGGGACCCTGGCTGGCGGCATCGCTCACGATTTCAACAATCTGTTGATGGCGATTCAGGGCAATATCTCTCTGATTCTGTTCGACATGGAGGCGGCTCACCCGCATTATCGCCTTCTGGTCAATATCGAAAATCTCATCCGCAGCGGGGCGGATCTGACCTCCAAACTGCTGGGCTATGCGCGCAGAGGCAAGTACGAATCACGGCCGATGGCGATGAACGACTTGGTGCGCGAGACATCCGAGACGTTCGGCCGGATGCGCAAGGACATCACCATCCATCAGGAGCTGGCCGAAGATCTCAAAAGCATCATCGCCGATAGGGGGCAACTCGAACAGGTGCTGCTCAACCTGTTCGTGAATGCCGCCGACGCCATGCCGGCCGGCGGCCGGCTCACCCTGAAGACCCGCAACGTGACCCACCATGCGATTCCCTCCCGGGGATATGCCATCAAACCAGGCCCCTACGTATTGTTCACCGTTGCAGATACCGGCATCGGGATGGCAGGGGAGACGATCGCCCGTATTTTCGATCCCTTTTTCACCACCAAGAAGATGGGCAGGGGTACCGGCTTGGGATTGGCGTCGGCCTACGGAATCGTCAAAAGCCACAACGGTTATATCGAAGTGGAATCGGAAATGGGCAGAGGTTCCACCTTTTCCGTATTTCTGCCGGCGACGGATCAACGCACTCCCCATGACGCTGCACCGCGCTGGAAGCCTGCGGCCGGAAGCGGGGCGATTCTGCTCGCGGATGACGAGCAGACGGTGCTGGAGGTTACGGCCCGGATGATCGAACGGCTCGGATACACGGTGACTCGAGCGCACAGCGGGCGCGAAGCCATCGAGCGCTTCCGGGAGAACCCTGAAGGCTTCAGTCTGGTGATCTTGGACATGATCATGCCCGAAATGGGCGGAGGTGAAGTGTTTGATCAGCTCAAACGGATCCACCCCCGCGTGAAAGTGCTGCTCGCCAGCGGATACAGCATGCAGGGTCAAGCACGCGAAATCATGAATCGTGGTTGCAGCGGTTTTATCCAAAAGCCGTTCACGCTGCAGGATTTATCAATGCGCCTGCAGTCGATTTTGAACCCCCGGCGATGAATTCGAATTGCGCAATGACACCAACGGGTCGACCCGGGCGCCGAGCCCGAAGACGACCTGAGCCGTTTCGAATCCGTGTTGCGCGCAGAGACCTGCCGTTTGACTCCATCCGTGCCTTTCGGTTGTATTTCCGCAGCGGCGTTTTATTCTAGACGGATTGATACGTATCAACCCGCAAGGATCGAACTGCGTCTGCGTCGACGCATCGAGTGAACGTGGAAATCTGGGAAACACTTGCCAAGTTGGTCCTGCTCCTGTCCGTCGCCTTCGTGCTTGGTGCAACCGCCCAACGGCTGAAGCAGAGCTCCATCATCGGCTATCTGCTCGCCGGGACCCTTCTCGGGCCGACCCTCTTCGATCGCCAGGCGCTTTCCGATTGGGGTGAGATAGGCGTTTCCTTGCTCCTGTTTTCCATCGGCCTGGAGTTCTCCTTCGGCCGGCTGAAACGCATGGGCTCTCTGGCCCTGCTGGGCGGGATTCTTCAAGTGGTGCTCACGTTGGCGGTCTTCGCGCTGATTTTTTCATTTCGTCACCCGATCGGTCCGGCCGTTGCGTTGGGCGAGATGCTGGCGGTCAGCTCGACCGCGATCGTCCTGCGGACCCTGATGGACAGGGCCGAAATGGATTCCGTTTCAGGAAGAGCCGCCCTGGGCATCCTCCTTCTGCAGGATATCGCCGTAGTGCCCCTTGTGCTCTCCCTGACCGTGATGAGCCACGGAGGCACTGCCGGGGAAATCGCCCTCAAAATCGGCCAAACCACAGCGGCCGCCGGCGGCCTGGTGGCCCTTTTCTATGGGCTCTTCTATCACGTCATTCCGCGGCTTCTGATGCGCAGGGGGCTCTTTGTCGACCGCGAGCTGGTGGTATTGCTGGCCATTCTTCTGGCTTTCGGATCGGCCTGGGCGGCTCATTCATTAGGGCTATCTCCGGCGTTGGGGGCGTTTCTGGCAGGAATGCTGCTCGCCGAATCGCCGTTCGCCTCTCAAATTCGCTCGGATGTCGGTTCCCTGCGAACGCTTTTTGTGACCCTGTTTTTCACATCGGTCGGCATGCTGGCAGACCCGGCATGGTTCCTGGCCAACTGGATCGAAGTGGCCCTCTGGCTGGCTGTGGTCTTTTTAGGCAAGACGCTCATTGTCTTCGGAATTGGCGTGATTTTTAAGATGAGCCCCGTCTATGCGTTGGCGGCGGGAATCACACTGGCTCAGATCGGCGAATTCTCCTTTGTTCTGGCGAGCGAAGCCAGGAGCGGCGGGCTGATCAACGAGCATGTCTTCTCATTGGCTGTTTCGATGACGATCCTGTCCATGTTTTTCGCGCCTTACATGGTGACTTTTGCGCGTCCGGCTGCCCGATGGGTGGTCGGTCTTTTTGCGTCGGGAACGCGGCACCGCTCCGGTTCGCTGGACGAGAATGAAAGAGGGCAATCGGGAGGGGTTTACATCGTCGGTTTCGGGCCAGCCGGCCGCAAGGTTGCCAAGGCGTTGTTGGAGATGGGCATCCAGCCGCGCGTGATCGAGCTCAACCCCCGCTCGATCAAGGCCGCTTTGAGGATGGGCTTAAAGGTGCATCTGGGAGACGCATCGCATGCAGATATCATCACGCATGCCGGTATCCAAGGCGCCTGTGTCATCGTGGTGACCGTGCCGGATCCCCGCACGGCCAAGCGTGTTCTTCAAAACATCCATGCGTTGTCTCCGAGTTCCAGCGTGATCGTCAGGAGCCGCTACCACATCGCAACACCGGAGTTGTGGGAACTGGGGGCCGCCTTCGCCGTGGATGAGGAAAACGTGGTGGGAAGGGAACTTGCCCGGCAGGTGATCCAGTTCTTAAGGGACGCCGATCCGGCTACATCGGCTTGCGTCCTGCCTTCGGATGAAATCGAAAAGTAAAAAGCGTGGAATGGATTTTCCATCCCACGCTTTTTATGCCGTTATGCAAGCTTGTGAGGTCCGGATAGACAGCCCGCATGAACCATTTTTATTCGAACGATCGCAGCTCCAAATGAGGTCGGCCTGACCCTATAGACCGGATTTGTCTTTTGGCTCTTGATGCCTTGAAAAATTGAAAGAACACTTGAAGTGTCTTCTGTCGGCGATCCACAATAAAGCGGCCATGCAGCCTAAAGCGATCAGAATATCCTTTCCTGGGTAGAGGCTTGCATGGTGGGCCGCCGATGATTCAATAAAACAACCACCGCCGCCCCCACCGCCGCTGCTGCCACTGCCTCCTGCGTTAGCGGCGCCACCCGATCCGGTCTCGCCACCGCTGCCGGTGTTGGCGCTGACACAGGGGGTTATTACATCGCCGACATCAGCGCAAACCGAATTGGAAAAATCGCTCTCGTTTCCCGTTGTATCGTACGCGGTAACCGCGAAATAATATCGAGCCCCATTTTCAAGGCCTGTAATCGTAAAGGCCGGGCTGCTGGAGTCACTTAACTCGTTCAGCGCGACGTAACCGAACAGGTTGTAAGGGGGGCCGGAGTCATCCTGGCTGAAGTAGACGCCGTAGCCTTCCACATGGTCTTCGCTGTTCGGGTTCCAGGCCAAGGTCACGTCGGCCGCTAAGGCAGAAGAGGGTAAGAGAGTTAAGATAGAGAAAAAGAGTCCGGCTGAAAGGGCTTTCCAATAAAAGTTCAGCAACATATGGTGTAAACGGTTGCGAAATTTGCAAGGGGCAGTTAAAAGACTGGAAGGCGAAAACGTCGGCGCGAATTGATCGGATAACATAACCTGGACCTCCGGAATCGAAATAGTGGAGGAAATACCTCCGTTCAATTCCGAAGGTTTCCCCCCTCGATGCTTACGAGGTTAGCTGAAGGGCTAGGGCCGAAGAGGTTACCCCTCGTCATATGACGATTAGCCCCGTTGAATTGGGTCCCCCGTTCTCGGTTTCTGCCGAGATTAAGCTTATTTCTCAAGATTATTCTATTTCTCGATTTGTGTCAAGCGGTCGCCAAGTGCCAGGCAGGGTTTTCCCAGTTTTATTACCTGTCTTGGACATGCCTGAATTTTAAGCGGTGGGTCTTCTCGCTTTGAAAGGCAATGATATAAGAATGTTGTCTGGAATTAACGTCCCAGCTCCGCAGGGTGAGCCTTTGAGGCAATAATCGGGCCACAGTGCCGTTCAACTCCGAAACGGCACTTGCTGTTGCCCTATTGTAACTTATGATGTAACCATAAAAATTCTTCAATCGGTTTCAACATCCAAAGGTTGACAAGGAGGGAATATGGCTGCCAAAAAGATTCTCATGCTGGTGGGAGACTTTGTCGAAGATTACGAGGTGATGGTGCCCTTCCAGGCTCTGCTTGCCGTGGGTCATACGGTTCACGCCGTCTGTCCGGGCAAGAAAGCCGGTGAAATCGTGCGCACGGCGATCCACGATTTCGAAGGCGACCAGACCTACAGCGAAAAGCGGGGGCATAATTTCACCCTTAACGCCAGTTTCGAAGACGTGCAGGCGGAAGGCTACGATGCACTGGTGATTCCGGGGGGACGTGCCCCCGAATACATCCGCTTGAATCCGAACGTCGTCGATATCGTCAAGCATTTTGCCGGGTCCGGCAAGCCCATTGCCGCCATTTGCCACGGGGCTCAGGTATTGGCCGCGGCCGGCGTGCTGAATGGCAGGAAATGCTCCTGCTACCCGGCCGTAGGCCCCGATGTGCAGCTGTCCGGGGGGCAGTTCGTTGATATCGCGGTGGACAGGGCCTTCCGGGACGGAAACCTGGTGACCGCGCCTGCCTGGCCTGCGCATCCTAATTGGATCGCCCTATTCCTCGAGACGCTTGGAACGAAGATATCCCTATGATGTTTTTTTACCCATGCCAAGCGGCAAGGGTATAAAAAGCCAGGCAGAGTCAACGCAGGCGTGGAAGCCGGAGCCGAATGAGGTCCATCTTCGAAAAGGTCGCTGAGTTGATCGTTCGTCAGCAACCTTGCGTGGCGCTCACCGGAGCTGGCGTGAGTGCCGAAAGCGGGATTCCGACATTCCGTTCCAAGGGGGGCCTATGGGAGAAGTTTGATCCGACCGTCTATGCCTCGATTGAAGTTTTCCGCCGGGATCCCTCCAAGTATTGGAGCATCCGCGGCGAGTTTATCCGCAATTACGACAGCTATCACCCCAATCCCGGGCACATGGCGCTGGCAGAACTGGAGAGCATGGGCTTGTTGCCCCGCGTGATCACTCAGAACATCGACGGCCTGCACCGCAAAGCGGGAAGCCAGAACCTTACCGAAATTCACGGCAGCTTGCGGGAGATTTTCTGCGTGGAATGCAACAAGGAGTATCGGGCGCCGCATATCCCCGAAGGTGTGCCACCCCGTTGTGAATGCGGAGGGGTGCTGAAACCCAATACCGTGTTGTTCGGAGAGTCGCTGCCGCCGGATGCCCTGGAAACCGCTTGGCGCGAGGCGGGCGCATGTCGGATTATGCTGGTGATCGGTACCTCGGCCCTGGTCCAACCGGCGGCCTCCCTGCCGTATGTGGCCAAGGAACATGGAGCTACGCTAGTCGAGGTCAACATCGAGAGGGCGTTTTCAAGCGCGGATTACTTTCTCGAGGGCCAGGCCGGAACGGTGCTTCCGGGGCTCGTTTCGGAAGTTAGAAGGAAATGTTCAGGATGAGCTCGGGGCGCCCGGCGAAGGGAGGCGAGTCACATGTCTTTTGTCGTAGTGGAAGATCACGGAGAGGTTGCGGTTCTGCGGCTGGCCAACGGGGTTACCAATGCGATCGGACCGGCACTCGTCGAGGAGCTGGCCGCGGCGGTCGGCGCGCTGAAGAACCGCTATCGCGGCCTAATGCTGGCCGGGAACACGAAATTTTTCAGCATCGGACTCGATGTGCCCAATCTTCTGATGCTCGATCGACATGCAATGACCGATTTCTGGGCCCGGTTCGAGGATCTCGTGCTCGCTTTTTACACCGTGCCCATTCCCACCGGCTGCGCGATCTGCGGTCATGCCACCGGTGGTGGCGCCATTCTGGCACTGGCCTGCGATTTTCGGTTTGTGGCGGATGGAAAAAGGCTGATCGCTTTGAACGAGGTCAAAATCGGGTTGCCGGTGCCTTATCTGGCGGATTTGATGCTCAGGCAGATCGTTACGGACCGGGTGGCGGTTGAGATGGAATTCTGCAGCGTTTTCATAGGGCCGAACGACGCCCGGGCAGTCGGTTTGGCAGACGCCGTTTATGAAGAAAAAGCAGTGGAAAGCAGAGCCCTGCAAAAAATACGCGATGTGGCTGCCCTGCCGCCTATGGCATTCGCCCTCACCAAACAGCACCGCACCCGGGACATCCCGCCCCGGTTTATAGCCATTCGGCAGGACTTGAACCGGGCTTTCATGGACTGCTGGTTTGCGCCCGCCACCCAGACCCTTCTTAAGGAAGCCGCGCAAAAATTCTAGAACGGCGGTTATCGCCGGAGCAATAAATTCAGCTGCTATTCCCAACCGGCTTGCTTCTTGATCGATCGCAGCGTTTGGACCAATGCGGCTTTAAAGGTGTCGTTGATACCCATACCGCTGGTGGCGCTTCCGGCGAAGCGGGGGGCTTTGAGCTGGCGGTTGTAATGCTGGTTCATTTCCTCGATCGGCATCAGGGGGACGCCGACATCCGCCAGGTCGCGCTTGTTGTATTGCATCACCAGCGGGAAATGAAAGATGTTGATACCATAGTCCTTGAGGTTCTGGGCCAGATCCCGGAGCGATTCGATGTTTTGCTCATGTCGGACGCGCATCGAGTCAGCCACAAACACCACGCCGTCGGCCCCCTTCAGCACCAGCTTGCGGGTCGAGGCGTACTTGACCTGCCCGGGGACGGTGTAAAGCTGGACACGGGTTTCGCAGCCCTTGATGGTTCCGAGACCCATCGGAACGAAGTCGAAGAACAAGGTTAGATCACCCTTGGTTTTGATCGACACCATTTCATCGATCATGTATCGACGGCTGTTCTGAAAAATATACTGGAGGTTGGTTGTTTTTCCGCAGCGACCGGGGCCGTAATAGACAATCTTGATCTCAACTTCCCGTTTCTTAAGATTGATTGTCGCCATAAGGCGCTGATATCCCTTTTATTTTCAATTAAGACCAATCCGGACCGAAGCCTGTCCGGCTTCAATCGGCAGGGGTTCCAAAGCCGAGAGCCATCCCGATCATCTGCTTCATCATAAAAAACCGATCCCGGGCAGTCAAGGAAGCGGAAGCAGCCCTCTCCCCTATGATCGGCTATCCTCAAAAAACATTTAGCCTTATTTTAAGCCAGAGGGGATTGCAGGCAACAAGGCGCTGGCAAGCAAACTCATCGTCGGCCTGAAAGCCAAGCGGCCGGGGTTATTCCCCCGGCCGCTTGGCTCGACTGCGGCTTCAAGGTTGGCGCGGGATACCGTATTAGCTTCGATAATCCGTGCTGTGGGAAACCGGCGTGCCCGTGTCGACGGCTTCCTTGTCCGCGATTGCAAGGGATTTGTCGAGAGCGGCGAGTGCCTCGTCCACCTGGGCTTCGGTGATGATCAAGGGGGGAGCGATCACCAGCGAGTCGTACCATGGACTGATATAAACCCCCCGCTGCATGGCGTCACCGGCGACCCGGCCGGTCATCAGGGCCTTGGTGCTGAATTTTTCAGCCTTGGTGTCAAACGGTTCCTTGGTCTTGCGGTTCTTGACCAGCTCAAGCCCCCAGAAGTGGCCGATGCCGCGAACGTCACCGACACAGATGTGGCGGTCCGCCAGATCGTAGAGCTTTTGCTTGAGGTGGGCGGAAACCCGCTGGGGCAGTCCGGAAGCGACCACTTTCTTCAGTTCGCTGATGGCAGCCGGGATCGCGGCGGCGGAAAGGGGATGGAAGGCATAGGTATGACCGTGGCAGAAGACTTCGTCTTCGAAAAACTCGGCAACCTTTCCGGAGGTGGCGGTGACCGCCACGGGCGTGTAGGCGGCGCTGGCGCCTTTGGCCGTCGTGATGAAATCCGGAACAACCCCCCAGTGCTCGATGGCAAATGCGGTTCCGGTCCGAAACCAGCCGGACATGACTTCGTCGACAATGAGCATTACGTGATGCTCGTCGCATATCTTGCGCAGCATGGGATAATACTCCGGCGGCGGGATCAAGCGCCCGTTGGTGCCGACGATCGGCTCCACGATAATGGCGGCCACGTTGCCCTCTTCGAGAATCATGTAATCCAGGTAGCGAGCGCACTGCACGTGGCAGCCCGGGTATTCGAGATCAAAGGGACAGCGGTAGCAGTTGCAGTCCGGTGCAAAACGCACACCCGGGATGGTGACGCGCGCCTGCTCCGCGTACCACCGGCGTGGATCGCCGGTCAGCGAAATGCTGGCGGCGGTGGAGCCGTGATAGGACTTGTAGCGGGAGATCACTTTGTAGGCCGGGGAGCAGGCTTGGCGCACCATCTTGATCGCCGCTTCATTGGCCTCGGTGCCGCTGGTGGAAAAGAAAAAGCGGGAGAGTCCCTTGGGCATGACGGTTTGCAGCGCTTCTACGGCCGCCATGGTGGCCTCATTGGCAAAGCTCGGCACGATGTAAGGCAATTTTTCAGCCTGTTTGACGATGGCCTCAATGACGACCTTGTTTTTGTGACCCAGGTTGGAGCACATGAGTTGGGAAGAAAAATCGATGTACGCCTTGCCCTGGTCGTCATAAAAATAGACGCCTTCGGCGTCATTCACGAGCAGCGGGGATTTCCACCCCTTCTGCCGGCTCCACGTGTGAAAGCTGTGGGCGGCATAATCCTGGACCCGTTGAGTTGCATTCTTCATGTTCTTTTTCTCCTTTCTCCTTATCCCAATGGCGCCAGTTTGGCCGAGCGGACCTTGCGGATCTTGCCGAGGGTTTTGAGCGCCCGGGCAACCTCGGTCAGCGCCTTGATTTTATCAGCGGCTTCCGTGTAATAGCGCTCGGCTCGGCTCTCGAGACGTTTGGCGGTGGCCAGTACTTCGGCCGCTGCCTGCACCGCCGCTCCCTCGCAGGCTTCACAGAAGGAAGCCCGCGTGAAATCCCGCACCGGCTCGAGAATCATCTCGGTCACGTATTCGCGCCGGATGCGCTGCACGGTTTTGACGTTCTTGGCGGCCTCGGCGGCCAGCTGCACGAACAGCTCCTGATGCGCCGCGCAGGCTGGGTTGCCCGCCGCCGCCTCGTAAAATCGTTGGTCCTGGCTTTCCAGCTCCTCGGCAAAGTTTAGGATGCTGCCAAAATTTTGAAGAGGCATAGAGGCTCCTTTTTTCTATAACCAACGTTCGATTACCACCTTGGTGTCTGTGAAGAAATTGAAGATCTCCTGGCCGTGGCCCTTGGTGTCGCCGAACATCGACTGGCCGGCGCCGCCGAAGGGAAAGAAGGACATCGGCGCCGCAATGCCGATGTTCACCCCGACCATGCTCGGCTTGACCCTGTACTTGAATTCCCGGGCGGAGGCGCCGCTGCTGGTATAAATGCAGGCCGCATTGGCGAACCCGCGGCTGTTGATCAGCTCGACCACATCGTTCATGTTTTTGCAGCGCACCACGCTCACCACCGGCCCGAAGATCTCTTCACGGGCGATGGTCATGTCGGGGCTCACCTCGTCAAAAATGGTGGGTCCGACGAAAAATCCGTTCGGTAGATCCGCAACCTTGGCCTGGCGGCCGTCCAAAATCAACTTGGCCCCCTCGGCAATCCCTTTCTCGATGTAGCCAAGCACCCGCTGCTTGTGAGCCGCGCTCACCACCGGGCCCATGCTGGTCTTTTCGTCCAACCCATCGCCCATCTGTATCGACTGGGCGGCCGCCGTGAACTTTTCGAGCAGCGCATCGGCGACATCGCCGACCGGCGTAAGGATCGAACCGGACAGGCAGCGCTGCCCGGTGCAGCCGTAATAGGAGGTGATCAGCGAGGGCATGGCTGCGTCGAGCTTGGCATCCGGCATCACCGCCACGATGTTCTTCGCGCCGCCCAGGGCCTGGACGCGCTTGCCCGTCGCTCCGCAGCGCTCGTAGATGTACTTGGCCGTCGGGGAGGAACCGACGAAGGAGACGCCGGCGATGTCCGGATGATCCAGGATCGCGTTGACGACCTCTTTTGAGCCGTGCACCATATTCACGACGCCTTCCGGAAATCCCACCGAATCCAAGATTTCAAAGATCTTGGTCTGCGTCATCGGCACCTGCTCGGATGGCTTGAGGACGTAGGTGTTGCCGCTCACGATCGCATACGGCAGGAACCACCAGGGCACCATGGCCGGGAAATTGTAAGGCGCAATCGCCGCAAATACCCCCACCGGCTGCCGGTGTCCCTTGCAGTCGATGTCCTTGGCGATGTCTTCCAAGGTGTAACCGCACATGAGCGTGGTCACACCCGTGGCGTGTTCCACATTCTCGATCATCCGCCGGACCTCCCCGCGGGCTTCGTCGATCACCTTGCCCTGTTCGCGGGTGAGAACCTTGGCGATATCTTCAAAATTTTCCTCGAAGGCGTCTTTCAATCGAAACAAATAACGTGCCCGCGAAAGCGGCGGGGTCGCCCGCCATTCCCAGAACGCCGCCCGGGCCGCCTTTACCGCCTGGTCGACGTCCGCCCGGGTCCCATACGCCACTCGCGCGATCTTCTCGCCCTTGGCCGGGTTCCACACGTCGCCGAAGGTCTTTGAGTCCGATTCCACCCACTCTCCGTTGATGTAGTTCTTCATGACCGGAAGTGCCATATCGATTCCTCCTGTTGATTGGGTTGGCATGTTGATGCGCCCTGCACGTCAATGGTCTTGCACCATAGTTGAAGGCGGGTCGGATGTCAAGAAATTCATGTTGATTATTTACGAAATAGACAAATTGTTTGACATATAATCTCGAATTTTGTTATTTTTCGGCACCTTTTTTTTTATAATCAGCTAATTCGAGGGTAGATACTGCGATGAAACGAAATAACAGTCAGAACCGGCGCAAGAGCATCGACCCGACCGACTGCCGGATGATCGAGCTGCTGCAGAAAGACGGGCGCGTCGCCAATACCGAAATCGCCAAGGCGATTGGCATCTCGGAAGCCACCGTCCGCAGTCGCCTGCAGCGGCTCATTCAGGAAGAATACATTCAAATCGTTGCCGTCAGCAATCCCCTCAAACTGGGCTATGAGGTGGTCGGGACGATCCGGGTTCATGTCGACATAAAAAAAATGGATAAAATCATCCGTGAACTCAAGGGCATCCAAGCGCTTTGGCACATCGTGCAAACCACCAGCGGCACCGGGATCGACACGGAGTTTGTGCTCAAGAGCCTGGATGAATTGAACCAGCTGATCTTCGATCAGATCAACCGCATCGACGGGGTGCTTCGCACCGAGACGACTCTTTTTCTCAATTACATCAAACGCCAGTATGACTGGGGGACGGCGTTGGAATAATCGGGATGAAAATTGACTTTGATTCCGGGAAATCGTAGGGTTTCACATTAGCCTCAATTCCGCCCTAAGCGCTTGCCGGCTCACTCCGGCGACTATCCCTCGATGAGGAGGCCATGTCTTGAATCCTGCAACGCATTTCCGACAGATGCGCAAGGGCCTGGACCTGCCCCAGGCGATCGCCGAGGCTGATCGCTGCCTCTTGTGCCATGACGCGCCCTGCTCCAGGGGCTGCCCGGCGGATACGCGCCCGGCCGAATTCATCCGCAAACTCCGCTTCCGCAATATCACCGGCGCCATCCGCACCATCAAAGAGAACAACATTCTGGGCGGAGCCTGCGGCGAGCTGTGTCCGACGCACCGGCTTTGCGAGAAGGCGTGCAGTGCACGGTTCGCCTCACGGGCACGCCCGGAGGGCGCCGACCGCCCGATTCCGATCGGCCAGATCCAGCGCTTCCTGGTCGAGCATTCCTGGCAGATCGGTTTCAAACCCCTCCGGAAGAGCGCTGTTCGCAGCGAGCATCTCGCCGTGGTGGGCTCCGGCCCGGCCGGGCTGAGCTGTGCGGCCGAGCTCGCCAAGAGCGGCTACCCGGTCACCATCTTCGAGTCCCGGCCCGAGCCCGGCGGCGTGCTGCGCTACGGGGTCGTCTCCTACCGCTTCAGCTTGGATTTCCTGAGAAACGAACTCAAGGATGTCGAAGACCTCGGGGTCGGGTTCAAATGCAACCATCCGGTTGAGGGGCTGGCCGGGGCGGAAAACCTCCTCAAGCAGGGCTTTCAGGCCGTCTTTCTGGCCCCCGGGCTCTGGGCGGCGGAGGCACTTGTGCCCAAAAGTCAGCCCATTTCCGGTGTCTATTCCTCGGTGGGCTACCTGTCGGCGCTGCGGGACGGCCGGCTCCGCGAGATGGCCGATCGGATCACTGGCCGGACGGTGGCCGTCATCGGCGGCGGATCGGTCGCCATGGATTGTGTGGAGTCGGCCGCGAGGCTCGGCGCCAGGGATGTTTACCTGGTCTACCGGCGCTCGTATGCCCAGATGCCGGCCGAGCCGGACGAGCGGGTGGAAGCGCAGTCCGCGGGGGTGCACTTTCTGCTGCTCAATCAGCCGGTGGACTACGTGGCCGGCCGGGGCCGGCGGCTCAAAGGCCTGAAACTCGTGCGCACCCGGTTGGCAGCGCCCGACGGCTCCGGCCGTCGCCGCCCTCAGCCGGTCAGGGGCTCCGAGTGGATTTTGGACTGCGACGTGGTCATCGAGGCCATCGGCAACCGGCCGGCTCCCGACTCGCCGAATTGGTATCCCCGCGTCAAACTCTCCGGCAACAACCTCATCCGGGTCAACCCTCTAACCGGTCGGACTTCGGTCAGAGGCATATTCGCCGGCGGCGACATCGTCCGCGGCCCTGCGCTGGTGGTGCAGGCGGTGGCCGACGGCAAGACAGCCGCCCGGGCCATTCGCCAATATTGGCATGGATAGGAGGAACGCGCGTGGCGACCAACATCGATCTGTCCGTTGATTTCTGCGGGTTGCTTTTCAAGAACCCCTTCTTGCTCTCGTCCTCGCCGGTTTCCAACAGCGCCGAAATGGTGGAGCGGGCTTTTCAGGCCGGCTGGAGCGGGGTGGTGTTCAAGACCTTGAACTCCGATCGGCTGCCGATCACCCACCCCTCCCCGCGCATGCATTACGTGGGTTACGGCAGCCAGCGCGCCATGGCCTACCAGAACGTCGAGCAGATATCGGACCGGCCCCTGCGGCACAACCTGCTGGAGTTCCTATACCTCAAGAAACACTATCCGGATTACCCGATCGTCGCCAGCATCATGGGCTTCTTCGAGGACGAGTGGGTCTATCTGGCCAAGGCCTGTGAAGACAACGGCGCTGATATGCTGGAGCTCAACTTCTCCTGCCCCCACATGTGCATCGAGGGCTCGGGGCACAAGGTCGGCCAGGCCTTTCACCTGCTCGAACGCTTCACGGCGGCGGTCAAGCAGGCGGTCTCCATCCCGGTGATGGCCAAAATGACTCCCAACATCACCGACATGACCGAGCCCGCACTGTATGCCAAGAAGGGCGGAGCCGATGCGATTTCGGCCATCAACACCGTGCGCGGCATCTCCGAAATCGGCCGGGAGGACTGGGTGCCTCGTCCCAACGTCTTCGGCGTCGGCGCCATCAGCGGCACCTCCGGTCCGGCCGTGAAGCCGATCGGCCTCAATTTCATCGCCAGCATGGCAAGGTGCCGGGAGTTGGGCCTGCCGCTGTCCGGGATGGGCGGAATTGAAACCTGGGTCGACGCCCTCGAATACCTGCTGGTAGGAGCGACCACGCTCCAGGTGACGTCGGGGATCATGCACTACGGCTACCGCATCGTGGAAGACCTGATCGAGGGCCTTTCCGATTACATGGCCCTCAAAGGGATCGGCCGGGTCCCCGAATTGATCGGCCGGGCGCTGCCGCACCTGCAGGAAACCGAGCATTTCGACCTCGGCCGCCAGGGAATCGTCCAGTACAAACTGGATCAATGCATCGGCTGCGGCCAATGCCATATCGTCTGCTCCGACGCGGCCGGCCAGGCGATTGAATGGGACCCGCGCAAGCGCCGGCCACGGCTGATCGAGGACAAATGCCTGAGCTGTATGTTGTGCCAGGCCGTCTGCCCCGTGCCGGGGTTGATCACCTATAAGGAAATGCCCGCCGGCTGGAGACGCCGTGAAACCGCCGTCAAAGACAAAAGCCTTGAACCCGAATTGAAACACGAGTCCTTCAAAAAGGAGGGTCCGCATGAGTGTGCTGCTTAAGAACGGAACCATCGTCACCGCCACCGGCCGCACCACGGCCGATGTCTATGTCGAAGGTGAGAAAATTAGGGCCATCGGGACGCAGTTGGACCAACGGGCGGACGAGGTCCTCAACTGCAGAGGCAAGTTTATTCTGCCCGGGGTGATCGATCCCCACACCCATCTGGCCATGCCCTTCATGGGGACCTATTCCCAGGACGATTTCGAAACCGGCACCATTGCCGCGGCCTGCGGCGGGGTGACTTGCCTGATCGACTTCGACCTGCAGATGAAGGGCGAGTCCATGGCCGAGGCGATCGAGCGCCAGAAGGGGATCGCGGGCAAGGCCTGCATCGATTATGCGTTTCACCTGGCGGTGATGGACCCGCGGCCGGAGGTGATCGCCGAGGTGAAACAGGCCTGCCGGGACTACGGCACGCCGAGCTTCAAGATTTTCATGGTCTACGACTTCAGGGTGGACGACGGGACCATGATCCGCCTGCTCGAAGAAACCAAGAAACACGGCGGCCTGGTCCAGGTGCACGCCGAGAACTTCTACATCATCCAGCACATGAACGCCGTCCTGGCCGCCGCAAAGAAACTGGCGCCCTACTACCATGCCGTCAGCCGGCCGAATATCGCCGAAGAGGAAGCCGTCTACCGGGCCGCCAAGATGGTGGAGCTGACCGGCTCGCGCATCTACATCGTGCACCTCTCGTCCAAGGAGGGGCTGGGGGTGGTCAAACAGGCCCGGGACCGGGGTGTCCAGGTCTACGCCGAAACCTGCCCGCAGTATCTGGTGCTGGACGATTCGCGCTACCAGGAGCCCAGGTGGGGCGGCGCCAAGTACGTCATGAGCCCGCCCCTGCGCACGCCGGAGAGCAACGACGCGCTGTGGGACGGCCTGCGTTTCGGCGATCTCCAGGTGGTGGCGACCGATCACTGCCCCTTCGACTTCCGGGGCAAGAAGGATATGTTCGGAAAGGACGATTATAAGAAGATCCCCAACGGCGCTCCGGGAATCGAGACGCTGCTCATGGTCCTGCACTCCGAGGGCGTTGTCAAGGGCCGCATCAGCCTCGAACGCATGGTGGATGTATTGTCCACGGGCACCGCGCGGATGTTCGGACTGAAGGACAAGGGCGAGGTCGCGGTCGGTAAGGACGCCGACATCGTCGTTTTCGACCCGAAGCAGAAATTCACCATCTCCCAGAAGAAACTGCACATGAACGTCGACTACACGCCCTACGAAGGAATGGTCGTGACCGGCATGCCGGTGGCAGTCTACGCCCGCGGGCGCAAGACCGCCGAGTGGAGAAAAGACCGCATGCAGTTCGTCGGCGCGTTAGGGCACGGCCGGTTCGTCAAGCGCGAGCCCTTCGAGAGGCTTTGAAATAGATATTGGATACGGGATGCTGGGTAAAGGCGCTACCCGGCACTGAATCGCCGATACGACAGTCAGCCCCAAACGAGGACCGGGAGTCTGAAGCATTATAAGCTCCCGGTCCTCGTTTTTCTGCGAGCATCGAAGCTTCAGAACCTCGGCGCGCCCTCTTCGCGGATCTGCCTTTTTAGAAAGCCGTAGGGCAGCAGGAATGGAATCTGCCGGCGGTAGGCGCGGTAGGTGTCGCCGAAGAGTTCTATCATGCGCCGCTCTTCCTGAAGGGCGATGAAAACAATACAGCCGGTCAGCAGGAGGTTGTAGAATACGGTCAGCAAGAAGGGTTTGCACAGGATCAGCCCGCAGCTGGCAACCAGCCAGCCGCTGTACATGGGATGCCGGCACAGGGTGAAGGCGCCGGTGAAAACGAAGAGCCTGGGGGAATCCCGGAACCCGAAAAACTGGGGCAACCGCCCGGCCTTGGCCACCTGGCCAAGGGCCATTCCCGCGATCCAAAAGGCGAACATGGCCGGCAGGATGGCGGGGATTCCCGCAAGCGGCGCGAAAAGGGCGCGGGTGCTGCCGGCCCAGCGGAAGAGAACCAGCACCGAGAGCACGAGCAGGCCGAACGAGACCACGGCGCGGAGCCCGGTGAAGGCTTGGGCGCTGATTTTTGCCCGCTCGCGCAGGGCGGTCCGGACGGCCGGCCTTGCACTCAGGCCGTGGAAGGCGCCGAAACCCGCCAACACCAGAAAAACCCAAAGATAAGCAGCCATTTGTATCTCAGGTGGCCCGCACCTCCGGAGGATGGTGGAGACGGGTTGCCCGAAAAGGGGAGCCTCTTCCCCCTCCCGGGCAACCGAAGGTATGGCAATCTACCCGATCACGCCGGTCACTTCGGAACCGCCGGGTGATGCGCGCCGTACCAGGCGTTGTAGAGGACCAGGTAGGCAATATACGCGATGATCGCGCCGGTAAACCAGGTCCACTGAGAGAGCGCATCGCTGACCATGGACAGCACCAGGGAACCCACCACCCCGGAGAACAGGGCCAGAACGCCGGCGAAGTTGACGCCCTTGATCTTGCTTACGTAGAAGTAGATCCCGACCAGCAGGCCCAGAACCAGGACCAAGGTCGTCAGCGTGGAGGGCCAACCCTCGCCCAGGATGGCATTCTTGGACCACAGGAAGATGGTGCAGGCTGCCAGGAACAGGCCATAGACCACCGCCAGCCAGTTCACCTTGTCGGTGGTGAAGTTGTAGTAGCCTTCCTTGATATAGATGTCATGCAGCTTGAGGGTCTGCTTGCGCACGACCCAGTAGTCGCAGATGATCACGCCGGCAATGCCGCCCGTGAAAGCGCCGTAACCGAGCAGCCAGGTCCAGATGTAGGCCTTGGGGTCGGCCAGGAACTTCCAGGGTTGCATCAGAATGCCGATCAGACCGATCAGAATGGTGGTGCGCTCCCAGTTGAGGGCTTTGGGGGCCAGGTTCATGAAGTCGTTGATAGGCGAAACCATGTTGGCGGTGATGTTGGTGGTCAGCGTCGCCAGAATCACGAAAACCAGCCCGACGAAAATGAAGAAGGGGACGCCGGTCTTGATCATCAGCTTGACCGGGTCCCAGATCGCCTCGCCGAAGATGACCACCGTCGCCGAAGTCACGGCGACGCCGATGAAGGAGTAGGCGGTCATGGTGGGCGGCAGCCCCAGCGATTGCCCCAGGTACTGCACTTTCTGGTTCTTGGCGAAGCGGGTCAAGTCCGGGATGTTGATGGCCAGCGTCGACCAATAGGCTACCATGGCGGTCAGAAAGGCCGGCCACTTGGACCAAGAGGCGGTGCGTTGCTGGTCGAGGATCGGCCCCCAGCCCCCAGCCTTGGTGACGGCCCACCACAGCAATCCGAACCCGATCACGATCAGGATGGGGGAGGCCAGGTCGTTCAGCCAGCGGATGCCCGGCGAGGCCTTGTGCGGCGGGGAGACGTAGCAGATCGCAACCGTCACCAGCCAGGACATGGCGAAGGACAGCACCGTGTGGGCCGGCAGTTCGAAGAACGGCACGACGCCCTTCATATCACCCCAGCCGGGGAACAGCGCCACCAGGATCCCGTCGATGGCGAAGGCCATGATCATGGTCTGGATGCCGAACCAGCCGCAGGCGATGATGCCGCGCAGCAGCGCCGGGATGTTGGCCCCGAACAGGCCGAAGCTCGATCTCAGGAAGACCGGAAATGGGATGCCGTACTTGGTGCCGGCGAAGGAGTCCAGGATCATGGGGAGCAGAACGATGAGGTTGCCCAGAAAGATGGTGAAGACCGTGGTCAGCCAGTCGAAACCGGCCGAGATCATGCTGGCGCCGAGCATCCAGGTGGGCACGCACACGCTCATCCCCACCCACATGGAGAAATACTCGTAATAGCCCCAGGTACGTTTCTCCAGCTTCACCGGGGCCAGGTCCTTGTTGTAGAACTGACTGCGGGGGAGTTCTTCCGTCAGCTCGAGCATGCCGTTTACTTCACGAACGATTCCCATGCGTTGCTCTCCTCATTTGTCCGGAATGGTCAAAAATGAATCCCCCACGGCCAGTCGCGAGGGATTCTGGATGGCTATGGCTCCATGGCAGTTTTCAACAGGCAGTGCAGCAGCACATTGCAGCCGGCTTCGCAGTCTTCCCAACGGGTGTTTTCGATCTCAACGTGGCTGCGGCCGCCGATGCTCGGGACGAAGATCATCGCAGTGGGGCAGACGTGATTGGCATAGCTCGCGTCATGGCCGGCGCCGCTCACCCATAGCATGTTGGAGTAGCCGAGCTCGTCGGCCGTAGCCAGCACGCGTTGGACCAGTTTTTCATCGAAAGGGGAATGGTTGACGCGCCAGGTTTCCTCGATCTGGATCGGGCAGCCGTGCCGACCGGCGATCCCCTCGAAATCCTGGCGCAGCAGGTCCCAGGATTTCAGTGCCAGGTCGTCGTCCCAGGAACGGATGTCCACGGTAAAGTGCACGCGATCGGGAATGATATTGCGCGAGTTGGGATGGTTCTGGATTTCACCGACCGTAGCCACCATGTTCCCGCCCATGCGATCAGGCAGCTCTCTGACTTTGAGAATCATTTCAGCGGCCGCCACGAGAGCGTCATGGCGGCCGTCCATCGGGGTCGGACCCACCTGGTTGGCTTCACCGGTGAGATAGATGTCGTACCAGTGCAGGCAGAGAATACCCTTGGGTGCGCCGATCCGTTTTTTTTGTCGTTCCAGCATCGGCCCCTGTTCGATGTGGAGCTCGTAGTAGCAGTGCACGGGGAACTTCTGACAGGGCGCCTGGCCTTTGTAACCGATGCGGATCAGCTCATCCTCGAAGCGCTTGCCGGCGATGTCCCGGCGGTCGTAGACCCAGTTGCGCTGGAGCGCGCCGGCCCACACGCCGGAACCCACCATGGCCGGCGCAAAGCGAGAGCCCTCCTCGTTGGTCCAGTCGACGATGACCATCGGCCGTTCCGTCTGGACCTTATTTTCATGCAATGTCCGCATCACCTCGAGCGCTGCCATGACGCCCAGGATGCCGTCGAAGCGGCCGCCTTTGGGCTGGGAGTCGATGTGCGAGCCGCTCATTACCGGTGGCAGCGCATTGTTTTTACCGGCCCGCCGGCCGAAGATATTGCCCATTTCATCGATGGTGACGTCGCAGTCGATTTCCTTGAGCCACGCGATGAAGAGGTTGCGCGCCTGCTTGTCTTCGTCGGTCAACGTGAGCCGCTGGACCCCGCCGCCTGCGGTGCCACCGATGGCGGCCATCTGCTCCAGGGTGGATTGCAGCCGTTTGCCGCTCACGCGCAAATTTTTCAGATCCATTTTATCCTCCGTACCGTTGAAGGTTTGCGCACCAAATCCCGGCTTATCGCCATGGCACCCATACAATAAATGACCCGTAGAGTAAAATATCAGGCCGGAGATAACTTGCCGACAATAATGTTGACGTTAAGGCCTCCGTGGATAAAAGGAAATTCTTGAACCGGCGAGCCGAGTTCCAGCCGGCCGCGGCCCGCCGGAACCACCAGAATGAATTTCCAGCCCTTGTAATGGCTCTGCAGCCGCGCGATAGCTGCGTCGACCAGTTCGCGGCTCTCGGAGGCCTTGCCGATGCGGCGGCCATACGGCGGGTTCAGTGCCACCAGACCCGGGCGATCCGCGACCTCACGGGGATCGAGTTCAAAAAAATCGCGGCAGGCGACCGCAGCGGCATCGGTCAGGGAGCATCGCTGAAGGCATTCTCCCAGCCGGTGGCAGGCTTCCGGATCGATGTCCGAAGCAAAGATGATCGGGCGGCGAAGCTCCTGCATGCGCTCGGCCGGCTTGCGCCGCAGATAATCCCAGCGCTTCGTGCGAAAGCCCGGCCATGCCATAAACGCAAAATTGCGGAACCAGCCCGGCGGTATATTCTTCGCCATCAATGCCGCTTCCAGGGAAAAAGTGCCGGCACCGCACATGGGATCCAAAAGCGGCTGGCTGCCGGTAAAGCCGGCGTACAGGAGAGCGGCAGCAGCCACGGTCTCTCGCAAGGGCGCCTTGCCGGCGTGCGTTTTAATTCCGCGCAAATAGAGGTTCAGGCCGCTGCTGTCAATTGAGACGACAAAACGGTCATCCGTCCCTCGAACGAACACCTGCTGCTCGAGGGCGGCAGACGGCGATGATGCGGCCGGGCGTTCCCGTCCCAGCCGTTCTTCGATGAAGGCAGCCAGCCGTTCCGCAATCGCATCGGTATGATGCAGCCGGCAGCGGCGGGTGGTTACGTGCAGCCGGAGAGGGGTTCCAGCCGGTAGAAAAAGCTCCCAGGGGAATTGGGCGGCCGCCTTTTCGAGAGACCGAAAGGCGGCCGCTCGGAAGGCATGAACCCGCATCAGGATTCGGCTGGCGGTGCGCAGATGCAGATTGGCGAGATAAGCCTCATGCAGCCGGGCACTGAACTCCACTCCGCCGAAAACGATGCGTCCGCTCAACCCCAAGGCCTTCAGCTCTTGCGAGCAAAGCGCTTCAAAGCCCGGGGTCGTGACCGCGAAGAAATCGTGGGCCTTGCCGACCACGTGGCGTTTGATTCGTTTTTCGAGCGGCTGAACCATGCAGAGGCTCCCGTTTTTCTGCTGCTCCGGCAATGGACCGTTGCGCCGCGAGCGGCTACCGGTACAGCAGGGGTTCGGTGGCGGCCCACTTCACCTTGGACCTTCCATTCGGTTACGGCTTCCTGCGCTGCGCGCGAAGGATGGCGGGCGACCGGTGGTCGTGCTCCTGTTTGACCTGCAGCAGGATGATCGCACCGATCACCAGCGCCCCTCCCAGGATCTGGAGCGGCGCCATCGCCTCACCCAGAAAGATGAACGACAATACCCCGGCCATGATCGGCTCAATGGTGGAAGTGATGCTGGCGCGGGTGGCGCGGATGCGGCTGATGCCTTCGTAGTAGAGGCCGAAAGGTAGAATGGCTCCGATCAGCGCAACGAAGACGATCCATCCCCAGGTGGCGGGGGAATAGGCATGCATGAAGGCTTCGAGCGGCGGATGCAGGAGGTTCCATTCGACGGTCGCGACCAGCAGCGCATAAAACAGAACCGTCCAGGGGTTGTAGCGTCGCATGCCGTATTCTCCGTGCACCGACCACCACGCAAAGGCGGCGGCTGCGCCCAATCCGCTCAGAATTCCCGCCAGGTTCAGCTGCACAAGGCTCAGATTATAGGCGCCGACTACGAGATAGCATCCGGATAAGGCGGCGGCGATGGCGGCGGCCGTCCATCCGCTGAGGCGCTCGCCCTGAAAGGCCACGGTGTAAATGGCGATCAACGCGGGTGCGAGGTATTCTAAAATCAGAGCTGCGGCCACATTGAGTTTGCTGATGGCGTAAAGATAGGTGATGTTGATGGCGGCCATGCCGAGGGTGCCGAGCAGCAGAAAATAGAGGATATCCCCGCGGTCGATCCTGAGCAAGGAGCGTCTGCGGCAAAGCATCCAAAAAAAGAGAAAGGCCGCGGCGGTCGTAATTCGCAATTGCACCAGTTGAAACGGAGTGACTCCGCTGTTGAACAGAAACTTCGAAGCCGAAGCGCCGGATGCCCAGCATATGGCCGCCAGGACGACGAAGAGATAGCCCAGCCGGTTGGACTTCTTGAGCGATTCAGCTTCCACCATTCGATATCCGCTCGCACCGGCGATGCCGGTTGCCTTTTGATTTGGCCCGCGCTATATGCCCCGGCATATCGCCGGGGGTTGCAGGACGCAACGATCTACCTTAAAGGAAAAGCCTGCACGGATCAAGGCAAAGAGCGCAGGCGCTGAAGAGGCACATGCGATATGAACTCGAACACGGTCCTGATTCATCCGGCTGATTACGACTTCGGCACACTGGGGCCAGCGGTTTCCGGGCTGCTCGACCGTATGGGATCGTTGGGCATCGATCCCGGAGCCAAGGTTCTCATCAAACCCAATTTTCTGGCCCCCGCCAAGCCGGAACGGGCGCTGACCACCCACCCCATGGTCCTGCGGGCAGTTATTGAATACGTGCTCCAGCGAGGCGCGACGCCGCTGGTGGCGGACAGTCCGGGGATGGGGACCTTCGAACGGGTATTGCGGGATGGCGGCTATGCGGAGGCGCTCAAGGGCTTGGATGTCGAAGTGCGTCCGTTCCGAGAATCGGTTCAGGTGGACATTGGGGCGCCTTTTGGAAAAATCGCCATCGCCCGGGAGGCGGTGGAGGCGGATGCGGTCGTTA
>Ga0105105_10000257_pt1 | contig 24510 bp, 22 predicted proteins | sample PPLLaktember2015_4_FD_79108 | JGI IMG/M metagenome (GOLD analysis project Ga0105105, IMG submission 79108) | Freshwater sediment microbial communities from Prairie Pothole Lake near Jamestown, North Dakota, USA - PPLs Lake P8 Core (1) Depth... | ecosystem: Environmental > Aquatic > Freshwater >...
AAACTGACCGAAACCCGTTGTCGTGTGCCGATTATGTTCTCCGTCGTCAGCGTGAACGTCTCGCCGGTGGCGAGTTGGATCGGCTCTTCGTCGAATTTGCCGATACGCATTTTGGGCCCCGGAAGATCGGCCATGATGGCGACCCGCCGGCCGGCCGCCTCGGCCGCGGCGCGCACCCGGGCGATTACCCCGGCGTGACCGGAGAAATCCCCATGGGAGAAATTGAGGCGCACGACATTCATGCCGGCCAGGATCAGCTCACGGAGCACCTCCGGTGAATCTGACGCCGGGCCGATCGTCGCAACGATCTTGGTTTTGTTGAGGGGAAATGTCACGCAGGCCTCCGCGGGAAAATGGTCAAAAACCGGTTACGGCAGGCCGGGCAAATTTCCGCCTGTCGTGCGGGCTGTGATTCCGGGCTCTATCATCGCGGCTGGAAAGCCGCTCCCACAGGGAACAACCAATTTTCTCAGGGGACGATGCCCAGGTAGTCTTGGATACCCGTCCCGAAGCGGGCTTTGAAGGCGGTGTCCACCTTCTGGATGGGGTTGGCGCCCAGGAACTTGAGCAGGGAGTTCAGCTTCTCGGTGCGGGCCTCTGTTTCCGCAATGTCCTTCAGCCGGGCGATCTCGTCCTCGATTTCGAAGTACCTCAGCTTATCCTTGAGAGGTAGCTGCCAGAACAAAAGAAAGCCGCGCTCGGGAAAATCCACGCCGATCAGGCCGTAGCAGTATCGCATGAAAATCTTTTCAAGCCGCAGGCGGACATCGACGAGCGCCTGCTTGACCGCGGCAAGATCCGTCGGGCGGCAGGGCTTCCCCACGAGCTCGAAATACATCTTGATCTTGGGCTCGGTCCCCGACGGTCGCACGGTGATGCGCAGGCCGGTCGTCTCGGCCACGTTCCGGAGGCGCAAAATGATCACGTTGCGGGCGGAGGTGTCGGTCTCGGACAAATGCGGCTGGGGCGGGCCCAGCCAGCGGTCGATTTTCTCGGCCACATTGAAATCCTCGAACCGCTCCGCCGTCTGGCTGCGGAAGTGGTCCATGATCGCTGCGATCTGCTCCATGCCCTTGGCTCCCAGCAACCGGATTTCGGTCAGGTAGTTGTGGCAGTAGGCGTAACTGGAATAAATTTCGTCGAGGGCGTCCACGAGGGTCTTGCCGCGACGTTTCAGCTCGGCCGCATACTCGGCGATCCAGACCGCGGCCCCGGCCGCGTCCTTGTCGCGGGCGTAAGTGCCCGTGAGGTAGCCGTGGCTTTCCTCGCAGCCGAAGATGAAGTCCGACCCGCGGCCGGCGGCTTCCAGCTTGTTCATTTCCTCGGCCACGTACTTGAAGCCGACCAGCAGGTCGCCGATGCAGATGATGTTGTTCTCGCGGGCCATCTTGTCGATCAGGGCGGTGGTGACGTCCGTCTTGACAATGACCCGCTGCGGGGTCAGCCGGCCGGCGGCCCGCAGCCGGTTGATGGCGTAATTCGCCAGGATGATGGCAATCTCATTGCCGGTCAGGAAAAGCCACTGCCCGTGGTGGTTCACCATGATGCCGATGCGGTCCGCATCCGGGTCGGTGCTGAGCAGGATGTCGGCAGCGGCCGCCTGAGCCAACGGCAGGGAGGTACTGAAGGATTCCACCACCTCGGGGTTGGGGATGTTGAAGGTCACCTGCTCGAAGGCCCCGCTTAGGTTGGAAGTTGCCGGGCACAGGACCACGTCGAAGCCCAATTGCTTCAGCACCGGATAGACCGTGGTGATGCCGGTGCCATGCAGCGGGGAGTAAAAGATCTTCAGGCCGCGTTCCGGTGATAGCGTCACCGCGCTGGCGCTCGCGTGGTAGGCCCGGTCGATCTCCTCGCCGACGATCTCGACCAGCCCCTGCCGGCGGGCTTCCTCGAACGCCATGCACTGGATCGCCTTCACATGGCCCGTGACCTCATCGACCAGGATCTGGTCGTGCGGCGGGATGAGCTGGCCGCCGTGCTCGTCGTAGACCTTCTTGCCGTTGTCGGGGGGCAGGTTGTGGCTGGCGCTGAACATGTCGCCGGCGATGGCCTTGAGGTGCCGGATGGCGAACGACAGCTCCGGTGTGCTGCGCACGCTTTCAAAGAGGTAGGTCTTGATGCCATTGGCGGCGTAGACCTCGGCCGCAGCCCGGGCCAGCTTCCAGCCGTCGAGGTCTTGGACGGGGTTGGGGATCTCTTCGGAATAGATCCCCTTCTGCCGGTAGCTGCGGACATCGAAGGCCATGACGACGCCCCGGCGCCTGGCCGCTTCGCCGTAGATTTTCAACAAATACTGGGAATGCCCCTGGGCCGAGGCTTGGATGGTCCAGGCATTGATGCGGTTCGGACCGATGCCGACCGGCCCCCGCCGGCCGCCGGTGCCGAAAGGAATCACCTGGTAAAAGGAGTCCAGCAGCACGTCCCATTTACCGGCCTCGATCAGGTAGCGGATCTGGGGAACGTACTCGGAAAAAGCGGAGTCGGTCAGCCAGACGTTCAGGTTGGCCAGAGCTGCGGTCTTAACTTTCTCGGAAACGTCCAGGCGCGAGAAGCCCTCTTTGGCGAGCAAAAGGTCATCCATGGTTCTCATTTCCTCCGCTCATCATGCCGAAGCATAGCGTTATCAGCTGTGAAATACACTTTTTGAAGAGCCGTAAGTTAGTTGCGGTAGATCCCTATTTCATACGGTGAGTGGCTCTGCCGTCATGTCTTTCGGAATATCAAGGGATAGAAGGTTTAGAACTGTGGGTGCAATATCGGATAACTTGCCGGTTTTTCTAAGGGCTTTTCCAGGAGAATCCTTGGCTACATAGATACACTCGACAGGAAACGTGGTGTGGCTGGTTTTCACCATTCCCGTTTCATAGTCTATCATTTGTTCTGCATTTCCATGGTCTGCGGTAATAAACACATGAAAGTTCAGTTTGAGTAAACGCAAAACAAGCCTTCCGACACACTCATCCACCACCTCAATGGCTTTTTTTGCAGCTTCAAAATTTCCAGTATGCCCGACCATGTCGGCATTTGCAAAGTTCACTAGAATAAACTTATAGGGGGCCGCGCTAAGGCGATTTAATAATTCTTCCGTAATCCTGTGAGCTTCCATCTCCGGGTGACTTGCAAAAGTGGCTGGATCAAAACGACCCTTAACCTCCACATCGTCCTCCTTTGCATATGGAGTGGTTGATTTTCCGTTAAAAAAGCTTGTGACATGGCGGAATTTCTGAGTTTCTGATATTCGCAGTTGTCTAAAGCCAGCAGCCGATATGACTTCCCCCAACAGGTTGTTCATGCTCCCGCTGCCACCCATCGGCTCCATCAGATATTCGTCGAATTCATCGTAATATCTTGTGAATCCCATATATGTAACCTCCGGCTTCCTTTTGAGCATTCCCGGATAATTTGGGTCAACGAATGCTTTGGATAACTGAATAGCCCGATCCTGACGGTAATTCGTGTGCAAAACGCAATCCCCATCTTTTACCATCTGGTAGTTGCCGATACAGTAAGGCTTAATATATTCGTCAAACATTTGAACATGATCGGGAGTTTTATCTTTTTCATAAGACTCCCTGACGGCGACTTGGGCCGACGGTGCGCGGCGACCCTCGGCCGAAACAAGGCAGTGGTAAGCCTGGTCCGTTAAAGCCCATTCGCTGGATCGATCCATTGCATAATAACGGCCCATTATGGTTCCGATAGAGCATTTTGGGGTTGTTTTGATAACGTTGTCGAGTTTCGCAAGATACTCCAAAGAGCTTCGTGGGGGTGTGTCACGGCCATCCAGGAAAGGATGGATGACCATCTCCCCGTCGGGGAATTCCGCTCGGGCGCGCCCCATAATTTTGAACAGGTGTTCTTGGTGCGCATGAACTCCCTCGTCTTGAAGTAAACCCAGTAAATGCAGTCGGCTTTTTTTTCTGCGCCAAGAGTTCATCAGAAATATCCATTTTCGGTTTTCGAAAAAAGAGCCGTTTCGAAGCGCATCATCAATGCGCTTTAATTCCTGCAGAACGATTCGCCCCGCCCCCATATTCAGATGCCCGACTTCGCTCGATCCCTGGTATCCATCGGGCAAGCCGACCGCTTCGCCAGAAGCTTCGAGCAACGTCCATGGATACGTTTTGAGATAGGAGTCCAAATTAGGTGTGCGGGCGGCGAGGACCGCATTCCCCTTCGGGTTCTCGTTGTGCCCCCAACCGTCTCGAACTATGACACATACCGGTCGAATCATGTCGTTCATTTCATTTCTCCGAAAAAAAGGCTGCGTGTCTGCGGCGCTGACTGGCCATCGCGAGTTGGTTGACTTATCGAATCATTGTGCTATTTTTTCCAAATTAATCAAGCATTATCGGATTCGGGTAGCGGTTGTCAATCCTGCGATCACCCGGGTCTATCGGCGATTCGGCGCCGGCCCACCTCTAGATCCACTCAACGGAGCTTGATACATGGCAGTCGACCAGTTGCCAGACAACGAACCCATAACGGCCTTGGCCTATGAGCGGGGGCCGGTGCTGGCGGCCCTATTGAACCCCTTCGGCCGCTTCGGCATCCGGCTCAACAACACGCTGGGCGCCATGGCGATCTTCCTGGTGCGGGCGTTCATCCAGATCTTCAACTACAAGCAGGTCCCCGAGATCATCAATCAGATTTATTTCATTGGGGCCAAGTCGGCGAGCATCGTGGCCCTGGTGGGTTTTTTTACGGGTATGGTGCTGAGTCTGCAACTTTACTACGTCATGAACAAGTTCGGCGCGGTCGGATTTCTCGGTACGGCGGTGTCGCTGTCGCTGATCCGGGAGCTGGGCCCCGTGCTGACCGCGATCATGATCACCGCACGGGCCGGCTCCGCCATGACCGCCGAAATCGGCATCCAGCGCATTTCCGAGCAGATCGACGCGCTGACCACCATGCGCATCGACCCCCTCGGCTATCTCATCAGCCCGCGCATCGCCGCCGCCCTGGTCAGCTTCCCTATCCTGACGGCCCTCTTCGACCTCGTCGGCATTCTGGGCGGCTATCTGAGCGGGGTTTTTCTGATGGGGGCCAATTCCGGCGCCTACCTTTATCGCATCGACGCCAGCGTGGAATGGCTGGACGTCAAGGGCGGCTTCATCAAATCGATCGTCTTCGCCGTGCTGGTCATCACCATCTGCTGCTTCCAGGGCTACTTCACCCACCTGCGGACGGACAGCTACGGCTCGAAGAGCGTGAGCCTGTCCACCACCTCGGCCGTGGTGCTCTCCTGCGTCATGATCCTGGTGTCGGACTACGTGGTCACCTCTTTTCTATTGTAGGGTGAAAGATAGACTGAAGACCGAAGGCTGAAGGCTGGTTTTATGAACTCCAGCCGTCAGCCCAAAACCTAACCACCTGACCGGTTTCTATGGAAAAGCAGCCCCTAATCGAGTTTCGCAACGTCACCAAGCGCTTCGGTGAACGCACGATTCTGAGCGGCGTCAACCTCAAGGTCTACGAAGGCGAAGTGACCACCTTGATCGGCCTGAGCGGGACCGGCAAGAGCGTGACGCTGAAGCACATCATCGGCCTGCTCAAACCGGATGACGGCGAGATTTTGTACCAGGGCCAGCCCCTTCGCCGGATGACCCGCCAGGGGTGGAACGACTACATCGGCCGCATCAGCTACATGTTCCAGAACAACGCCCTCTTCGATTCGATGACGGTGTTCGAGAACGTGGCGCTGCCGCTGAAGCGCACTACCAAGCTCGGCCGCAGGCAGATCGAGGCCAAGGCCATGGCGCGGATCGAGCAGACCGAGCTGACCGAAGTGGCGCACAAATACCCTTCGGAAATCTCGGGCGGCATGCAGAAGCGCGCCGCCCTGGCCCGGGCGCTGGTCACCGACCCGCAGATCGTGCTGTTCGACGAGCCCACCACCGGCCAGGACCCCATCCGCAAGAACGCGATCCTGGGGATGATCGCCGAGTACAAGCGGAAGATCGGATTTACCGCGGTGCTGATCAGCCATGAGATCCCGGACGTGTTTTTCATCTCGAACCGCATTCTGGTCCTATGGGACAAGCAGATCGTATTCGAGGGTCCCCCGGAGCAGATGGAAAACTTCAACCATCCGTTTCAGGATGAAATCCTGCAGAGCCTTGAAAATCTGAAGGAGGACATCACCGGCCTCTACTCCAGCCGGCATTTCAAGATCCGCTACCAAACCGAACTCGTTCGGCGCGGAGCGGATGAATCCTACGCCGTGCTTATTTTCAGCTTCGAAAACATGGAAGAAGTCAGCGAGACCATCAGCCATGACGCGGCCCAGCAGACCCTGCGGTCGCTGGGAACTTACATTCGCAAGCACTTCGGCGCCGTGGGGGGCTTTTCCACGCGGCTGACGATCAACGAGTTCGCCACCCTCCTGCCGTTCTCCGATTTGGAGGAGGCCGGGCGCATCCTCGAAAAATTCACCGCGGATTTCCAGGCGCACGGCATGCGCGAGCTGGAGGAGACCTTTCTCAAAGAGACCCGCTCGAAGCAGTGCTTCGATTTCGTGATCTCCGTCGGCATGGCGCAGGGCAAGCCCCAGGTCGAAATCGAGTCGGTCATGGAATTCGCGCGGTTCGACAAAAAACCCATCGCCATGTTTCAATGCGGCACACGGAGGTAACTCGACATGCAGAGGTATTCAAAGGAATCGGTGGTCGGCATCTTCGTGCTGATCGGTCTGGCCTGCATCGGGTACATGACGGTCAAGCTCGGGGACCTCGGGCTGTTCGGAGACGACACCTACCCGCTGAACGCACGGTTCACCCAGGTAACCGGCCTGAGATCGGGCAGCGTCGTCAACATGCTCGGCCTGGAGGTCGGGCGGGTAGGAAAGATGACCATGGACCAGGAGCGGCAGGTGGCCATGGTGGAACTGCGCATCCGCAAGGGCGTCAAGGTCTATGACGACGCCATCGCCTCGATCAAGACCGAAGGGCTGATCGGGGACCGTTATGTCAGCATCGACGCCGGCGGCAGCGGCGCCGAGCTGAAGGCCGGAGACGCCATCACGGAAACCGAGGCGCCCGCCGACATCATGGACCTGGTAAGCAAATACGCATTCGGAGACGTCAAAAAGTAATCGGGAGGAATACCATGCTTTCAAGACACACGGGAATAATCGTTGCAGTTCTCTGGCTGGCGGCGCTGCTGATGCCGGCACCCATCCAGGCGGTGACCGCCAAGGATACGGTGGAGTCGCAAGTGAACAAAGTGCTCAAGGCGCTGGCGGAGCCCGGCTTCAAAGACCAGACCAAGGACGCCAAGATCGTCAAGATCCGATCCATCGTCAATGAGATTTTCGATTACACCGAGCTGTCCAGGCGCACCCTGGGCCGCGAGTGGGCCAAGTTCAACGCGCCGCAGCAGGGCGAATTCGTGAAGCTGTTCAGCGAGTTGCTGGAGAAGACTTATGCCGATCGGTTGCTGTCTTATTCAGATGAAAAGGTGGTCTTCGAAAAGGAATCTCTGCTGCGAGAGGGTCAAGCCGAAGTGACCAGCAATGTGCTGACGGCGGATGGCAAGAAAATTCCCCTGGACTACCGCTTGATTCAGAAGGCGGGAAACTGGCGGGTCTACGATGTGATCATCGAAGGCATCAGCCTGGTGAAAAACTACCGTGATCAGTTCCGGGACATCCTGGCCAAGGATTCGCCGGAAGAAGTACTCAAGATGCTCCGGGACAAAGTGGCCAAGGGATGATAGCTCGGGTGGTCCTTTTGGGCCTTCCGCCCATCCGTCCGGCCGTTAATGGACCGGTTTGGTTTTGGCGACCCATTCCTCGCCGCGGCCCGGGTCCAGGCGTTCGATCTCGAATCCGGCCGGGGAGTCCTCGGCGCTGATCAGGAAGTAATAGCGGCGGTGGCGCTCGACTGCGACGCTGATGCCGCGCTCCGCCACCCCGACGGTGTGCAGACCCGGGGCGGCCGGAAACGTCACGTGTTCGCCGGCCCGCAGGCGGGCGATCACCACGTCGTTAAAGGTCACTTTCACCGACAAGCCCCACCCGAAGAGGTTGTCGTTGCGGATGACGACCACCTGCCCTAACGTGTCCGGGTTCGCCACCGAGGGAAAACTGGTGGTGCGTCCGTGAGAACAGGCGATCGTGAGCAAGGCCGCGAGAAGAACAAAGTTTCGTTTCATGGGCGGTTTCCTTTTTATCCAGTATCCAGGCGCCGCTAGGAAAGCAAGAAAAATATCGTCCCGAAATCAGCGCCCGGTCAGCGTGCCGGCCCGTTCGTAGTGTCTGCGGTCGAACTCGGAGATCACCTGGGCGCCCAGCAACAGGATGATCACCGCCACCTCGATGCTGAGCAGCGCGACCACGGTGGTCGCAATCGAGCCATAGATGATGTTGACCAACGACAGACGGGAATAGTACCAGACCAGAATTCGCCGGATGATCTCCCAGAGAATGGCGGCGGTGAGCGCCCCGCTCAGAGCATGCCGGAAGGAAATATGGCCCACCGGCAAGACGATGTAAAAAGAGGTCAGCATCAGCACCATTCCGCCCTGGCCGAGGAAAAAAAGCAGAACCTTGGAAGACCCCGCCAGGCTGAGTTCGTAGCCCAGCATCAGCACCGATTGGCGGTCCAGGGCGTCCAGCGCACCCGAGATGATCGTCACTAAAAAAAATCCCAAACCGATCAAGAGGATGTACACATAGGGGATAATGGCCGATACGAAAAGCGGACGCTTCAGCGACTGTTTGCGGTGGGAGAATATGACGGCCATGGTGCTTTCCAGGACCGAAAAGGCCATGGAGCTGAAAAACAGCATGATGACGAAGCCCACGACACCCACCAGGTGCCGGCGGGCGAGAAAGGTCCGCACCTGGTCGGCCAGGCTCTCGGCATACCCCGGGATCAGCAGTTCAAGGTTTCTGGCAATCGTCTGGATCAGCTGATCTTCATTGACGAAGTGGGACAGACCCACCAGGATGATGGCCAACAGCGGCACGATGGACAGCAGGGTATAATACGCCACCGCCCCTGCCAGCAGAAGGCCTTGATTCCCGTGAAAGTCTCGCAGAACCCTCAGCGCAAATCCGCCCATGCGTCGCGGCAGCAAGGGGCCTTTTCTTTTTGGGGGTGAAGCGTCAGTGCTCATAGGATATGCCGGGCTCCGGTTGGGTCGCAGGGATCGATCCACTCACGTCGTCATCAACCCAATTTGAGTCGGCTTAACGCCGCAAAAGGGTTTTCGGCCGATGGCGGCCCGCACCGGCAGCGCTCTTGATTCAGGTCGGCCCCGCAGCGCGCGCAAAGCCCCTTGCAGGTTTCACGGCACAAGGGCCGCAACGGGAAGGACAGAATCACCTGCTCCTGGATCCCCTCCGTCAGATCGATTTCCTCCCCTTGGAAATAGATGAGGCCGGCTTCGCCGGCGTCCAGCTCTTTCGCCTCCGGCCCAATGTTTTCGGGTTCGCCCGGACGGTCTCCGGTGTAGGTGAGCGCAAATTCGACCTCCAATGGGCAAATGAACGGCGCCAGACACCGCCCGCAGGTTAAGCGAATCGCTGTCTGCAGCACGCCTTCGATCTCCACCAGTTCCCGAATGCGGCTGGCCCTGAGGCGTACGCGAATCGGACGGCTGAACTCGCACTCGCCGCTGCGGGCCATCTCCCGGAGGCCGGAAAACCGGTCGGCGGGTTCCTCGAAGGCAACGGTCAGGCTGCCGTTTTTGAGCTGATCCGCATGGATGCGCATAGTTCTGCTCCGGTCGCAGGTTCGCGCGTGCGCCGCGATGCCTACGGGGCTCATTATACTCAAAAGATTCTGAAATACAAATCGATGGTTAGGTAAGTCGTCCTTCCAGCCGGCAGACCTCAAACGCCGATTGGGGCCGGGCCGGTTTGCCAGGGCGTTCATCTTCTGCTATAGCCTGACCATCGAATTCCGGATACGGCGAAGATGTCGTGCATCTCCGCCTGCCTGCGATGAAACCCATCCATGACACTCAGCGCTGCTTGAACTGCGGAACCTGCTGCCGCAACGGCGGGCCGTCCCTGCATTGGGAGGATCGCGCCCTGGTGGAGCAGGGATTCATCCATACCCGCCACCTTTACACGATCCGCAGGGGCGAGCCGGCCCGGGACCCGATCCGTGACGGACTGGTGAGTGTCGAAAGCGACATCATCAAGATCAAGGGCTGCGACGGCAGCTGGACCTGCCGGTTTCTGGACGAAGACTCCAACCGCTGTCGGATCTACGAGCGTCGACCGCTGGAGTGCCGCGAGCTGGTATGTTGGGACCCGGCACGGATCGAGCAAGTGTACGACCGCCGCCGTCTTTCCCGCAGCGATCTTCTGGCCGGCATTCAGGGGTTGTGGGAGTTGATCGCGGACCATGAACGGCGCTGCAGTTATGAACGGATTCAAGTTTGGCTGAAAGACCTGGCCGGTCCGGGCGCTGAAAAGGCCCGGCGCCGCCTGGCGGAAGTCAGCGCCTACGATGCGGAGATCCGCAGGTTGATGGTAGCCCGCGGGCGATTGGAAGCCGCCATGCTGGATTTCCTTCTGGGGCGGCCGGTGGAGCAGGTTCTGCGGACCGGCTATCCCGCCGGTGATGGCGGGTCCCCTGGGTCCGTTTCCAACCCGGACCCACCGTGGCCCAAAATGAAGTCCAAAGCGCATTGAATTTCAAATCGTCTTCGTTTTGCATAGACATTCACCTGATAAAACACCATTCGAGCGAGGGGCTATGAAAGCGGTTGGCGTGAAACCGGGCGACAAGGCGCCGCGCCTGGTCTGGCAGGAGGTTCGGGATGTCTCGATCGGGCCCGGCGAAGTGCTCGTTGCGGTGCGGGCCTCCGCCGTCAACCGGGCGGACCTGCTGCAGGCGCGGGGACAGTACCCTCCGCCGTCGGGGGTTTCGGAAATCCTGGGGCTTGAGATCAGTGGGGTCGTCCACGCGGTGGCAGAGGACGTGAAGGAGTGGTCGGCGGGCGATCGGGTGCTGGCCCTGCTTCCGGGCGGAGGGTACGCCGAGTATGCGGCGGTCCCCAGCGGCCTTCTCCTGCGACTGCCGGACGATTGGTCGTTCGCTCAAGGGGCGGCCGTGCCCGAGGCCTGGCTGACGGCTTTTCTGAACCTGTTCATCGAAGGGCAACTGGCGACCGGCGAATCGGTGCTAATCCATGCCGGCGCGAGCGGCGTCGGGACGGCGGCCATCCAGATGGCTCGATCGGCGGGGGCGGTGGTGTTCGCGACGGCCGGCTCGGTAGAGAAATTGGACGCCTGCCGTCGGTTCGGAGCGACGTTGGCGGTCGACTACAAGCGCCAGGATTTCGCCGTTGAGATCAAAGCCCACTCCGCCGGCCGGGGAGTGGACTTGATTTTGGATCCCGTGGGTGCGGCCTATCTGCACCGCAACATTGAGGTGCTGGCTCCCGGAGGCCGGTTGGTGAACATCGGAGTGATGGGCGGCCGCCGGGCGGAGATCGATCTTGGCATGGTGTTGGGGCGAAGCCTGCGCCTGATCGGATCGCGGTTGCGGCACCGGCCGGTTTCCGAAAAAATACGCATCGTCCGGCAGTTTGAAGAACGTTTCTGGCCGTTGCTTGCAGACGGCCGCCTCATCCCTGTCATCGACCGAGTGTTTCCGATGAGCGAGGCGGAGGCCGCCCACGGCTATGTGCGTGAAAACCGGAACATCGGGAAGGTGATTCTCGAGGTTCCGCAAGCCGGATGAAGGCTGCGCCGCCTTCAACGGTTCCAGCGCCCTGATCAAAGACCCAGCACCTTTTCTTCCTCGGCAATGCACTCCTCGATCACCTTGAGGGCAAAGTCGATCTCGTCTTTCTGGATCGTCAAGGGCGGTGCGAACTCCAGGGCCAGACCCATGGTCTTGGTGATGACCCCCTTTTGCCTGGCCCGTGTCAGCAGGTTCATCAGGTTGGCGGTCGGATACGGTGCCCGCGTTTTCTTGTCGCTGGTGAAGTCGATCGCCAGCCAGAGGCCAGTGCCGCGGACTTCACCGACGGACGGACGGCCCGCAAGGTTCTTCAGCCCCTCCAGGAAGTAGCCTCCCACGGCCGCGCTGTTCTCCACCAGGCGATCGCGCTTGATAATCTCGATGTTTTTCACCCCGACGGCGCACGGGACCGGGTGGTTGCCGTAGGTATGCAGGTGATTGAGAACCTCGATGGGTTCCATCACCGGGTCGGTGCATCCGACGGCGCCCAATGGCACATAACCGCTGGTGAGGCCCTTGGCCATGGTCATCAGGTCCGGCTGGATGCCGAGGTATTCGGTTGCGAACATTTTGCCGGTGCGGCCGAACCCGCAGATCACTTCGTCGATGATGAGCAGGATGCCGTAGCGATCGCAGATTTCGCGAATGATCGGCCAATAATCTGCAGGCGGCTTCAGCGCACCGAAGGCCTGCTGAATCGGCTCGCCGATAAACGCCGAAATCTGTTCCGGCCCCTCAAACTCAATGATGCGCGTCAGCTCGCGGGCGCAGGCCATGTCGCAGTTCTGCGGTGTGAGGTGGTGGGGACACCGATAGCAATAGGGCGACTCGATAAAGGCGGCGCCGGGGGCGAGCGGCTCCATCACCTGGCGCATGGGCATGACGGTTCCCAGCGCCCGCAGACCGATCCCGTTGACCCCGTGATAGGCCCCTCGCCGGGACATGATCTTGAACCGGCCCTTGTCGCCCCGGTAATAGTGATAGTGCTTGGCGATTTTCATGGCCGTTTCCACCGCCTCGGATCCGCCGCACTCAAAGGTGAAGCGGTTGATGCCGGCCGGCGCGATCCCCGCCAGGGTTTCAGCCAGCTCCATGGCCGGTAGGTTGGTAAACCCCATCGGGGTGAAGTAGGCCAAGCGGCACATCTGGTCGTAAGCCGCTTGGGCCAGCTCTTGGGAGCCGTGGCCCACGTGAACCGGCCGGGTGACCCCCGCATCCAGGTCCAGATAGCGTTTCCCGTCTTGATCGTATACCCACACGCCATCGCCCTTGACGATGACGCTGATGCCCTCCCGGAGCTCGTTCTTGCTGGTCCGGTGCAGAATCAAGTGGGAGGTGTGATCCAGTTTTCTGACTGATTTTTCCTCAGGCTGTTGCATGCATCTTCCTTTCCCTTGCGGCGCGATTGAGGTCGGCAGCCGATGGCTGAGTGGGATCGGCTTCAACTTTCCCACATGACCGCATATTGAATCTTTTTACCGGATAAGGTAAAAAACTTCCACGGAAATGTTCGCCATCCATGTAATTATGCCATTATCCCCTATCAGAGGAAGCGTCGTCATGTTTCTGAAAAGGCTCGTTACGATCTTCGTGGCGTTCTGGTTTGGCATTATTTTGTCCGCCTGTAATTTAAATGAGGAGGAAAAAGCCGCGGAACGATATCGCGATATGGTGAAATCGTCGACCGGCAAAACGATCAGCGTCAGCGAAGCAGTGGAAATGTTGAAAAAGCTGGAAAGTGAAAAAAGCATCCAATCGGATGAAATTGAGCAGACGCTTAATTTATTGAAAGCCAAATACGACTATAAAAGGTTCCCCCCGGACGAGTTGCAGGGCAAAATGATTTTCACTGCAATTCTCAAAGAATATCTCCTGCAAGAGGACCGCAACATTCTGTTTATCGGCCAGCTGGACGACATCACCCATGAGGAGGGAAAATACACCATTCATCTCTTCGCGCAGCTGCAGCTATCCGATTGGCAGGGCAGAAAAAAAGCTCATTTTCATCTCAGCTGCCCCATCGAAAGCATTGAATCAATTATCAAGAGCCCTCCGGATGAACCGCGGGGGTTTGCCGGATTTCAAAAGCACTTTTTTGTGATCTGTAAAATTAGCGAAATTTATAAGATTACAGCTTATTCCCAGTTCAATTCAGATCACGAAAAAATCGGTTCCGAGATGCTCCTGGACGTTCCGAATGAGTACCAAATCGAAGGAGACCTGGTCGAAATTATTCCCTATCCCAAGTAGCCGGAGTCGAAAATATGAACGTGCAGGTTCTTCAGCATGTGCCCTTTGAGGGGCTTGGCAGCATCGAGACGTGGCTGGCCCAGCGAAGCGCTGTCGTCCACCATACGCGGTTTTATCAGTCTGCCGTGCTTCCGGACCTTCGTGCGGTCGATCTCGTCATCGCGATGGGCGGACCGATGAGCGTGAACGATGAGAGGGAGCACCCCTGGCTGAAGCCCGAGAAGGCGTTTATCAGAGAGGCCGTGGAACGCGGTCGGTCGGTCTTAGGCGTGTGTCTGGGCGCCCAGATGATCGCGAGCGCCCTGGGGGCGAGGGTGTTCGCCAATGCGCACAAGGAGATCGGCTGGTTTACCGTTCAGGCGGTATCCCAGGAGGCGGATGCTTTCCACTTTCCGCCGCAGGCGACTGTTTTTCACTGGCATGGGGAAACCTTTGATCTCCTCCCGGGCGCGGTCCATCTCGCCCGCAGCGCCGGCTGCGAGAACCAGGCGTTTCAGATCGGAAGAAACGTGATCGGCCTGCAGTTCCACCTGGAAACAACTCCGGAAAGCGCGGACCAGATCATTCGCCACTGCCGCGGCGAGCTGGTCGCCGGCGACTATATTCAGACCGAGCAGGCCCTTCGCGCGGCCCCCGATGACGCCTATCGCGGCATCAACCGCCTCATGAATGATGTGCTGGCCTACATCACGCGCTTCCAAGTGCCGGCTAATCCTTGATGCCCAGCCTTTCGGCCAGCCGATGCGGATTGCTCCGGCACATGTCAACATTCAGGGGGCTCTACCTGAACGTTTGTTTAGAAGGGTTGACGCGAGGCCGGCGGTTGGCTAATCAAGAGCATTCGGCGACTACGATGCGCTGATCGAGCTCTTGGAATCAAGCGACCGGGTGATCGGACTCCTCTGATGGACAAGAACCTTTCGATCGAGACCCCCATCGAGGCGGCAAACGTGTTCAGCGGACTGACGGAGGAGCAGTTCGCCCGGCTGGGCCGCAGCGGGGAGCCGGTCAAGCACCCGCCGAAATTCACCTTGTTCCGGCAGGGAGACGCGGCCGAAAAATGCTATCTGGTTCAGCGGGGGCGCCTGAAGCTCGCCAAACTGAACGAGGCCGGCAAAGAGGCGATCATCCGCTACATCGGCGCCGGGGAAATAGCGGCGGCGGTTTCTGTATCACCGACCCCCAGGCCCTGGTGAAGTTTGCGGAAGGCAACTGACCGCTGCACTGTTAGAAACCGGCTCCTTCTCACTCGATTTTCCCGCGGCAAAGCATTTTCAATAAAATTTCTTCTGGTTGCGCCAGCGCAAAGACACGCTCCGAAGACAGGCCTATATTGGGTTCCAACATGAACCCGTGGATGGCTTGAGCACCGATGGCTATCGATCCGCAAAAAATTTCAGCACGGTTGACCGTCAAGGAGGTGCTGGACCGCTACCCCCAGACCCTGCCCGCATTCATGCAGATGCGGCTGCTTTGCGTCGGCTGCCCCACGGAAGCCTTTCACACCCTGGCCGATGTGGCCCGGGAGTACAATCTGGACATCGAGTACCTGCTGGAGCGCATCCGATCGGCGATTGCGGAGCGGCCCTCATAGCTTTTCTTTGCGCTACCATCATCCCGGCTTAGAGACGACCTGCCAAAGCCCGGCCCGGACAGGCAGGAACCAAAACAAGCAACTTAACCACCACCTGACGAAAGGAGAAACACCATGTTCTGTTTTCAATGCCAGGAAACCGCCAAGAACACCGGCTGCACCGTCAAGGGAGTTTGCGGCAAGCCGGAAGAGACCGCCAATCTCCAGGATCTTCTGATTTTTGTCATGAAGGGAATTTCGGTTTACGGTGAAAAGCTAAAGGAACTGGGCGCGGCGGACCGGTCCAACGATGAGTTCATCGAACAGGGGCTGTTCGCCACGATCACCAATGCCAACTGGGACGATGCGCGCTTCATCGGCCTGATCCAGGATGGGCTCCGCCGCCGGGCTCAGGTCAAGGCCAAGTTTCTATCGGTCTACAAAGAAAAAACCGGGCGTCCCTACGATGGGCCGCTGCCCGAAGCCGCCACGTGGGAAGGCGATCCGGCCGCGTTCGTCGCAAAGGCCAAGACCGTGGGCGTGCTGGCTGACGCCAACGAGGATGTCCGCTCCCTGCGCCAGCTTTTGACCATCGGTCTGAAAGGGATTGCGGCCTACGCCGATCATGCCGCCGTCCTGGGGTTCCGCAAGGCGCAGATCAACGACTTCATGATGGAGGCCCTGGCCTCCACCACCAAGGAGCTTTCGACGGACGAGATGGTGGGGCTGGTGATGAAGGCCGGGGAGACCGCCGTTGCAACCATGGCGCTGCTCGACGAGGCCAACACCTCCACCTACGGCCATCCGGAGATCTCCCAGGTCAACATCGGCGTGCGTAACAAACCGGGGATTCTGATCAGCGGCCACGACCTCAAGGACATGGCCGAGCTGCTCAAGCAGACCGAGGGGACCGGGGTCGATGTCTATACCCACGGCGAGATGCTGCCGGCCAACTACTACCCGGCGTTCAAGAAATATTCCCATTTCGTCGGCAACTACGGCGGCTCCTGGTGGCACCAGAACAAGGAGTTCGAGTCCTTCAACGGGCCGATCCTGCTGACGACCAACTGCCTCGTTCCCCTGAAAAAGGAGAACACCTACCTCGACCGGCTGTTCACCACCGGGGTCGTGGGCTACCAGGGCGCCACCCACATCGCCGATCGGCCTGCAGGAGGCGCCAAGGATTTCTCCGCCCTCATCGCCAAGGCCAAGAGCTGTCCGCCGCCGACCGAGATCGAGACCGGCACGATCGTCGGCGGGTTCGCGCACCATCAGGTGCTGGCGCTGGCCGACAAGGTCGTGGCGGCTGTTAAGTCCGGCGCCATCAAGCGCTTTGTGGTCATGGCCGGCTGCGACGGCCGCCAGAAGTCCCGATCCTATTTCACCGAAGTGGCGGAGAACCTGCCCAAGGACACGGTGATCCTCACGGCCGGCTGCGCGAAATACCGCTACAACAAGCTGGCCCTGGGCGACATCGGCGGCATCCCGCGGGTGCTCGACGCCGGCCAGTGCAACGACTCCTATTCCCTGGCGGTCATCGCCCTGAAGCTGAAGGAGGTGTTCGGGCTCAAGGACATCAACGAGCTGCCGGTCTCCTACGACATCGCCTGGTACGAGCAGAAGGCGGTGGCGGTGCTTCTGGCGCTCCTCTTCCTGGGCGTCAAGGGGATGCGGCTCGGGCCGACCCTGCCGGGGTTCCTGTCGTCCAACGCGGCCAAGGTGCTGGTCGACAAGTTCGATCTCAAGCCGATCGGCACGGTGCAAGAGGACATTGCCGCCATGATGGCCGGCAAGTGAGTCAACCGCCACCGGTCCAGCCCGGTGGCGTTAAAAAGGCCTCGAGGGTTCCAGGGGCCAAGGAGTCAAGGGCAGAAACGCGAAAAAACCAAATTCCCCCGAAAGATAGGAGCTATGCCGATGCAAAAGTGGCGTTGTGTCCCGTGCGACTATGTGTATGATCCGGCCGTAGGCGACCCCGATGGTGGCATCGCCCCCGGAACGGCCTTCGAGGACCTGCCCGAGGACTGGCTATGCCCGGAGTGCAGCGCGGGCAAGGACATGTTCGAAAAGGTCGAATGACAAACAGACGGAGGCAGCTATGAAGGATAACGCAGCAAGCCTTAAAGGCATTCCTTTTCACCTTGAAAAACATGTCGATTATACGGCCGGCTCGGTGGTCAGCAAAATGCTGATCCAAAAAGACATCGGCAACATCACCCTGTTTGCCTTCGATGCCGGCCAGGGCCTGAGCGAACACACGGCTCCGTTCGACGCCGTCGTTTACATTCTGGACGGACGAGCGGAAATCTCGATCGGGAGAAAAACTTCCACCGTTTCAACCGGCGAAATGCTGATCATGCCGGCCGACGTGCCCCACGCCCTGCATGCCGAGGAGCGCTTCAAGATGCTGCTGGTGATGATTCGCGGCCGATAGCTCCTACCTGGTCCAGGAGAACCAGATCACCCTGGTCTACGACACCATGTGGAACGGGACCCGGGTGCTGGCCGAAAACCTGCGCGCGGCGGGCTTCGAGGTGGTCGGAGACGGGTTCAAGGCGCTGTGGAATCCCGATGATCAGGCGATGGCCGAAGCAATCAACTATGGACGGCAGAGCCCCGGAGGGCTCCAATAGTTTTTCAGTTCTTGATTTTTCGCTGTTCAGGCATTTCGGCGGCATTGATCCGCTGCGGCTGTTTGTGCTATGGGCTTATCCCAGCCGGTCTGGAAGGAGCGGACCATGCCCCAAAATTTGATCCGAACCATTTGCGGGTATTGCTCGACGGGCTGCCGTCTGACGGTGGAGCCGGAGAGCAAAAAGGTCTGGCCGGATGCCGACTACCCGGTCAATCGCGGAATGGCCTGCCCCAAAGGCTTTCTCCTGCTGGAGCCGCTCAAGGCCGCGGATCGCGCCGTCCGCCCCTGCATCAAAAGTCCCGAGGGGCGGCTGGTGCCAACGGACTGGGACACCGCCATCCAGGCCTTTACCGATAATTTCAAGCGCATCCAGGCCCGCTGCGGCAAGGATTCGGTCGCTTTTCTCGGCACGGGGCAGCTGCCCAGCGAAGAAATCGCCTTCCTCGGCGCACTCGGCAAATTCGGCCTGGAGATGGCCCACGGCGACGGCAACACGCGCCAGTGCATGGCGACGGCGGTGCAGGCCTACAAGCGCGCCTTCGGATTCGACGCCCCGCCCTTCACCTACCAGGACTTCGAGGCATCCGATGTTCTGGTTTTCATCGGCGCCAACCCGGCCATCGCCCACCCCATCATGTGGAACCGGGTGAAGAAAAGCCCGCACCAGCCTCAAATCATCGTGATCGACCCCCGGCGCACGGAGACGGCCTCACGCGCCACCCGACACTATCCCGTCCGTCCGGATGCGCTGCTGGCCCTCATTTACGGCATTGCGCACCTTTTGATCCGCAACGACTGGATCGATCGAAGTTATATCGAACAACACACGACCGGCTTCGATGAATTCCACCGTCATGTGCAGATATTCGACCCCTCGAACATCGCCGGCCGGTGCGGAGTTCCCGAGTCCGACCTGCGGGCCCTGGCGGAAACCATCCACAACGGCCAACGCGTATCCTTCTGGTGGACCATGGGGGTCAATCAGAACTACCAGGCCGTGGCCTGCGCCCAGTCGGTGATCAATCTGGCGCTGATGACGGGGAACATCGGGCGGCCCGGCACCGGTGCCAATTCCATCACCGGCCAGGCCAATGCCATGGGATCCCGGCTCTTCAGCAACACCACCAATCTGCTCGGCGGGCATGACTTCGCCGACGCCGACCACCGCCGCAAGATCGCCGGGATCCTGGGGATCGACCCGGGCCGCATTCCCGTGCGCCCCAGCCTGGCCTATGACCAGATCCTGAAGGAAATCGAAGCTGGCCGGATCAAGGGGCTCTGGATCGTCTGCACCAACCCGGCGCACTCCTGGATCGACAAGGCCTGGCTTTTCGACATTCTGAAAAAACTGGATTACCTCGTGGTCCAGGACATGTACCAATCCACCGAGACGGCCCAGATGGCGGACCTGCTGTTGCCGGCGGCCGGCTGCGGGGAGAAAGAGGGCACCTTCATCAACTCGGAGCGCCGCATCGGTGTCATCCGCAAGGTAATGGAGCCGCCGGGGTTGGCGCTGCCGGATTTCGAGATCTTCCGGCGCATCGCAGACGCCTGGGGCTGCGGCGAGATGTTCAGCGCCTGGTCCTCGCCGGCCGCCGTCTTCGAGCTGCTGAAGCAGGCTTCCCGGGGCCAACCCTGTGATATCTCCGGGATCGGGGACTACGGCCGGATCGAGGCCGAGGGCGGAATCCAGTGGCCTTGCTCCGCCGGCGCGGCGAGCCTCTCTGGGGAGCGCCGCCTGTTCGAAGACGGACGCTTTTTCCACCCGGACGGCCGGGCGCGCTTTCTCTTCGACGCGATCGAACCCGTACCGGAAGAGGAGGGCGGCGAATACCCCTTCGTCCTGCTCACGGGCCGCGGCAGCGTGGCCCAGTGGCACACCCAGACGCGCACGGGCAAAGTGGAGAAGCTGAGGAAAATGCACCCGGCCGATCCCTATGTGGAGATTCACCGGGAGGACGCGGCGGCCCTGGGCATCCAGCCGAACGACTGGGTGCGGGTAAGCTCCCGGCGCGGCGAAGTGAAGGTTCGGGCCGCCGTCGGCGACACCGTGGCGCGCGGCGCGCTCTTCATGCCCATGCACTATGCAGAGACCAATTTTCTGACCTTTCCGGCCTTTGACCCGGTATCGCGCGAGCCGTCCTACAAGTACGCGGCGGTGAATATGCGGCGGGAATGACCGGGTGGACGCCAATCGACGCGTTGCTTGCATAAATGTCGGTGGGAGCGGCTTTCCAGCCGCGATCGGACCGCGAGGAAAAATCGCGGCTGGAAAGCCGCTCCCACAGCATCGATGATTCCCGGCAAGGATGCCCGGATAGGGTTTTCATAGGTTGCCGTCGATTATTGACTTAGGTCAAACCATGCGCTGGATTCATCGGCTATGGGGAGGGCATACCACCTCTGGTGGCCGTGCGTTCGTTGCGCTTTGCATTTCCGTGTCTCCGATCCTCAGGGCGTCTTGGACCGGATCATCAACATATTCCGGAGGTGCTCATGTCCGGTGACGGTTTTCTCTCCAAGCTCAGATTCCTGCGCCCATTAGGCGAAACGCCCGGCTGCCGCGAGGAAACGCTGCCCGGCGGCTGGGGCCAGATCCGCTGCGGCCAGCGCGAGTGGGAGGACTTCTACCGCCGCCGCTGGCAGTACGACAAGAAAGTCCGCTCCACCCACGGTGTCAACTGCACGGGCTCCTGCTCCTGGGATGTCTACGTCAAGAACGGCATCATCGTCTGGGAGACCCAGCGCACGGACTATCCCGGCTGCGGCGCGGGCTTTCCCAACCACGAACCCCGCGGATGCCCGCGCGGTGCGACCTATTCCTGGTACACCTACAGCCCGGTGCGGCTGAAGCACCCGCTGGTGCGTTCGACCCTGCTGGCGCTCTGGCGCGAGGCTCTGGCCGCGCAGCCGGACCCGGTCGCCGCCTGGCGCAGCATCGCCGCGGACGAGGTCAAACGCAAGAGCTACCAGGCGGCGCGCGGCAAGGGCGGCTTCGTGCGGGTGTCCTGGGACGAGGCGGCGACCCTCGTGGCCGCCTCCCTAATCCACACCATCCAGACCCACGGCCCCGACCGCATTTTCGGCTTCACGCCGATTCCGGCCATGTCCATGGTCTGCTACGCCTCCGGGGCGCGCTTCCTGTCGCTGATCGGGGGCGTGCTGGCGAGCTTCTACGACTGGTACTGCGACCTGCCGCCGGCATCGCCCCAGATGTGGGGGGAGCAGACCGACGTTCCGGAGAGCGCCGACTGGTATGAGTCCTCCTACATGATCGTCTGGGGCACCAACCTGCCCATGACGCGCACGCCGGACGCGCACTTCTTCACCGAGGCGCGCTACCGCGGCGCGCGGGTGGCCGCCGTGGCCCCGGACTACGCCGAATACGTCAAGTTCGCCGACATCTGGCTGCCGGCCAAGGCCGGCACGGACGCGGCCCTCGCCATGGCCATGAGCCACGTCATCCTGAGAGAATTCTACATCGACCGGCCGAGCGAGTATTTCATGTCCTACGCCAAGGCCTACACCGACCTGCCGTTCGTGGTCGTGCTGGAAGATTGCCAGGGTGAATTCAAGGCCGGGCGATTCCTGCGGGCCTCGGACCTGGGCGATCCATCGACCAACGCCCAATGGAAGACGGTCCTGTTCGACGCCGCTTCCAACCGATTGGTTGTGCCGAACGGCAGCATCGGCTTCCGCTGGAGCGAGGAAGGCCGCTGGAACCTGAACCTGAAGGACGCGGCTACGGATGCTGCGATCGACCCCGCGCTCAGCTTCGCGTCATCCTGCGAGCGCTGGGCCCGGGTGCACTCTCCGCTCTTCGAGGTCAACGGCGCCGGCACGCGCGCTGGCGTCGTTCCGGTCCGGCAGGTGCAAACCCCGTCCGGGCCTCTCAGCGTCACGACGGTCTTCGACCTTCTGGCGGCGCACCTCGGCGTCCGGCGCCGGGAAACGGATGCGCACGCCGAAGACTACCCCTCCGGCTACGACGACCCGCGGGCGTTTACCCCCGGTTGGCAGGAGGCGATCACCGGCGTTCCGGCCGCGGACGCGATCCGCGTGGCCCGCGAGTTCGCCGAGAATGCGGAGAAGACCCGGGGCAAGTCCATGATCTTCCTCGGCGCCGGCACCAACCACTGGTTCCACAGCGACATGATCTACCGCGCCATCCTCAATCTCACCACGCTCTGCGGCTGCCAGGGAGTCAACGGCGGCGGTTGGGCGCACTACGTGGGCCAGGAAAAGGTGCGGCCCCAGTCGGCCTGGTCCCAGGTGGCTTTCGGGCTGGACTGGCGGCGGCCGCCGCGCCTGCAGAACGGGACGTCCCTCTGGTACTTCGCGACCGACCAGTGGCGCTACGACAACCTAGACCTGCAGACGCTGGCCTCGCCCCTGGAAAAACCCCAGGTGCCGCGGCACCCGGCGGACTGCAACGCCATCGCCGCCCGCCTGGGGTGGCTGCCGTCGTTTCCGCAGTTCGACCGCAACCCGATCGAGCTCGTGCGCGAGGCCGTGGCGGCCGGCGCGGGCTCGGATGCGGAGATCGTCGCCCACGTGGTGCAGCGTCTGAAGAAGGGTGAGGTGCGCTTCGCGGTGGAAGACCCCGACCACCCGGCCAACTTCCCGCGGGTGCTCTTCCTCTGGCGCGCCAACCTGCTCGGCGCGAGCTCCAAGGGCCACGAGTATTTCCTGAAGCACCTGCTCGGGGTGGACAGCGCGGTCCTGAACACCGAAAGCCCCACCCGGCCGCAGGAAGTCATTTGGCGCGAGCGCGCCCCGGAAGGCAAGCTCGACCTGCTGGTGACCCTCGAAATCCGCATGTCCACGAGCGCCATGTACGCCGATGTGGCCCTGCCCGCCGCGGGCTGGTATGAGATGCATGACCTCAACACCACCGACATGCACCCGTTCATCCACCCCTTCAACCCGGCCGTGGACCCGCCCTGGGAGGCGCGTACCAACTGGGACCAGTTCAAGACCATCGCCGCCAAGTTCTCGGAGCTGGCCGCGGTTCACCTCAAGGGCGAGCGCGACCTGGTGGCCAGCCCGCTGCTGCACGACAGCCCGGGCGAGATCGCCCAGGCCGAGGTGAAGGACTGGCGCAGGGGGGAGTGCGAGCCGGTGCCCGGCAAGACCATGCCCAGCCTGGCGGTTGTTTCTCGGGACTACGCCAACGCCTACCGCATGATGACGGCGCTCGGCCCGCTGGCCGCCAAGCCGGGGGTGGGCTCCAAAGGGATCATGTGGACGGCGGAGGAGGAATACGCCGAGCTCAAGGAGAAGCTCGGCACGGTGACCGCACCCGGGGTGAGCCACGGCATGCCCCTGCTTGAGACCGGCCGGCAGGTGGCCGAGACGATCCTCATGCTCGCGCCCGAAACCAACGGCGCCACGGCGATGAAGTCCTGGGGGCCGCTGGAGAAGCGCACCGGGCTGTCCCTCACCCATCTGAGCGTCGCCCGCAAGAGCGACAAGTACAGCTTCGAGGACCTGACCGCCCAGCCCCGCAAGATCATCACCACCCCGGTCTGGAGCGGCATCGAATCCGAGCAGCGGCGCTACTCGCCCTTCGTGATCAACATCGAGGAGAAGGTGCCATTCCGGACGCTGACCGGCCGGGCCCATTTCTACCTCGACCACCCGTGGATGCGGCACTTCGGCGAGGGGCTGCCGGTGTTCCGGCCGCCGGTGGACATGTCGGCCCTCGGCTCGACCGACGTCCGGCGCGAGGCGGGAAAGGAGCTGGTGCTGAATTATCTCACCCCCCACTCCAAGTGGTCGATCCACAGCACCTACTCCGACACCCTCACCATGCTGACGCTCTTTCGGGGCGGGGAGGCGATCTGGCTCAACAACGAGGACGCCGCCTCGATCGGGGTTGCGGACAGCGACTGGCTGGAGTGCTTCAACGTCAACGGGGTGGTCATGGCCAAGGCCGTGGTCAGCCACCGCATCCCGCCGGGCAAGGCCTTCATGTACCACGCCCAGGAGCGGCTCATCAACACGCCGGGCTCGCCGCTCTCCGGCCAGCGCGGCGGCACCCACAACAGCGTCACGCGCATCATGGTCAAGCCCACCCACATGATCGGCGGCTACGCCCAGCTCAGCTACGGCTTCAACTACTACGGCCCCGTCGGCTCCCAGCGCGACGAGGTGATCGTGGTGCGCAAGGCCGGGGAGGTCGAGTGGTATGAAGATTAAAGCCCAGTTCGCGATGGTGTTGAACCTGGACAAGTGCATCGGCTGCCACACCTGCAGCATCCCCTGCAAGAACGTCTGGACCAACCGCAAGGGCGCCGAGTACATGTGGTTCAACAACGTGGAGACCAAGCCCGGCATCGGCT
>Ga0105105_10000259_pt1 | contig 24455 bp, 24 predicted proteins | sample PPLLaktember2015_4_FD_79108 | JGI IMG/M metagenome (GOLD analysis project Ga0105105, IMG submission 79108) | Freshwater sediment microbial communities from Prairie Pothole Lake near Jamestown, North Dakota, USA - PPLs Lake P8 Core (1) Depth... | ecosystem: Environmental > Aquatic > Freshwater >...
GACTCGAATAAACGCCTCGGCTTGAGGCTAAGCGGAGGGGGCGTGGGATCCGATTGAACGAGGGTGAGATGCCCCTTGTCTGTTTTCCGGATCCTGAGATGTCGGGATGCTCACGGCAGCCTCCGGACCGGCTACGCTTGCATGTAAGGTGGTCTGCATTAGAATTCGTCATAGGGGTTTGCGAAGGAGGAGCGTGTGACGTTTGTGCGGATTCCGGGGCTGAGCGGCAAGCTGTATGTGCCAGAGCCTTGCCCGGCCGCCTCGAAAAAGCATCCCTGCCGGGATTGCTTCGGCTGCCAGCGCTGCAGCGACGATCGCTGCAGCCTATGCCGCACGCCCGATCCCGAGCCGAGCCGCAGCAAGGGCCAAATGCCTAAATCCGAAACCCTGCCTCGCTGAGCGCCCTTTCATATTAAACGCACGGTTTCCGTCGACGTCCGCGGCCGTCTCACACGATCCCGGCTTCGCTCAGAGGCTGGTTCTCCAGGATCCGGCGCGGGCTGAAAATGGAGAGGTCCAGGGATACGGGCTTTTTTAAGATCCGCTCCGCCAGGTAGCGGCCCACGGCCGGTCCCTGCTGCAGGCCGTGGCCGGAGAAGCCGGTCGCGAGGTAGAGCCCTCCAATCTCCGGCCACTCGCCGATAATCGCGTTGTGGTCCAGGGTATTGACGTCGTACAGCCCGGCCCACCCGCGCACCAGTTTGAGCCGGTCCCAGGCCGGGACGAATTCGGCCAGCTCCGGCCAGAGAATCTCCATGAAGCGCTGGTCGTCCCAGGTGAAATTAAAGCCCACCGGATCGGCTTCCATGGATTTTCCGAGCAGGATCAGGCCGCCGGTCTCGGTGCGGAAATAGAGCCCGGAGAGCAACACGGTCAGGGGCAGCGGCCCCTCCGGCTTGACGGCGGGGTCCAGCGCAAACACTTGGCGTTTGACGGGGATCACGGGCAGCTTGACCCCCGCGGTTCCGGCCAGCTGGGCGGCCCAGGCGCCGCCGCAGTTGACCACGCATCCGCCGGAGAGGACATCGCCGGAAGCGAGCGCCACTCCGTCCGCACGTCCGCCGGCGGTTCGGATGCGCGCCACGTCCCCCGTGAGGTAATTCACTCCCTGCGACCGGGCTTTGGCCTTGTAGGCCATCAGCGCGGCATAGGCATCGAAATGGCCGTCGTCGGGGCCGAACGTGCCGCCGAGGATGCCCGTCGTATCATACAGCGGGTAGCGCTCCTTGATCTGGTCCGGCGACCACCACTGCACCCGGCATCCCAGGCTGAGCTGCAGATCGTAGGCGCGCCGGGCGGCCGGCCGATTCTCCTCCCCCACCAGAAACAGGTTGCCGTCGCGACGGAAGTAGATCCGGGGCCGGCGGTCTTCGACGGTCATCTCGTCTTCGAACGCCTCCAGAACCTGGAAGGCGTACTGGGAGATCTGGATGTTCTGCTTCAGGCTGAACTGGATGCGCACATTGCTCATCGAAAGCGTGGTGGAGGCCCGGGCATAGGACGGGTCGCGCTCCACCACGGCCACCTTCAGGCCCGGCGCCATGCGGCTCAAGTAATAGGCGGTCGCGCTGCCCATGATGCCGCCGCCGGTGATGATGACATCATAGATGTAGTTTCCGTTCATTCGAGCTTGCCTTCATTGTTGATGAATCAGACCGCCATTTCGGCGATCTGATTCATAGGGGCAGCCAGGTGCCGATGCCTTTTTCCCTGGCGAGCCGATAGAGCAGCGGGGCGACCGCCATATCGTCGATGGCCAGGCCGAGGTTGGCGGTCATGGTGCGCTCGGCAGGGGTTTGCCGGCCCTTTTTCCCGCCGCTGACCAGCTCGCCGAGGTCGGCGTAAATCGGCGGTATGTTCTGAAAGTACCCCATGGACTGGTACATGCGCAGCTGCGGCACGTCGTCCGTGCAGAACTTGTCGGCCTGGGCCAGGGCCTCCCGGCGCCAGTAGGAATCATAGTCCACCAGCGACGCGAAGGCGCCGGCTTCCAGCCATCCGGCCTGGATGGTGGCATGCGGCGTCTTCAGAATCGGCCCGGCCGTGATCACGATGTCGCATCCGCTCACGGCCTCGCGCGGCGTCTTGACCGGGACGACCTCGACGCTCAGGCGTTTTCCGATCTCCTCGGCATAGCGCTGCGCCGCGGAGGCATCCTGATCGTAGGCCAGAATCTTCTTGAGCGGAAACAGCACATGGAAGGCCTCGGCATGGCTGCGGCCCTGCACGCCGCACCCGAGCATGCCCATCACCGCGGACTCGGGCCGCGCCAGGCGGCGCGCGGCGATGGCGCTGGCGGCCCCGGTGCGCTTGGCGGTGATCCAGACGCAGTCCATGACGGCCAGGGGCAGGCCCGTGGCCACATCGTTGTAAATCAGAAGCCCTGAAATATAGGGCAGCCCCCGTCGGTGGTTTTCCGGAAACCCGCTCACCCATTTGACCCCGGCGGACTGCAGGTCCGGGATGTAGGCCGGCATGGCGTGGATGAAATTATTGCCGCCCCCGGGATGCACCCCCGGCTTGGGGGGCATTTCGGTGCGGCCGGCGCCCTTGGCCTGGAACGCGGTTTCGAGCGCGGCGATGATCTCGGCCATGGAAAGACCCACGGCGACGACATCGGCATGGGAGAGGTAGATCAGTCTGTTCTCGGTCATGAAGCCTCCATTGGGGGTGGGGTTCGGCAGGGAATTGCGACACCCAAAATGTCTTCCCCTATAGCGGCAGATTCCTGCGCGTGTCAAGGACCCCGCAACGCTTTGCGGTTGACCGCCCCGGGCGGGGCGATCTATAAATAAAAACCGCTGGGTCCCAAATCGAGCGATTTTTTTCCGAGTGGTCGCGGGGAAGCCCGGAGGGGGGTCTGATGGGAGGCCGAGAGATCGCTCGATCTGGTTGAATTGGTAGCGCATATCTTCCGCCGGATTTCAATTTCGCCTGCCGCCGGCCCCATGGCGGCAGAGGGATTCATACCGATGGGCCTTGAAGCCTTTTTTTCGTTTCTGGCCGAGAACCGCATCGCCTTCCAGCGCTGCGACCATCCGGCGGTCTATACCGTCGAAGAAGCCGCCCGGCTGGTGCCGCCGCTGCCGGGCGCCAAGACCAAAAATCTTTTCCTGCGGAACAAGCCGGGCCGGCGGCATTATCTGGTGTGCGTGCCCGCGGCCAAGCGGGTGGATATCAAAGGCCTCTGCGCAGGGATCGGCGCCAACGGACTGAGCTTCGGCTCGGCCGATCGCCTCAAGCGCTGCCTGGGCGTGGAGCCCGGTGCGGTGACCCTGCTGGCGATTTTCAACGACCCGGACGGCGCGGTCAGCCTTTTCGTGGACGAGGATCTCTGGCGCTGCGATGCATTTCAGTTCCACCCGCTCGTGAACACGGCCACGCTGGTGATTTCGCGGCCGGAGGTGGCGCGCTTCGTCGAGCTGACGGGACATGCCCTGCAGGTGATCCGCGTACCCGCAAAACAGGACTGAGTGCTGAGGATCATCATGGAAGAATACATCCTGGCCATCGATCAAGGGACGACCGGTTCGCGGGTCTTGATCGTCAACCCGGCGGGCCATCCGGTTGCCAACGCCTATTCCGAGTTTCCCCAGATCTATCCCCGCCCCGGGTGGGTCGAGCACGATCCGGAAGTGATCTGGCAGACCACCCTGCACGTCATGCACCAGGCGTTGGTCGCCGCCAACCTGACCCCGGCGCGCATCGCCGCCGTGGGGATCACCAACCAACGCGAAACCACGCTGGTGTGGGAGCGCCGAACCCTCCGGCCGGTTCACAACGCCATCGTGTGGCAATGCCGGCGTTCCGCCGGCATATGTGAAACGCTGAAGGCCGACGGCCTAGAGGGGATGTTCCGTGAACGAACCGGGCTTTTGCTGGACGCTTATTTTTCGGGGACCAAGCTCAAATGGCTGCTCGATGGGGTCCCCGGCCTGCGCGCGCGCGCAAAGGCCGGGGAGCTCGCCTTTGGAACCGTGGACAGCTGGCTGATCGCCCGGCTGACCGGTGGGCGGGAGCATGTCACGGACTACACCAATGCCTCCCGGACGCTGATGTTCGACATCCACGAGCGGATCTGGGATCCGGTCCTGTTGGATGTGCTCGACATCCCCGCGGCGCTCCTGCCGGAGGTGGTGCCCTCCGCCCACATCGCCGGCCGGACCGATCCCGCCGTCGTCGGCGCCGAGATCCCCATCGCCGGCATCGCCGGCGACCAGCAGGCCGCGTTGTTCGGCCAGGCCTGCTTTGGGCCGGGGCAGGCTAAGAACACATACGGAACCGGCTGTTTTCTACTGCTCAACGTCGGCCGCACGCGGGTCGATCCGGGACCGGGGCTGCTCTTGACGCTGGCCTGCGACGCCGGTGGCAGGCCCTGCTATGCGCTGGAGGGCTCGGTGTTCATTGCCGGCGCGGTGGTCCAGTGGCTGCGCGACGGGCTGGGCCTGATCCGCTCGGCGGCGGAGACCCAAGCGCTGGCCGAAAGCGTCGCGGACGCCCAGGGGGTGCATGTCGTTCCCGCCTTTGCGGGGCTCGGCGCGCCGCACTGGGACATGTACGCCCGCGGCGGCATTCTGGGCATCACGCGCGGCACGAGCCGCGCGCACATCGTCCGCGCCGCCCTGGAGAGCATCGCTTTCCAGACCCAGGATCTGACGGAGGCCGTGGAAGCGGCCACGGGGCTGAAATTCGCCGAGCTGCGGGTGGACGGCGGAGCCTGCCGCAACGATTTTCTGATGCAGTTTCAGGCGGACCTGCTCGGCTGCCCCGTCGACCGCTCCCGCTACCTGGAGTCCACCGGTATGGGGGCGGCGTTTCTAGCCGGGTTGGCGGTGGGATTCTGGAAATCCAGCGCGGAGATTGCCGCGCTGCGGACCTCGGAGAAGACCTTCATGCCGAGGATCGACCGGGAGAGCCGTCGACGGCTTCAGCGCGGCTGGGCGGATGCGGTGGAGCGCGTGAAAAGCCGCAGGTAGCGGAGTTTTATTTGAGTCCCCGCAAGCGGTCCATGCGGCTGGTGATTTCGGTGATCCGGATTCCGTATTTTTCGTGGCGGACCACCACTTCGCCGCGGGCGATGAGAACATCGTTGGCCAGGATGTCGACCGGTTCGCCCTCGAGCCGGGCGAGCTTGACGGCCGAGCCGGGTTGAAGCTTCAGCAGCTCATGGATCGGCAACTTGGTGCGTCCCAGTTCTACGGTCAGCTCCACCGGGATGTCGAGGAGCAGGCCGAGCCCGAGATCCTCGGGGGCGGAGGGTGCGTCCGGGGTTGCGGAGGGTTCCGGCTGCGCCGGAAGAGGCGCCGTCGGAGCCGGGGAGAGCGGAGCCTTCAGCGGAGCGGCCGCCGGGTTTTCTGGCACAGCAGGCCCGAGCGTCTCCTGTCGGGCGGAGGCCCTGCTCTGCTCGGCCCGGGGGTGAGCCCCCTTGGCGGGAAGGGCTGCGGCCTGGACGAGCTCGGAGATTTTCAGGCCCATCTCCACAAAAGCGATGTGGCTTTCATGCCGGAACCCGAGGCGTTCAAAGCGTTCGAGATTGAGCGACTCGATCTGGAAATCGCTGCCGACGGTGAATGAAGGCGTGGAGAGGGCGCAGCGCAGACCGGTGTCGGTCAGCGCCGATTTCAAATTGCCACCCACGATGTTGCCCAACTCCCCGAGCATGTCCTCGATTTCGCTCGTGTCTTCGATCTCCTCCGGCTCCATGCCCAGCATATTGGCCGCCATCAAGCGCGACAACTCCTGGCTGACGTGTAGGCTGACGATCCCCGTAGCGTCACCGGCGAAGCATACCGAGGAGATGTAGCGCATCCCTGCAAGGCCTGCGGCCGACGCGGGGTCGATCCGCTCGAGCTTCAACGCAAACATGGTGTCGAACACATCGACGGTCGCGTCGGCCAGTCGGCGGTTGTAGTCCAGCGACTCCAGCTTCTGAAGATCCACGTGCGGTATGCGGCGGATGCCATTCGGCGAGTCGAAGTCGATGCCGGGATCGGCTCCCTCTTGCTCCTTGAGGCCGACCTCGATGATCAGGACGTGGTGGTCTTTCTGGAACGCATAGCGATCAAAGCGGTCCATGTTGAGGGATTTGATGCTGAAATCCGTGCCGTAGGTGATGCTGGGCGTGGAGAGCACGCAGGGATACCCGCTGTCGTTCAGAGCGGATTTCAGGTTGCCGCCGACGATGTTGGTGATTTCAGCCACCAGATCCCTGACCTCGGTGCCCGACTCCACTTCCTCGGGCTCCATTCCGAGGAGGACCGACGCCATGAGACGACCGAAATCAAAAGTGAGTTGGGTGTTGAAAATGCCGGTGACTTTTCCAGCGAAATTGAGGGTTCCCACCATGCGGCGGACGCCTTGTCCGGGCGGGGGTTCCTCCTCCACCGGTTTGATTTCCATGGAAAGCATGGAGCTGAATGTTTCCATAACCGAGGCGTTGACGGTGGCCCGAACGTCAATATCTGAAAGTGTGTTCATGGATGGCGGCAGTACCGGTTCAGGTGATGCCTGATCTGAAATAACGGTTCGACTCGATGTGCAGGGGGCCTTGCCGGGAGTGTACGGTGGCCCGGACAGAACCCCAGCTTCTCCGTACCTAAAGGAATTTATAATGTTTCAGCGTGTGTGTTTGTCGGCGGCAGTCGACATTTGTTTCACAAAGCTGCTCGCTGATCGGTCGCCAGAATAGGGGGCGATGGTTTCACCGTTCGGGTTCAGGAAAAAGATGGCGGGAATGCCGCGCACCTTGTAGGCGGACAAGGTTTCATCGTCTTTGTCCACGTCGATGTAGATGTTGATCAGGCGTCTGGATGCGGCGACCACCCGGCGGTCCGTAAAAACGTATTTTTTCAGCTCCACGCAGGGTGCGCACCAATCCGCGGTGAAGAACAGCATGGCCGGCTTGCCGGATTCCTTGGCCAGACGCAGACCCTCTGACAGGTCATGAACCCACTGAACTTTCGAGGGCGCAGCGTCTTCAGAGGCGGCCAGGCAACCGGTAACTGCCAGCAGCACCACCAAAAGAGAAGCGCTGCGCCTCATTCAATTGTCTCCATTTCAAGCTCCACGGGTTGAATCTGCCGCAGCGTGCGGCGGAGCCGGTTTATTCAGCCCCTAGCGCGGCTTCGCATTGAGCCTCCCCCGCCGCGGCGTCCGGGAGGGGAGGGGGCGCTGCGGTGCGCCGTCTATCGCCTCAGGCGTTCCCAGGGGTCTCTTTCCCATTCGGGGGGGCCGGCCTCCGCCGCGCTGCCGTCCGAACCGGTAAAGTCGACCGTCACGAGGCTCGAACACATCGACCGAATCCTTGCCGCCACCGGCAAGTGGTCGGGGTGCTCTTGATAGCGCTTCAAGGCAGGCAAGTTGGCAAAAAGACTGACTAGAGCGAAGTCATAGGATCTTTCCGATTTGAGGACATCCCGCCCGAATTCGTACATCTTGATTTCCATGATCCGGTTGGACAGCCCATCCAGCGCCGCCTCCAGATCGAGGATGTCCTGCTCGGAAACGTCCGGTTTGAACTTCATCAACACCACATGATTGAGCATTTAAGACTTCTTTCGTTGCGCCTTGGGAGGTTGATAAGACACACGCTGCTGAAAAAAGGCAGCCGTGTTGGCGACTGCCCCGCGGTCCCGGATCGTCTGAGGATATCAAAAAATTCGCTTTGAATGAAGCGAATTTATTCCCGCCAGGGCGTATCAGAGTCGGCGCTTGAACCGCCGCAGGGTCGGCCGGCGGCCAATTAGCGGGCCGATATCCAATCGGATCGGCCGGCAACCCGCACGGCCACGTCGGTGAACCAAACGCGGAAGCTGCCGTCCGGCCCGCGATGGTCGAGCGCAAGGGTGAGGGGGCCCACCCGCCGGTAGTCCTCCCAGGTGGTGATCCGCGTCGGCTGGGGGTCTCCCCCTTTCCGGTAGATCCACTGCTCGATCCGATCGGAAGCACCGATGAAAAGCTCGTAGACGTCACCGGGGGTGTAGCCCTCGTTCGAGGGGTATCGGACGACGAGCCGCCTGGCTTGGCCCGTACCGATGGGCAGCGGCGCCGGGGCGTTGTCTGCGGTGACCGTTGCCGACCGGTCCCATGCGAGCCGCAGGGGGAAGATCAGCCAGTAATTGTCGTTGATGAACCAGGCGTCCACCTTTTTGACGGATTCGCTCCCCGGACCTGCCAGGATCGAACGTTCATACTCGACGGTTCCGCCCTGCTCGGCTGTGCCCCTGAAGGTTACGCGGTCTTTCTGGGGTTCCCAGGTCCAAGTGCGGCGGATCACCCGGTCGGCAAGCTGGACGTTGAAGGTATAGCGCAGCGCCTCCACTTGCCCGAAATTCTCTATTCCATAGGCAACGGCCAGCTGATCGCGCGGGGAGGCGGTGGGTTGCCATCCGGCACAGCCGCCCAGAAGCGCCAGCACCGCGCTGCTGAAAAAAAGAACCCTGAAATGCAATCGGTCGAATTTCATTCAAGCCTCCCCTCCCGGAGTCGCCGGGTCCTCGAAACGAAGGATCGGATCAAGGGTCAACATAACCATCCCCTCCAGCATGAAAAGGTGGGCAGATGAAATCGGGCGGCTGCGGGCCGAGGCGCCGAGCCGTTCTCTCCGCCGTCAATCGAGGTCTTGCAGGGGGTTGCGGGAATGCACGATTTGATTTTTGAGTTCGCTCAGGATGAAGCTGCTCCTGAGACTCAGGGCGATGCTCGCATCGGAAGGAGGGGCGCCGAGCCTGGCGCGGGCGTGGCGGCGGATGTTTTCGATGGCATCGGCGACCGGTCGAATGAAAAAACCGGCGCGAGCCAGGCAGTTCATTTGGGAAGCGACGATCATGTTAATGCGCATACCGGGGCGCTGAAAACAGGAGAAGGCGCGTGCGCTTGGATTCTCTGCAGGCTTCTTGCGCAGGTAGTTGAGTTGATTGGTGACCTCGTCGAGGGTGAAATAGGATTTCAGAACGGCCGCAATTTCTTCCTGGCGGGGTTCGGTACCCGTGGTGTGTGCGACGTATTTCATCACCAGAAGCAGCGCCTGCTCCAAATCGGGGCTGAGCCGGATCAGCTTCCGCGCTGGATCGCTTCGGGGCGAGAAACCGCCCTGCGGGGCGGGTTTCGCCGAGTGGATCGAACCCATGCTCAAAGGAGATGCCATGCCTGATAGCGGTTCTGGCCTGCAGGGAGCGAGCGCTCCCCGCCAGCGGACCTGATCGGAAGCGCGACCCATTGCAGCGCCTGGCGGGCGGGCGCTGCGATGGATTTGTTCAGCGCCCGAACCGGTCGGCCGGCGGGTTTCAAAATTGAAGGGCGCTGAATGAGGTTAGAACTCACCCAGGGGGCGTTGAAAGGTCCACTCGAAAGGATTTTGGACCAGCGCCTCCGTAGAGGCATCCGTGTTGCCCCCCCAATAGGCGAATGGGTAGCTGACAACCCAGACTACCGATCCCAAGGCCGTCCCGACGATGCCGACCGGTCGCATGACCAGGGCGTCCCACATCATCATCCCCCCGGTCGGTTCCTTTTCGCATCCGCTATAGTAGTCCCGGTCGACGCAGTCCGAGGTCGAGGACCGATAGGCCAACGCCGGCGATCCAAACGAGCCGATGAGTACAGCAGCCACCAACGCAAGCGTCATTGCATACCTGAATACCGACATAATATCCTCCTTGTTGCCCGAGCTTAGATCGCGCCTCAGTTGCTGCCGCAGGCGCAGGGACCCTCTCGATAGCTTTTTGAAACTAAACATATTATAACTCAAATGCGGCAGCGATTCAAATATTCAAATAAATTGCAATATTTCAAAATGGTTATAGCAAGGATGGCGCCATGGCAGGGTCGGCTGGCAACATCGTCGAAATAGCGCTGGCGATGTCGGTCCCGGGAACGTATTCCTACCGGGTTCCGGAGGCACTGGCGCCTGCCGTGGCAGCGGGTATGCGCGTACTGGTTTCCTTCGGCGGGCGGCGCGCCACCGGCTACGTACTCGGAACGGGCTCCCCCCCGGAGGAGAAAGACCTCAAGCCCATTCTGGATGTCCTGGACGACGAGCCGCTCTTTCCCGCCTCCATGATCCCCTTTTTCCGTTGGACGGCAGACTACTATAAGCATCCGCTGGGGGCCGTGATTCAAACCGCGCTGCCCGGCGGCCTGACCATGGCCGAATCCTCCACGTGGTGCATCACGGCAGCGGGGCGCGAACGCTTAGATGCAAACGGGTTGCCGGCCGATGAAGCCCGGGTTCTCGACCTTCTCATCCGAAAGCCGCTGAGGTCGCACCCCCGCCAGGCCATCCCGGTTGCGGTGCTGGCCTCCCTGCAGCGCCGCGGCTATGTCCTGCGCACGCGAACATTGCGGGCGGGAAGCGCCAAGGCCCTGCAGGAGCGCTGGGTGCGGCTGGGGTCGGCCGCCCCGGGCGGCGGCTTGCTGTCGCCGAAAAAGCAGGCTCTGCTCGCAACCGTCGCGGCCGCCGGAGAGCTGCCGGTCCGCGCACTCGCCGCCCAGGCCCCCCATGCGCACACCCATCTGCGGGCATTGGCGCGATCCGGTGTTTTGGAGATCTTCACGCGCCGTCTCTACCGCGACCCCTTCGGCGAGCCCATTCTTCCCGATACGGCCCCGACCCTGACCGCCGATCAGGAAGCGGTGGTGGGCGGCGTTAGCGCTGCGCTGGGGGCGGGGTTCCGGACCTTTCTGCTGAAAGGGGTCACCGGCAGCGGCAAGACCGAGGTCTATCTGCGCGTGGCGGCGCACGCGCTATCCTCCGGGCAGTCGGTGATGGTGCTGGTCCCGGAGATCGCACTGATCACACAGACCGAACGACAGTTTCGGGCGCGCTTCGGGGAGCATGTCGCCGTGCTTCACAGCGGGCTCTCCGCGGGCGAGCGCTTGGACCAATGGACCCGGATTTTACGACGGGAGGTGCGGATCGCCATCGGCGTGCGCTCGGCGGTGTTCGCGCCGTTTTCCGACCTGGGGGTCATCATCGTCGACGAAGAGCACGATGCCTCCTACAAACAGGAGGGCGGCCTGCATTACAGCGCGCGGGACCTGGCGGTGGTCCGGGCGCAGCAGAGCGGGGCCGTGGCGCTGCTCGGGTCGGCCACTCCCTCCCTGCAGTCCTATTACAACGTCCGGTCCGGAAAATATACCGAGTGGGTGCTGCCGGAGCGCATCGAGGCCCGGTCCCTGCCCGAAGTCCGCACGGTCGACCTGCGCCAGTGCAGGGACCTGCGCGGCCCGGGTCGCTTTATCAGCGCCGAGCTGAACCGGGCCATGACCGAAACCCTCGGGCGCGGCGAGCAGGTGCTGCTGTTTCTCAATCGGCGCGGGTATGCCAATTTTCCGGTCTGTGCCGCCTGCGGCGCGGCGCTGAGCTGCCGGCACTGCAACATTTCCCTCACCCTGCACCAGGCGGCCAATGCCTACCGCTGCCATTACTGCGGCTTCAGCCTGCCGGCTTCCGCTGCCTGCAGCGCCTGCGGCTCCCCGCAGATCAAACGCCTGGGATTGGGAACCGAAAAGGTGGAGGCGGCGGTCCGCGCCCTATTTCCCGAAGCCCGTGTGGCGCGGATGGACCGCGACACCACGTCTCGCAGGGGGGACATTCTCCGGCTGCTCAAGGGGCTGCGCGAGCAGATGATCGATGTCCTGATCGGGACCCAGATGGTGACTCAGGGGCATGACTTCCCGGGGATCACGCTGGTGGGCATCATCTGCGCGGATCTGTCGCTGAGCTTTCCGGACTTCCGCGCCGGGGAGCGCACCTTTCAGCTGTTGTCTCAGGTGGCCGGTCGAGCCGGCCGCGGCGATCGCCCCGGCCGCGTGATCCTGCAGACCTACAATCCCGGCCACTTCAGCATACGGGCGGCTTGCGCTCAGGACTTCGACGCTTTTTACGAGCAGGAAATCGGGTTTCGCAAGGCGCTGGGTTATCCGCCGGTCACCCGCATGATCCAGCTGCGGGTCTCCGGGCGTGACGAGCGTTTCACCCGCGAGCAGGCAGAGGCGCTCGGCACGCAATGCCAGGCCCTGATGTCCGCCGAACCGGGCTGGAGCGACGCGCTTCAGCTTCTGGGACCGATCGAAGCCCCGCTGGCCCGGATCGCGGGCCACTATCGCTGGCAGATCCTGGTGAAATCGCCTCAGGCCGGCGCGCTGCATCGGTTTGCGGATCGCCTGCTGGCGGAACATCCCCGAGGTCTTCTTCGGAACCGGGTCAAGCTGGTGGTCGATGTGGACCCGCTGTATCTCATGTGAACCGACCGCCGCGAAGAAGCCGCCGCGCCGGCTTGACTTTGACGGCGGTGCGCCCTAAGATTTTCAGACAAGGCCGATTCGAATCAAACGATCGGGTTCTGTCGAGCCAACCTCAACGTGGGAGACGTTCCGAATGCGTTGTCATCATCCGGTTGCGGGAGCGGTTCTTCTGGCCGTTATGGCCTTTGCCGCTTTCCCGTGCTCCGCCCAGACTCCGCCTGCATCCCCGGGAGCCGACCGTTCGGCGCCCGGGGCCTCCGTCTTTTTCCCGGAGCCCGCCTTCGAGTTCCAACCCGTGATTGACGGCGTCAAGGTCGTCCACGATTTCATCGTGATGAACAAGGGCTCGGCGGAGCTGGTCATCAGCAACGTGCGCACCGGGTGAGGGTGCGCGGCGGTCTCCTATGCGAGACAGATCCCCGCCGGGGGCGAGGGAAAAATCAGCATCAAAGTGGATACGACCGGCTATGGCGGCCGCCGGCTGGAAAAGTCCGCCGACGTCATGACCAACGACCCGAAGACGCCGGTGGTGCACCTGACGATCGCCGGTCCGGTGGACCGTTTCGCGACCATTACCCCGCGCATGTTGAGCCTGCGCGGCGTGTCCGGGGAAACCTTGCGGGGCTCCGTCAGCATCATGCCCGAGGAGAAATACCCCTTCAAGATTCTGGGAACCTATCCGGTGGGAGGCAACCTCAAGGTGCAGTTGGATCAGGTCACCCAGGGCGGCCGGACGGCCTATGCCTTGCAGGTGGAGAATCTGAGGACCGATGCCGGATCCTTCAACGATACGGTGCGGGTGAAAACCGACCATCCGCTCCAGCCGGAGATGGATGTGCGGGTTTACGTTTACCTGCGGGCGCAGCCGTCCTTCGAGAAGAAAGCCAATTGATATGACGAACGTGAGGGTGGTGGCGTTTGACTGCGACGGCGTGCTGTTCGACACGCTGGAGGCCAACCGGCACTATTACAACCGCATCCTGCAGCATTTCGGCCGGCCGGCGATGAACGAAGACCAGTTGCGCTTCGTGCACGCCCACACCATCTACCAGGCGCTGGAAACCCTCTTCGAAGACGACGCCCAGCGGCAGGCGGCCTACGACTTTCGCAAGACGATCGATTACGGTGACTTCCTCAAGCACCTGACGATGGAGCCCGGTCTGATCGGGCTGCTGGATTGGATGCGCGGCAAATACCATACGGCCATCGCCACCAATCGCACCGACACGATGAAGCATCTGCTGCAGGCGTTCGGGCTCTCCGAGCGCTTCGAATTCGTCGTAACCTCGCTCGACGTCGAACGGCCGAAGCCTTCCCCCGATCCGCTCTTAAAGATTCTGACGCGCTTCAACGCCCAGCCGCATCAGGCCCTGTTCGTCGGCGATTCGGATGTGGATGCGAGCACGGCCCGCGCGGCGGAGGTGCCGTTCGTGGCTTACCGCAATCCGTCCCTGCCGGCCGACCACCACATCGACCTGCTGCAAGATCTCAGACCGCTTTTGGAGGGCTGAGGCGTACCCGAATCCCTCTTGTCAGAGAAGGAGTGAGACGATGAAACCGGGAGTCAAAGATAGCGATGCGCAACCGGCCGCCCCCGGCGTGGTCGATTGGGAGAACCGCCGGCTGTGCGGCGACGGGAACTGCATCGGGGTGATCGGGCCGGATGGCCGCTGCAAGGAATGCGGCCGGCCCGCAGAGCCGGGAGGGGTTTTCGAGGAGCAGGAGGCCGAGGCGCCTTCTGCCGTCGAGCCCGCCGTTCTGCCGTCGAGCCCGCCGCCGGCCGCTGCCGCCGGAGGAGCTCATGACGATTGGGAGAACCGCCGGCTGTGCAGCGACGGGAACTGCATCGGGGTGATCGGGCCGGACGGCCGCTGCCGGGAGTGCGGCAAGCCCTATGCCGGTTGACCGGCGGCGGCCGGCGCGACATCGTCCCGGCGGTTCCCGTCGCGGTCGTCCGGGCGCAGGGGCAACGCGATGGTGAACATCGCGCCGCCTTCCTTCGCATTGGCGGCCGTTATCTTGCCCTGGTGATCTTCGATGATGCCGTAGCAAATGGTCAAACCGACGCCCATCCCCAAGGGCTTTTTCTTCGTGAAAAACGGGTCGAAGATGCGGTTGAGGTCACTTTCCGGAATTCCCGGCCCGCTGTCCCTGAACTCGATCACCAACTCCTCGCCGCGGTTGTAAGAATGAACGACAATTTGTCCCCCTCCGCCGGGGGTGAGGTGGGCGCTCTCGAAATACCCGGGCACGCTGATGATGGATTCCACGGCGTTGTTGATGAGGTTCATGAGAACCTGTCCGATCTGCTGCGGCGAGGCGAAGAGGGTCGAGCACTTGGCCGTCAGGTCCAGCCGGATGGTGATCATGTTCTTTTTGAGCAGGCTCTTGACCAGGGCCACGGTGTTGTTGATGACCTGGTTGGCGTCCGTGGGCTGCTTTTTCTCCTTGCCCGGGCGGTTGAGGTCGATCAGGTTCCGGACCGTATCGCGGATGCTGTTGAAGGCGCTTTTCACCAGGTCCAGCTTGCGCTGCAGATAGTCGTCGTCGGTATAGGTCGAGCGCAGGACGTTCAGCAGCGCCGTGATGCCCTGAAGGGGCGAGTTGATCTCGTGGGCGATGGAAGCCGCCAACTGCCCCGTGGCGGCCAGCCGCTCGGAGCGGATGAGCTGATTATGCAGCAGCTTGGTCTGCGTAACGTCCCGAGCGACGCACAAAAAACAGGGCTCGCCCAAATAGACGACGTAGCGGCAGTTGATTTCATACGGCACCACCCGGCCGGACTTGGCCTGGAAAGAAAGCTCGAAGCGCGCCTCTCTCTCCCGCAGGACCTCCTGCAGCTTCGTGCGAATGAAATCGGACTGATCGGCGACCACCAGATCGGCGAGCGGCCGCGACACCAGCTCGGGATGGGAAAAGCCGGTGCTCTCATAGACGCGGTCGTTGCATTCCATGACAATGCCGTTGCGGTTGAGGATGAATACGCTGTCTCCGACGTTTTCGAACAACTCCTTGTAACGAGAAAGCTCCTCGGCCCGCTTGAACTCGGTGGTGTTCGTCGAGATGATGGTGGCGGCGATGACGCGATGGTCCATGCGCAGGGGGCCGACGCGGTAGGTGTACCAGGCGGGGCCGCGCGCACCGTCCATGCGGACTTCGAACATGTCGGTTTCACCGGTGCGAAAGACGCTCTTCACGATTTCTTGAGCCGTGCCGCGGTAGCTTTCAGGAAGCAGGTCGTAGAGGCAGCGGCTGATCACGGATCCCGGCGGCATTTCGGCCAGCGGGTGGTTGATGAAACGGATGATACCCGCCTGGTCGACGGTCATGATGGTGTCCGGTGCGGTTTCGACGAGCGAACGCCACAGTTCTTCGGACTCCTTTAATTTCTGCTGGGCTTCGCGCAGGCGGTTGATGATGGCCTGGCCGTGGGAGCCCAAGATGACCAGCAGGCACAGGACCACCACGCGGATGTATATGTCGTAGAGGTCCGGGCCGATCAGCTGGGCGATCAGGTTGAACTTGTTCGAAAAGAAGATGTTCAGGATGGAATCGAGCACCCAGTAGACCGTTGAAACCATCACGACGGCCAGCACCATGGAGTCCGGGATTTTGTCGCGTCCCAATAAGTGCGTTTTCATCGTTCAGCCCTCTTGTTTACTTCTTTGTGCGGCGGGAGACTTGAAACTGGCTCCTAATATCATATCTGCCCGTCGTTAACCAAACGAAATTTGAATGGCCACCCCCGCGATTCAGTTTCTGGCAAGGCATCGCCTGCCCTTTGAGATCGTTTCCTACGAACATCTGGAAAAAGGGGCGGCGTTTGCCGCCCAGGCGACGGGGTTTGCGCTCGCGCGCACGGTCAAGACGCTCGTGGCGACGGCCGTTCCGAAGGGAAATCTGTTGGTGCTCGTCCCGGGCGACCGCCAGCTCGACCTGAAGCGTTTGGCGCGCGCGCTGGCGGCCAAGAGGGCCAGCATGGCCGGCCCCGCCGCGGCGGAGCGCTTGACCGGCTACCATGTCGGGGGGATCAGCCCGTTCGGGGTCAGGCAGCCTCTGCCGGTGGTGATGGATCGGGCCCTCCTTGAATTTGAAAAGGTCCTGGTGAATGCCGGCCGGCGGGGGGTCATGCTGAAAATGTCGCCGTTGGACATCCGCGCCGGGCTGAACGCTATGGTGGCTGAGGTTTCCGAGTGAATTCCTCGGCGGTCGATGGTCGAAGCGATCGGCCCATCGCCCGGCGGAATCTCTCGCCCCTCTGCGGGCCACTTTTTTCGGCGGCCCGTCTTTATCCTGCGCAACCACGAATTATATTGTTGTCTGCCACGGTGGGCGTTCACGGATCGACGGAGGCATTTCGGAAGAGGGGCCTCGTGCAGTCGTTGTTTTTGCAGCGGCGGCGTCAGTTTCGGCGGCGCACCGGGCAGCAACCCCGGCGCCTGTGGAGGGCATTGCATGAAACGAAAAATACTTATCATATGGCTCATCCTGGCGGGGAGCGTCCTCGCAGGGATTTATGCGGCAACCCAACCCCCAATCGGAAAACAGACAGAAATGAATACCACCCCGGAAAATCAGAAAAAAGCGACGTTCGCAGGCGGCTGCTTCTGGTGCAGCGAAGCGGATTTCGAAAAGGTCGGCGGAGTGGTCGAAGTGGTCTCCGGCTACACCGGCGGAACCACCGAGGACCCGAGTTATGAAGAGGTCAGCTCCGGCCGGACCGAGCACCTCGAAGCGGTGCAGGTTATTTACGATTCCGCTAAAACCACTTATGAAGAACTCCTCGACGTCTTCTGGAGGCATGTGGACCCGACGGACCCCGGCGGGCAGTTCGTCGACCGCGGCGCCCAGTACCGCACCGCCATCTTCTTTCATGACGAAGAGCAGCGGCGCCTGGCGGAGGCGTCCAAGCAGGCGCTGGACCGAAGCGGCCGCTTCAAGAAACCGGTGGTTACCGAGATCCGGCCGCTAACCCGGTTCTACGCCGCCGAGGGCTATCACCAGGACTACTACAAGAAGAACTCGCTGCGCTATGGCCTCTACCGGCAGGGCTCCGGGCGCGACCCGTTCATCCAGCAGGCCTGGGGCAAACCCACTGAGAAAGCCTCCGGCGGCAGCGCGGCGTACACTAAGCCCAGCGATGCCGAGCTGAGGAAGCGCTTGACGCCGTTCCAGTACCATGTCACACAGGAGGAGGGCACCGAGCCGCCCTTCGAAAACGAGTTCTGGGACAGCAAAGGCGAAGGGATCTATGTGGATATCGTGTCGGGGGAACCACTTTTCAGCTCCGCGGACAAGTTCGACTCCGGCACCGGCTGGCCCAGCTTCACCCGGCCGGTGGATCCCCGCTTCATCGTGGAAAAGGCCGACCGCAGCCATTTCATGGCGCGCACCGAGGTGCGCAGCCGTTTCGGCGATTCTCATCTCGGCCACCTCTTCCCGGACGGTCCGGCTCCGACCGGCCTGCGCTACTGCATCAATTCGGCATCGCTCAGGTTCGTTCCGAAGGAAGACATGGAAAAAGAGGGGTATGCGGAATACCTGGAGCGGTTTGGCAAGCAATAGCGCGATCATCAGCGGGACTTTCACGGCGTGCATTCCATAGTGTCACACGTCGCACCCTTCGTGCCTTGGCTGAGAAGCTACCGCAGTCAACACCTGCGGGCAGATCTCATCGCCGGGCTGACCGTGGCGGTGGTGGCCATTCCGGCGTCCATGGCCTTCGCTCTGATCGCCGGCCTGCCGGTGCAGATCGGATTGTATGCCTCCATTTTGCCGACCATCATCGGCTGCCTTTGGGGAAGTTCCGCCCACCTCATTACCGGCCCGACCACCGCTGTTTCATTTCTGGTGCTTGCAGCCTTGAACCAACTGGCCGAACCGGGCTCGCCGCACTACGTGGAATTGGCTTTCGCGCTGTCTCTGGTGGTCGGTTTGATCCAGGCGGGCATGGGACTCGTGCGCCTCGGCGTTTTCCTGAATTTCATTTCGCATTCGGTCATCCTGGGATTCAGCGCGGGAGCGGCCGTGTTGATCGCGCTTGAGCAGCTTCCGAATATCATGGGGCTGCAGGTTTCCAAAAAAGGACCGGCGATCGCGATGCTGCTGAACGTGGTTGGGGACCTGAACAAGGTCCACCTCATCACGCTTTTGCTAGGTGCCCTCACCATTTTTGTAATCGTTTTACTGAAAAAATTGCGGCCGGCCTGGCCGGGCATGCTTATCGCCATGATCGTCGCCGGTGGGGCGGTAGGTCTTTTCGACTTGAGCACGCGCGGGGTCGCATTGGTTGGATCGATCCCGAGAAGCCTGCCGCCGTTTCACTCACCGGTGACCGTGGCCATCGAAAATTTTACCGACCTTGTGCCAGGGGCCCTCACGATTGCCCTTTTGGGGTTGGTGGAAGCGGTTTCGATCGCCCAGGCCATCGCCAAGCAGACCCGCCAGCGCCTCAACATCAACCAAGAGTTTATCGGGCAGGGATTTTCCAATATCGGCGCAGCGTTTTTCAGCGGCTACCCCGGCAGCGGCTCGTTCATCCGATCCGCCGTGAATTTTCGATCAGGTGCCAGATCCCCCATGAGCGGTGTGATTGCCGGCCTGACTGTGGCCGTCATCGTGCTGCTGGCGGCGCCGCTGGCGGGGAGCCTCCCCAGGGCCACGCTGGCGGGTGTCCTGCTGGTGGTTGCGGTCGACATGATCCACCTCGAAGACATCCGGAGGGGCTTTCGCTCCACCCGCAACGACGCAGCGGTTTTGACCGTCACCTTTCTGGGCACGCTTTTGCTGAACATCGAGTTTGCCGTGTACGCCGGGGTGCTGCTTTCGATCGGCCTGCACCTGAAAACGGCCTCCCACCCGCGAATCTACTCCACCGTGCCGGACCTTATCAGCGGCAAGATGGTGGGGTCAGCGTTCGGACGGATGTGCTGCCAGATGGACGTCATCCGTATCGAGGGCTCCATTTTCTTCGGGTCATCCGCCTTTGTATTGGAAGACCTGCAGCGCAGATTGAAAAGCCATCCGCACATGAGTTGCCTGCTCATTCGGATGCACCAGGTGAACAACTTCGACGCAAGCGGGGTCCATGCTCTGGAGCAGGTCAACGAGGAACTCCGGGAGAGAGGCGGCGGGCTCTATTTTTCCGGTGTCAATGCCCGTGTATTTCAAGTGTTCAAGAACTCGGGTCTGCTCCGGGAAGTCGGGGATGCCCGTATCCACAGCAGCACCCGTTCCGCCATCCGCCAGGCGATGCGCGAGTCCTTCTGCCCATTGATCTGTGCGACCTGCGAATTCGCGGTGTTCCAGGAGTGCTCGGAATTAAAACGCGGAAACTGGGAAATTCTAGGCAAGGGGGTCCATCCGCGTTGTCCGCGCGAGTGCGCGGACAGTATCGGAACAGAAGGGAGCAGGGCCGAAGCTATCGGTCCAGAAAAACAGAGTGTTGAGGCCTCGTCGCTTGGATAACTGAAGGGTTCTAAACCAAACACCAAACACCCCAACACCATTTGCAAGGAGTATGCTTTGAAGATACTGGTGGCCATCGACGGAAAACCCGCTTCGGCGGCGGCGCTCAAGGCCGCCGCCCAGCTCACCGAGCGCCTGGGTGCGGGACTGGTCGTGATCACCGTCCGCTCCGGGACCCACGCCACCGAAGCCCTACCGCCGGTTGGTGTGGACATAGCTGCGGGAGACCGGCCGCACCTGCCGGAAGGCATTCAAATTCTGCTGCAGGCGGCGGACACGCTGACCGCCATCGGGCTTCTGGCCCCGGTTGCCCAAATCAAGCTCCGTGACCTGCCCCATGGGCATGTGTTTTTCGCACAGAAAGCCAACGGCGAACGCGTGCTTTTTTCCGAGCGCTTCGGAAGCCTGGTGGACGAACTCAACAACGAGATCGCCGAGAGCCAATTCGATCTGGTGGTCATCGCCGCTCCGCGGCGCGGACCCCTGGGGCGGTTTGCGCCTATGAACCTTCCGCGCAAGCTGGCCCTGGATCTGCATTGCTCTTTTCTGGTGGTGCGGGGCGGCATGCCCGACGGCCGCTATCTGGCGTGCGCCGACGGCTCGCCGTCCTCGCGCCGGATCTTTCCCTTCCTGAAGCGGCTGTTGCCTTCCATCCAAGGGCGCATCGATCTGGTGTGCGTTCAGAAACCGACCCCCGACCCGCAGGCGGTGGCGCAGGCCGAACACTGCCTGACCCTGGCCCGCGCGTGGCTGGAGCGCTGCGGCAAAGACGTCCGCGTGCGCCAGCTCCAGGGAGCCAAGCGCTTCAAGGTGATCCTGGAGGCCGCCGGAAGCGATGCGATCATTCTGATGGGAGAAAGCCATATGCACGACGTCCGCCGCCGCACGCTGGGCACTCTCCCCTTGAAAGTGCTTCCCCGCACCGAGGCCAGTTTCCTCATGGTCAAACAGCCGACCGAACCCGACCCGGAGATGTTCGAAGAGTCGTATTCCTGCGAGTAGCTCTATTATGAGGCGTATTTTGAGCGGATATGCCGGCCGCTTCAACCGGCGGCACCGCAGTGCAGGTCATTTGTTTCAGAACCGCTATAAATCGATTTTATACCCGTTTAACAGTAACAGGATGTTCTCTATCTTCTTTTCAAAGCGGTGCGATAGATTTCCATATCCCTGCGATGACCGACGGCCAGCACAAATACGATGACCTGTTGCTCGCGGACCTGGAAAACCACACGGTAGTCCCCGATGCGAAGCTTGCGAAAACCGGCAAGATTCCCCGCCAACGGAGCGCCAAAGGATAACGGTGCCTTGGTCAGCCGCTCATCGATGGTTCGCACGATACGCCGGGCGGCAGCTCGCCCGATTCTTTCCAGGTCCTCCGCAACATCGCCGTGGTAGATAAGTTTCCAGGTCACTTGCCGAACCGTTCCATGATTTGGCCATGGGTGATGGCGCTATCGGGGTCGAAGGTCTGCAATCGTGCCAGTGCCAAAGCAGTCAGTCTCAGGTCTTCCAGCTCTTCTTCCATGGCTCCATAGGCTTCGATCGAAAGCAGGACGGCCTTGGGGGAGTTGTTTTTGAGAATAATCAGCTTTTCGGTGTCCCCCTTTTCAAGCGCGCTCAGGGTGGCTGCAGTTCTTTTCGAAAGTTCCGTGGCAGAAATAAACTCGTTGGCATTCATGGCATGTTCCTTTATCCGTAATATTATTCAAATAATAATCGGATTTTTATCCTGTGTCAAATCAAGATTCCGGATAGAGGGTGCTGAACGCAATTGCCTCAATCAAAGCCATTCGAGGCGATGGGTGCGGCCATCAGCGAGAGGTTGGTTGTGAAGAGGAACGGGCAAGGTGTAATTCACGGTTCAAGCTCTGACCCATAGCATTTTCCTGCTATCAAATTTCAAACTTGTGGCGGGAAGCCTGAGGCGAGATAGTCGATCTACTCGACCGCATAGATACCCCTCGCTCTGCACGGCACCGGGGTTCACCGCGCCGGACCGATTATCTTGCATTGGAAATCTCTCATGGTTCCTCTTTTCCAAAAAGGGGAAGATTCCTCCCTTTAAAAGGGGAGGCCGGGAGGGATTATACTCGTTTATTTTTTTCGCGCATTTTAGAGGCCAAGGTTTCGAGACCTTGTCATAGATTTCGGCCGCAGCTATTAAGAAATGAATGAATGCATATCCGCAAAGTTCGATGTTTAAGGAGTTCATCAACCGATGAAGAGGCGGTGGGAGGGAACGGCCCAGATGGAGGGTTCCGCGATTTTCCGGATCTCCTTTCCGCGGTAGATGACGATGCCCCCGCGCCATTCGGATCCCAGGCTTGCCGCAACGTCCCTCAAAGAGCGCAGGTCGGCGCCGGTGACCGTGCCGCGGGATTTGATCTCCATTCCGAGAATGCCCGACGGGGTTTCAAGGATCAAGTCGACCTCGAGCCCTGAGCGGGTCCTGTAAAAGCAGAGCTCGCCGAGCGGTTGGACCGTTTTCATCCACTTGACCAGCTCGGCGACGACATAGGTTTCATACATCTCGCCCGTCGGCTCGCCCTGGAATCCGCAGAGCATGCGCAGAAGCCCAAGATCCACCCAGTACAACTTGGGGGTCTTGATGACGGAGCTGGTGATATTGCGGTGGTAGGGCTGAAGGAGCATGGTCTGGTATGAGAGCCGGAGGTATTCCAAATACCTGCGGGCCGTGTCAACGCTGACGCCGGTGTCTCGCGCCATCTCGGAATACTGTAGGAGCTTTCCGGAACGCAGGGCGGAGAGTTTTTGAAATTTCCGAAAAGGCTCCAGGTCGTCAAGGCGGGCGAGGTCGGAAAGGTCCCTTTCCAAATAGGTGTATCCGTAATCTTTCAGCCATTTCCAGCGCTCTTCTGCGGGAAGATGCAAAAGAGGTGGCATTCCGCCCCACTGCAGCAAGTAATCCTGAGCAGCGCGTTGACGGCTTTCGTTTTCATCCAGGAGGATGCCCGGAGCCTCGCTGAAAATCTCGTCAATGGAGGTTTGGGAAAAAAGCCGGTCAACCAGCGGCTGCGCCAAATCTTCTTCAGCCTGCCCGTGAAAGATCTCGCCGGCCATCAGCGGCCACAGTTCGTAGAGTGAGATGCGCCCTGCCAACGTCTCGCGGATTTTCTTGATGAGGAGAATCTGGCTTGAGCCCGTCAAGACGCAAAAAGAAACCTTGCCGGCATCGAAGGCAAATTTGACCTTTTCAAAGACAATGGGTTCTTTTTGGGCTTCGTCGATTACGGCGTCACCCACATCCCGGCCCCAGGACGATGTCGGGATCGTTCGAAGGGCGTCACGGTTTTCAGGAGCGTCGAGATTGATGTAGCGCAGCTCAGGGTAGGCGGCTTTTGACAGCGTGGTCTTTCCAGTTTGGCGTGCGCCAGTTATCAAGACCACTCGTTTGGACGAGCGCTTAGGGAGGTGTTGGCTCAAAAACCTCTTTATCTGTAAATTTTCGCTCATGATCGTAATATTTACAGGATATAATCAGGCAGATCAACTTAATTCTTCAAGCGACCCATCGAAAATAAACTATCCCCACGACTATCGCGGACGGCTAAAACCCCCCGACACATGATACTGGAAATGGGGCACTTCGCAGCTTTTTGTTTATGCAATCGGCTCAAGCGATTCCGAACATCTCAATCGGAACCTTAAATTGGGTTTGCCATAAAATTAATTAAATTATGCCCGTCCAGCCCCCGAAAGGGCACCGACGAACCAATGGCGGTGCTGCGGCAGATTCTGGAGCGCATGGGGCTATCCCTCAACGAGGCGAAGACGCAGGTTGTCGATGTCTACCGGGGCAAGTTCGGCTTTCTTGGGTTCGAGGTCTGGATGGCGCAAAGCCGCAGGACAGGCAGATGGTATCCCCACGTCCAACCTTCGAGGAAATCTCTGCGAACGATCAAGGATCGCATCACTCAGTTGACGGCCAGGACACGGACAGCCATGCCCATGGACTGGCTGGTCAACGAGCTCAACGCAGTAGTGCGTGGCTGGGTCGGCTACTTCCATGTGCGGAACTGCAGTGTTCCCTTAGCCCGGGTACGCTGGCATCTGGAGGAGCGCCTGCGAACCCATCTGCGCAAGCGGCACAAGATCCGAAATCGGAGAGCAGGGTATATTCGGTTTGCCAACGGAGATCTTTACGGTAAGTATGGTCTCTACAAGGTGCCGGCGACAGCAGGCTGGACAAACGCGCATGCCTCGCGGTGAAGAACATCGGAAAGCCGGACACCGGAAAACGGTCCGTCCGGTTTGATGAGGGAGGGCTGATCGTCTGCCAATCCTGCTTTCAGAGTAGTCGCGTGCGATGAAATGTCAGAAGGATGCAGCTTTTGATCTGCCCTCTACTCTACCCTAACTGTGTCTAACTGGTGTCTTAGCGAAAGGCGAGGGATCTGCTTGCCAATGGGGTAATGGGCGGGAAGTGCATGCGGTTCCGCGACGATAGATCAGAATTGGGGCCGGGTGATAAAAAGCAAAAAAAGCGAGATTTTGTCCCGCCTCTTCTGCTATCGATTAAAACAGGATTCCAATTACGCGAAGAATTTTTTGCGACTAAAAACAATCAAGCCGCTCAAGCCAAAGCCGAGCAGCATAATGGTCGCAGGTTCGGGGACGGGCTTCGGGTCGGGGTCGGGATCAGGTCCAGGACCGGGTGTTTGTGCATTTGCGGACGCTATCCAGCTGTCGCTGCTTAGGATATTCGCGGCAGAATAATA
>Ga0105105_10000262_pt1 | contig 24334 bp, 16 predicted proteins | sample PPLLaktember2015_4_FD_79108 | JGI IMG/M metagenome (GOLD analysis project Ga0105105, IMG submission 79108) | Freshwater sediment microbial communities from Prairie Pothole Lake near Jamestown, North Dakota, USA - PPLs Lake P8 Core (1) Depth... | ecosystem: Environmental > Aquatic > Freshwater >...
GCCACTGGTGAAGGTCCAGGTTCGGGCGACGACCGTGGCGTTGCCCAGATAGGTGCCGCCGTCAAAGATGCGAACAGTGTGCCCACCGGGCAGGTTGGCCGAGAGGGTGCCGCTGAGCGTTGGGGTGGTGTCGTCGGTGGTGCCGTTTCTGGCGACAACGCCGACGCTGGCGCCGGCGTTGTCGGCGATGCTGTTGACGGCGGCAGTGACGGTGGGGGCCACCGTGTCCAAGGAGAAGGAGTAGGCGGCGGAAGTGCCGATGTTGCCGTTGGCGTCCGTTTGTCGGGCGTTGATGCTCTTGCCCGTGCCTTGGCCGATCGTGTTGAGATTTGCGGCCGTCAGGCTGTAAGTGAAGGCCCCGTTGGCATCGGTGGTTGTGCTGCCGAGCACGGTGTTGCCGAAGCGGATCGAGACACTGCGGTTGGCCTCAGCGGTGCCCACGACCGTGTTGTCATTGGCCTGGGAGCTAACGGTGCGGTCGCCGCCCCCGATCGAGCTGATCGTGACAGTTGGAGGCAGCGTGTCGACGGTGACCGCATTGAAGCTGGCCGCAACCCCGCCGCCGGTGATGCTGCCGGTGAAGGCCACGGCACCGGTGGCGCCGGTGGGTGCGGCGGTGCTGTTGATGCGGAAGCCGCGGGTCGAGCCGTTGCTCAGGTTGCCGGTGCCGTAGGTGATGGCCGGATTGTTGTTGTTGCCTCTGCCATAACTGCTGCCAGCGGTGCCTTGCCACACCCGAAAGCTGATGCCGACGGTGTCAACCCTGCTGAGATTGGCGGCTGCAAAGTTAAAGGTGCCGTTGTAGACGGTGTTTCTGAGGTTGGCGGAGCGGTTGATGATCTGCCAGCCGATCAGGGTGCCAGTGGAGGTGTAGGCCGCCACCAGCAGATCGGCGCCGTTATTGGTCGCATTGTTAATGGTGACCGAATAAGCCTTAGAGCCCGCGCTGCCCGTCAGGGTGCCGCTGTTGATGGTGGAGATGGAAGTGGTGGCCATTACTTGAAAAAATCTGACGGGGAAACGGGGACTGGAGCAAGGGGTTGGAGCTAGGGCTGCGATCAGCTCGGTGGCCCGCCGGGTGAACTGATCAATCCCACACAGCACAGCGGCTCACTCGAGTCCGCGGCATTCGCGCGGACAGCCGGTTTGCCTCGCACGTAAAGAAGGCAGCAGCTGCCTTGAGCGGGGCTGCTTCCCTGCCCTTCGGCTACGTCGGCCATGGTCTGGACTACCCCGGAGAGAACGAGCGCGGCCGAGACGTGGAAGCTAGGAGCTTCAGTCAAGGAGCCCAGATCTTCCAGACTTGAATCAGCAACAGGGATCTCGCTGCCTGATCTTGCTAAAAAACTGGCTGTAAATCCGCCCAAGAACGCAGCACAATGCATCACACCGGGTAAGCATATCGATATTCCGCAGAGCTGACAAGGAATCTCGGCACGTCGTCTGCTTTTTTTTGATTCGCTTAGGCGTTTCGCCTAGCTGGCACCGACCCATAGCCCTATCCCCCCGGTCGCCTTGGTGGGCCAGACTGGTTCTGGTGTCCTGGGCCCAGCCACCGGCTCCATCAGGAGCAGTGTCACCACCACTTTTCAGTCTGCGGAGTGAAGGGCCCAAAGCAGGGGCGCCGCAGCCAAGGACCTGCGGCAGGGAACAGATGAGGCGCTGCTGAAGAGACGTTCAAATCAGGCTAGTCAGCCAGATTGCGCGCGACTCTCGCGGAAAATCTATGTTTAACGCTGGGTTTTTCTTTGTTTCGATTCCGGTTATTGCTGTGCTTGGGAGTGTGCTGTTGGTCGAATTCAAGCCAACTTGCGATCGAAAAGTAAGTCTTGCTCAGGCTGGTTGTTCATTCCTTGGGTCTAACGGGCGAAGGAGTTGTTGGCCGCTTTGCGATATACGCGGTCCGTCGAACTGGGAAGCAAACTTTTTTGGCGCTTTGCGATGCTGGCTCTCGGCCCGTAGCCTGATCAGGCCTATTTAATTCAGTTTACAAGCTTTGCGGTCCTCGTCGATCTCAATGCTGAGCAATCCTAAGCATGCTTTGGTTGATCGAGTAGCCACTTTCGATGCATTATCTGTATCTGACTGAGTCAAAGCAGCTCAGTGCAGGGATGACGATTGATTGTGCTCAGTTGCCCCGGGCATGGAGCTCCGCCTAGCGATATGTGCCTTCTAGGGCGGGAGCCCTGTTTCCCCGCCCATGAATTGCTCAGCCGGAAATCGCCGCGTCGTCGCTGATGCCGACAATATTGGCCAGCTCAGTGCTGCGGATTTCGTCCCGACGGAACACCAGCACAGAAAGGGGAGGCAGGCATAGATCAAGGGATTGTTCATAACCATGAATTCCCCACTGATCGGTGAACTTGCCTCCCAGGTTGCCCAGGTTGCTGCCGCCGTAGCGCTCGGCATCGGTGTTAAAGGCTTCCTCATAAAAGCCTTCCAGGGGCACGCCCACTCGATAGTGGGAGTGGCTCTGAGGGGTGAAGTTTGCCACTACCACCAGCCATTTACCCGTGGCACTTTCACGCCGCATGAAGCTGATGATCGAGTGGCGGTTGTCGTTGCAATCGATCCACTGGAAGCCAAATTCACTGAAGTCATCACCCCACAGGGCCCGCTCCGATTTGTAGAAAACGTTGAGGTCGTCAACGAGACGCTGCAAACCCTGGTGGGCATCGTGCTGCAATAGATCCCACTGCAAATCGCCCCATACGTTCCACTCGGCCCGCTGGCCGAATTCCATCCCCATAAAGATGGTTTTCTTGCCTGGGTGGGTCCACATGTAAGCCAGCAAGGCCCGCACGTTGGCGAATTTTTGCCAGTCGTCACCTGGCATTTTGTGCAGCAGGTTGCTCTTGCCGTGCACCACCTCGTCGTGGCTGAGGGCGAGCATGAAATTTTCGGTGAAGGCGTACCAGATCGAGAAGGTGACGTTGTTTTGGTGGAACTGGCGAAACCAGGGATCCAGCTCGAAATAATCGAGCATGTCGTGCATCCAGCCCATGTTCCACTTCAGATTGAAGCCGAGCCCGCCGATGTTTGTGGGCTGGGTGACCATGGGCCAGGTCGTGGATTCCTCGGCGATCGAGAGGGCTCCAGGGAAGTGCTCGAACAGCACGTGGTTGGCCTGCTGCAGGAAGGTGACGGCCTCGGTGTTTTCGCGGCCACCATTTTCATTTGGCAGCCACTCACCATCGGGACGGAGATAGTCGCGATAGAGCATGGAAGCCACCGCATCTACGCGGATGCCATCGATGTGGAACTCCTCGAACCAATACACCAGGTTGGCTACAAGGAAGTTTCGAACTTCGTTGCGGCTGTAGTTGAAAATTAAAGTGCCCCATTCCTTGTGCTCGCCGATGCGCGGATCGGCGTGCTCATAAAGATGGGCACCATCGAAGAAGGCGAGGCCGTGAGCATCCTTGGGAAAGTGGCCAGGCACCCAGTCCAGAATTACGCCGATGCCTTCGGCATGGCAACGGTCGACGAAGGAACGGAACTCATCGGGTGTGCCGAAGCGGCTGGTAGGGGCGTACCAGCCAGTCACCTGGTAGCCCCAAGAACCATCGAAGGGATGCTCTGAGATAGGCATCAGTTCGATATGGGTGAAACCGCGGTCTTTCACATACGGGATCACCCGATCGGCCAGCTCCGGATAGGTGAGCAAGCGGGCGCCGGGCTTGAGGTCGGCGGCCGGCACCGGCGGGCGTGGCGTGCCGTCAGGCTCGATGTAGGGCTGGTCGGCGGCGGCGTGCATCCAGCTGCCGAGGTGCATCTCATAGACGGACACTGGCTGATCGAGTGGGTTGCGACTATCCCGCACCTGCATCCAGGCAGCGTCTTCCCACTGGTGGCCGGCTAGGGACTCCACGATCGAGCCGTTGTTGGGGCGCACCTCGTGGCGGAACCCATAAGGGTCGGCCTTTTGGTAACAGTGCCCGTTTTGGGCCCGCACCTCGTATTTGTAAATCTCGCCGGGTTGTAGACCGGGAATGAATAGCTCCCAGGAACCGCCCACCCTTGCCTGCATTGGATGGTGGCGGCCATCCCAGCTGTTGAAATTACCCAGCACTGCCACGCTGCGGGCGTTGGGGGCCCACAGGCAAAACTGCACGCCCCTTACCCCGTTGTGCTCAACCACATGTGCACCCATGCGGCGCCAGATGTGGTGGTGGTTGCCCTCGGCAAACAACAGGCGATCCAGTTCGCCCATCCACTCATGGCGAAACGACCAGGGATCGTGCTGCACGTGTTCGATGCCGCCGCGGTTGACCCGCACCTGATAAGCACTACCGGGGTCAGTGCCCCATTCGGCCTCGAAAATCCAGGGATGATTCGGGGTGGCCATCGGCAGGGATTGGCCACCGATCAGAAGCTCGACGCGCTCGGCCTCCGGCATCCAGATGCGCAGCACCCAAGACCCAGACTCGAGAGGCTGGGGTCCCAACACAGCAAATGGATGATCGTGGCGGCATTCAGCCAGCCGCTGGGAATCCTCCGCCATCCAGTTAAGGCTGAGCAAGGACATGTACCAGCAGCGATCGGAAGGCGAGCTTAGGCGGCTTAGGGCTCAGCGCACCTGCTTGGGGGCGATTGGATCGGTGGGGAAGTCGACGCCGATTATGTCGTTGTTGGCGTTGAGGATCACAAAGAGGGAATCGCTAAGCCGATTGAACTCGGTGTTTACCAGCACTAGTCGCTGGTCGCCGCTGCTCTCGGCCACCACCAGCTTGCGGATCCGTACAAATTCACCGGTTTGGCGTTGCAGCTGCTGCCAGCGCGTCTGCAGGCTGCTGGCTGAGATGTCCTTTTGCAGTGGCAGGCTTAGGAAGCTTCTCGCTGAGATGAAGTGGCCGCTGCTGAGGGCGGTGACGAATCTCAGGGCCACCTTTCCAGGTTCCTCATCAGAGACATCCAGGTGGTACCCAGCGAGTTTGCCTTCAGGGTTGAGAACAATAAAAAGATCTCGTTGCCCGATGCTTGTTGTGAGGCTGGCCTCGACGGTGGTGTTGCGCAGACCGCCTTGCACGCTGAGCAGGGTCCAGCTCAACAGCTTCGGCTGGGTGCGCATTGAAGCCGCCACCATTGAAGGGCTGCTGACTGCCTTGAGTTCTTCCGAGAACTGGCTGTAGCGCAAGTTGGCGTCGCGACTTTTGACTGCTCCCAGAATGCGATCGGCGGCTGCCCGGGCTGCTTCGACGCTGAGGGCCGGACGATCCACGCCGCTGCTTTGGGTCTGGGCCGAAGCCGAACTGCCAGGGGTTCCTGGCAGAGCCGCCATGGTGATGCTCAGGCCGGTGGTCAGTGAAAGCATGCCCATAGCCATGCGACCGAGGGCTTTGGGCTGCTGAGCAAAGCGCAGGCGGCGCAGCGACATTTCAGAAAACAATTGTTTGACTCAGTGTGCCCCAAATTTTCCGTTCAAGAGGGGCAGCAGCCGCAATTGAGAGTCCGCTAGTTCGAGTTCCAGTGTGATCACTCGATGCTGGGGGCCGCTAGGGCCGAGGGGCTCGCGGCCGTCGCCCGGGTTAACGGCAATCTGGGGCCAGGCCGATCCCGCTAGGGAGAGTCGTAACCGTTCCCCGGTTCTGAGTTCAGCCAGCAGGGGCTGAAATTGAAGTTGCAGCGTCGACGTTTCACCGGTCAGCTGTTTGATCCGGGCCACGCCTGTGCACAGCTGGCGCACGGTTCCATTGCGGTTCACAACCGAGAGCGCTGCACACAGGTCAAAGCTGGGTTGGTCGGCTCGTACAGCAATGGTCAAGAGGGGCTGTCCTTCCAGCTCCAGGGAGGTGGCTAGCGGTGGACTCGTGAAGCAGACCACGTCACTGCGGCGATCCAGGTCATCGCGCGCACAGGGCCCTGGATCGAGGCCGAGGTGTCCGCCCCTGCCGGGGACGGGCCGCCAGGGATCGTGCACCAGCGCCACCTCGCCGCTGCCGATTTGATCTAGTAGTAATTCGCCCTCCTCCGTCTCGATCGTGGCAAGGCCGCCAGTGCGCAGCCCCCAGCGCAGGGCGTTATCGCAGGCAACTGGGGCCTGCCAATGGCGGCTTTGCTGCTGTCCGTTTGCCCAAGTAACTCTTTCTAAGAGAACGGCAGAGCTGAGCTGTTCTGCAGCGGTTTGGTCTTGCAAGTGGTGCTGAAAGAAGGCCAGTTGCAACCGGTCCAGGCCGCCGTTCCAGTCGAGGTGGGTCCAGGCCCCAATTCGCAGCAGTGGCGAGCCACCCGCCGCCCGAGCCCGCTCCCAGAGATTCAAGATGCCGCGCAGATGGGGGTCGAACCAGCCACCGATCAGCAGCATCGGGCGCTGCAACAAAGCCGAACATGGTTGATGGCGAACCCACCCAGGGGCTTCGCTTCCCGGGCGCTGCAGCCAGCGGTAGGCCATGCCTTGGGGGTCATGGCGCTGGAGCAGGTCAAGCCCATCCGCCAGAAAGGCGCCTGAGTCGAGGCTGCGGCGGATCGCCAGCCAGCCGGCTTCGTCCCCAAGCCTTTGGCAGCGCAGAGCCGCCAATTGCAGCCCCCAGCCCAAACCGAGGGCCCACCAATGGGCTCCGCCCTCGCAGGCCCAGTCGCCTCGCTCGTCCAAACCGGCCATGGCTGGTGCCAGGCAGTCGGGCAGGGCCGCCGCGTCGTCGCTTAGCAGCTGGGTGAGTCCTTGGTAAGAAAACCCATAGCAGCCCAGTCGCCCATTACTGCCCTGCAGTTGCCGGGCCCAGCGGATGCAATCAGCGCCATCTGCAGCTTCCTGCTGGAACCCCTTGAAATCGCCAGCTGAGTCGCCCCGCCCGCGCACGTCCTGAACGACCACCAGAAAGCCGTGGGCCGCATACCAGCTGGGATGGGCATAGGTAACGGTGGAAGCAATTGCCCGGCCATAGGGCTGGCGCATCAACAGCACCGGCCATGGTCCCTGTCCTGCCGGCTGCCAAACGCGACTGATCAGCTGGGTTCCATCCCGGCAGCCCATGGGCTCATCTCGCCACTTAACCCGCAGCGGGCCTGGCGCGGGGCTGGTCACTCAGCGCACATCGGGGCAATACAGCCCAATCACGTAGGTGATCAGCACTTCAGAATCCATGGCGCTGAGATTTTCCTGGCGGGCGATTTGGCCGACGGCCGTGGGAGATGTGGCAGAGATGCCCTGGGCGTTGAATCCCTGGAACTGGCCACACAGCGCCTTCGCCCTGGCCGGATTTTGCTTCACGGATTCCAGCAGCTGGGATTGGGCCAGAGCAGGCGTGTAGATGGAAGCCAGACTGATCAGCAGGGCCGGTACGAGGCTGGCCAAGGTGCGGTGGTAGGCCGAATAATTTTTGGGGTAGTGGAGATTAGTCACCGTATTGGGCCCCATATCCATTCCATTTGAGCCATAGGGCGCGGCGCATGGAGCCTGCTCTGGATCAGTTTGAGGGGCGGCGTTGGGCTCTCCGGATCCAGCTGCGCAGGGTGGCCAGATCAAGTAGGGGTGAGGCCATGCCAGTCAGGCTTCGCTGTAGCCGGCCCATCTGAACCAGGAGCTGGTGCGGGTCACTGGCTGCCAATCCAGCCCTGCTAGCGATGCCGGCGTAAAGCAACAGGGCGGCTTCTGCCGGCTCCAGCCCCACCTCCACCACTAAACGGGCCTGGCCTCGAAGCTTGATCAGCCGGGCCTCGCTGGCCCCGCCGCTGCGGCCGAGCCGGCGTAGGTCCTGGTCCTGGAGATCGGCCAGCTGGGGCCAGTTGTCGATGCCGGCCAGCTCCAATTGGCGCTGCTCACGCTGAAAGTGAATCGGCAATTGCCACATGGTTAGGGCTGTAGCTGAACTTCACCACTTGCCAGGCTGCGGGTGGCCTCCGCCAGCACCACCGGCTTGCTCAGCCCCGGGGCGACAGTCTCGACCCGGCGCAGTCGCACGTGTACAAGATTGTCGGCAGTGCTGCGCCCGCCACCTCTGAGGTTTTGGGCGACCTGTTGAACGGTGGGGGTCGCGGCCTCGTCCGCCAGGCCGTCTGGAGCTGCTGCTACTACCAGGTCGATGCCGTTGTCAAATACCACCGGCACGCTCACGGCACCAGCCAGCTGCACCCGAGGCGTGTAGCTCACCGCGAAGGCCAGGCAGGAGATGGCGAGCAGGGCCGTGAAACTGGTCACACCCACCAGCCGAAAGCGAATCCCCCAGCGGCTCAGATAGCCCGTAATCGTTGTTAAAGCCAGAACCCCACTGGCGGCTCCAAGCCATTTGCCCGCTGTCAGCAGGATCGGATCAGCGGCCATGAGGGCTGGATGATTTGTTTAGTGCCTTTATATTGCTTCGGTTGCAAGGGTGGCAGCCCACGGGAATGGCGGAGTTGCCAGAACAAAACCCCGGGACCGTTCCTGCCTCGACACCACTCGCCCCCTCCCTCCGCTCTGGCGGCCCCGGCTGCTTCCCCTTACTGGCTGCTTTGGCTGGAGGTGGCGCTGCCCTGATGTTGCTTGTTTGGGGCGGTGATCAGGCACTGAGAAAGCTCTACCAGCACTTGAGACCCCAGGTGGAGCAGCCGCTGAGCCAGCTGCTCGGCCATCCCGTTGAACTTGGCGACTATCAGGGTTTTGGCTGGGGAGGTCTGCGCATTGGGCCCAGTCGCATCGCTCCTGGCCGGCTGGACGGTTCCACTGTTTTAGTCAATTCCGTCTTGGTGAGCCTGGACCCCCTGCCCAGCCTGCGCCAGCGCTTGCCGGTGCTGCATGTGGGCCTAGCTGGAGTGCGCGCTGAGTTGCGCCGCAATTCCCAAGGTCAGTATTGGGTGCCTGGGCGTCTTGCCGCAGGCACTAAGCCGCTACGCCTGGACCTGAGGTTGCGGCTGGTTGATCCGGCCGTAGTCAACCTGCTGCCGTCTGGTTTGAACTTCCGCCTCACCGGCCGCGGTGCAGTGCGGCCCCATCGCCGGGAGGTCGAGCTGGCGGGTCGGTTGCGTTCCTATATGACCGCTGGCTGGCTGGCCATGCAGCTCCAGGGAAATTGGCAAAGTCAGCGCTGGTCTGGAACGCTGCGGGCCGACGCGCTGCAGCTGGCACCGCTGCAGCGCCTATTTGCTCTCCCGGGTCAGCTGGCTGGTCGCGCAGATGGCACGCTGTTTTTGGATTGGAGAGATCGCCAACCCTTCTGTCAAGGCGGAGCCCAGCTGCGCCAATTGCGCTGGCGGCCTGCCCCTGGTGTGTCCCGGCTGGATCTGCCATTCAGCAAACTGCGCTGCCGCGGCCAAGCGCTTGAGTTGGACCGCTCTGTTTGGCGCTGGGGGGCACCGGGGGGCAAAGGCCTGCAGGGCACCGTGCGGCTTGAGGGGCGATGGGATCGAAACCAGCTGCGGTTGCGCCAGTTGGAGTTGGCCCGCGGCAGTTCCTGGCTAAGGCTCCGCGGCAGCTTGGCCAATCGTCTTGATCTGACGGGTAACTGGTTGCTGCGGCCCAGTGACCTTCCCTTGCAAGCCGGCACCCCCGCTTGGGTGTTGGACCAACAGGTGGGTGGGCTAGTGACGGCCAGGGGGCCGTGGGGCCAGCCCCAGCTGCAGGCCCGCTTCGGCCAGCCCAACAATCCGCTGCTGGGTCGCTGGGATGCCCTTTTGGACTGGAGCGACCAGCGCCTAGTGCTGCAGCGATTTAACAGTGCCCATCTCAGGGCCAGTGGGGTGCTGCCCCTGGCCTTGCGTAATGGCAAGGGGCTAGTGCCAGGCCAACTCGACCTCAGCCTGGAGCTGGAGCGGTATCCCCTCGAGCGGCTTGAACTGCTCGTGGGCGCCCAATTACAGGGGATGTTGCAAGCCTCTGGCCGGGTGCGGGGCCCTCTCAATGCCTTGACGCCGGATCTGGATCTCCGGGTCGACCAGCCCGGCGCCGGCCCTCTCAGCTTGCGGGAAAACTGGCAGGGTCAGTGGTTTGGTGATCCTGCTGGTGGTGGGCGCCTACGCATGGAAGCCCTCGCCCCGGCGCCGGTTGGGATGCTCAATGCCCGTATCGATTCCCGTTGGGTACCTCGCCAGGTGCGCCTCGAACGGGCCGGCGGGACGCTGGAACTCAACGGCCGCCCTCGGGGCTACCGCTGGCAGGCGAACCAGTTGCCTCTGGATGGACTGCAGCTAGCCCTGGGCCCAAAGTTCCGCCGGCAGCCCCTGCAGGCCCGACTGAGCGGTCAGGGGCTACTGAAACTCCAACCCCTGGCCTTTAGCGGTAGCGCCCAGCTCGATCGTCCTGTGTTTTTGGGAGTCTGGGGGAAATCGGCCCAGGCGAATTTCCGCTACGCCAATCGTCGCTACTCAGCCCAGGGAGCTATCTCGCCCTTAGCGGGCGGCAGCCTTGCCATCGATTGGAGCGGTCAATGGCAAGGCCCCTTTCGAGCCCGCCTTCAGGGTGAGAGATTGCCGCCGCTGTTTTTGCAGCAGCTGGTGCGGGCCTGGCCTCAGTGGCGCGGCGAGGGCGCGCCGATCCTGGGCCGGGCCAGCGACATCGGCACTCTGCTGATTGACACCTTCGGCGGCAGTGTGCAGGACCAGCTGCGGGCTTTGGAGCTGGCCCGAGCTCGCCTGAGCGCTGCGCGGCTGGAGCGGGGCCGCCAAAGCACCCCACAGGAGCGGTTGCAGCAGCTGGGAGGCCACATCGACGCAGACCTGCGCCTCGAAGGGCCCACCCTGTTGGAAGCCCGTGCCGACCTCCAGGCCCGCGCCCACCTGTGGTTGCCTGATGCAAACCAGGACCAGCCCCTCACCTCTGTGCCGGTGCTGGTGCAGTTCACCGGGCCCCTGCGCCGGGGGGCTGGCAGCTTCAGCCTGGCCGAACTGCCGCTTGAGTTGCTGGCCCTGCTTACGCCCATTCCCGCCGGATTGCGGGGTCGCATATCTATGCAGGGGCGCTATCGCCTCGGCACTCCCCAGCCGGAGCTTGCACTAAACCTCAGCCTGGTTGATGGCCACCTAGGGGAAACGGCCCTGGCGCTTGAGCGGGGCGCCATTCAGCTGGAGCAGGCCAGGCTGCTCCTTGATCTTTCTTTGCGGGCGGCCGGGGCTTCAAGCAGTGTCGAATTGGCGGGGGTTGTGCCACTAGACCCAGAGCAGCAAGGTCTCGAATTGCGCATGGCCAGCCGCGACGACGGTCTGCGCTTCCTGGCAGGGCTTGCCCAGCCCGCCCTGCAGTGGAACCAGGGCAGCGGCGACCTGCAGCTGCTGGTGCGCGGCAGCGTCAGCCAGCCGATCGCTAACGGCTTTTTGCGTTTCCGGGGCGCTCAGCTGCAGTTCATCGGCCAGAAAGTTCATGACGTCGAAGCAACCGTGCTGTTCGACTTCGAGCAGCTCCTGCTGCAGGAGTTCAACGCCAAGGTGGGGGATAAGGGAGTGGTGCGTGGCCAGGGAAGCCTGGGCCTGTTTCGGCCTGAGGCCACGCCTGATGGCAAGGACGCCAGTCTGACGGTGCAGCTTGAAAAGGTGCCCTTTGCCATGCCTCGGATCAAGGCCGTGGCCGATGGTTCTCTCCAGATCGGAGGCAGCCTTGCGGCCCTTGATATCGGTGGAGAGCTGGCCATTGCCCGAGGCACCGTCAACGTCCAGCCCGCCCGGCTGGCCAGTGAAGCCAATGTGGCGGCCCCGGTAGCCAGCGCAGCTGAATTGCTCGAATCCCGCTGGGATTACAACCAGCCCCTGGTGCTACTTGGGCCTGATGTGGAGAGCAACGCCAGTGAAGCCCTGCGTGCCGCCGTGCCCAATGCCAGCTTTGTGGGTTTCGACGACCTGAAGTTGAGGCTGGGGCCCGACCTGAACGTGGGCATTCCCAATCTGGCCAGCTTTGGAACCAGTGGCGTGCTGCGTCTCAATGGGCGGCTGGACCCGAGCCTGCGCCTGCAGGGCGTGGTGCGGTTGCTGCGGGGGCGACTGAACCTGTTCACCACAACGTTTGGTCTCGACCCCGACTCCCCAAACGTTGCAGTGTTCACCCCCTCAATGGGGCTGATTCCCTACCTCGACATCTCCTTGCGCACGCGGGTTTCCGACAACTTGCCGACGACCAGTGGCCTCGGGCCCGCCGGCAGCCTGTCGTTGCAGGACTATCAGGCGGTTGGCACCACCAATTCCCTCGATCAGCTCAACTTGGTGCGGGTTTTCCTGAGTGTGAGCGGGCCGGCGGACCGGCTTGCCGACAACCTGGTGCTGCGCAGTTCGCCACCGCTCTCGGAAGATAAGTTGCTAGCCCTGATCGGCGGCAATACCCTCGCCGGCCTGGCTGGATCGGCAGGCGGCACCGTGTTGGCTACCGCCCTAGGCCAAACCCTGCTCTCGCCTCTGCTCGGCACCCTCGGCGATGCCTTCGGCCAGCGACTCAGCTTCGCTCTTTATCCCACCTACGTAAACCAAGGTGTCGCCAGTGGCGCCGAACGCCGCTCAGGCCGGGTGCCGCCCCAGCTGGTGCTGGGAGCTGAGATAGGTCTTGATCTCACGGAACGCTTCAATGCATCCGTGTTGGCTGCCCCCAACCGCTCCGACGTACCCCCCCAATTAAATCTGAATTTCAAGGCCTCAGAATTGCTCAACCTGCAGGGGGCCATCGACGCCCAGGGTGCCTGGCAGACCCAGTTGCAGCTGTTTTTCCGCTTCTGAGCTTGTCTATTTCGATGCAGCGATTCGGATGAACCAGTTGATCGGGGTGGATCTCGGCGGTAGCGCCATCAAGTTGGGGCGCTTCAGCGAAGCAGGCGACCTGCTAGCCGAGCTGCAGGTGCCCACGCCCCAGCCGGCAGTGCCTGGTGCTGTGACCACGGCGATCGTGACGGCAGTTCAGCATCTTGATCCCGATCGGCTCGCCGATCGGGTTGGGGTGGGCCATCCGGGACCGAGCGACCAGGCCGGCCGGGTGGCGCGCATCGCCATAAACCTGCCGGGTTGGCTGGATGTGCCCTTAGCCAACTGGCTCGAACCCCTGTTGCAGCGACCCGTGACCCTGGCCAATGACGGCAACTGTGCCTTGATCGGTGAGCACTGGCTTGGGGCAGCCCGCGGGGTTGGCGATGTGGTGCTGCTCACCTTGGGCACGGGTGTGGGCGGCGCGGTGTTGCTTGATGGCCAGCTGTTCACGGGTCATCGGGGGGCGGCCGCTGAGCCCGGTTTGATCGGCCTCGATCCCGATGGTCCTCCCTGCAACAGTGGTAATAAGGGCTCGCTGGAATCTTTCTGCAGTCGCCGCGGCTTCGATCGCCTCTCCAGCCTGGATCCGGCTGAACTCTGCCGCCGTGCCGATGGCGGCGATAGCGAAGCCCTTGCGGTGTGGCGGGCCTACGGCAGGCTGCTGGGGCAGGGTTTGAGCTCGCTGCTCTATGTGCTCACTCCTGAGCTCGTGCTGATCGGTGGCGGTCTTAGCGGCGCCAGCGATCACTTCCTGCCAGCGGTGTGGCAAGAGGTGGAGCAGCGGGTGCAGGCGGCCAGCCGGGAGGGTCTCACGATTCGTCGTTGCAGCCTGGGCAATGGGGCCGGCCGGCTTGGGGCGGCGCGCCTGGCTCTGCAGCGTTTGGCACCCAGCTTGGGATGATGGATTGATGATCCCTGATCCCTCTGCAGACCTGTTGACCCGGGCCGCCCAGGTGCGCCGCAGCGCCATGGCCCTGGGCCAACTTGACGATTGCCAACGCCGTCAGGCCGTGCTGGCCATGGCTGAAGCCCTTGAGCAGAGCCGTGAGGCCATCCTGGCCGCCAATCAGGCCGATCTTGAGTCCGCGGCTGTCGAGGAGCTGGCGCCGGCGCTGGTAGCCCGGCTCAAGTTGGATGGACTCAAGCTGGCTGCGGCAATTGCGGGTGTACGCCAGGTGGCGGAGTTGGCCGATCCGGTTGGCCGCCGTCAGCTCCATACCGAGCTAGACGCTGGGCTGGTGCTTGAGCGGCTGACTGTGCCGCTGGGGGTGCTGGGCGTGATCTTCGAGGCGCGGCCAGATGCGGTGATGCAGATTGCATCCTTGGCGGTCCGCTCCGGCAACGGCGCCTTGCTCAAGGGTGGCCGTGAAGCAAGCCGCAGTTGTGAGGCGATTCTCACAGCTCTGCGGCGCGGCCTGGCCGCCAGTGCGGTGAGCCCCGATGCCCTGGAGCTGCTCACCAGCCGGGAGGAAAGCCTGGGGCTGCTGAAGCTCGACGGCCTCGTGGACCTGATCATTCCCCGGGGCTCCAATGCCCTGGTGCGCTTCATCCAGGACAACACCCGAATTCCAGTGTTGGGACACGCCGATGGCATCTGCCATCTGTTTGTGGATCGGGCCGCCGACCTTGAGCTAGCGCTGAAGGTGGCGCTTGATTCCAAAACCCAGTACCCGGCAGCCTGCAACGCGATCGAAACCCTGCTGGTTGATGCGGCGATAGCTGCTGATTTTCTGCCCAGGGCCGTGATGGCGTTCGGGGCAGCCGGGGTTGAATTGCGCGGCGATGCCGCCGCCATGGCTCTAGGCGTGAGCCATGCCGCCTCAGACGAAGACTGGAGTACGGAGTATTCAGATCTGATTTTGAGTGTGAAGGTGGTGGCGGATCTAGAGGCAGCCCTCGAGCACATTGCCCGCTATGGCTCGCGCCACACAGATGCGATCTGCAGCACCGATCCAGCGGCGGCCGACCGCTTCTTGGCTGCGGTCAACAGCGCCGGCGTTTACCTCAACTGCTCTACCCGCTTCGCCGATGGCTTCCGCTACGGCTTTGGCGCCGAGGTAGGCATCTCCACCCAAACCATGCCCCCGCGCGGCCCCGTTGGGCTGGAGGGTTTGGTCACCTACCGCTACCGCCTGCGCGGCGAGGGCCATATTGCCGCTGACTATGCCAGCGGCGTTCGACAGTTCAGCCATCGCAGCCTGCCGCTGTGACGGACGCCATCGTGGTGAGGGGGTTGCGGCTCTGGGCCCACGTCGGGGTGCTGGATGTTGAGCGCGCGGAGGGCCAGTGGTTTGAGCTGGATCTTGAGCTGGCGGTGGATCTGGCCAGGGCCGGTCGCAGCGATGCCCTCAGCGACACCCTCGATTACAGCCAGTTGATCACTGCGCTGCAGGCCCAGGCCCGCACCATCCGCTGCCTCACCCTCGAGCACTACAGCGAGCGGATTCTGGATCGGGCCGAGGAGATTTACGGGCCGGTGCCGATCCAGCTGGAGCTGCGCAAATGCCACGCTCCTGTGCCTGGCTTTGGCGGCGTGGTGGGAGTGCGGCGCAGCCGGCATCACTAGGCCAATTTGAGGCAGAACCCGCCTCTGTGGTGGAAGTCAGGTTCGCTGCTGGGATGGGCTAGGGCCCAGTAGGTCAGCTCTCCGCTGGAGCTTTGGAGCACGGCAGACACCCCCAGTTCGAGCCCAGCAGCTGCCCTAGGCGTGGCCACCGCCGGTGGCAGCGCACAAGTAAGGCTCAAGCTCAGTTGTTGGTGTTGGTCATCGCATTTCACGCTGAAGGGGAGCTGCTTGTATGCCGGCTCCGCAGCCAGCCCCTGCCGGTAGCTATCTAGGTGATAGACGTTCCAGTGACCGGCGGGAGAAAGATTATATTCCCAATAGTCGCTCTGGTCTGCAGCAGCCAGAAAGAATTCCAGGCAGGTGGCTTGCCAAAGCAGGTCTTGACGCAGCGCTTGGCCGCTGCAGTTGGGAATCCTCAATTGGGAAAGTTCGCCCTCAAGCTGGTATGTGATCTGAAGAGTATTCTCACCCACGCTGAGTTGGCCATGGAGTGATCTTATGGCAGCTCCCGCCTGCAATCCGATTTTATAGCGGATTAATTTGAAGCTGGCACTGTTCAGCGCAGTTTTGCCACAATCTCCCGGATTTGTTCTTCATGGGCTTCAATGCTTTCGGTGAGATGAAATTGCACTAGAGCCCTATCGAGGTTGTGGTTTGGATGGGTCGTACGAAAGTAGACATTGCCAGCTAGGTGATCGCTTAAGAAGCGCAGGCCTAGCTCGAAGCTGATCAGCCTTGCCGACACGTAGATATAATCTAGGTCCGTTTCGCTTAGGAATGTTCTCGCTGCGCCCAGGTAGCCATCCAACAGGGTTTCGCAGAGATCGAGATCAAAATTGACGCAATCGGTGTCTTTGGCTTCTTCCCCGGCCGTATTGCAGGCTGAGCGCAGACAATCGCCAATGTCGTAATGCACCAGGCCTGGCTTGACTGTATCTAGATCCACCAGGCTCACGGCATTTCCCGTGTGGGCGCAGAGCATCACATTGTTGATTTTGGGGTCGCCGTGGATAGGCCGCAGTTGAAGGAGACCTGCCGCCTTGGCGTCTTCAAGGATCGGTGCCAGTTCGCGGCGTTGCTCCACGAATTCTGCGCACCATTGCTCCCGATCGCCCAGCACGTATGGGTTGGAAAGCAAACAATGGTCGTAGGCCGCCAGATAGGTCGGTGTGATGTGGAAGCCGGGTAGGGTATCGGCTAGTCGCTCTGGGGGCAGGTCGCTGATCAGGGAGTGGAATAGCCCTAGGCCACGACCCACCTGCCTGGCCTGCTCTCGGTCCGTGATTGCTTCAACCGTCACGGCCTCTTCGATGAAGGTCTGCAGCCGCCAAAATTGACCTTCTACCCCTAGCCAGGGTCGGCCGGTATGGCGGTTGGCGATTAGCCGCGGCACTTCCCAACGTTGTCCGTTCAGAGGGTGCTGCTCGGCGTGCTTGCTGAGCGCCTCCAGGTTTTGCATCACCAGCTCCGGCTGGGAAAATACCTGGGTGTTAAGCCTTTGCAACACGTAGCGGTCCGATCTTGCCCCCCCGGTTTGCACCTCCAATAGATAGGTGTCGTTGACGTTGCCGTTGCCTAGGGGCTCAATCCGGCTGACGCTTCCCTTCAGCATGAATGACTCGGCAACGGCCACCAGTTGTGGGGATATGGCGGCCATCAGGCTGCTATCAGCCCCGAATGGCGTATTAGTGCCTCACTGCTTGGTTGGCGCCCGCGGAAGGCTTCGAACACCTCAGATGGGGAGCGGCTTCCGCCGAGGCTGAGCACGGTGTCGCGGAAGCGGCGGCCTGTGGCCATGATCTCTTCCTCCTGCTCCAGGCCCACCTCCTCGAAGGCGCTGAAGGCATCGGCGCTGAGCACCTCAGCCCACTTGTAGGAGTAGTAGCCGGCCGCATAGCCGCCGGCAAAAATATGGCTGAAGGCGCAGAGGAAGGCATCCTCGGCAATCGGCTCGATCACCGTTGTCGTAGCAGCAATATGGCGGCGCAGTTGATCCGGACTTTCGCCACCCTCGGGGGTCCACTGGCTGTGCAGGCGCAAATCGGTGAGGGCGAAGTGCACCTGGCGCAGGGTGGCGCTGCCACCCATGAAGGTGCGGGCAGCGAGCAGCTTTTGATAGTCGCTTTCGGGCAGGGGTTCTCCGGTTTGCCAATGGCGTGCCATGCCCATCAGGGTGGCCCGGTCGTAGCACCAGTTCTCCATGAATTGGCTGGGTAACTCCACCGCATCCCACTCCACGTTGTTGATGCCGGCGGCCTGGGGCCGCTCCACCGTTGTGAGCATGTGCTGCAGGCCATGACCAAATTCGTGGAAGAGGGTTTCAACCTCGTCGAAGGTCATCAGGCTGGGGGTGTCGCCCACTGGTGGGCTTTGGTTGCAGATCAGGTAGGCCACCGGCAATACAGACTCGCCTGCTGCACTGCGGGAGCGGCCGAGGCATTCATCCATCCAGGCTCCACCGCGCTTGCTGCCGGGGCGGCTGTAGGGGTCGAGGTAAAAACCGGCCAGCGGCTCGCCGTTGCTGGCCTCAATCACTCGGAAGAAGCGCACGTCGTCATGCCAGATCGGCGCCTCACCATCGGCTGCCACGATGCGGATATCGAAGAGCCGCTGGCAAAGATCAAATAGCCCTTGCAGGACCTGCTCAAGTGAGAACCAGGGCCTAAGCGCCTCGCTGTCGAGGTCGAAGCTCTCCTGGCGCAGCACCTCAGCCCAATAGCTCACGTCCCAGGGCTTCAGCTCAGCGGCCTCTGCGGCTCCGTGGCGGCCAGCGCAGGCAGCAAGGGCAGCGAGCTCCTGCTGGGCCACTGGGTAAGCTGCGGCGCGCAGGTCTTCAAGCAAACCTTCCACCTCAAACACCGAGCCAGCCATTTTGGGAGCCAGGCTCACCTCTGCCCAGTTGGCGTAGCCCAGCAGTCTGGCCTGATCCAATTTCAGTTCCAGGATCTGGACAATGAGCGGATTGTTATCCAGTTCGCCGCTGGATGCGCGGCCCACCTGGGCGCGATAAAGCTTTTCGCGTAGATCCCGGCGCTGGCTGTATTTGAGAAAGGGCACAACCCTTGGCATGTCGAGCCCCAAGCGCCAGCCACTCTCACCCGCATCTGTGGCCGCTTGGGCCAGTAGCTGCCGCAGGCTGGCTGGCAGGCCTGCCAGCTCGTCTTCGCTGCTGAGGCTGAGGCTCCAGCCATTGGTGGCATCGAGCACATGGTTGCCAAAGGCGGTGGCTAGCTCGGCAAGCCGCTCACTGGCGGCATTGAAGGCTTGCTTTTCCTGCCCCTCCAGGCCTACCCCCCTCAGCTGCATGTCCCGTAGCTCAGCCGCCAGGATGCGGCGCTGAGTGGCGTCGAGCTGACTGGAATTGGCTTGCAGTGCCTCGAGGGCCCGGTATATCGGACGCGACTGCCCAGCACGATTGCCGAATTGCACAACTGACCCCTGCTGCTGCTGGTGGGCCTCCCTCAGGGCTGGTGTGTTGCAGACACCGTTTAGATGGCTCACCACCCCCCAGCTCCAGCGCAGCCGTTCACCCAGGTGATGCAGGGGGTCCATCACCTCATCCCAGCGGAGCGCATCGGATTCGCTTAAGCGCTGCTCGAAGCTGGCCTCTAGGGCCGAGAGGGATTTATTGAGATCGCTGAGCAAAGCGGGGATCGCCTGACCTACTTGCTCCGGCGTGATCGCATCAAAGGGCGGGAGACCCTGACCAACCAGCAACGGCAGAGGTGCGCTCAGGGTCATTGTGTGGAAGTTTGGTGAATCCATTTCACCCGATCACATCGACTTTTGTGGTTCAGCCCAGGGCGGTGATCCGGCCCATGGCAACCAGGGCAGTTGAACTCAACTGCTGGGCCAGAGCGTTGGTTGAGGCCTCATAGACATCGATTGCCAGTCGTGGCCAAAAGCCGATCGCCAGCGTTGGCACCAGCAGGGTGAGCCCGATAAACAGCTCACGCGGCCGCATGTCGCCCACCACAGCTAGGGCCGGAATCCTGGGACCGAAGAACACACGTCGGCAGAGGCTTAGCAGATAAACAGGGGTGAGCACCAAACCGATTGCCGCCAGCACGATGGCGATCACCCGGAAGCCGATGGTGAAATCGTCGTTGGCGGTGATGCCGAGAAACACGGTTATTTCACTTACGAAGCCACTCATGCCTGGTAAGGCAAGGGAAGCCAACGAGCTAGCCAGGAAAAAGGCGAAGGTGATCGGCAGAGCCTTGGCCAGACCACCCATGTTGGGAATCGAAAGGGTTTTGGTGCGCTCGTAAAACACCCCTGTAACGAAGAACATGGCAGCGGCTATCAGGCCATGGCTGATCATCTGCAGCATGGCGCCGCTGATGCCGAGGGCATCGACGGCACCGATGCCGAGCAGTACAAAGCCCATGTGACTAACTGAACTGCAGGCAATTCGCCGTTTGACATTGTCCTGGGCAAAGGCATTTAGGGCGCCATAGACAATGTTGACGATGCCAAGCACGATCAGTGCTGGTGCAAGTCGCAAGTGCACCTCTGGCAACATCTGCACGTTGAAGCGCAATAGGGCATAACCACCCATCTTCAGCAAGACCCCTGCCAGCAACATCGACACGGGTGCATTGGCTTCACCGTGGGCGTCGGGCAACCAGGTGTGGAGAGGGAACATTGGCAACTTCACCCCAAACCCAACCAGGAAGCCCAGATAGCAGAGCAGTCCAAAGGTGCCTCCGGGGGAGCGGCTGGCCAGCTCGGAGAGGTTGAAGGTGAAGCTGTCGCCTGAGAACGCAAGAGCCAGGCCGCTCAGCAAGATCAGCAGGGAGGCCGTGGCGGTATAAAGAATAAATTTAGTAGCAGCATATTGACGTTGCTTCCCCCCCCAGATGGCAATCAATAGATAGACCGGAACCAGCTCAAGTTCCCATGCCAGGAAGAAGAGCAAGAAGTCCTGGGAGAGGAACACCAGGCCTTGGGCGGAGGCCTGAACCAGCATCAGGGCGAAATAAAGCCGGGTTTTGCTGTTGATGTTCCAGCTGGCGGCCACAGAAAGGAGTGTGACCAGGCCCGAAAGCAGCACTAGGGGAGTCGAAAGCCCGTCAGCGGCCAAGGACCACTCCAGGCCCAGGGCCGGCACCCAACTGACCCTTTCCACCAGTTGCAAGTCACTGATGGATCCGTCGTAATGCCTGCTGAAGCAAACCAGCATCAGAACCAGGTCCACCGCCAGGGTGGCAAGGGCCAGGGTGCGGGGCCACTTGGGGTCGCTGCCATCTCCAGGCAGCAACGGCATAAGCAGGGCAACTGCCGCTGGCAGGAGCACTATCAGGCTCAGCCAGGGGAAGGCCGAATCCGCTGCTGGAGCGGCCAGGCTGGACGCAGCGAGCAGGGGCATGTTGACGTCCATCACGGCCCGATTGCAGGTCTGGTTATTCGCTGAACAGTGCCTTGGTCAGGCGCTGATCAAGCCGACAACCAACCTATCAGTTCTGGTTGTTGGACTGAGTAGATCTACCTACTGATTGGTGGGTTTCTGGTCGGGCAGGGCCTCCCAGCGGCTGCCCAGTTGCTGGATGGCCAGCACCTCCGAGCGGGCCTCAACCCCGGCTTGGTGCCAGGCTCGCACCATCGCTGAGCTAACGGCTAAGGCCACCGGTTTGGGGCATAGAGCAAGCAGGCTGGGACCGGCACCACTGATCACGCAGCCCCAAGCCCCCGCGGCCAGGGCCGCTTCTCTCACTGCCTTGCCGCCATGGATCAGACCCCAGCGATAGGGCTCATGAAGGCGGTCGTGCATGCCATCGGTGATCAAGTCACCGTTGCCGGTGCGCAGGCCCTGCAGCAGCAGGGTGAGGGAGCCCAGGTTGATCACTGCATCGCCTACTGGAATCGATTTTGGCATCGCCCGCCTTGCTTCGCTTGTGGTGAGCCTTATGGCGGGAATCGTGACCACGGCCTGAACGTCGGGCGACCACTCGCAGCGCACCACCCTCCAGCGGTGTGAAGCGGCCTTGGCGGTCATGCATAGGCCGCCCACCAGGGAAGGGACCACGTTGTCGGGATGGCCTTCAATGTCAATGGCCAGCTCCAGCAGCTTCTCGCGGCTGAGGGGTTCCCCCACGAGCGCATTGGCCCCAATCAGACCCGCCACAATTGCGGTGGCGCTGCTGCCTAGTCCCCGGGCCGGTGGCACGGCCAGTCGTACCCGGGCCTCCAGGGCCACCGGCTCCTCGCCGGCTTCCTTCCACACCCGTTGGGCGGAGCGGTACACCAGGTTGTCGGGGCCGCCGCGCAGGTGTGCTCCTTCGCTGCCTTCAATAATTAGATCGAATCGCTCACTGCCGCCCTCGATGCAGCGCATCTGAAAGACGTTGTCCAGATCTAGGGCAGCCCCCAGGCAGTCAAAGCCGGGACCCACGTTGGCGGTGGTGGCGGGAACGTGAACCTCAACCCCTTGTCCGACCCGGGGGCGCACCATGGGACAACCTCTGCTGCGCCCAGTGTCTCAGGCCAGCAGCATGCGCGCTCGGCAAGCCGCGCTGAATTGGCCAATGGCCGGATCGATTACCGCCGTGATCGGCATGGTTGCCAGCACCGGCTCGAGCCGACCCTTATTGAGGAAGGCCTGGTTAAACGATGGCGATCGCAGGGCTTCGAGCAGTTTTCCTGCGGTACCGCCTGCCAACCAAACGCCACCGCGACTAAGGCCCGCCAGGGCCAGATCGCCACACACACTGCCGTAGCAGCCGATCCAGAGCTCCAAGGCGGTGGCTGCCAGGCTTTCCCCACGGGCGGCGCTAGCGGCCACGGCAGCCGGCAGCTCCGATCCGTCGGCAAGTGGCCAGAGGGGATGGTCTCCGTCGGGGTGGCGGATGTGGAGTAGCCAGCGCGCCACTTCGCCCAGCCCCGTGCCGCTCACCACCCGCTCGATCGAGACACGCTCCAGGCCCCTTACGCGGGCAAGCCATTGTTTTAACTCCCATTCCGGCTGGCTGCGGGGGGCGAATTCACCGTGAGCGGCCTCGCTGGCCACCGCCACCAACCCCGTCGGGGTTGGCACCCCGTAGGCCACCCCCAGGCCCGTTCCCGCACCCAGTACCAGCAGGGGCGCATCTGACCGCGCTACTCCCGAGCGGATTTGGGCCTGCTGCTGAGGGGTGAGATGGGGCAGCCCGTAGATCAATACGGCGAAATCATTGACAAGCTCGACCCGCTCGATGCCCGTTGCTGCCGACAGCTGCTTGCAATCGAGCTGCCAGCTGAGGTTGGTCAGCTGGGCCTGGCCCGCCTCTACTGGCCCAGCCACCGCCAAGCAGGCGGCTGCAGGAGTCGGCTCGCCAGCGCTCAGAAAGCTGCTCAACATCGGGGACAAATCGTCCCAGTCGGCGGAGACGAAGCGCTCATAGCGCAGCAGCTCGAGATCACCCCCGGCCTGCAGTTGATACAGGGCCAACAGCGTTTTAGTGCCGCCGATGTCTCCTGCCAGAAGGGTGATCATTGAGCGGGTATGGGGATCGATAGCAGGCCGAGGCCTGCGGCCCGTGTGGCATTGGCCGTGCTCGCTGCAGTAATCAGCTCTGCCACGGCAAGGCTGCCGAGGTCACCCTCGCGTCTGCTGCGCAGGCTTACTGCACCAGTTTCCGCCTCCTTGGCGCCGATGACTGCCAGTAGGGGGATCTTCATTTGCTCGCCGTTGCGGATCAGCTTGCCGAGGCGCTCGCCGGAGTGGTCCAGCGTGGCGCGAATGCCTGCGGCTTTGAGCTGGCCTAGCAATGCCTCGGCATAAGGCATCACTTCATCGGTGACGGGTAATAGCCGAATCTGTTCGGGAGCTAGCCAGAAGGGGAAATCGCCGGCATAGTTCTCGGTCATGATTCCGAAGAATCGCTCCAACGACCCGAAGATGGCGCGGTGAATCATTATCGGCCGCTGCCGGGAGCCGTCTGCGGCAACGTATTCCAATTCGAAGCGCTCGGGCAGGTTGAAATCGAGCTGGATGGTGGAGCACTGCCACATCCGCCCGATGGCATCTTCGATTTTCAGGTCGATCTTGGGGCCGTAAAAGGCACCGCCACCCTCATCGATCTTGTAAGCCCAACCCTTGCGATCTAGGGCCTCGATTAGGCCTTGGGTTGCTAATTCCCATACTGCGTCCTCGCCGATCGATTTATCTGGTCGGGTGGAGAGATTGATCTCGTAGGTCGTGAAATCGAAGGTGGAGAGGATTTCCTCGGTGAGATCAAGAATGCGCAGGATCTCATCGCTGATCTGCTCTGGTAGACAAAACACATGGGCATCGTCTTGGGTGAAACCGCGCACCCGCATGAGCCCGTGCATCACGCCCGGACGCTCGTAGCGATAAACGGTGCCTAGCTCGGCCCAGCGAATCGGCAGCTCTCGGTAACTGCGCAACGTGTTCGCGTAAGTGAGCACGTGAAAGGGGCAGTTCATCGGCTTGAGCTGGTATTGCCGCTCATCTACCTGCATGGGACCAAACATGCTCTCGGCATAGAAGTCGAGGTGGCCCGAGGTTTTCCACAGGCTGATATCAGCCACGTGTGGCGTGTACAGCAGTTCGTATCCGGCTGCGAAATGTGCCTGACGCCAGAAATCTTCGATCAACAGGCGCATCCGCGCCCCGCGGGGATGCCAGAACACCAGGCCTGCCCCTGCCTCATCCTCGATTGAGAACAGATCAAGATCGGTGCCCAAACGCCTGTGGTCGCGTCGTTTTGCCTCTTCCTTGCGGCGTTTGTGCTCCGCCAGTTGCTCAGCGGTTTCCCAGGCGGTGCCGTAGATGCGCTGCAGCTGGGCTTTTGTTTCATCTCCGCGCCAATAGGCGCCAGCCACGCTCTCGAGCTCGAAGGCTTTGGGGTTGAGCTCGCTGGTGTTGGCAACGTGGGGCCCGGCGCAGAGATCCCACCACTCCTCGCCCAGGGTGTAGAGGCTGATGGGCTCCTGGATGCCTGCCAGGATCTCCAGCTTGTAAGGCTCGTTCTGGGCTTGGATCCTGGCTTCTGCTTCAGTGCGGCTTACTTCGATCCGCTCAAGCGGCAGGCGACGGCCAATGATCTTGCCCATCTCCTTCTTGATGGCCTTGAGATCGGCCTCAGTGAAAGGATCGGGGTTGTCGAAGTCGTAATAAAAACCGCTCTCGGTCCA
>Ga0105105_10000263_pt1 | contig 24311 bp, 23 predicted proteins | sample PPLLaktember2015_4_FD_79108 | JGI IMG/M metagenome (GOLD analysis project Ga0105105, IMG submission 79108) | Freshwater sediment microbial communities from Prairie Pothole Lake near Jamestown, North Dakota, USA - PPLs Lake P8 Core (1) Depth... | ecosystem: Environmental > Aquatic > Freshwater >...
CCTCGTCGAGGCCGACCGTGCGCATCACGTAGTCGGTCATGGCGCGGTTGATGCGCGGCATGATCGCCGGCAGCGCGTCGTGCAGCGTGTTGTCGAGATCGAGCAGCCAGACCGGCCGGCCGCGGGGCGCGCCGGGATGCGGCCGCTCCGCGCCGGGCGGGCGGCGCGCCGCCCGCACGAGCGCGAGGCTCACCGGCTGCGGATCATCGTGCCGACGCCCTGGTCGGTCATGATCTCGAGCAGCAGCGCATGGTCGACGCGGCCGTCGATGATGTGCACCGAGTGCACGCCGCCGCGCGCGGCGTCGAGCGCCGACGAGAGCTTGGGCAGCATGCCGCCCGAGATGGTGCCGTCCTCGAACAGCTCGTCGATCTTCTTCGCGGTGAGGCCGGTCAGCAGGTTGCCGTTCTGGTCGAGCACGCCGACGGTGTTCGTCATCAGCACCAGCTTCTCGGCCTTCAGCACCTCGGCGATCTTGCCGGCGACCAGGTCGGCGTTGATGTTGTAGGTCTCGCCGCCCTTGCCCGAGCCGATCGGCGCGATGACCGGGATGAAGCCGTTGGTGGCGAGCGTGGTAATGATCGAAGGATCGATCGACTCGATCTCGCCGACCTGCCCGATGTCGATGCGCACGCCGGGGGTGTCCTTGCTCTCGATCAGCATCTTGCGCGCGCGCACCAGGCCGGCGTCCTGGCCGGTGAGGCCGACGGCCTTGCCGCCCGCCTGGTTGATGAGCTCGACGATCTCCTTGTTCACCTGGCCGGCGAGGACCATCTCGACGATGTCCATCGTCTCCTCGTCGGTCACGCGCATGCCCTGGACGAACTCGCCCTTCTTGCCGACCTTCGCGAGGAGCTGCTCGATCTGCGGGCCGCCGCCGTGCACCACCACCGGATTCAGGCCGACCAGCTTCAGCAGTACGACGTCGTGCGCGAAGCTGCGCTTCAGACGGTCGTCGGTCATCGCGTTGCCGCCGTACTTCACGACGATGGTGCGGCCGTGGAAGCGGCGGATGTAGGGGAGCGCTTCGGCGAGGACCTCGGCCTTGACGGTGGGCGACAGCGAAGCGGTCATGGATGCGTGCTCTAAGATCCGACGATGGCCGCGATGATAACCGACCCCTCCCGCCCGCCCCCACCTCCCGCGGACTCGCGCTGCGCGGCCTGCGGCACGGCATTCCGGTGCGGCATGGGGTCGGCCGAGGGCTGCTGGTGCGCGCGGCTGCCGGTGCGCGCCGCGGCACCCGTCGCGGGCGCCGGCTGCCTGTGCCCGACCTGCCTCCTGACCGCGATCGAGCGCGAGCAGGCGCTGGCGGCGGCCGGTGTCGAGACGGTGCCCGCGGCCGACGATGCCGCGCTCGCCGCGCGCGTGGCCGCCGCCTGGGGCGCCAAGACCATGCCCGCGGGCGCGCTCGGCGCGCTGCAGGCGCTCGGCGCCCGGCTCGCCGCCGCCACCGGACGCGACGCGCCGCGGATCGACCGGGTCGCGATGCTGGTGTTCGCCGGCGACCACGGGCTGGCCGCCGAGGGCGTGTCGGCCTATCCGCCCGAGGTCACGTCGCAGATGGTGCGCAACTTCGCCGAGGGCGGCGCCGCGGTGTCGGTGCTGTGCCGCGCGAACGCGATCGACCTGGTGGTGGTCGATGCGGGCGCGCGCACGCCGCAGCCCGCGGGCTTCGCGGCGCGCGGCGCGCGCTTCGTCGACGCGCGCATCGCTGCCGGCACGGCCAACGCGCTGCACGGCCCGGCGATGAGCGAGGCGCAGGCGCTCGAGGCGATCGGCCGCGGCGCGGCGATCGCCCGCGAGACCGGGGCCGACGCGATCGCGCTCGGCGAGATGGGCATCGGCAACTCGTCGGCGGCGGCGCTGCTCGCCGCGCGGCTGCTCGGTCTGCCGATCGACGCGGTCGCCGGGCGCGGCACCGGCGTCGACGACGCGGGCCTCGCGCGCAAGCGGGCCGTGCTCGCGCGCATCCTCGACGCGCATCCCGACGCGCGCACGCCGCTCGCGGCGCTCGCCGCCTTCGGCGGCTTCGAGATCGCGATGCTCGTCGGCGCCGCGCTCGGCTGCGCCGCGCGCCGCGTCCCGGTGATCGTCGACGGCTTCATCGTGACCGCGGCGGTGCTGGTGGCGGCACGGCTCGAGCCGGCGGTCGCCCGGCACTGCGTGTTCGCGCACCGCTCGGCCGAGCCCGGCCACGCGCGGCTGCTCGCGGCGCTGGACGCCGCGCCCCTGCTGGACCTCGGGCTGCGGCTCGGCGAGGGCAGCGGCGCCGCGCTCGCGGTGCCGCTCGTGCGCGCGGCCGCGCGGCTGCTGGGCGAGATGGCCACCTTCTCGTCGGCGGGCGTGAGCGGACGGCACGACGGACCATGACCCAGGACACGTTCGTACCCGAGGCCGAGCGGCGCCTGTCGCTCGAGCGCATCGCGGCGTCGGCGGCCCGCCTGCCCCCGGAGTTCCGCGACACGCCGCAGTACGACTGCGAGCCGCTGTCGGAGGCGCTCGGCTGCCGGCTGACCCTCAAGATCGAGACCGCCAACCCGATCCGCAGCTTCAAGGGCCGCGGCGCCGCCGTGCTGGTCGACGCGCTCGCGGCGGCGGGCGAGCGCGGCCCGATCGTCTGCGCGAGCGCCGGCAACTGGGGCCAGGCGGTGGCGTACGCGGCGCGGCGCGCGGGGCTGCCGGTGCGGGTGTGGGCCTCGGTCAACGCGAACCCGCAGAAGGTCGCGCGGATGGCCGCGCTCGGCGCCGAGGTGCACCGCGAGGGCGAGGACTTCGATGCGGCGAAGGCCGCGGCGCGGGCCTGGGCCGCGGCGCACGGCGGCCGCTGGATCGAGGATGGCCGCGAGGTCGAGGTCTCAGAGGGGCACGGCTCGATCGCGGTCGAGCTGCTCGCGCGCGGCGACGCGTTCGACCACGTGCTGGTGCCGCTGGGCAACGGCGCGATGCTCGCGGGCATCGCGCGCTGGTTCAAGGCGGCGTCGCCGGCGACGCGTGTCTACGGCGTCTGCGCGCGCGGCGCGCCGTCGATGGCCGACAGCCTGCGCGAGGACCGGGTCGTCGAGACCGAGCGCGCCGAGACGATCGCCGACGGCATCGCGGTGCGCGTGCCGGTCCCCGAGGCGCTCGAGGACCTGCGCGGCCTCGTCGACGAGGTGCTGCTCGTCGACGAGGCCGACATCGTCGCGGGGATGCGGCTCGCGCTCGTGCACGCCGGGCAGCTGCTCGAGCCCTCGGGCGCGGTCGGGCTCGCGGCGCTCGTCGCGCACCGCGCACGCTTCGAGGGCACGCGGGTGGCGACGGTGCTGTGCGGCGGGAACCTCGCGGACGCGGACCGTGCGGCGCTGCTCGCCGAGACGGACGGCTCGGCCTAGCCCCTCCAGGCCCCCGGGTTGACCATCGACTTCGGCGGCTCGCCGCGCGCGAACGCGGCGACGCAGCCCAGCCCCTCGCGCGCGATGGCGTCGAAGCACTCGTCGGTCCAGCACAGCGCGTGCGGCGTGACGATCACGTTGTCCATCGCGAGCAGCGGATTGGCCGGATCGACCGGCTCCTGCTCGAACACGTCGAGGCCCGCCCCGGCGATCGTGCCGGCGCGCAGGGCATCGATGAGCGCACGCTCGTCGACCACCGGGCCGCGCGCGAGGTTCACGAAGAAGGCCTCGCGCTTCATCAGCGCGAACCGCGCCGCGTTCATCAGATGCCGCGTCTCGTCGTTCAGGATGCAGACCGAGACGACGAAGTCGCACTGCGGCAGCATCTCGTCGAGCGGCAGGCGTGTCGCGCCGAAGCCGGCGATGGTCGCGGCCGGCACGTAGGGGTCGGCCGCGAGCATCCGCCAGCCGAACGGCCGCGCCAGCGTGAGCAGTTCGGCGCCGATGCCGCCCACGCCGATCACGCCGAGCGTGCGGGTGGTGAGCCCCAGGCCCATGTGGCCGGTGCGCTCGTTCCACCGCCCGGCGCGCGTGAGCCGGTCCTTGGCGAAGAGCCGTCCGGCGAACGCGAACAGCATGGTGAGGACGGCCACCGACACGGGCCGGCGGATCGCCACCGGGGTGTTGGTCACCACGACACCGGCCTCGGTCATCGCCGGCACGTCGACCGAGTCGTAGCCCACGCCGTGCCGGGCGATCAGCCGCACCCGGCGGTCGGGGCGCGCCACCGACGCACGGGTGACCGGCAGCGAGTTCACGTAGAGCAGGTCGTAGCGGGCGGCGATGTCGGGCGTGATCTCCGTGGCCGCCTCGGGGATGAACTCCCAGTCGATCGACGGTTCGCGCTCGAGGATCTCGAGCGGGCCCTGGCCGAACGAGGGCGTGCCCGAGGGCGTCAGCAGGTCGCGGGTCAGCCCGACCTTGAGCTTCGGACGCGCGCTCACGGCCGCGCCCCGACCCGGCCGGTCAGCTGCTTCGCCCCGGCCACCATCAGTCCGAAGTCGGTGCCGACGGCGATCATCGTGTAGCCCCAGGCCTGCACCCGCTCGATCCAGCGGGCATCGGTGGCCATGAAGCCGAGCGCCTTGCCGTGCGCGTGCGCGGCGGCGGCCACCCGCTTCATGGCGGCCTCGAAGCGCGCGTCGTCGAAGGCGCCCGGGATGCCCATGAAGTTGGTCAGGTCGAAGTGTCCGACCCACAGCACGTCGATGCCGTCGACGGCCGCGATCGCGTCCACCTCGGCGAGGCCGCGCTCGGTCTCGATCTGCGCGATCAGCAGCGTCCGCGCGCGCAGCCGCGGCATCTTCTCGGCCGGCGGGCTGGAGTCGAAGTCGTCGTGCGCGAAGCCGAACGCCGCGCCTCGCCGGCCATGCGGCGGATACCAGGCCGACTCGACGATCCGGCGCGCCTGCTCGGCGGACTCGACCATCGGCACCATCACGCCGGTGGCGCCCACGTCCAGGGCCCGCGCGATGTAGGTGTACTCGCCGCGCGGCACGCGCACCATCGGCTCGATCGCGAGGCCGCGGTGGGTCGCGTAGAGCCACTTGAGCGTCTCGAACGACAGCCCGGTGTGCTCCATGTCGTAGATCGCGTAGCGGCAGCCGGCCTGGGCGAGAAGGGTCGCGATGCCCGGCGTGAAGAACTCGAAGACCATCGCGCCGGCGACCGGCTCGCCGGCCAGCACCGCCGGGCGGACGGGGTTGTCTCTCATGGGTGTCTCCCTGTGGGGGCGGCGCGGTCGCGGGGCGCCGCGCGGCGACGGACGGACCGTCGATCGATGGTAGCAGCGGCCCCACGAAGGCACCACGGGCGTTCCGTTTCGCACGGCCGCGCACCCCGCACGCGGTACCATCGGTCGCCCGCGCCGAGCGCCGGGCAATCGATGACCCGCCAACTGCGTCTCCTCCTCGTCGCCATCCAGTTCTACAGCCGCATCCCCGTCACCGGCCGACTCGCCGCCTGGATGGGGTGGGACGACGCGTGGCTGGGCCGTGCGACCCGCTACTTCCCGCTGGTGGGCCTGATCGTGGCGCTCGGCCAGTCGCTGGTCTACGTCGCGGCGAGCATCGTGCTGCCGCATCCGGTCGCCGTGCTGCTGGCGCTGGCCGCCGGGCTGCTGCTGACCGGCGCGTTCCACGAGGACGGCTGGGCGGACTTCTGCGACGGCTTCGGCGGCGGCACCGACCGCGCACGCACCCTCGCGATCATGCGGGACTCCCGGATCGGCGCCTACGGCGCGATCGGCGTGGTCACCCTGCTGATGCTGCGCTTCGAGACGCTGGCGCACGTGGGCACCGACTGGATCGTCGTCGCGCTGCTGTGCGCGGCGGCCGTGTCGCGCGGCTGCGCGGTGCTGGTGATGGCGAGCCTGCGCTATGCGCGCGACGAGGACGACGCCAAGGCCAAGCCGGTCGCCGAACACGTCGCGCCCGTCGACACGGTGCTGGCGGTCGCGTTCGCGGCGGCGCCGGCGGTGGTCCTGAGCCTGTGGATCGGCAGCTGGACGCCGGCCGCGGTCGCGGCGTCGCTCGCGCTGCTCGCCACTGCCGTCCTGCGCCGGATGATGGCGACACGACTGGGCGGCTATACCGGCGACTGCCTGGGCGCGGTCCAGCAGGTGGCGGAGGTGGCGTTCCTGCTGGGCATGCTGGTGGTGCTGGACCTGAGCCCGGTGGCCGAGCTGCCCTACGACACCGACGAGTCGGAGGAGGAGCCGTGAGCGGCGGGCGCGACGGGGGTGACGAGGCAGGCCGAGGCGGTCGAGGCGGCGGAGACGCCGGCCTCGGCACGGGCGGCGTGGCCCGGCTGTGGCTGGTGAGGCACCCCCGGCCCGACGTGCCCGTCGGTCACTGCTACGGCGCGAGCGATGTGCCGATCGTCGACGCGCACCTCGACGAGCTGCTCGGCCTGCTGCCGCTGCGCCTGCCGCGTCACGCGCCGGTCTACAGCAGCCCGCTGTCGCGCTGCCTGCGCCTGGCACGGGGGCTGGAGGCCGCCGGGTTCGCCGCGCCGGTCGTCGATCCGCGGCTGCGCGAGATGGACTTCGGCCGCTGGGAGGGGCGCGGCTGGTCGGAGGTGCCCCGCGATCAGATCGACGCATGGCGCGACGACATCGTGCGCTACGTGCCGCCGGGCGGCGAGTCCCTCGCCTCGCTCGCCGAACGCGGCAACGCGTTCGTCGCGACGCTGCCGGCCCACCGCGACGCGATCGTCGTCACCCATGCCGGCGTGATCCAGGTGCTCACGCGCACCCTGCGCGGGCTGGCGCTGTCGAACTTCGGTTCGACGAAGGTCGACTACGGCGAGGTCGTGGTGCTGACCCGCGGCGCCTCGGGGTGGTCGCTGGGCGAGCGCTGACGCGTCTCCCGGGAACGGCTCTTGCCGTTCCGCCCGCATGCGCCTCCAAGACGATCGCCGGGACGCGGTCACCCCCGGCGTCGCCGAGTCCGCGACCGCGCCGTCCGCCCCTCGAGCCACCCGATGCCCGCCCCCGACGAGCTGATCGCCCAGGCCGGGCGGGCGCTGCTGTACTACGCGCTGCTCGTGACGCTGATGCGCATGGCCGGCAAGCGACTGGCCGGCCAGACCACGACCTTCGACCTGATCGTGCTGATCTCGCTGGGCGTCGTGCTCCAGACGACCGCGCTGCAGCCGGGCATCTGGAATGCGGCGGTGTTCGTGGGCACGGTGTTCGTCGTGCATCGCGGGGTGGCACGGCTCTGCGCGCACCACCGGTGGATCCGCTACCTGGTCCGCGGCCGGCCGCGCGTGCTGGTGCGCGACGGCCGCGTGCTCGACGCCGCGCTCGACCGCGAGGGCATCAGCCGGGACGAGCTGAGCGCGGGACTTCGCAAGCTCGGCCACGCCTCGCCCGAGGCGGTCCGCCTGGCGACGCTCGAGGAGACGGGGCACATCTCGGCGGTCGCGTACGAGGTGCACGAGGGGCCCGATGCCGCCGGCTCGCACGGCACGGTCGACCGGCTCGAGCCCTGACGCGGACGCGCCGGCACGGCCGCCCGGCATCGGCCCGATGCATGGCGGCACCGCGCCGAACGGCATCCCCGCGGCCGGGTCGCCGCAGCTTCGTCGCCTGCGGACGCATTCGGCACCGATCGGGCGTCGTCCCGTCGCAGGCGCATGCCGGTCGGCGACCGTCCCTGTAGGCTGAGCCGATCGTCACGCCCAGGACCCCGCCGACATGCCCCGCGCCCGCCGCTCCACCGTCCGCGCCGCGCTGCGCCTCGCAGCCGTCGCCGCCATCGCCGGCACAGTCGTCGGCTGCTCCAGCGCACCGCCCGCAGCGCCCGTGCAGACCGGCTCGACAGGGGTCGGCTGGCGGACACTCACCGTCCCCTCCGGGCCGGACGATCCGGGACCGACCACGGTCGCGCTGTGGTATCCGTCGAGCGCGCCCGCCCGGACGACGACGATGGGCCCGTTCGAGGTGCGCGCCGCGATCGGTGCGCCGGCCGAGCCGCGCGCATCCGGCCTGGTCGTGCTGAGCCACGGCACCGGCGGCAGCGAGCTCGGCCACGCCCGTCTGGCCGAGGCGCTCGCCCGTCGCGGGTGGATGGTCGCGGCGCTGCGCCATCCGCGCGACAACTGGCAGGACGCGTCGCTGCTCGCGCGTTCGCCCGAACGCTACTTCGAGACCCGGCCGCGCCAGGCGAGCCGCGTGCTCGACGCGCTGCTCGCCGACCCCGCGATCGGCCCGCGGATCGCCAGCGATGCCCGCGGGCCGCGGATCGCCGCGATCGGTCATTCGGCCGGCGGCTACACGGTGCTCGCGCTGGCCGGTGCGCGTCCCGACATCGCTCGGATCGCGAGCCACTGCCGCATGCACCGCGCCGAGGATCCGCTGTTCTGCGCCACCGGGCGCACCGCGCCGGAGGCCCCCGCGGCCTCGGGCCGGCTCGCCCCGCTCCCGGATCTCGCCGACCCGAGGGTGCGCGCGGCGGTGGCGATGGCGCCGGTGGGCGCCGTGCTCGACGACGGCTCGCTGTCGCGCGTGGGGGTGCCGGTCGCGGTCCACGTCCCATCGCTCGACCGCTGGCTGGTGCCGCGGTTCCACGGCCGACGGGTCGCGGCGGCGATCCCCGGCGCGGTGCTCGAGGAGGTCCCGAACGCCTGGCACTTCGCGTTCCTGGACACGCCCTCGATGGCGATCCCGTCGCCCGACGGCGACCTCGGCGCCGACCCGCCCGGATTCGACCGCACGGCCTTCATCGCCGGGCTCGGCCCGCGGATCGCGGACTTCCTCGACGCCGCGATGACGCGGACAGCCGACACGCCCCGACCCGTCCCGCGCTGAGGCGCGCCGAGCCCCGCACGGCACCGCAGCGTCCGGCGCCGCGTCGCGCCGCCCGCGCTACAGCACGTAGCGCGCCAGGTCCTCGTTCCTCGAGAGCGTCGCGAGCCGGCCGTCGACGAACGCGGCGTCGACCCGGACCGTCTGGCCGGAGCGCTGCGTGGCGTGGAACGACACCTCCTCGAGCAGTTTCTCCATCACCGTGTAGAGCCGCCGCGCGCCGATGTTCTCCGTGGTCTCGTTCACCGAGAACGCGATCTCGGCGAGCCGCTTGACGCCCTCGGGCAGGAATTCGACGGTCACGCCCTCGGTGGCCAGCAGCGCCTCGTACTGCTTGACCAGGCTCGCATCGGTCTCGGTGAGGATCCGCTCGAAGTCGGCCGCCGTCAGCGAGTCGAGCTCGACCCGGATCGGGAAGCGGCCCTGCAGCTCGGGGATCAGGTCGGACGGCTTCGACAGGTGGAAGGCACCCGACGCGATGAACAGGATGTGGTCGGTCTTCACCATGCCGTAGCGGGTGTTGACGGTGGTGCCCTCGACCAGCGGCAGCAGGTCGCGCTGCACGCCCTGGCGCGAGACGTCCGCCCCGCCGGCCTCGCTGCGCGACGCGATCTTGTCGACCTCGTCGAGGAACACGATGCCGTTCTGCTCGACGTTGGTCATGGCGAGCAGCTTGACCTCGTCGTCGTTGACCAGCTTGGCCGCCTCCTCGTCGCGCAGCACCTTCATCGCCTCGCGGATCGTCAGCCGGCGCGTCTTCTTGCGCCCCCCCATTCCCTGGAACATCCCCTGCAGCTGCTGCGTGAGCTCCTCCATCCCGGCCATCCCCGCCGGGCCGGCGAGCGGCAGATCGGGCATCGGCATCGCCAGCTCGAGCTCGATCTCCTTGTCGTCGAGTTCGCCCTCGCGCAGCTTCTTGCGGAACTTCTGGCGGGTCGCCGAATCGGCCGGGGCCGGGGCGGCGGAGTCGGCCTGCGACCCGAAGCCGAAGCCGCGCGCCGGCGGCAGCAGCACGTCGAGCACGCGGTCCTCGGCGGCGTCGATCGCGCGGGTCTCGACCTTGCGCATCTCGGCCTCGCGCGTCTGCTTGATGCCGATCTCGGCGAGGTCGCGGATGATCGCGTCGACGTCCTTGCCGACGTAGCCGACCTCGGTGAACTTGGTCGCCTCGACCTTGATGAACGGGGCCTGCGCGAGCCGCGCCAGGCGGCGGGCGATCTCGGTCTTGCCGACGCCGGTCGGCCCGATCATCAGGATGTTCTTCGGCGTGATCTCCGGGCGCAGCGCCGCGTCGACCTGCTGGCGCCGCCAGCGGTTGCGCAGCGCGATCGCGACCGCGCGCTTGGCACGCTCCTGCCCGATGATGTGCTTGTCGAGCTCGGAGACGATCTCCTGGGGGGTCATGGTGCTCATGCGGCGAGATTACCGCAACGCGCGGGCCTTGCTCGATGCGCCCCGGCACGGCGCGAGGGCCGACGCGCCTGACCGAACCCCGATGCGATCCAAGCGCTTCGTTGACTGTCCTGCGGACCCGCTATAGTCTTGCGCCCCCGGGCCTCGTTGTCCGGGACAATGACCGACACAACCGCTCTTCCATCCGGGGCACGGAGACGCATGGCCGCCGATTACATAATCGAGACCCAGGACCTGTCGATCGACTTCAACGGGTTCTATGCGGTCAAGGGCGTCTCGCTCAAGGTCGCGCGCGGATCGATCCATGCCCTGATCGGTCCGAACGGCGCCGGCAAGACGACCTGCTTCAACCTGATCACGAAGTTCCTGCGGCCCACCGGCGGCAAGATCCTCTACAAGGGTCAGGACATCACCCGCGCCAAGCCGGCCGACGTGGCCCGCCTGGGCATGGTCCGCAGCTTCCAGATCTCGGCCACCTTCCCGCACCTGACGGTGCTCGAGAACGTCCGGATCGCACTGCAGCGCAAGCTCGGCACCTCCTTCCAGTTCTGGAAGGACCAGCGCTCGCTGAACGTGCTGGACGCGCAGGCGATGGCGCTGCTCGAGGACGTCGGACTGGCCGAGTACGCGGGCCTGCAGGCGGTGGAGCTGTCCTACGGGCGCAAGCGTGCGCTGGAGATCGCCACCACGCTCGCGCTCGACCCGGAGATGATGCTGCTCGACGAACCGACCTCAGGCATGGGCCACGAGGACATCGGCCGGATCGCGGCGCTGATCAAGAAGGTCGCGGCCAAGCGCACGGTGCTGATGGTGGAGCACAACCTGTCGGTCGTCTCGGACCTGTCGGACACGATCACCGTGCTGGCGCGCGGCGAGGTGCTGACCGAGGGCCCGTACGAGACGGTGTCCAAGGACCCGCAGGTGGTCGAGGCTTACATGGGGACGGGTCATGCCTGAGGCACTGCTCGAGGTCAAGGACCTGCAAGGCTGGTACGGCGAGAGCCATGTGCTGCATGGCATGACGTTCACGGTCCCGGCCGGCGAGGTCGTCACCCTGCTCGGGCGCAACGGCGCCGGCAAGACGACGACGATGCGCGCGGTGATGGGGGTGCTCGGCAAGCGCAAGGGTTCGGTGAAGTACGAAGGCATCGAGACCGTCGGCCTGGCATCGAACGTCATCGCCAAGCACGGCATCGCCTACTGCCCCGAGGAGCGAGGCATCTTCTCGAGCCTGTCGGTGCGCGAGAACCTGGAGCTGCCGCCGATCATCAAGCCGGGCGGCATGTCGCTCGACGAGATCTACCAGCTGTTCCCGCGGCTCAAGGAGCGCGCGAACAACCAGGGCACGAAGCTGTCCGGCGGCGAGCAGCAGATGCTGGCGATCGCCCGCATCCTGCGCACCGGCGCCAAGCTGCTGCTGCTCGACGAGCCGACCGAGGGCCTCGCCCCGGTGATCGTCCAGCACATCGGCGAGATCATCCGAACCGTCAAGAAGAAGGGCTTCACGGTCCTGCTCGTCGAGCAGAACTTCCACTTCGCCTCGACGGTCGCCGACCGGCATTACGTGGTCGAGCACGGCAAGGTGATCGACACGTTCCTGAACGACGACGTCAAGGCCAACCTCGGCAAGCTCGAGTCCTATCTCGGCGTCTGACCCTCTTCCCGCCACGACAACCCACCCCGGAGACGACATGACCTTCCGACCCAGCTTCGTCAAGACCGCAGTCGCGGGCGCCATCGCGCTGCTCGCCGGCACGGCATCGGCCCAGTACTCCGACGGCGTCATCAAGATCGGCGTCATGAACGACATGTCCGGCCTCTACGCCGACATCGCCGGACCCGGTTCGGTCTGGGCCGCCAAGAAGGCGGTCGAGGACTTCGGTGCCGCCGCCAAGGGCATGAAGGTCGAGATCCTGGCCGCCGACCACCAGAACAAGCCGGACATCGGCTCGAACATCGTCCGCCAGTGGATCGACGTCGACAAGGTCGACGCGATCGCCGACGTGCCGACCTCGTCGGTGGGCCTGGCGGTCAACCAGATCGTCCGCGAGAAGAACAAGGTCCACCTGAACACCGGCTCGGCGACGTCCGACCTGACCAACAAGGCCTGCTCGCCGAACACGGTCCACTGGGCCTACGACACCTACATGCTGTCGAACGGCACCGGCAAGGCGCTGGTCAAGACCGGTGGCGACACCTGGTACTTCCTGACCGCCGACTACGCGTTCGGCCACGCGCTCGAGCGCGACACCGAGGCGGTGGTGCTGGCCAACGGCGGCAAGGTGGTCGGCAAGGTCCGTCACCCGTTCCCGGGCCAGGACTTCTCGTCGTTCCTGCTGCAGGCGCAGTCGTCCAAGGCCAAGGTCATCGGCCTGGCCAACGCCGGCGGCGACACCATCAACTCGATCAAGCAGGCCGCCGAGTTCGGCATCACCAAGGGCGGCCAGAACCTGGCGGGCCTGCTGGTGTTCATCACCGACGTCCACTCGCTCGGCCTGGCGACCGCGCAGGGTCTGGTGCTGACCGAGTCGTTCTACTGGGACCTGAACGACGGCACCCGCGGCTGGTCGAAGGAATTCGCCGCCGCCCACAAGGGCCGGATGCCGTCGATGGTGCAGGCCGGCGTCTACGCGTCGGTGATCCACTACCTGAAGGCGGTCGAGGCGCTGAAGTCGGACGCCGACGGCCTGAAGGTCGTCGACCAGATGAAGAAGATGCCGACCGACGACAAGCTGTTCGGCAAGGGCAGCATCCGCGTCGACGGCCGCAAGATCCACGACGCCTACCTGTTCGAGGTCAAGAAGCCGGCCGAGTCGAAGGGCCCGTGGGACTACTACAAGCTGCGCGCGACCATCCCGGCCGCCGAGGCGTTCCGCCCGCTCGCGCAGTCCGAGTGCCCGCTGGTCAAGAAGTAAGCCGACTCGGCAGTCGATTCCGGGCCGGCTGATCGCCGGCCCCGTTCACCCCGCTCCGTCCCCGGAGCGGGGCCGCCCCCTCCAGACGCGCCCGCCCCATGTTCGAACTGCTCGGCATCCCGCCCCAGGCCTTCTTCGGGCAACTGCTGCTCGGCCTGATCAACGGCGCCTTCTATGCGCTGCTGTCGCTCGGGCTGGCCGTCATCTTCGGCCTGCTGAACGTCATCAACTTCACGCACGGCGCCCAGTACATGATGGGCGCGTTCGGCGCGTGGATGCTCCTGAACTGGGCAGGCATCCCGTTCTGGGTGTCGCTGGTCGTGGTGCCGATCGTCGTCGGCGCGACCGGCGTGGTGCTCGAGCGGGTCTTCCTCAAGCACCTCTACCACCTCGACCACCTCTACGGCCTGCTGCTGACCTTCGGCCTGGCGCTGATCATCGAAGGCCTGTACCGGCAGCAGTTCGGCTCCTCGGGTCAGCCGTTCGTGAACCCGATCCCGGGCGGCACGAACCTCGGCTTCATGTTCCTGCCCTACTACCGCGGCTTCATCGTCGTGTTCTCGCTGGTGGTCTGCATGGCGACCTGGTACGTGATCGAGCGCACCAAGCTCGGCTCGTACCTGCGCGCGGCGACCGAGCGGCCCGACATCGTGCAGGCCTTCGGCATCAACGTGCCCCGGATGATCACCCTGACCTACGGCTTCGGTGTCGGACTCGCCGCACTCGCAGGCGTTCTCGCGGCACCCGCCTACCAGGTGAGCCCGCAGATGGGGTCCAGTCTGATCATCGTCGTGTTCGCGGTCGTGGTCATCGGCGGCATGGGCTCGATCCTGGGATCGATCCTCACCGGCTTCGGCCTCGGCATCGTCGAGGGCCTGACCAAGGTCTTCTACCCCGAGGCATCGAACATCGTGATCTTCGTGATCATGGTGATCGTCCTGATGATCAAGCCCGCCGGTCTCTTCGGGAAGCAGAAATGAACGCATCGGCCACCACCCCCACCGCAGGCGCCGCACGGCCCGTCACCGCCCCGCCGGCGGTCTCGTCGGGCAACCGGGGCCTGCTGCTCTTCGTCGCCTTCATCGCAGTGATGCTGGTCGCGCCGCACGTCGGCGCGTATCCGGTCTTCCTGATGAAGCTGCTGTGCTTCGCGCTGTTCGCGTGCGCCTTCAACCTGCTGATCGGCTACGTCGGTCTGCTGTCGTTCGGCCACGCGATGTTCTTCGGCTTCGCGGCCTACATGAGCGCGCACGCGGTGAAGGTCTGGGGCTGGACGCCCGAGCTCGGCATCCTCGCGGGCACTGGCGTCGCGGCGGTGATGGGCCTGGTGGTCGGCGCGATCGCGATCCGGCGCCAGGGCATCTACTTCGCGATGGTCACGCTCGCGCTGTCGCAGATGGTGTTCTTCTTCTGTCTGCAGGCGCCGTTCACCGGCGGCGAGGACGGCATCCAGTCGGTACCGCGGCGCGCGCTCTTCGGCATCTTCGACACGAAGAGCGACCTGTCGATGTACTACGTGGTGCTGGCGATCTTCGTCATCGGCTTCGCCATCATCTACCGCACGATCCATTCGCCGTTCGGCCAGGTGCTCAAGGCGATCCGCGAGAACGAGCCGCGCGCGATCTCGCTCGGCTATCAGGTCGACCGCTACAAGCTCCTGGCCTTCGCGCTGTCGGCGACCCTCGCCGGCCTCGCGGGCTCGACGAAGGCGCTGGTGTTCCAGCTGGCCTCGCTGACCGACGTGACCTGGCAGATGTCCGGCGAGGTCGTGCTGATGACGCTCGTCGGCGGCATGGGCACGGTGTTCGGGCCGGTGGTCGGCGCCGCGGTCATCATCGGCATGCAGAACTACCTGGCCGGCCTCGGCGAATGGGTGCTGGTGGTGCAGGGCGGGATCTTCGTGGTCGTGGTGATGCTGTTCCGCCGCGGCATCGTCGGCGAGATCGCGGCCCGGCTCAAGCGCGGCTGACCGGGCGCGGGGCCCCTGCCCCGTCGTCCGACGTGCCCCGCTCCACGCGGCGCGCGACCGACCGGCCCCCGAGCCGGCGGCGCGCGCCGAGTCGTTTCAGGGGGCCCACCGGGCCCGGGAGGACACGATGACCGATCCGCTGGCGGGGCTGCCCCGCGTCACCTATGCGAACGCCGCGAGCGACTTCTCCGCGCTGCATGCGGTGTTCGATCGTGAGCTGCCCGCGTTCGCGGCGCGAGAGACCGGCCGGGATGCGGCGAACCACGTGGGCGGCGACGCGGACCCGGGCGGCGAGCGCTACGCCGTGGCGTCGCCGATCGACGCCCGCCTCACGCTCGGCACGCTGGTGGCCGCGGACGCCGCGGCGGTCGACCGGGCGGTCGCGGCCGCGCGTGCCGCGGCGCCCGTCTGGCGCGCGACGCCCTGGCAGGACCGGGTGGCGGCGCTGCGCCGCGCCGCGGCGTCGATCCGTCGCGATCGGCTCGCCCTCGCGATGGCCTCGCTGCTCGAGGTCGGCAAGTCGCGGCTCGAGGCGATGGGCGAGGTCGAGGAGTCGATCGACCTGATCGAGTACTACTGCGACCAGGTGGAGGCCGCGCAGGGCTGGGATCGGGATCTCGCCGCCGGCCCCGGGGGCGAGCGCGGCCACGACCGGCTGCGCCCGTACGGCACGTTCGCGGTGATCGCGCCGTTCAACTACCCGATCGCGCTCGCGGTGGGCATGACCACCGGCGCGCTGCTGGGCGGCAACAGCGTGGTGCTCAAGCCGGCGCCCGGTGCGGCGCTCTCGGCACCCGCCCTGGCTCGGGTCTTCGAGGAGGCGGGACTGCCCGCCGGCGTGTTCAACCTCGTCTGCGGCGATCGGGACACCGGCGCGCGGCTCGCCGCGCACGAAGGCATCGACGGCGTCGCGTTCACCGGCTCGCACGAGGTCGGCATGCAGCTGATGCGTGCGGCGGTGGCCGGCCGCTTCGCCAAGCCGGTGCTCGCCGAGCTCGGCGGCAAGAACGCCGCCTTCGTGACCGCGAGCGCCGATCTCGACGCGGCGGCCTCGGGCGTGGCGCGCTCGGCGTTCGGGCTGTCCGGCCAGAAGTGCTCGTCGTGCTCGAAGGTCTACGTGCACCGCGACGTGCGCGACGCGTTCGTCGAGCGGATGCTCGGGCTGGCGTCGCGGCTCGTCGTCGGCGACCCGCGCGCGGCCGGCACCTTCACCGGCCCGGTGATCGGCGAGGCCTCGGCCCGACGCTTCGAGGCGGCCGTGCGCGCGGCGCGCGACGCCGGCGCGGCCGTGCTCGCGGGCGGCATGCGGCTGGGCGACGACGCCCGCGCCCACGGCGCCTACCTGTCACCGACGGTGGTGGCCGATGCGGCGCCGGAGCACGAGGTCAACCGGCGCGAGCTCTTCGTGCCGCTGCTGTCGATGCAGTCGTTCGACTCGCTGGCTGCCGCGATCGACGACGCGAACCGGTCGGCGCTGGGACTGTCGGCCGGCGTCTATGCGCGGGACGCGGCCGAAGTCGCCCTGTTCGACGACCGCATCGAGGCCGGCGTGCTCTATGCCAACCGCCCGAGCGGGGCGACGACCGGTGCCTGGCCGGGCTTCCAGACCTTCTGCGGCTGGAAGGGCTCGGGGGCGACCGGCAAGGGCGGCCTCGGACCGTTCTACGTGCAGCAGTTCATGCGGGAGCAGTGTCGGACGAGCGCCGCCTGAGGCGCCCCCGCCTGCGCCGGCTCGGCTACCATTCGGCCTTCGCCGCGCGTCGCGGCCGTCGTCGAACGGAGTCGTGCCGTGCAGGTTGTCTGCCTCGATCTGGAAGGTGTGCTGGTCCCCGAGATCTGGATCGAATTCTCCAGGCGCACCGGCATCGCCGAGCTGGCGCGCACCACCCGCGACGAGCCGGACTACGACAAGCTGATGCGGTTCCGCATCGACCTGCTCGCCCGCCATGGCCTGAAGCTCGCCGACATCCAGGCGGTGATCGACGGCATGGGCCCGATGGCCGGAGCGCGCGAGTTCCTCGATGCGCTGCGGGCCCGCTTCCAGGTGCTGATCCTGTCGGACACGTTCTACGAATTCGCCGACCCGCTGATGCGTCAGCTCGGTCGGCCGACGCTGCTGTGCCACCGCCTGGAGACCGATGCGCAGGGCTTCGTCACGCGGCACGTGCTGCGCATGCCGAACCCCAAGAAGGCGGCGGTGGAGGCGCTGAAGTCGCTGAACTTCACGGTGATCGCCGCCGGCGACTCGTACAACGACACCGCGATGCTCGGTGCGGCGGATGCCGGATTCTTCATCCATCCGCCGGAGTCGATCGTCGCGCAGTTCCCGCAGTTCCCGGTGACCCGGAGCTACGAGCAGCTGGCCGCGTGCATCGACGAGGCCTCGGCGCGGCTGCCCTGAGACGGCGCTCGCCGGCCCGCTTCGCGACTACTGCGCGAGCGTGACGGCGGGGCGCAGCGTGAAGCCGAAGCGCTCGTCCTCGCCGGCGCTCAGCAGCGCGCAGGACACCGTCACCGACGACACGTCACCGGTGGCCCGGGTGAGGCGGGCCGGCACCTGCTGCATGAATCCGTTGCGACGGACGTCGGCCAGGATGGCGGGCCAGTCCGAGAGCCATTCGCCGAGGGAGTGCTCCTCGGTCACCGCACCGAGGTCCCGTCCCACCATCGCGGTGAAGGGCGCGTTGGTCATCAGCACGCGCCCGGCGGTGTCGGTGATGGCGATCGCGGGTGCGTGCGGGTCGATCTCGCCGGAAGGGAGCGCCTGAGCGTCGGCGGCCTGCGGATCCCGATCGAGGGCCTCGCGCATGCGCACGCGCAGCAGCGTCTGATCGCCGGACGGGAACCGTGAAGCGACGACCTCGACCGCGCCCGCGCTGCCGGCCAGCCGGGCACGGACCTCGTCGGTACGCGCGCCGCCGCGGGCGATCCGGATCAGGGCCTCGACATCCGGCCAGGACGCCGCATCGAAGAGGGACTCGAGCTCGCGCCCGGCCAGGGCCACCGGCGTCTCGCCGAGGCGCTCTGCCGCGGCGGGGTTGACCTCGACGAGCTTCGATGTCGCGGCATCGACGATCAGCACCGGATCGGTCGAGACCTGGAACAGCAGCCGATAGCGCGACTCGGATTCGCGGCGCTTCCAGAGCTCGCGCTCCATCTGCTGCTGGCCCTGCACGAAGCGCTGCTGGATGGCGGCGATGGCGCGCAGGTCCCGGCCGGCGGCGACCACCGGGCCGGTGGGGCCCAGCCGCACCGCGGAATAGGCGATCGGGACGCCGGCGCCCGAGGGCAGCAGGTGCGAGACCTCGCAGCGACGCGCCACGCCGGTGACGGTGACCTCGTCGAGCATGCGGACGATCTTGCGGCGGGTCTGTTCGGTGACCGTGTCGACCCACGAGCGGCCGACCCACGACGCCGCCGACGGCGTGGGCGAATCCGCGCCCACTGCCACGCTGCGGATCGTGCCGTCGAGGTCCACCACGAGCGCGATGTCGCTCGAGACCGTGACGAACGCTTCGGCGAGTTCGGGTGCGAAGGCGCCCAAGCTTCCGGTGGATGTTTCGCCGGTGCCGCGCTGGCTCACGAAGTGTCCTTCACTGTGCGCGGGGCCCCGCGGCCGGCGAGGCGGGCGGGGTCTCGAAGAGGGGGAGAGGCCTGACGAAAACGTCAAACAGGTGTCCAGGACACACTGTCAGGTTCATTGTAGACCTCGCCCACAGACAAGCAAGGGAAATCGCTGCAGGAGGCCCCGCCGACCTCCCGAAGGGGGATGCCGCCCGGCCGGGCGGTCGTTCAGCCGAGGGTTTCGACCGAGTGGGTCTGGTTCGTGTAGATGCAGAGGTCGCCGGCGATGGCCAGCGCCTTGCGGACCACCTGCTCGGCCGACAGCTCGGTGTTCTCGAGCAGCGCGCGGGCCGCCGCCTGCGCGTACGGGCCGCCCGAGCCGATCGAGACCAGCCCGAACTCGGGCTCGAGCACGTCGCCGTTGCCGGTGATCACCAGCGAATGCTGGGTGTCGGCGACCGCGAGCATGGCCTCGAGGCGGCGCAGCATGCGGTCGGTGCGCCAGTCCTTGGCGAGCTCGACCGCCGCGCGCAGCAGGTGGCCGGAGTGCTTGTCGAGCTTGGCCTCGAAGCGCTCGAAGAGCGTGAACGCGTCGGCCGTGCCGCCGGCGAAGCCGGCGAGCACCTTGTCGTGATGGAGCCGGCGGATCTTGCGTGCGCTGGCCTTGACGACGATGTTGCCGAGGGTGACCTGGCCGTCACCGCCGAGCGCGACCTGCGCGCCGCGACGGACCGAGACGATGGTGGTGCCGTGGAACTGTTCCATCCGGCGATCGTAGCGCGATTCGCCGGGACGCCTCGAGGACCGGGCTACTGGCGGCGCAGCCGGATCTCGGCGAGGTCCGGAATGCCCATCACGGCCAGCAGCGCGGCCACGACGTGGTTGAGGTCCTTGAAGACCAGGTACTTGCCCCCGGTGCGCAACGCGACGACCTCGTTCAGCAGCTCGCCGGCTGCGACGAAATCGACGCGGCGAAGGCGGCTGCAGTCGACGACGACCTCGGCACGGTCCGCGGCGTACTCGCGCAGCGCGGCGAGCGTGTCCTGGGCGCGACCCGCGAGCTCGCCGATCATCGCGAAGGCCTCGGGACCGGCGCTGAATCCGGCGTCGCCCGCGGCCCGGACCGCCGCCGACGCGGCGGCCTCGGCGGTCGCGGATCCGGCCGCCGTCATGCGGACCGACGCGGGCATCGGCTCCCAGGCGGGCGGCGACACTTCGTAGGTCACGCAATAGTCGATCGACAGGTCATCGAAGGCCTGCTGCTGGCCGAGCAGGCGCAGCAGCGCCAGCTGCAGCAGCCAGCACGCCTCGGACGGATCGCGCCGCCCGGGCTCGATGGTCGGGGCGACCGCGTCGAACAGGGCCTCGGCGCCCTGCACCAGCAGTTCGCGCTCGCCGCGCTCGAAGACGGCGATCACGCGAAGCAGCAGGTCCGCACCGGACGCATCGACGGTGCGCACGCCGGCGACGTCGAGCAGCACGGTGCGGTGGCGCTGCGCATTGCGCTGCACCTGCTCGAGCTGCTTGATGGACTGGGCATCGAGCGCTGCGCCGAGGCTGACGGCCGCGGGCGTGCCGGCGGATGTCGCGCGGGTCGGCTCGGGCGGCGGGGCGACCGACTCGTCCCAGGTCGGCGGCGAGGTCTCGAAGCGGGCGCTGAAATCGATCGCGAGGCTCTCGAAGTCCTCGCGGCGACCGATCGCCTGGTAGAGGTCGAACATCAGCGACCACGCCTGCCGGGTGTGCCCGGCGAGGGTGTTGTCCTTGATGGCCTGCCAGAGGACGCTCGCGGCCGCAGTGGCCTGCCCGTTGGAGTAGAGGACAGCGGCTTCCTCGAAGGCCGGCGGCAGCGACGAGCCGTTGGTCATCACCTGGAGCGCACCGTCGGCACCCGCGTCGCCCAGGATCACCGAGGTGTCGGCCTCGAGCGGTCCACGGGGCGGAGCGACCACGGCCGGTTCGGGCCCGGAGCGGACCGGCGCCCGGGCCGGGCTCTTGCCGTCGGGCCCGACGTCGGTCCGGGTGGCGGCGGTGACACCGCCGGCGCGCGAGGGGACGTACACGGTACCGGCCAGCCCCGCCTGCGCGGGCGGTCGCACGACCGTCGGCCGCGCCGGCGCGATCATCTCGGATTCGATCTCGTCGATCTTCGCCGCGGTGAGCCGGGCGATCTCGCGCGGGTCCGCGCCCCGCGCGCCCCCGGTCGTGCCGGGCTCGGGGTCACCGGGGCGTCGGCGATCGGAGCCGCGCCCTTCCTCCGGAGCGTTCGAGCGGCGTCGCTCGCCTCCGCGGCCATCCTTCTTGCCGAACAGCGAAAATATCACGTTGTTAAATCAATGAGTTACGAGCCAGTGTAGCACGCAGCCCCGTTGCGCCCGCGACGAGTCGGGACCGCAGGTCGGCCCCGGCGCGCCTGTGGTCGCCACGGGGTCGCGTCGCCGTCGGGTCCGGATCGCGGGCGTGCCATCGCCGCGCTTCCATGCCACAATGTTGCATCTTCAACTCAGATGCACGAGGGTGGAATGGTGATCCGACGCCTGGCATGGGCGCTGTTCGCGACGGTCGGCACCGTGGCGCAGGCCGAATCGCTCGAGGACGTGACCGTGACCGCGACCCCGCTCGGCGACACGCCGCTCCAGTCGTCCCAGCCGGTGTCCGTGCTGCGGGGCGCGGAGCTCGACCGGCGCCGCGCCGGTTCGCTCGGCGATGCGCTGGACCGGCTGCCCGGCGTCACCTCCAGCGGGTTCGGCACCGCCGCCGGACGGCCGGTGGTCCGAGGCTTCGCCGGGCCGCGGGTCGGGATCACCGAGAACGGCCTGGACACGATGGACGCCTCGTCGCTGAGCCCGGACCACGCGGTCGCCGTCGATCCGCTCGGCACGACCCAGGTGGAGGTCCTCCGCGGGCCGGCGACGCTGCTCTACGGCAGCGGCGCGATCGGCGGGCTGGTCAACGCGGTCACCGACCTGATCCCGAGCACCCCGGTCCGCGGGCTGCGCGGCGATGCGCTGTTCGCCGGCGACTCGGCCAGTCGCGAGGGACTCGCCTCGCTGCGGCTCCGAGGCGGCGTGGGCGCGGAGGGGGGCGCGGGCGGCAGCCTGAACTGGACCCTCGGCGCGTTCGGTCGGGACGCCGGCGACTACCGGATCCCGGGCAACGCGGTCCGCGACGATCCGGCGAGCGCCTCCGGCCGGCTGCCCAACAGCTTCTCGGAGGGCTCGGGGCGTTCGGGCGGGGTGTCCTGGATCGACCGATGGGGCATGGCGGGGCTGTCCCATTCGGCGCTCGACACCCGGTACGGGATCCCGGCGGAGGACGGCGTGTTCATCGATCTGCGCAACCGCCGCACCGAAGGGCTGGTCGAGTTCGACGCGCCGCTGCCGGGCATCGAGACGCTGCGGCTGCGCAGCGCGGACGTCAGGTACCGACACGCCGAGATCGAGGGAGATACCGGCGAAGTGGGCACTGCCTTCGACAGCAAGGGCCGGGATACCCGGGTGGAAGGCGTGCATGCACCGGTCCTCGGGGTGCGGGGCGCCTTCGGCGTGCACCTGCGGACGCGGACGCTCTCCGCGAGCGGCGAAGAAGCCTATCTGCCGTCGACCCGGGAACGCGAGGACGCGGTGTTCTGGGTGGGCGAACGGGCGATCGGGGACGGCCGGCTCGAACTCGGGGTGCGCCAGGGGCGGGCCAGCCGGACGCCGGACGCCGATTCGGGTCGGTCCGAGCGCCGCTTCTCGCCGGGCTCCTGGTCGATCGGGGGGCTGATCCCGATCGCGGGGCCGGTGGCGCTGTCGGCCGCGCTGACCGGCTCGCAGCGGGCCCCGGCGACCGAGGAGCTGTACGCCGACGGCGCCCATGCGGCGACGCGGACGTTCGAGGTCGGCGACGGCGGGCTCGGCAAGGAGCGCTCGCGCGGCCTGGAGATCGCCCTGCGGCAGAGCGCAGGGCCGGTGCGCTGGAAGATCGGCGGCTTCGAGCGGCGCTTCTCGAGCTACATCGCGGGCTTCGCCACCGACGAGAACGGCGACGGCCTGCCCGATCGGGTCGACGATGCCGGCAGCATCGCCAACTCGGTGGCCGATCCGGGCGCCGGTGAACTCTCGCGCCTGGCCTACCGACAGGCGCCGGCACGGTTCCGCGGCATCGAGGCGGAGATCGCCTGGCAGCCGGTCGCCTCGCCCTGGTCGCTGCGCGGCTTCGGCGACGCCGTCCGCGGCACGGTCGAAGGGCTCGGCGCCGCGCCGCGCACGCCGCCGCTGCGCGTCGGGCTGTCGGTCGACTATGCCGCCGGCCCGTGGTCGGGCTTCGTGTCGGTGCTGCGGGCCGCCCGGCAGGACCGGGTCGGCACCTTCGAGACCGAAACGCCGGGCTACACGCGGCTCGACGCCGAGGTCGCCCATACCTGGTCGCTCGGCACGAACCGGCTGGCGACGCTCTTCCTGCAGGGGCGCAACCTGATGAACGAGGACGTGAGGCTCTCGACCTCGTTCGTGAAGGACCTCGTCCCGATGCCGGGGCGTTCGCTCTACGCCGGCCTGCGCATCAGGATGTGAGCGGCCGGCTCAGCGCAGGGCGATCGGCTCGCCCTCGCTGAGCCGGTAGTAGACGCCGAGCGGATCGTCGCGCAGCACCTCGAGGCGGCCGGCGATCAGCACCGGATCGAAGGTGACGCGCACGGGCGTCTTGGCCTTCACTTCCACGATGCCCTCGGGGCCGGCCGGCACGCAGAACGCGCAGGTCTGCGAGGTGACGGTCAGCAGGAAGTGGGTCTGCCGCTCGCCCGTCTGCAGCGGCAGCATGAAGCCGACGATCTTCACGTCCTGACGATCGAGCTTGCGGACCGCCAGCGGGAACTCGGGCAGGAACTTGTCCTTCACCCGGACCGCCTTGACCTGTCCGAGCAGGTCCCAGGGCACCGTGCCCGGGACGACGGGCAGCGGCGGCGACACGAGCGGCTGCGCGCCGGCGTGGCTGCCGAAGGCGGGTGGCGGATTGCCGCCGGTGATCACCCCCTTCCCCGCGGGCGGCGTGCCGGCCTGCGCCGCGCCGGACTGCACGGGCGACGGCGCGGGCATCACCGGCTCGGCACGGGCGGGACCGCCCTGCGCGGTCACGGGAGCGGGCGCCGCGAGCCACGCGCCGACCAGCGCCGCGGCCATGAGCCGTGTGCACGCGACGCCGCCTCGCGCAGCTGCGATCCGTCGGTCGATTCGATGCATGGTCGGGTCCTCCCGCGCCGCCGGCGGCGCTCAGTGGCTGTGCTTCATGCCGCAGTATCGCCCGACCGCGATGCCCTCGCAGGCCTTGCGGAGCGCCGCCTGGCAGTCGGACTCCTTGCGTCCGGCCTCCAGGCAGCTCGCGGCCGCGGCATGCGCGGCGGCGATCACGCGGTGCTTCGCGATGTCGTCGCGGCGGTGTGCGTCGATCGGGGCGGCAGCGCCTGCCTCGGTCGGCGATTTCGGTGCCGGTGCCGGTGCCTGGGCCGCAGCGGGCATCGCGACGCTCGCCGCGAGCAGCAGCGCGAGCAGGCGACCGGAGACGGCCGATCCGGTGGGCCCCTTCTCGGGCATGGCGGTGTTCATGGGACGACGCATCTCGTGACTCCTGACAGGGTGCAACGTGAGGACGGATTCGGGATCGCAGCCGGCCCGCTCCACCGGAATGCCGACCGTCGCGCGCGCGGTCCGAGGCTCACATGTCCG
>Ga0105105_10000264_pt1 | contig 24299 bp, 23 predicted proteins | sample PPLLaktember2015_4_FD_79108 | JGI IMG/M metagenome (GOLD analysis project Ga0105105, IMG submission 79108) | Freshwater sediment microbial communities from Prairie Pothole Lake near Jamestown, North Dakota, USA - PPLs Lake P8 Core (1) Depth... | ecosystem: Environmental > Aquatic > Freshwater >...
CCCCTGCTCGTGCTGCCCAACGTGCCCTGGTTCATCGGCCAGAACGTCGCGCCGAACATCCTGCTGACGCTGGACGATTCCGGGTCGATGACGGAAACCTACTCGCCCGATGCCTTCTCGAGCCAGCCCGGCTCGGCGTCGATCGCGTACAAGTCGAACCTGAATCCGATGTACTACAACGCATCGGTCAACTACATCGCCCCGCCGGACGAGAACAACGTCCCTTACACCACCTCGTACACCGCGGCGCGGCGCAACGGATTCGACGCATCGCGCGGCACCGTCAACCTGCAGACCTCGTACCGTCCCGAGCACAACTACAACCCCAAGAACACCGCTCCGGACAACTACGCCAATCACTGCTCCGCGTCCGGGAACTGCCCCGGGGTCGGCGTGCCCCGTGGGTCGCAGACCGAGGCCTACTGGTGGACCTACACGCCGGACGGCACCGCCACCTGTCCGAACGATCCGGCGCTCAGCGCGATGAACGGCCTGGCGATGAGCTGCTTCACCTTCGGTCGTCCGACGACCGACGCGCAGCGCCAGAACTTCGCGAACTGGTACTCGTTCTACCGCACGCGCAATCTCGCCACGGTCTCGGCGGCGATGATCGGCTTCTCCCTCCTGCCGCAGGACTACCGGGTCGCCTGGCAGGCTCTCAACACCTGCAAGTCGACCAACTTCAGCCCGAGCTGCAAGGGCTGGGACAGCAGCCGAAGCAACGTCAACGCACGCATCGGCGTGTTCGATGCGAACAAGCGCGCCGACCTGTGGTACTGGCTCGAGCGCCTGCCGGCGAGCGGCGGCACGCCGCTGCGCGAGGCCGTCCAGCGGGCCGGCGAATACCTGCAGCTGCAGGGCGCCGGCAGCCCCTATGCTGACGACCCGTCGGCGACCAGCGGCCTGCAGTACACCTCGTGCCGCGCGAGCTACAGCGTGGTGATGACGGACGGCGTCTGGAACGGCGGCAACGTGAACGCGGGCGGCAACATCGACGGGACCTCGCGGAGCCTGCCCGATGGTCGCTCGTATTCGCCGATCGCTCCGTTCAAGGACAGCAACTCCAACACGATCGCCGACCTCTCGTTCCTGTACTGGTCGACCGACCTCCAGCCCAGCGTCCCGAACACCCTGCGGCAGTTCATGCCGTACCAGGCGGGACTCGTGGCGACCGACGCCGAATACTGGGACGGGCGCAACGACCCGGCCACCTGGCAGCGGATGACCTCGATCTACGTCGGCCTGGGCCTGAACAGCTGGCTGACGACGCCCGTGAAGTGGGCGGGTTCGACCTTCGCCGGGGCGGTGAGCCCGGCCACGGGCTATCAGCGCTTCAAGCAGGACCTGTCCCAGTGGCCGGCCTCGGCGAACGGTCTCGGTACCGGCAACGTCTACGACCTGTGGCACGGCGCGATCAATTCGCGCGGCGCCTTCTACGCGGCGGACTCCCCGGACTCGCTGGTCAAGGCCTTCGAGGACCTGCGCAACCGGATCTCGAGCCGGGAGGACGGCGCGAGCTCGGTGAGCAGCTCGTCGCTGCAGGTCCAGACCGACTCGATGATGTTCAACACCTCGTTCAGCAGCCAGCGCTGGGACGGCACGCTGCGGGCCTACAAGGTCCAGAGCGACGGCACGCCCGAGCCGACCGAGGCATGGACGACCAACCTGACGATGCCGTTGCCCACGGGCGGGGCGATCGGCTCGCACAAGGTCTACGCGAAGGGCTCGAGCGGCACCCGCGTGCAGCTCACGCCGACCACGCTGAACCTGCTGCCGACGGCTCGCCAGACCGAGCTCGCGGCGCAGGCCGCGGTGCTGAGCGCCTCGATGACCACGCCCATCGGCGCCTCCGAACTGGTGCGCTGGGTGCTGGGCGACACCTCGAACGCGGAGCTGCGCCGCCGCGACCGGCTGCTCGGCGACCTGGTCAACTCGCCGCCGCTCTACGAGGGCGGCCGGGACTACGGCTACAGCGTGACCGCGTGGAGCGACTCCCCGCGCATCGACGGCAAGGTCTACGCCCAGTTCGTGCAGGACAAGCACGACACGGCGACCGGTCGCCCGAAGCATCCGACGGTCTTCGTGGGCGCGAACGACGGCATGCTGCACGCCTTCGACGCCAACACCGGTGCCCACCGCTGGGCCTACATGCCCTCGCCCTCGTTCGCCAAGCTCGGCAAGCGCGCCGATCCGCTGGCCGGACACACCTGGTACGTCGACGGACCGATCGTCACCCACGACGTCTACCACGACAACGCGTGGCGCACGATCCTGGTGGCCAGCACCGGCGCCGGCGCCCGCGGCCTGTTCGCGCTCGACGTCACCACCCCGGACGACCCGAAGCTGCTGTGGGAACACTTCCCCAACAACGACGCCGACACGAGCAACGACGACGACGACCTCGGCTACGTGCTCGGCGAGCCGGTGATCGCCCGGGCGCAGGACGGCCAGTGGATCGTCGCCTTCGGCAACGGCTACGGGCATCCGTCGAACAAGGCGATGCTGTATGTCCTCGATGCCTGGACCGGCGCGGTGGTGAAGAAGATCAACTCGGGCGCGCCGACACCGGTGCCCGGGGCCTCCGCGTCCTCGAACGGGCTGGCGGCACCCGCGCTGCTGTACACCGCCGGCAAGCGGCTCGCGTACGCCTACGCGGGCGACCTGCTCGGCAACGTCTGGCGCTTCAAGCTGTCCGGCTCGTCCTCCAGCGCCTGGGCGCTGGACTTCGGCGGACTGCCCCTCTTCAAGGCGACCGCCCCCGACAACACGCCCCAGCCGATCACCGCGAAGATCCGCATCGCCTCCGACCGCCAGCTCGGGCGCATGCTGCTGTTCGGCACCGGGCGGCTGCTCACGGACACCGATCCGACCACCATCGGTCGGCAATCGATCTACGGCATCCGCGACCGGGCGGACGACTCGGGCACCGCGACCCGCTCGATGCTGACGATGCAGCAGATCACGCTCGAGACGAACAGCCTGCGCACGGTGTCGACCAACGCCTCCCCGATCGACAGCGCGGGCTGGTATCTCGACCTCGGCCACAACAGCGCCAACAACGGCGAGCGGGTGACCATGGCGGTCAACTACATGCCGGAGCTGTCGCTGATGACGGTGTCGACGGTGCGGCCGACCAGTGCCGCGGATCCCTGCGGCTCGAACGTCACCTCGTGGGTGATGACGATGTCGCCGTTCAACGGGCAGGGCGTGTCGCTGTTCGGCACCGGTTCCACGACGGGCGCGGGCTACCGGCTCGACGGCGTGCTGGCGACCCCGACCCCGATCCGAAAGACCAACGGCAAGGTCAAGCTCACGCTGAACGCCGGCACCGGCGGCCTGTCGCAGGTCGACATCACGCGCGGCTGGAACCCGCGGGCCGCGTGGAACCAGGTCCGATAGGAATGTCCATGCCGCATCCCTCCTGCGCCATCCGCGCCACCCGCGCAGCCCTCGTCGGCGGCACCGCCCGCCCGCCCGGTCCGGCGCGGTCCCGTCAGCGCGGCCTCACGCTGGTCGAGATCATGGTGTCGGTCGTGATCGTCGGCATCCTCACCGCGGTGGCGATCCCGGGCTACCAGGACTACATCCGACGTGCCGCGCGCTCCGACGCCCAGCTCACGCTGCAGCAGGTGTCGAGCTGGCTCGAGCGGCGGTACGCGGAGTGCAACAGCTACATCCGCATCAACGCGGCGTCCAACCCGCCCTGCACCGAAGTGCTCGCCGCGAGCGACCTGCCGGCAGAACTCAAGCGCTCGCCGAGCGGCAGCGGCGGCGGCACCAAGCGCTACGACGTGACGATCTCGTCACTCGCCGCGCAGTCGTACACGCTCCAGGCCGTTCCGGTGGACAGCAACGACAAGTGCGGCACGTTCGAGCTGACCAGCGTCGGCGTGCGCAGCGTCACCGGGCCGCTGGGCAACGACAACTGCTGGCGGCGCTGAGCCTCGCCCAGCCGCGCATCGCCGGTGCCGACGCCGGCGGATCCCACTCCAGTGCGATGCCGCGCGCCGAGGTCGGCCACCCCGGATCGCGATCCTGCCCGAACGGGGCGGCCCACAGCAGCCGCCCGCCGACCGTCACACCCGGGAACGCTGCGCGCAGGGCCGCCGGCACGCCGGCCTCCTGACGCAGGTTCTTGATGCTTCGGCTCGGCCGCGCGGCATCGGGCCTGAACCGCGCCGACGAGAGGACCGGGCCGACCTGCAGCGTCTGCGCGGCAAGCCAGTCCGCATCGAGGCCGCCGGCCGCCGGCTCGAATCTCAGCGTTCCGGCCTCACCGAGCGGGAGCGCCCGCTCCCCCGACCAGCGCAGCGCCCTCACCGCCTCCGACGCTGCCGGCGCCGCCGCGTCCGCCCACAGGCGGTCGCGGTAGCGGTGGAGCCGATGCGCGCCGTGGACCTGCATGGCCGATGCCGACCCGCCTTCGACGAGCTGCGCACGCAGCACGGCGAGCTTGGCGCGCGACGGGGGCGCTTCGCCGAGGCCCGCGACCCAGGCGCGCAGCGCGGCGTCGGCGCGCGTCTCGGGGAGCGCTGCGAGGCATCGACGGTCGAGCATGTCCTCGGGCACGGCCGGAGGCGCGCCGTCGCCCGCCTCGCCCCCCCGCGCGGCGCCGAGCCTCGCCGCGGCGAGGTCCTCGGCGGCCCGCGCGTCGACGATGGCACGCGCATCGCGCAGGGCCTCGAGCGCCGCAGGCACGTTCGCCGCCCAGCCGGGCAGCACCGACTCGATGACCGGCAGCACCCGCATGCGCAGCGCGCTGCGGGACACCCGTGCGTCGGCATTGCTCGGATCCTCGACCCAGTCGAGCCCGTGCGCCCGCGCATGGTCGCGCAGCGCGTGCCGCCCGATCGCCAGCAGCGGCCGCAGCACGACCACGCCGTCGCGAAGGTCGCGCGGCGCGATGCCCGTCAGCCCGTCGAGCCCGCAGCCCCGGCCGAGCGCGAGGAGCAGCGTCTCGGCCTGGTCGTCGGCATGGTGAGCGGTGGCCAGCGCCCGCGCCCCCGCCTCGCGCGCCGCCGCGAGCAGCAGCGCGTACCGCGCCTCGCGCGCCCACGCCTCGACGCTGTCGCCGCGCTCGGGCCCGCCGGTCGCGCGGAGCGACCGGAACCTCACTCCGAGGGCATCGGCCCGCGCCGCGCAGTGCACGACCCACGCGTCGGCCGCCGGCTGCAGGCCATGGTGGACGTGGAGCGCGAGCACCCTCGACGGCCCGAGGGCACGGACCGCGCCGTGCAGCAGGACGCTGGAGTCGAGACCGCCGCTGTAGGCGACGGCAAGGGGGCGGTCGGCCCGGTCGCCCCCGATCGCGGCGAGTGCCGCGTCGATCAGCCCGTCAACCGACTTCCTTGACCTTGCCATACGCGAGGATGCGCTGGCGGCGCTGCTTGACCAGGTCGGCCGACTGCACGTTCTGGAACTGCCGCAGCGCTTCGCCGAGCGCGCGCTTGAGCATCTGCGCCATCTGCGCAGGGTCGCGATGCGCGCCGCCCAGGGGCTCGTTGACGATCCGGTCGATCAGGCCGAGCGCCTTGAGCCGATGCGCCGTGACGCCCAGCGTCTCGGCGGCCTCGGGTGCCTTCTCGGCCGTCTTCCACAGGATCGAGGCGCAGCCCTCGGGCGAGATCACCGAGTAGATCGCGTGCTGGAGCATCAGCACGCAGTCGGCCACCGCGATCGCGAGCGCGCCGCCCGAGCCGCCCTCGCCGATCACCGTCGTGACGATCGGCACCCGCAGCTCCGCCATCGCGTAGAGGTTTCGGCCGATCGCCTCGGACTGGCCGCGCTCCTCGGCGCCGATCCCGGGGAAGGCACCGGGCGTGTCGACGAAGGTGATGACCGGCAGGCCGAACTTCTCGGCGGTGCGCATCAGGCGCAGGGCCTTGCGGTAGCCCTCGGGCCGCGGCATGCCGAAGTTGCGGTAGCCCCGGTCCTTGGTGTCGCGGCCCTTCTGGTGGCCGATGACCATCACCGGCAGGCCGTTGAACCGCGCCGGTCCCCCGACGATCGACGGATCGTCCGCGTACGCGCGGTCGCCGTGCAGCTCGTGGAAGTCGGTGAACATCGCCGCGATGTAGTCGAGCGTGTACGGCCGCTGCGGATGACGGGCCACCTGCGCGACCTGCCACGGGGTCAGCTTCGCGTAGGTGTCCTTGACCAGCGACTGGCTCTTCTTCTCGAGCCGCTGGATCTCGTCGGCGATGTCGACCGCCGAATCGTCCTGCACGAACCGAAGCTGGTCGATCTTGGCTTCCAGCTCCGCGATCGGCTGCTCGAACTCTAGGAACGTGGTCTTCATGTCGTCTCAGTATTCGACCGGCAGGGGGTCCAGGCTGCGCCACAGGTACCAGGTGGCCAGCGTGCGCCACGGGCGCCACCGCTCGCCCAGGGCCTGCGCCTCGGCGCGGGTGACCGGGCGCCCGTCGTTGTAGTGGATCGCGAGGGCCTTCGTCAGACCGAGGTCGTCCAGCGGAAAGACGTCGGGCCGCAGCAGATTGAAGATCAGGAACATCTCGGCTGTCCAGCGCCCGATGCCCCGGACCTGCACGAGCTCGTCGATCACCGCCTCGTCGTCGAGCTCGGGCCAGCGCACCGGATCGACGGACCCGGCGACGAAGTGCACCGCCAGGTCGCGGACGTACTCGGCCTTGCGCGCCGACAGCCCGGCAGCGGTCATCGTCGTCAGTCGCATGCGCGCCACACGCTGCGGCGTCATCGTGCCGGCAGCCTTCTCGAAGCGCAGCCAGACCGCCTGGGCGGCCTTGACCGAGATCTGCTGGCCGACGATCGAGCGGGCGAGCGTGGTGAAGGGATCCCCGCGCGAGGACAGGTGGCCACGGCCGGTCCAGGCGGTCATCACGGCGCCCATGACCGGATCGCAGGCGGCGAGCGCGCCGCTCGCGTCGGACCACCAGGGCGGGCAGGTGCCCGGCGGAGCGATCACCGCCACGGCGTCGACCTCACCGGGACCCTCGACGGCCCGGGTGCCGGAGCGGGACGCCGCGCCGACCACGGCTCCGCACGGGCGTTCAGGCGCGCCGCCACCGGGTTCCGCCCGCGCCGTCCTCGAGGACCACGCCCTGCTCGAGCAGCTCGGCGCGCAGCCGGTCGGCCTCGTCGAAGCGGCGCGCCTTCTTCGCCTCGGCGCGCTGCGCGACGCGGGCGTCGACGTCGGCGTCCGACAGCCGCCCCGTCGCGCGGGCTCGCCCGAGCAGGCCGCCTCGCACCACCGCATCGCGGTCGCCGCCGAGCAGCCCGAGCACGCCCGCGAGCGCGCGCAGCTGACGCTCGGCGGCCGCGTCGCGGCTGCGGTTGACTTCGCCGGCCAGCTCGAACAGCACCGACACCGCCACCGGCGTGTTGAAGTCGTCGTCCATCGCGTCGCGAAAGCGCGCGCCGTCGGGTCGGCTCCAGTCGGGCTCGCCGGCGGGGTCGGCCGTGCCCGCCGACAAGGCGGTGTAGAGCCTGAGCAGGCTGGCGCGCGCGTCGTCGAGGTGGGCGTCGGAGTAGTTGAGCGGGCTGCGGTAGTGGGCACGCAGCACGAACAGACGCAGCACCTCGGGGTCGTAGCGCTCGAGCACCTCGCGGATCGTGAAGAAGTTGCCGAGCGACTTCGACATCTTCTCGTCGTCGACCCGCACGAAGCCGTTGTGCATCCAGTAGCGCACGAAGGTGCCGCCGTGCGCGCCCTCGCTCTGCGCGATCTCGTTCTCGTGGTGCGGGAACTGCAGGTCCGCGCCGCCGCCATGGATGTCGAAGGTGTTCCCGAGCAGCGCCGACGACATGGCGGAGCACTCGATGTGCCAGCCGGGACGCCCGACGCCCCAGGGCGACGGCCACTTCGCCTCGGCGGGCTCGTCGGGCTTGGCGGCCTTCCACAGCACGAAGTCGAGCGGGTCCTGCTTGCCGTCGCCGACCGCCACCCGCTCGCCGGCGCGCAGCTCGTCGACCGACTTGCCCGACAGCTTGCCGTAGCCTTCGAAGCGGCGGACCGCGTAGTCGACGTCGCCGTCCGGGGTCGCGTAGGCCAGCCCCTTCTTCTCGAGCAGACCGATGATGTCGAGCATCTGCGGCACGTATTCGGTGGCGCGCGGCTCGTGGTCGGGGCGCAGCACGCCGAGCGCATCGAGGTCCTCGTGCATCGCGGCGATGAAGCGGGCGGTGAGCGCGCCGATCGTCTCGCCGTTCTGCACCGCGCGCCGGATGATCTTGTCGTCGATGTCGGTGATGTTGCGGACGTAGGTCAGACCGTAGCCGCTCGCCCGGAGCCAGCGCGCGACCATGTCGAACACCAGCATCATCCGCGCGTGGCCGATGTGGCAGTAGTCGTAGACCGTGATGCCGCAGACGTACATCCGCACCCGGCCGGGCTCGATCGGGGCGAAGTCTTCCTTGCGGCGCGTCAGCGTGTTGTGGATGCGGAGCATGCGGGCAGCGAGAGAGGCGCCGGTCGGCGGACGGGGGCGAGGGGCGACCGGGGCGAGCCGGCCCTGACCGACCCTGACCGGCCCGAACCGGCCCGAACCGGCCCAAACCGGCATAAGGGGCCGGGTTGCTAGAATGGCCGGATGAAATCGGCACCCCAGGCGGCCCGCGCTGCGTCCGCGGCGAATCGCTCGAGTATAGCAGCGCGACCGCGGGCCCTCGGGCGGGCGGGCGGGTGCCTGCTGGCGGCCGCGGCGCTCGCGTTCGCCGTGGCCGGCGTTCGGGCACAGCCCCAGGGGATCGGGCCCGGCACCTCCAATCCGATGGGCGCGCCCGAGCCGGTGCGCCCGGTCATCACCACGCCCTACGACGGCGCGATCGCGGCCTACCGTGCCGGCCGCGTCGACGAGGCGCTGACCATCGCCGACGAGGCCCTGAAGACCGAGCCGCGCAACGCCCAGCTGCGTTTCCTGCGCGGCGTGATCCTCGCGGAGCGCGGGCGTGCCGACGAGGCGCTGGCGATGTTCCGCGGCATGATCGAGGACTTTCCAGAGCTGCCCGAGCCCTACAACAACCTCGCCGTGATCCATGCCGGACGCGGCGACTGGGAGGCCGCGCGTCAGGCGCTCGAGCAGTCGGTCCGAGCCGTGCCGACCTACGCGCTCGCCCACGAGAACCTCGGCGACATCCACCTGCAGCTGGCCGCCCGCGCGTACGAGCAGGCCGGTCGGCTCGACCCCCGCGGCGAGTCCTCGCGCCGCAAGCTCGCGCTCGCCCGCGAACTCCTCGTCCGGGTGCAGGCCCTCTCCCCCGATTCCCGCAACCCGCGCCCCGGCGCGCAACCCCAACCCCAGGTGACCCCACGATGACCAAGACCCTCCCGCTGATCGGCGCCCTGCTCTTCTCGCTCGCGGCGGTGCCCGAGGGCGCCTCGGCCCAGGCCAACCCGCAGGTGCTGATCAAGACCTCGAAAGGCGAGATCGTCGTCGAGCTGTACCCGGCCAAGGCGCCGGCCACCGTCGAGAACTTCCTGAAGTACGTCGACTCGAAGCACTACGACGGCACGATCTTCCACCGCGTCATCGGCAACTTCATGATCCAGGGCGGCGGATTCACCCCCGACATGAAGCAGAAGCCGACCAATGCCCCGATCAAGCTAGAGGCGCAGAACGGCCTGAAGAACGACACCGGCTGGCTCGCGATGGCCCGGACCTCGGTGCCCGATTCGGCCACCTCGCAGTTCTTCATCAACGTCGTCGACAACGCGATGCTCAACCACCCGCAGCCCGATGGCCACGGCTACGCGGTGTTCGGCAAGGTCGTCCAGGGCATGGACACCGTCGCCGCGATCAAGGCGGTCAAGACCACCTCGAGCGGCATGCACCGCGACGTCCCCGCCGAGCAGGTCGTCATCCAGTCGATGACCCGGGTGGGCGCCAAGTAGTCGTGGACGCGGGCGTCGCGATGCTGCGGATCCCGCGCGACGAGCCGGTGCTGTTCGCCTCGGACATGCACCTCTCGCCCGAGGCGCCGCGCACCGCCGCCCGCTTCCTCGCGGCGTTGCGGCGCCACGGTCCCGACGCCGCGCACGTGATGCTGCTCGGCGACCTGTTCGAGCTGTGGGTCGGCGACGACGGCGCGGACCCGATCGCCGCGGAGCTCGCCGAGGCGCTCGCCCGGCTGTCCGCGGGCGGCGCGCGCATCTGGCTGATGCGCGGCAATCGCGACTTCCTGATCGATGCGCCGCTGCCCGATCCGGCGGCGGTGCCTTACTCGCGCCGCTGCGGCGCGACGCTCCTCGAGGACCCGACGCCACTCGATCTGCACGGCGTGCCCGCGCTGCTGGCCCATGGCGACGCGCTCTGCACCGACGACCTGGTCTACCAGCAGTGGCGCGCCACCTGCCGCGAGGCGACGTGGCAGCGCGCGTTCCTCGCGCGCCCGCTCGCCGAGCGCTTCGCCGTCGGCCGGGCGGTCCGCGAGACCAGCGAGGCCGGCAAGCGCGAGAAGCCCGGCGCGCTGATGGACGTCAACGAGACGGCGGTTCGGACCGCGATGCGGGCCGCGGGCGCGCGGCTGCTGGTGCACGGGCACACGCACCGGCCCGCGGTGCACGACTGGATGGACGAGGGCGTGCCGCGCACGCGCCTGGTGCTCACCGACTGGGACGCCGACGCCGCGCGCGGATCGATGCTGCTGTGGCGGGCCGGCGAGCCGGTGACGCTGCCCCCGGCCTGAACTCGGGCGCGCGTCCCGGTCAGTCGACGAGTCGGCTGAGCCGGCCGGCGTCCAGCGGCGCGCCGTCGCAGCCCTCGGGCCGATCCCCGCCGAGGCGCTCGAGCGCGGTGGTCAGCTGGTCGATCCGGCGGTCCTGCTCGGCGACGTGGTCGATCAGCTGGTGCAGCGCGACCGACAGCGGGTCGTCCCCGCCCTGGGTCACCGCATAGGCGGAGAAGCCCATCTTCTCGGCCTGCGCCTCGCGGCGCGCCTCGATGTCGTCGCCGAGGATCCGGGCCGGGATGCCGACCGCGGTCGCGCCCGGCGGCACGGTCTTGAGCACCACCGAGTTCGAGCCGACCCGCGCCCGCGTGCCGACCGTGAAGCCGCCGAGCACCTTCGCGCCGGCCCCGATCACCACGCCCGCCTCGAGGGTCGGATGCCGCTTGGCGCCCCGGGTCAGCGAGGTGCCGCCGAGCGTGACCCCCTGGTAGATGGTGCAGTCGTCGCCGACCTCGGCGGTCTCGCCGATCACCACGCCCATGCCGTGGTCGATGAAGACCCGTCGGCCGATCTGCGCACCCGGATGGATCTCGATGCCGGTCAGCATGCGGCCGAGGTGCGACAGCACGCGTGCCGCGGTATGCAGGCCCGCGCCGCGCACCCGCTTGGCGATCCGATGGATCGCGAGCGCATGGACACCCGGATAGGCGAGCAGCACCTCCATCGATGTCCGGGCCGCCGGATCGCGCTCCCGCACCGTGGCGATGTCTTCCTTGATGCGCTCGAACATGGCTCCGGCCCCCGGGTCTGAGCGCGGATTCTAGCCGCGACTCGCCGACCGTGCAGGCGACGCCCGCCTGACAGCGGGGCGGTTCACCCGCCCTCGGGCACGTGGACCTCGCCCGTCAGCAGGCGCCGCGCGCCGTGCGACAGCAGGCAGCGCTCGACCCGCCACCGCGGCCGTCCGTCCGCGCCGATTCGGCTCGAGACCTCGGCGCCCGCCGCGCGGCTGCCGCTCGGATGACCGATGCGCGTGGGCACGCCGGGCAGCGTGCGCGCGACTTCGGCGACCACCGTGCCCGGGACCGCGGCGGCGACGGCCAGCGCGAGGGAGCCGGCCCCGCCCGGCGCCACCTGCAGCCGACCGCCGATGACGCAGCGCGCCAGCAGGTCGACCGACTCGGCGGCCACCTCGGCGCCGGCCGTGCCACGGTAGGCCGCAGGTCGCGCGATCCAGCACAGTGCCGGCATCGGCGCGCGGACCCGCAGCGCGGCCTGCGCCGAATCGGCCAGGCCCATCCGGACCGCCGCCTGCAGGCGCAGTGCCTCGACGCGCTCGAGGAGCCTGCGGTTGCGGTCGATGTCGGCGGCCGACTCCCGGCCGCTCAGCCCCAGCGCATCGGCACGAACGAAGGCCATCGGCTCGTCGACCGCCACCAGGGTCGACTCGATCGCGAGGCCGTCGGGCAGCTCGAGGACATCGCGCGGACGCCCCGTCGGGAACGGCGCATCGGACGGCTCGATCCATTCGAGCCTGACCTCGGCCGAGGCGAACGGCACCCCGTCCTCGACGAACGTGCCCTGCTCGCTCACCTCGCCCGCGCTCACCGGCACGTACGCGTCGATCCGGGTGCCGTCCGGCACGTGCTGCAGCCGCACGCGGGTCGGGCCCTCGGCGCCCGCGAAGAGACGCTCGGCGATCGCGAACGGACCGACCGCGGCCGCCAGTGCGCCGCAGGGCCCGCCCCAGTCGATCGTGGCCGCGCCCGCCGCGAGCGTGCCGCACATGAAGTCGATGTCGCAGCCGGGCCGCTGCGAGCGGGAGACCACGACCATCCGCGCCACGCCGTCCTGCCCCGGGCCGAGACCGTCGATGCGCTCGCCGGCGGCGTCGCTCCCACCCATCGCACGCACCAGGACGGCGTCGCGCGCACGGGGCGCATTGGGCAGGTCGTGGGCGTGGAAGAACGCGGCGCGCCGGGCGCCGCCCCGCATCAGCACCACCGGAACGCGACGCACGGTCATCGCGGGCCGCCCCGCTCCATGAGCTTGAGCACGCCGCGCAGCAGATCGACCTCCTCGGGGCGCAGCCGGGCCCGCAGCAGCAGGCGCCGCAGGCGCGGCAGGAGCTTCTTCGGATGCCGCGGGTCGAGGAATCCGATCGTCTGCAGCGCGCGTTCGCCATGCTCGAGCAGGCCGGCCACCGCCCGCTGGTCGGCCAGTCGCGGACCCGGGCGCGCCCCCGGCGCCGGCGCGCCCTCGGGCGCGGCGAGCGCGGCGCGCCGCACGCAGTACGCGAGCACCTGGACCGCCTGGGCGAGGTTCAGCGACGAATACGTCGGGCTGGCCGGAATGCTGGTGAGCCGACCGCAGGCCTGGACCTCGTCGATCGACAGCCCGGTGCGTTCGGCGCCGAACACGAAGGCGACCCGGTGTCCGGGATCGGCGGCGAGCACCGCCATCGCGTCGGCGGCGCAGACCTCCGGCGGGGCCGGCTCCGGGCCGAACTCGCGCGGCTCGGCACTCACCGCGACCGTCAGCGCGGCGTCACCGATCGCCTCCGCGAGCGTCCCGAAGCGGCGCACGCCGTCGAGCACCCCGGTCGCGCCGCTGGCAAAGGCCCGGGCCTCGGGACGCTCCGCGACGTCGTCGAAGCGGGGCGCGACCAGACGCAGGTCGATCAGGCCCATGGTTCGCATCGCACGCGCGGCCGCCCCGACGTTGCCCGGATGGCTCGTCCCGACCAGCACGAACGCGACCCGCGCGAGCGGCGCCGGGTCGCCCGCGTGCAGCGAGCGCGGCACCGTCGGCTCGAACCCGTCAGCGCGCGTGGACACGGCCAGGAGGCATGCCGGCCGGCGCACCGCGGGCGACCCACGGCGCGCCGGCGCACCCTGCGGGCGCGGGGGCGCGGCCGAAGGTCGCGGCGTGGGCCGGAACGTGGAGCGGAACGAGGGACATGGCGGCGGACGTGGACGGGGACGGAATTATGACGCCTGGCGGCCGGTGCGGCGCCCGACACGACCGGGCGCAGGAGCCGGGGTGGCATACAATGGCCGGTTTACCCCAAAGCGCCCGCTCAATGCATCCCATGTTGAACGTCGCGGTGCGCGCCGCGCGCGCCGCAGGCCGGATCATCACCCGCGCCGCTCTCGATCTCGACAGCATCAAGGTCGCCCGCAAGCAGCGAAACGACTTCGTCACCGAGGTCGATCGGGCCTCCGAGGCGACGATCATCGGCGCGCTCAAGCAGGCCTACCCGGACCATGCGTTCCTCGGCGAGGAGTCCGGCCACCTGCCCGGCCGGCTCGACGTGCCGCCGCAGGAAGCCGAGAACATCTGGATCATCGATCCGCTCGACGGCACCACCAACTTCATCCACGGCTTGCCGCAGTACTGCGTCTCGATCGCGCTGATGCAGAAGGGCGTGGTCACGCAGGCGATCGTGTACGACCCGAACCGCGACGAGCTGTACACCGCGAGCAAGGGCCGCGGCGCATTCCTGAACGATCGGCGCATTCGGGTCGCCGCGAACGCGCGCCTCGAGGAGGCGCTGGTCGGGACCGGCTTCCCGTTCCGCAAGGTCGAGGAGATCGACCGCTACCTGGCCCTGTTCAAGGCCGTGTCCGAGAAGGCCGCCGGCCTGCGCCGTCCCGGCGCCGCGGCCCTCGACCTCGCCTACGTGGCGGCCGGCCGCTACGACGCCTTCTTCGAGATCGGCCTGATGCCCTGGGACGTCGCGGCGGGCAGCCTGCTGGTGAGCGAGGCCGGCGGGCTGGTGGGCAACCTCCAGGGCGACGGCGACCACATCTTCTCCGAGCAGGTGCTGGCCGGTGCGCCGAAGGTGTTCGGGCAGATGGTCGCGCTGTTCGGCCAGGTGCGCTGACCCGGCGCGGGCGCGCCATGCGCAGCCCGCGCCCTCCCTACAGCACCTTGCGGTACTGGAGGAATCCCGATCGGTCGGCGACCCGGTCGTAGAGGCGCATCGCGACCTCGTTGCTCTCGTGCGTGAGCCAGTAGACCCGCGAGCACGCCGCCTGCCGCGCCGCGTCGTAGACGTGCTCGATCAGCGCCCGCCCGACACCCGTGCCGCGGACGTCGGGCTCCGCGTACAGATCGTTCAGGTAGCAGTAGTCGCCGACGGTCCAGCACCCCCGGTGCAGGATCCAGTGCACCAGTCCCACTGCCCGATCGCCCTGCCACGCCAGCGCCGCGTGCATCGGCTCGGCCGGATCGAGGAAGCGCGTCCAGGTCACCGCGCTGGTGTCGGCCGGGATGTCGACCCGGTAGAAGCGCTGGTAGCCGAGCCACAGCGGCAGCCAGGCCCCGTGATCGCCGGCGGTCACGGCTCGGACCGCCAGGCTCGCGGTCGGCACCGAAGCCGGCTGGACGCCCGGCTCGGGCTGCTGCGCACTGTTCGGATCGGGGGTCGGGGCGGTCGGATCGGTCATGCGGGGTCTCCGGGAAGACGTGCGACGGGCGCGGGCGTGCCGCGCAGGAGGACGGCGGCGGCGGCCGCGAAGATCAGCGCGAAGCCCACCCCGTCGACCGGTGTGGGACGTTCGCCGAGCAGCACGACGGCACCCAGCACCGCGACCACCGGCACCAGCAGCGTGCCGAGCGCGGCGCTCGAGGCGGGCAGCCGCTTCACGATCGAGAACCACAGCAGGTAGGGCAGCGCCATCCCGAGCAGCACGTGATAGGCGACCGCGGCCCAGGTCCGGACGTCCGCCGGCCAGCCGCGCGGCAGGCCCTCGACGAGCACGGCACCGAGCGCGACCGCCGCGAAGCCGGCCGCGAGCTGCCACGCAGCGATCGCCACCGGATCGGCGTCGATCCGCGCGCCCTTGAGGTAGACGGTGCCGGCGGCCCAGGCGAGCGCGGCCGCGAGCGCCCAGCCCATGCCGGCGGTCGTTCCGGCCGCGGCCAGCGGACCGATCAGCACGGCGAGACCCGCGACGGCCAGACCGAGCGAGGCGAGCCGCCATGCGTCCAGCCGCTCGCCGAGTGCCACGCGGGCGAAGAGCACCGACCAGATCGGCATGGTGTAGGTGACCATCGTGACCCGCGAGGTGGACCCGGCGAGCTGCGCGAAGGCGGTGAGCACGCCGAAGGCCGCGACGTTGAGCACCCCGGCGAGGGCCAGCCGCAGCCGCGGCCCGCCCGGCGCGACCCGCAGCGCATGGCCCCGCAGCACCGCCCAGGCGAGCAGCGTCGCGGTCCCCAGCCCCATGCCGATGCAGCGCAGGCTCCACGGCCGGATCTCGTCCAGCGCGACGCGCACCGCGATCCAGTTCAGCCCCCAGCAGACGCCGAGCAGCACGACCAGGATGCGGGCGCGGGCGTTGGATGCATCGGGGACGGCGGGCATGCGGGCATCGTAAGCGACACGGGGCATCGCGGCAGCCCGCCGTGCCGATCGTGGGACACTATGCGCCCCGGCGCGGAGCCGCCGAAGGGCGCGCCCGAACGCGCCGACCGATTGGAGACCCGATGTCCCCCGACCGACGCTCGACCCTGCGCCGCCTCGCCGCCGCCTGCGCCGCCGCCTGCGCCACGCCCCCCCGCCTCGCGCTGCTCGCCGCGCCGGCGGCCCTGCCGCTGCAGGCTCAGGACCTGCCGAAGACGGAGCCGCAGCCGGTCATGGCCGGGCCGTACGTGCCGTCGCCCGAGACGGTCGTCTCGCAGATGCTCGACATGGCCGGCGTCGGTCCGGACGACGTGCTGATCGACATGGGATCGGGCGACGGCCGGATCGTGCTGACGGCCGCCAAGCTGCGGGGGGCGCGCGGACTCGGCATCGAGATCCAGGAGAAGCTCGTGAGGCTGTCGATCGAGGCCGCGCAGCGCGAGGGCATCGCCGACCGCGCACGCTTCGTGCGGCAGGACCTGTTCGCCACCGACGTGTCGAGCGCGACGGTGGTGACCCTCTACCTGCTGCCGGACACGGTCAACATGCTGCGCGACAAGCTGCGCCGGGAGCTTCGTCCGGGCACCCGCGTGCTGACCCACGACTATCCCATCGCCGGCTGGCTGCCCGAGACCTGGAAGCAGTTCGACGAGCCCGAGAAGAAGGGCGCGACCGGACAGCCGAGCGCGGTGGTCTACCTCTACCGGATCCCGGCCCAGGTGGGCGGCCGCTGGCAGGCGAGCGTGCCGACGGCGTTCACCCGACAGCGCGTCCAGCTCGATCTGCGCCAGCAGTGGCAGATGCTCGACGGCATGGCGAGCGTCGGCGGTCGCGAGGTGCCCCTGGACGACGTCAGGCTGAGCGGCGATTCGGTCGCGTTCCGCCTGCGCCTGGACGGCAGCCGCAGCGCGCGCTTCGAGGGGCGCGCGCGCGACGGCGTCATCGAGGGAACCGCGACGCTCGACGGCGCCGCCCTGCCCTGGCGGGCGGCGCGGGTCTGACCCCGCGGGTCCCCTGGGGCGGCCCGCCTGCCGCGGGCCCCGACGCTCAGGCGCGGGGCATGCGGTACAGGCCGCAGAGCTTGTTGCCGTCCGGGTCGCGCAGGTAGGCGAGGTGCAGCTTGCCGCCGGCGCCTTCGCGCACGCCCGGCGGATCCTCGCAGGTGGTGCCGCCGTGGGCCACGCCTGCGGCGTGCCAGGCCTCGACCTGCTCGGCCGACTGGCAGGCGAAGCCGATGGTGCTGCCGTTGCCCACCGTCGCGGGCTTGCCGTCGATCGGCAGCGACACCGAGAAGACACCCGTCGGCGTGCGCCAGAAGACCCGATGCCGGTCGACCATGCCCGCGGGCACGCCGAGGGCGCCGAGCAGCGCGTCGTAGAAGGTCTTGGACCGGACGAGGTCGTTGGTGCCGATCATCACGTGCGAGAACATGCCGGGGTGTCTCCATGCGGACGCGCGGGGCGTCGGGGTACGAGGGAACGGATCCCGCGAGGCGCTACGGCGCGATCATCAGCCGCGGCAGCCAGACGGTCAGCGCCGGAATGTACGTGATCGCCAGCAGCGTGCCCACCAGCGGCACGTAGAACGGAAGCATCTCGCGCAGCACGGCGCGCATCGATACCTTCGCGATGTCGGACACCAGGTACAGCGCCAGGCCCATCGGCGGCGTCACCAGCCCGATCATCAGGTTGAAGACGACCACCATGCCGAGATGGACCGGGTCGACCCCGGCGGCCACCAGCGGCTTGGCGATGATCGGCGCGATCACCAGGATCGCGGTGGTGCTGTCGAGGAACATGCCGACCACCACCAGCAGCACGTTGACGATCGCCAGCAGCACGAACGGATCGGTCGACACCGACAGCAGCGCGCCGGCCACCTGCTGCGGCACCTGTTCGACGGACAGGATCCAGCCGAAGAGTGCGGCGACCGCGACGATCAGCAGGATCCCGGCGGTCGCCTTCACCGTCTCGAACGCGGCGGCCAGCAGCCCGCGCACGGTGAGCTGCCGGTAGAAGAGCGCGCTGATCGCGATCGTGTACACCACCGTGACCGACGCGATCTCGGTGGGCGTGAAGTAGCCGGCGAGCATGCCGACGATCAGGATGAGCGGCGCGAGCAGCGCCGGGATGGCCGGCAGCATGTCGCGCACGACCTCGCCGCGGGTGGGCCAGCGCTCGGCGCGCGGGTAGCCGCGCCGGTGCGCGAGCCAGGCCGCCGTCGCCATCAGCGCCCCCGTGCACAGCAGCCCGGGCAGGATGCCGCCGAGCAGCAGCTGCAGCACCGAGGCGCCGGTGACCGTGCCGTAGATGATGAGCGGGATGGACGGCGGGAAGATCGGGCCGATGATCGCCGACGAGCAGGTCACCGCGCTGGCGAACGGCACGGAGAAGCCCTTCGAGCGCATCGCATCGATCTCGATGCGTCCGAGCCCGCCGATGTCGGCGAGCGCCGAACCCGAGATGCCGGAGAACACCAGGCTGCCGAAGATGTTGACCTGCGCCAGGCCGCCCGGCAGCCGGCTGACGGCGGTGTCGGCGAACCGGTAGATGTAGGCCGAGATGCCGGAGGCGTTCATCAGGCTGCCGACGAACAGGAACACCGGCACGGCGACCAGCGGAAACGAGTCCATCGCATAGACGGTGCGCTGCGCGATCATCATCAGCGGCAGGTCGTTCCACAGCAGGTAGGCGACCGACGGAATGCCGATGGCCAGCACCACCGGGAAGCCGAGGACGAAGAGCCCCACGAACGAGGCGATCACGAGGTAGCCGGCCATGGGTCAGGTCACCGCTCAGGTGAGCGTCGTCTGCTTGTCGTCGGGGCGGCCGCGCGCGAACGTGCGTCCGAAGGCGATCGCGCTCTCGAGCGAGAGCAGCACGCCGCCCAGCGCGAGCGGGCCCATGAACAGCCACATCGGCATCTCGAGGGTCGCGGTGGTGGTGCCGATCTGCGAGCGGATCGAGGCGACCGTCGCGACGGCGAGCAGCGCGAACAGCACCACGCCGGCGGCCTCGATGAGCAGCTGCAGCAGCCAGCGCGGACGCGCCGGCAGCAGCGCCTGGAACTCCTCCATCCGGACCTGCCCGCCCTCCACGCTCACGTAGGACGCGCCGAGGAAGCACAGGCAGATCAGGAACCAGCGGGTGAGCTCCTCGGCGCCGGACATCGGCGCGCCCAGCACCCCGCGCATCAGCACCTGGGCGAACGGCGTGGCGATCAGCAGCACCAGCAGCGCCACCGACAGCCACCGCACGCCGCCCCGGATCGCCGCCAGCAGCGATGACGCGAAGGTCACGGGCGCGTGCCGGTCATTTCACCGCGCGGATCTGCTCGATGTACGGCGTCCAGTCGGGGAAGTCCTTGGCCACCTGGCCGAGCACCGACTTGCGGAAGCCCTCGACGTCGAGCCCGTCCTTCTGCTCGACGAACACCATGCCCTTGGCCTCGAGATCCTTGCGGTACTTCGCGCTCGACTCGCGGTCCCACTGCAGGGTGCGCTGGCCGACTTCCTGCATCGTGTCCTCGAGGATCTTGCGGTCACCGGCCGGGATCGACTGCCAGATGCGCTCGTTGACGAAGACCGCCAGCACCGACTGCATGTGGTTGGTCATCATCACGTACTTCTGCACCTCGTAGAGCTTGAGGTTGAAGATGTTCGGGAGCGGGTTCTCCTGGCCGACGACGAGCCCGGTGGCCAGCGCGGTGGCGAGTTCGGAGACCTCCACCGGCGTCGCGGTCGCCCCCATGCCGGTGATCATCGACGACCAGAGCTTCACCGGCACGCCGCGGTACTTCTTGCCCTGCATGTCCTTGGGCGAGAGCACCTTCTCCTTCGAGGTGAGCTGGCGCGCGCCCTGGAAGGCGGTGCCGACGATCCGCATGTTCCCCTTCGCGACGAGGTCCGCGTTGATCAGCTGCAGCGCCACCGAGGTGCGCGGATCGGTCGCGCGCATCGAGTGCTCGGCGTCGCGGTAGACGAAGGGCGTGTTGAACACCGCGGTGTTCGGCACGATGCGCCCGAGCGAGGCGAAGTCGTGGTGGCCCATGGCGATCGCGCCGGAGCGCACGCCGTCGACCATCTCCGAGACGCCGCCGAGCTGCGAGTTCGCGAACACCTGGATCTCCACGCGTCCGGCGGTGCGCTCCTTCACCAGCTTGGCGACCTCGTCGGCGTACAGGGTCTGCGGCGCGTTGGCGACGCCGACGTGCGCATAGCGCAGCTTGACCTGGGCGTGGACGGCGGGCGCGTTGCCCAGCGCGAGCGCCGCGGCGACGGCGGACAGTGCGGCGAGCTTGAGTCCGGCGCGACGGCCGGCGGTCGGGGCGATACGGGTCATGGGGTCTCCTCCTGGTCTCGGTGCGGCCCCGTCGGGGGCTCGTAGAGCTTCATCACGGCCGACGTGTCGAGCTCGGCGTGGCCGAGCCGGATCAGCATGCGGTAGAGCGACAGCGCCTGACCGGCCATCGGCGTCGGGGACTTGAGCGCCCCCGAGAACGCGCTGACCAGTTCGAGGTCCTTGAGCAGCTGCCGGGCATAGCCCTGCGGCGCGAACTCGCGCGCGACCATCCGCGGGTACAGCCGCTGCAGCAGCGTGCCGTCGGCGTGGCCGCCGGCCAGGCACTCGGGCAGACGCGCGGCGTCGATGCCCGCGGCCTCGGCCATCACCGCGGCCTCGGCGAGCACGGCGTGCGTGCAGCCGACGATCAGCTGGTTGATCATCTTGGCGGCGAGCCCCGCGCCGGGCGGGCCCATGTGCGTGACGCGCGCCGCGACCTCGGGCCACAGCACCGACGCCGCCGCGACGTCGTCGCGCTCGCCGCCGACCATCACGGTCAGCGTGCCCGCCGCACTCGCCGGCGGACCGCCCGACACCGGCGCGTCCACCCAGCCGCAGCCGGTCAGCGCGCGCAGGCGCGCCGCGAATCCGCGGCCCCGCTCGACCTCGACCGTCGAGAAGTCGACGACGCGGGCCGCCGGGCCGAGGGCCGAGGCGACGCCGTCGGGCCCGAACACCGCCTGCTCGACCGCATCCGTCGTAGGCAGGTTGAGCAGCACCAGACCCGCCCCGCGGGCTGCGTCGGCGGGCGAAGCGGCTGCCTGCGCGCCTGCTGCGACGGCGGCCTGCAGCCGATCGGCCACGAGGTCGAAGGCGCGCACCGACCAGCCGCGCGCGATCAGGCGCGCCACCATCGGTCCGCCCATCAGTCCGACGCCGACGTAGCCGAGCGCGGGCCGGGGATCGGTCGCGGCGCCGCTCACGTCGGCAGGCCCATCGCGTAGACGCGGTTCGCGGTGTCGTGCAGCACCGCCCGCCGCTCGCCGGCCGACAGCGGATCGAGGATCGACCGCAGCCCGCCCACGATCGTCGGATAGTCGCCGCAGAGCGAGTCGACCGGGAAGTTGCTGCCGACCATGCAGCGCGCCGGCCCGAACAGCTCGAGCAGCGTCTCGACGATCGGCCGGTTGGCCGCGACGGTCCACGGCACCCCGGCCTGTCCGATGCCGGACAGCTTGATCGCGACGTTCGGGCAGGCCGCCAGCCGCGCGCAGGCCGCGCGCCAGGCAGCCAGCCCCGCGGCGCTGCGGTCGGCCGGCATGCCGCAGTGATTGACGACGATCTGCGTGGACGCGAAGTCGGTGGCCAGTCGCGCGGCCTCCTCGAAGTGCCACCACGGGGTCTGCAGGTCGAAGCGCAGCCCGAGCGGCGCCAGCCGGGCGAACCCGGCGCGCCAGGCCGCATCGGTCATGCCGCCGGGATCGGTGTCCTGCGGCCGGGCGTTCGCCCTCGGCTTGTGGCGCACCCCGCGCACGAAGTCGAACGCGGCCAGCGCCTCGAGGGTCGCGGCGCTGTCGGCACGATCGAGCCAGGCCTGGCCGACGGCGACCGTCGGGAAGCCCGTGCGACGCCGCAGCGCGTCGACCCAGCGGATCTCGCCGATCGGGTCGGTCGGGTCCCACTCCGTCTCGACATACACGGTCCCGACCACGCCGAAGCCCGCCGCATCCGCGAAATAGTCGGCGGGCAGGTACGGGCGCCGGATCGCGCGGTAGTCACCGTAACGGAACGGGATCGGCGGCTCGTCGCACAGCCACGGATGGTGATTCGCCGTCGGGTCCCAGAAGTGCTGGTGCGCGTCGACGATGGGGAGGCCCTCGTCCATGCCGTGCGTGTCTCCGTCTTGGTATTCCGTAATTATGGAGTTACAGTATTTCGAATGTCCGCCCTGCGTCAAGCCGAAGCGCCGCGCCCCGACACGCCGATCGCGCGACTCGAGGACCGGCCCATCGCCCGACCGTCCCTGCACGACGAGGTCAGCGCGCGCCTGCGCGACCTGATCGTCGAGGGGCACCTGCCGGCCGGCGAGCGGATCGCCGAGCTCGAGGTCGCGCGTGCGCTCGGCATCTCGCGCACGCCGCTGCGCGAGGCGCTCAAGGTCCTGGCGAGCGAAGGGCTGGTGGAGCTGCTCCCCGGGCGCGGCGCGGTGGTCAAGGTCCTGACCCCGCGCGATGCGCAGGACATGCTGTCCCTGACCGGTCTGCTGGAGGGCCAGGCGGGCCGGCTCGCCGCCGTCCACGCGAGCGATGCCGAGATCGCGGCGATCCTCGCGATGCACCGTCGCATGCGCGAGCACTACGAGCGGCGCGAACGCCCGGAGTACTTCGCGCTGAACCAGCAGGTGCACGACGCGATCGTCGGCGCGGCGCACAGCCCGACGCTCTCGATGCTGCACGGCATGCTGCGCATGCGGATGCGCCGGATCCGATACATCGGCAACCACCACCCGCAGAACTGGGCAGCGGCGATGGCCGAGCACGAGGCCTTCGTCGCGGCGCTCGCCGTGCGCGACGGCGAGCGGCTCGCCGTGCTGCTGCAGGAACACATGGCCAACAGCTGGCCGCGCGTGTCGTCGGCCGTTCCGACGCCCGCGGACGGCGTCTGACCCCATCGAGGAACCTCGGATGTCCAAGCCCCGCATCGCCCTCTTCACCGGCGACCCCGCCGGCATCGGCCCCGAACTGTCGGCCCGCCTCCTCGCCGACCCGGCGTCGACCCGCGCTGCCGAACTGCTGGTGATCACCAGTCGCGCGGTGATGCACGACGCGGTGTCGGTCACCGGCAAGCCCTTCGCGTTCGTCGCGGGCGACGCCCGCGCCCCGCGCGGCGCGCCCCTGGAGACGCCGATGTTCGTCGACTGGTCGGGCGCGCAGGCCGACGGCTTCGAGCGCGGCGTGGCCGGTCCGAAGAACGGCGCCTGGATGCTCGATGCCCTGCGCGTCGCGCTCGAGCTGTGCCGCGAGGGCGCGGCCGACGCGATCTGCTTCGCGCCCCTCAACAAGGCCGCGCTGCGGGCCGGCGGCATGCGCCACCCCGACGAGCTGCACTTCTTCTGCGAGGTGCTCGATTTCCACGGCCCGTGCGTGGAGTTCAACGTGCTCGAGAACCTCTGGACCTCGCGGGTCACCTCGCACGTCCCGCTCAAGGAGGTGAGCGCGCTGATCACCGTCGACAAGGTCGCCGAGGGCGTGCAGCTCCTCTACACCGGGCTGCGCCAGGGCGGCATCGCCGAGCCGCGCGTCGCGGTCTGCGGCCTGAACCCGCACAACGGCGACAACGGCGCCTTCGGCCGCGAGGAGCTCGACGTCATCGAGCCCGGGGTGGCGCTCGCGCGCTCCCGCGGCTTCCCCGCCGACGGCCCCTTCCCCGCCGACACCGCGTTCGTGCGCGCCACCCGCAAGGACGGCGCGGGCTACGACGGCGTGCTCACGATGTACCACGACCAGGGCCAGATCGCGATGAAGCTGATGGGCTTCGAGCGCGGCGTGACGGTGCCCGGCGGCCTGCCGATGCCGATCGCGACGCCCGCGCACGGCACGGCCTACGACATCGCCGGCCGGGGCATCGCCAACACCGGCGCGATGGCCAACGCGTTCGCGCTCGCCTGCCGGATGGCCTCGGCACGCCGCCCGGACTGAGCCGACCGACGCCGGGCGCGGATGCCATCGGGGGCCGCGCGGGGGGTGTTGTAGTCTCACGCCTCGGGCGCCCCGCGCGCTGCCCACGGCCCGCCCCACGGCGGGCCCGCCCCGACCCCCGATGACGCCCACCGCCCCGCCCACCGTCGACCTCTCCGGCCATACGCCGGTGATGCAGCAGTACCTCCGGACGAAGGCCGATCACCCGTCGGCGCTGCTCTTCTACCGGATGGGCGACTTCTACGAGCTGTTCTTCGACGACGCCGA
>Ga0105105_10000265_pt1 | contig 24222 bp, 18 predicted proteins | sample PPLLaktember2015_4_FD_79108 | JGI IMG/M metagenome (GOLD analysis project Ga0105105, IMG submission 79108) | Freshwater sediment microbial communities from Prairie Pothole Lake near Jamestown, North Dakota, USA - PPLs Lake P8 Core (1) Depth... | ecosystem: Environmental > Aquatic > Freshwater >...
CCCCGTGAGCAGATCGAATGGTATCCGGCGATCGATCCCGATCTGTGCAACAGTTGCAGTTCCTGTTTCGATTTCTGCCCGAAAGAGGTCTTCGCATCGGGGCCCCGGGAAGAGGGGCTGCGGCGTAGGCCGAAGATGACGGTCGCCGAGCCGTACCGGTGCATTGTGCTGTGTTCCGCCTGCGAAAGGATATGCGCCGCAGGGGCGATATCGTTTCCCCCGCGTGAGGCTTTCGAGCACCTTGTAGAATATCCCGACTGAAAGAGAATGAAAAGAGATGAGGTACGTATGTGTCGGAAGGGTAGTGCGATGACGCATCCAGGAGGAACGATTCCTTCCCGTAAAGGGTTTCGCCCGGCTCTGCTGCTTGCCGGTCTGATCCTGCAGGTGCTGTTTTTTTCGGGGTGCACTGCCGTGCAGGAAGAGGGCTCCGGCCCGTCGCTATCCGGTTCCGCGCCGCATGCCGGGAGCGGTTTCATCCGGTATGCAAAAGGGTTTTCCCTGCAGCATCACGCCGGATTCATCACCCTGCACATCGATCCGGCTCTGGACGGGCGGAAGGACACGCTGCGCTATATCCTGCTTCCCTCCGGAGCTTCGGTTCCGAAGGGTTTCCATGGCTATGTTCCCGTCCGGACCCCGGTCAAAAGGATTGCGGTTTTTTCCACCACGCATATCGGTTTTATCGATATGCTCGGCAGGAGTGACGGCATTATCGGGGTTTCCCGTCCCGAGTTTGTCAACACCCCTGCGGTCAGATCCCGCATAAGGAGCGGGGCGATCAAAGCGATCGGCATGCCGTTCAGTCCCGATGTCGAGGTTCTGCTGAATCTGGACCCCGATCTGGTTATCGCGCCGGCGCTTCCCGCAGCCAGGAAGACCGATTATCAGGCGCTTGTCCAGGCGGGCATCCCGGTGCTCGTCGTTGCCGAATGGCTGGAGCCGTCGCCTCTCGGGCGCGCCGAGTGGATCAGGCTGTTCGGCGCTCTTTTCGGCAGGGAGGATGCGGCTCGCGAAAAGTTCGACGCCATAGAGCGCTCCTACCGGAAACTCGCCGCCCTTACAGAGAACGTCAGGGAGAGGCCTGCGGTACTGACCGGCCTTCCGGTAAAGGATACCTGGTTCGTTCCTGCCGGTGGCAGTTACGTCGCGGCCCTGCTGCACGACGCCGGTGCGGCCTATCCATGGAGCGACAGGCCCGGTACGGGCAGCATAAGCCTGGATATCGAAGCGGTCTATCCCGTTGCGCTCGAGGCGCCCTGCTGGTTGAACCCCGGAGCGGTCAAGTCGATGGACGAACTGCTTGCCATGGATATCCGATTCCAGGATATGCTTTCCGTAAAAACAGGCAGGGTCTACAACAACAACCGCTGGATTAACGCAGCAGGAGGAAACGCCTACTGGGAGTACGGCGTTCTCAGGCCCGATCTGATTCTCCGCGATCTTATCTCCATCCTGCACCCCGGGTTGCTGCCGAAAAAGGGCGGCAAACCCGATTCCTTAACCTTTTACCGGGAGATCAGGTAGTATGACCGTCCGTATTTCCGGCGCGCAGGCTTCGGACGGGCATGCGTGGCCTCTTCTTTCTCCGAAAGCAGGCATGCTGTTCGTGCTCCTGCTTGCGCTTCTGCTGCTCTTTCTCCTCGATATCGTGCTGGGTTCGGTGCAGATACCGCTTGAAAGCGTTATCGGGATTCTGCTCGGCAGGGGCGCCGAACACCCCGCCTGGGAGAAAATCATTACGGCCATCCGCCTGCCGAAAGCCACAACCGCGGTTATTGCCGGAGCAGCCCTTTCGGTGAGCGGCCTGCAGATGCAGACGCTTTTCCGCAATCCACTGGCCGGCCCCTCGGTACTCGGCATATCGGCCGGCGCAAGCCTCGGGGTCGCCGTGGTGATGCTTGCTTCAGGCGGCGCGGCCAACGCGTTCGCCATCCGTCAGCTCGGCTTCGGGGGGAGCTGGCTTATCGTCATCGCGGCAACGCTCGGCGCGATGGCCGTGCTGCTGATCGTGCTCGGCATAGCCGTTCGGATCAGGGACAACGTCGTGCTGCTCATCGTCGGCATCATGGTCGGCAATATCACGATTTCACTGATCAGCATCTGGCAGTATTTCAGCGAACCCGAGCAGATCCAGGACTATCTGATCTGGACCTTCGGCAGCCTTGGCGGAGTACTCGGGCCGCAGCTTGCCGTGCTCGGCGCCGTTGTCGCTCTGGGACTTCTTGTCTCCTTTTCCGCTTCGAAGTCGCTGAACGTGCTTCTCCTCGGCGAAAATTACGCGCGCAGCCTCGGCATGAGCACGTTCTTCGTTCGGGTATCGGTGATTGCCGCCACCAGCCTGCTTGCCGGAAGCGTCACGGGGTTCTGCGGTCCCATAGGGTTTATCGGCATCGCCGTGCCGCATCTGACCCGTTCGATGCTCGATACCTCCGACCATCGCTTTCTGATGCCCAGCTGCTGTCTGGTGGGAGGCATCCTGATGCTTGCCTGCGATATTGTCGCCCAGATGCCGGGAACCCAGACAACGCTGCCGATCAATGCCGTGACGGCATTGATCGGTTCTCCGGTCGTCATCTGGGTCATTATGAAACAAAGAAACCTCAAGTCCTCCTTTTCATGAACAACAGCATACTGCAGACCAGGGATCTGGCCATCGGGTATCCCGCCGGAAAGAGGCTTGGGATGTCCGGAAACCGACGATCGGGCAACAGGGCGAAGATCGTCGCGGAAGGCATGTCCCTCGAGCTGCGTGAAGGCGAGCTGGTATGCCTGCTCGGCCCGAACGGATCGGGCAAGTCAACCCTCATGAGAACGCTTGCCGGCGTGCAGAAACCGCTCGGCGGGGAGGTGCTGCTTTCGGGAACGCGTCTCGACCGTCTTTCGGCAAGAGATGGCGCCCGGCTGCTCAGCCTGGTGCTGACCGACAAGGTGCTGACCGGCAATCTTTCGGTCTATGCGCTTGTGGCGCTTGGCCGCTATCCCTATACGGGGTGGGCGGGGAACCTCTCGCCCCGGGACGAAGCGGTGGTCCGCCATGCCATTGAAACAACCGGAACCAGGATGTTCGCGCACCGGCATCTCGGCGATCTGAGCGACGGCGAGCGCCAGAAGGAGATGATCGCCCGTGCAATCGCCCAGGATACGCCGGTCATCATGCTCGACGAACCCACCGCGCATCTTGACCTTCCCAACCGGCTCGAGATCGTCAGGCTTCTGAAAATGCTGGCCCGCGAGCAGAAAAAAGCCATCGTGCTCTCGACGCACGAACTCGACATGGCCCTGCAGACTGCCGACAGGATCTGGCTGATGCGGCCCGTCGATGCCCCTCACGGAGAGCGGAAGTCATCGATAGTTTCCGGCATTCCCGAATCACTCGTGCTCGACGGTCAGCTGGAGCAGGCGTTCAGGCGAAAGGGGTTCGAGTTCGATCTCCACTCCGGATCGTTCCGCTTCCGCCACGATGCAGAACGGACGATCGGCCTTGTCGGCGATGGCGTGCGGGCATACTGGACCCGGAGGGCACTCGAGCGGATCGGCTGCAGGGTGGTGCCGGGAACGGCAGTCCCGCAGCATGTCGTGGTGGCCGGCGAGAACGGAACCGGGCACTGGCAGTTCTTTGATGGCAGCACCCGCAATCCCCACAAACTTCAGGCTCTTTCCGACGTGCTGACGGCTGTCGGCGTGAGTGCATCGTCAGGGGAGGTTGTCCGGTGAAGACGTTCGGGTTTCGCTATCCGGGAAGGAGCGGAAGCATCCAGCTCCTCTTTCTGCTTCTGCTTGCCGCCTGTACGCCTGCAGGCCGACAGACCGGCAGCAGGCAGCAGGCTGATCGGGAGGCGGGCGAGGTGCGCTATGCAAGGCTGTTCACCATCGCAAGGGAGAACGGCTGTACCCGGATCACGGTTGCCGCTGCGGATTCCGCCAGCCGGCAGGATCCCTTCACCTATCTGCTCGTGCCTGAAGGAAAGCCTGTTCCCGAAGACGCGGGCGAAGCGATGGTGGTCAGAATCCCGCTGAAAAAGGTTACCTGTGAAAACGGCTTTCAGGTGTCGCTGCTCCGGATGCTCGGTCGATCCGCCGCTCTTGCCGGCGTGTCGGGAAAGCAGCGGGTCGGTCAGGACGACGTGCATCGAAAGATCGACAGCGGGGAGCTTGCCGTGACCGGATTCATGAGGGGAATGAACATGGAGCGCCTGCTGAAGACCGCACCCGACATGGTGTTTGTCAACACGACCGGAGTCGCCTCGGACGTGCCCGGAAAACTGCGCTCCTGCGGATTGACGCCCGGCATGTTTTCGGCCTCTCTCGAAGAGCATCCGCTCGGAGCGTTCGAGTGGATCCGGTTCATGGGAGCGTTTTTCGACCGGGACAGCCTTGCCGATGCGCTTTTCAGGGAACGGGAGCGAGCCTATCTGGACGTGCAGGCCAGGGCGGCGGCCGTGAAGCACCGTCCTTCGGTCATTGCCGGATACAGCAGAAAGGGAGCATGGTCGACCATGGGCTCTTCGCGATGGTTTGCGACCATGCTCGACCATGCAGGAGCGGACTACCTCTTCAAAGGCAAGCCATTCGAGCGGGGCCATCTCATCGGTCAGGAAGCGGGGCTCAGCGCAGGCATGTCGGCCGATTTCTGGGTGAATACGCATTTCAGGGCCCTCTCCATCGACGATCTGACAGGCGAAGACTCCCGATACGGGCTGTTCCGGAGCGTCCGCGAACGCAGGGTGTACAACAACAACGGCAGTTGCTTCGCAAACGGCAGAAGCCGGTTCTGGGATACGGGTATGACCGAACCCCATCTCATTCTGGCCGATCTTGTCAGCATTTTTCACCCGGAACTGATGCCGGGTCACAAACTGAAGTATTACAGGCGGCTCGATCGGAAGCCGTTGAACCAATGAACCGGGATGAACCTATGCAGTTGGGAACCTATGGCGGAGCGGAAGTCCACCGCACCGGGAAAATGCTCATCGTGCGCTTTAACGAACCGCACCGGGTCATCTCGACCAGCCGGGTTTACGGCGGGATGCATGACGATCTGCAGTGCATCTTCAACCACCAGTCGTGCGAACCGGCAGGACACCATCGCAAGGAGTTGAAAGCCATTGTTTCCGACCCCCTGCGCTACCAGACGGAGCTGTGCGAGCAATACGGGCTTCCGGGGCTGACCGCGTCGCTCGGCACTGCGGCAAACATGCACTACGCGGCAATAGAGACGGCCAGGTTCCGGAATCTGGCCGTGACGGCAATCTGCACCGGAGGTGTCGAAGGCAACGCAGGCCGCGCCGGCGATCCCGCCTCGGTGTGGGAGGGGGAGGCCGGATTCGAGCCGCTGGCCGCCTCCGGAGACGAGCCTCCGGGCACCATCAACACCATGCTGCTCATCAACAGGGAGCTTGCACCCGGAGCGATGGTCCGGAGCATCATGACCGCCACGGAAGCAAAGTGTACGGTTCTGCAGGAGCTCGCGGTGTCATCGCGTTACTCGGACGGTCTGGCGACGGGAACCGGAACGGACCAGATCGCCGTTGCCTGTTCCCTCGGCGGCGGCTCGCCGCTAACGAGCGCAGGCAAGCATTCGAAGCTGGGGGAACTGATCGGGAGGGCGGTATCGCGCGCTATCGGTAAAACACTGGCCCTGCAGAACTCCCTGACCCCTGAAAACCAGCGGTCGATCTCCGAACATATCCGCCGTTTCGGCGCGGACCGGACGGGGATGACGGAGGGCGTTGCCCGAAGACTTCCCGAAGAGGCCGCCCAGCTGATCCGAAAAAACCCGCTCGCTCTCGACCGCGATCCTCTGGCGGTAGGAGCGGCCTGTGCTCTGGTGCATGTCCGGGACAAGCTCGCATGGGGAATTCTCCCCCAATCGTGCATGCGCGAGCTTTTCGTCATGCACGGAGCCCTGCTGGCCTCGGCGGTTTCCCGAAAAAGCGGGGATTACGCCGGTTATGCCGCCCGGCTTGAACATGAGCAGGCAGGTATGGACAACCATGTTTTTCTTGAATTCATTTACGCAGCCTGCGCGCTGGGATATCGCGAAAAATGGAACAACTGAAGATAGCGCTTATTCATCTCGACGTCCGGTATGCCGATACGGAGCATAACCGCAGGCAACTTGTCGAACTGAACCGGGAGGCGGCCGAAAACGGCGCGCGGATTCTCGTCAATACCGAGCTGGCGGTTTCGGGCTACAGTTTCAGCTCGCTCGGGGAGGTGGCTCCGTATGCGGAACCGCAGAACGGGCCGACAGCAAGGGCTCTTGCCGAAATCGCCACGATGCACGGCTGCTATATCGCGCTTGGTTACGCCGAGGAGGACCCGGCTACCGGAATCTATTACAATGCCGTCGCCGTCATCGGACCTGACGGCATGCCGGTTCTGAACTACAGGAAGATAACCGCAGAGGTCAGGTGGGCGTGTGCGGGAGATCCTCTGCAGCGGAACGTTTTCGATACCCCCTGGGGCAGGGTTGGGGTCATGATCTGTTCGGATACCTATTACGGCTCCATACCCAGAATGTCCGCCCTCAGGGGAGCTGACCTGCTGCTGGTATCGGCGAACTGGCCCGGAGGATCGCTCGATCCGAAAGAAATATGGCAGGCGAGGGCCCGTGAAAACGGCTTTTTTCTTGCCGCCTGCAACCGTACCGGCAGGGACAGGACCATGGAGTGCGAAGATGCCTGCTCCTGCGTTTATGCCGCAGACGGCGGCGTGATGCTCGAAGCGGCCTCTCCCTTTTCAACGGTGTTTCATGCCTCGCTTCCCCTCGTGGAGGGCAGAATCCCTTCGGAGCGCGCCGTTCGGCTGCGCCACAGGACGCCGGAACGCTATCGAGCGCTCTATCTCGACATGCGTTATGCAACCGACATGACCGCGTACTGCAGGCTTCCCGGGCCCGGGATGCTGCAGCTGCTCTGTCAGCCGGTTCAGGACGGAGCGTTTCCGGATGAGCGATGTTTCGAGGGCATATTTTCCCGCTCCGGCTCCGCAAGGCCCGAGCTTGTGGTTTTGTCCGCAATCGGCTCCTGCGGTTTCGAAGAAGCCCGCCTCAAGCTTCTTGATGCCGCGGGCAGATATGAAACCGCGTTCTGTACCGGCTTTTCCGGTGAAGGCGGCCGGATGCGCCTTCTTTTCTGCGACAGCCGGGGCAGGGTCCGCACCAGGATTGCCGGGCATGACGATTTTGACTGTATCGATCTCGCTCATGCGCGCATCGCCCTGGCGGGCAAGGAGGAGCTGTACCATCCGGAGGCGGCCATAACGCTCGCAAAAGGGGGATGCGATCTTGTCGTGACGCCGGCGGATTTTCTCGATGATCACGACCGCAGGGTTCTCGGTTCGCGTTCCATCGAGCAGGTCGCCATCGCGGCTTGCGCTTCGAACCGTTCGTTCGTATCCGTTCCCCCGGTAGAGCACTATCGCTGGGCCGAAAGCTGCGCCGAGGGAGGAGAGCCATGTTCCGTACAGCTCGACGTTCCGGCGCTGCGCAGGAAACATTTTTATGACCGTCTCGATACCGCTCTTCTGCTCGAAAAAACGTCGTCGCCGGAAAGGACGGTTTCGCCGGAGCACGGGCAAAACACCAAAATCCTACCATGACGCTGATCAAGGAAACCGTAACCATAGCCGGAGCGGGCCCCGGTGATCCGGAACTGCTGACCGTGAAGGCCTGGAAACGTCTCAGGGAGGCAGACGTGGTGCTGCACGACGCCCTGGTTCCTCCGCTGCTCCTCGATCTCGTCAATGCCAATGCCGAACTCGTCAACGTCGGAAAACGGTGCGAAGACGGCCAGGATCAGGAAATACGGCAGGAACATATCAATTCGCTCATGATACAGGCCGCACGTTCAGGGTGCAGGTGCGTCAGGCTCAAGGCCGGCGATCCTTTCATTTTCGGGCGGGGCGTCGAGGAGGTTCGAGCCCTTGTCGACGAGGGTATCGAGGTCGAGGTGATACCGGGAATCACGGCAGGCATTGCCGCTGCCGATCTCCTGCATATTCCTCTGACCGAACGCAACAGCATGCATTCCGTCGTGTTCTGTACCGGCCATATGGCGAAATATTCCGAAGCTCAGTTCAGGACAGTTGCAGCGCAACTGCTTGAAGGCAGTTCCATGGTTCTGTATATGGGCCTGTCTTGCCTTGAAACCGTTGCGGCGCGACTGATCGCGCAGGGCGTATCGCCCGAAATGCCGGTATGCGCCGCTTCAAGGGTGTCGCAGCCCCGTCAGCAGCTGCTCTCCGGCCCGCTTGCCGCCATCGGCAGCATGACAAGGGAAAACCAGCTCGCTATGCCGGCTGTATTCATTATCGGAGAACATTGCCTGCCTGTCGGACACGCTGTTTCTCCGGAGGTTTCCGCACGCTCCAACGGCACTGTTTATTATCCGGATAGCACTGAAAAACCTGATTTATAATGGGCAGAATCCACGCAAAACGAAGGCAGAAAAACAAGAAGGCAATTCTGCTTGCGCATTTCGGTACATCGTTTCCTTCAGCCCTGGCATCCCTCGACAACATCAGAAATTATGTTGTGGAGGCGTTTCCGGGCATAGAAACCCGCATCTGCTTCACGTCGAACATGGTCCGGAACATATGGGCAAGCCGCAGAAAAAATCCCGATCGCTGGAAAGAAGAGGGGGTATCGGACGAGGTGCTCGGCGTTCAGGCATTTCTCGCAGCGGTCGGCAATCTTCAGGATCAGGGCTATCGGACCATTGTTGTCCAGCCGACCCATGTCTATCACGGGGAGCAGTACGAGGACCTCAAATCCTATGTTCAGGCGCTCCGGTCCATCCGGACGGTCAAGGAGGTATGGGCGCCGTTCGAACAGATCGTCATTTCGCGGCCTCTCTTGGGAACCTATGGGGTTCTCCACGATTATCTGGATGATGTCGCCGAGGTGGTGGAGGCGCTCGGAAACGATGTCAAACAGGCAGAAGATCGGGATTCGGCTCTGGTATACGTCGGTCACGGCAACGACTTTTTTTCTTCAGGCGTCTTCCAGGAAATGCTGCATGCACTCAGGAAAGCACATCCGGAGAGACCGGTGTACATGGGAATGGTCGAGGGCTTCCCCGGCCTGGAGGAAACGGTTGCCCGGATAGTCCGGGACGGGGTAAAGCGCGTTCTGCTGAAGCCGTTCATGATCACCGCGGGCGATCACGCTCACAACGATATCGACAATGCAGATCCCGATTCCTGGCGGGGCAGGTTTGAAGCCGAAGGGTGCATGGTTGAAACCATCATGGAGGGGCTGGGATCGAACGATACCTTTGCCGCTCTTTTTGCTCATCGAATCCGCGAAACAGCGGAAGATTACGGGATCGAACTCCATGCGTGAGCGGATCGAACAGCAGCCCCCTTGCGGGCAGCTCTGGGGAGTGTCGCTCGGTCCCGGCGATCCTGAACTTGTCACCATCAAAGCGTTGCGCGTCCTTCGGCATGCCGATGTCATCTGCTGTCCTGCTACTGAAGATGCACATGGGGGGCTCCAGAGCGTGGCGGTCGATATTCTCTGTGATCTCGGTCTTTCCGAAGATCGCTTTCGATTGATGACGTTGCCGATGTCACGCAACCGTGACCATGCAGAAAGAGGATACCGCGAGCATTTCAGGCGAATTGCCGACGATTGCCGTGCCGGAAAAACTGTTGCTGTCGTGACTGTCGGAGATGCGGGTTTCTACAGTACGGTTTTTCCCATGATCAGACTTGCCGAACGCGAGGGTATTGTCTGCACGCTCATTCCCGGTGTGCCTGCTTTTCTGGCCGCCGGGGCGGCGGCCCTCATGCCGATCGCCTTGCGTGACGACCGGGTTCAGGTGCTTGCCATGGTGGAGCATGTCGCTGAAATCCAGCAGGCGTTGTCGTCAGGCGGAACGGTTGTTGTAATGAAGCTTTCCACGATCCGAAGCCAGCTGTTATCCTGGCTTGAAAAGAGCGGGACTCCGTTTCTCTATGCCGAAAAGGTCGGCATGCATGGGGAGTTCACGACCTCTGATATAGAAGATCTCCGTGACAGGGCGATACCCTATTTCTCCCTGCTTGTCTGTTCTCCCTACTGCGGACGCCCGGCAGAAAACAGGAATCCATGACATGATGAATAAACAACATATTACCATTGCCGGTCTTGGCCCCGGCAGCGAACAGGCAATGACCGCCGAAGTCATGCAGGCTATCCGGTCGGCAGACGCCGTCGTGGGATACCGCGGCTACATGCAGGCGATCGAGCAAATTATTCCGGAACAGGCCGTCAGGGTATCGAGCGGCATGACCGAGGAGGTTCACAGGGCGGAAGAGGCATTGCGCCTTGCCCGGGAGGGCCTCAATGTGGTCGTGGTCAGTTCCGGCGACGCCGGCATTTACGGTATGGCGCCGCTGCTTTTCGAGATGCATGCAAAAGGCGATTACCAGGGAGTCACCCTGTCGGTGCTGCCGGGTATCAGCGCTTTCCAGGTTGCAGCAGCCCGTTTCGGCGCACCGGTAAGCCATGATTTCTGCGCTCTCTCACTCTCGGACCTTATGACGCCCTGGAGTGTCATCGAGAAACGCATCCGTGCGGCTGCCGAAGCGGATTTTGTCACGGCAGTATACAATCCGCGAAGTCACGGCCGATACTGGCAGATACACCGACTCAGGGAACTGTTCCTGCGCTGCAGGGATGCCGCCACCCCTGTCGGCATTGCCCGCAATGCCGGTCGCCCGGACGAGTCGATACGGATTACCACGCTTGGCGAGTTCGATCCCGACTCTCTCGACATGTTCACCATAATGCTGATCGGAAATTCTTCGACATTTCTGTCCGGCGATCGCATTATCACCCCTCGTGGCTACCGCCTGCAGGAGAGCGGCGAAGCGGCGCACGGCGTCGGACAGTCGATCATGATCGAAAGCTTCCGCACCATCGCCGGCATGCTGAAGCGGGGAGGCGATCATCCGCCCGACATGCTGTGGGCGCTTATCCATACCATCCACACAACGGCGGATTTCGAGTTCGAGGAGCTGTTTTACGCTTCACCGGGAGCGATAGCTTCCTGGCACCGGCAGCTCACTGCCGGTGGTGCGGAGATCGTGACCGACGTCACCATGGTGCAGTCGGGACTGCGCAAGGCCGCCCTGGAGCGTTACGGCATATTGGTCTGCTGTTATCTCGGCGACTCCAGGGTGCCGGAGATGGCCGAAAAGCTGGGGATAACCCGTTCCCAGGCAGGCATGCGGCTTGCCGCAAGGGAGCACCCCCATGCGCTTTTTGTGATCGGCAACGCGCCGACCGCGCTCATGGAGGCGGCCAATCTGCTGCATCGGGGGAGCTTTTCGCCAATGGGCGTGATCGGCGCTCCGGTCGGTTTCGTGCATGTCGTCGAGTCGAAACTGCGTCTGAAAGCCGCCTGCGGCAAGACGCCGATTGCCGTGATCGAGGGACGCAAGGGGGGAAGCGCCGTTGCCGCCACCATCGTCAACGCTGCCATGAGTCTCGACGACGCCCGAACCATGAAGCCCGGCCGCGATGTCTGAACAGTTCACCCTCATCGGTCTCGGCGACAGCCGCAGTCCGGAACTCTCGCGTGAAGCCCGCGAAGTTCTCCTGTCTCACCGGGTTTTTGCCGGCGGCGTCCGCCATCGCGCCATCGTCGCCAGCCTGCTGCCTTCGGGGTATCGCTGGATCACCATCTCGCCGCCGCTTGACGGAGTGCTCGCTTCCCTTGGCGCGGAGCCGGAACCGGTAGCGGTTTTCACATCGGGAGATCCCTTTTTCTACGGTTTCGGTGCGACATTGCAGCGCGTTTTTCCGCACGCCGCCTTACGCTGTTTTCCGTTTTTTCACTCCCTCCAGCTGCTTGCGCACCGGATGCTGCTGCCCTACCAGGAGATGCGCCATGCCTCCCTGACCGGTCGCGGATGGCAGGAACTGGATCGTCTTCTGATCGCCGGTTCCCCGCTTATAGGCGTGCTTACCGACAGCAGGAAAACCCCTGCGGCCATCGCGTCGCGGCTGCTCGATTTCGGCTTTACGGAGTACGTCATGGTTGTCGGCGAGGCGCTCGGCGGCCCCGAAGAGCGGGTGCGCACCTTCAGGCCGGAGGATTCGGCCGATAAGGATTTCCACTCGCTCAATTGCGTTCTGCTCATGGCCGAAGAGCCTCCCTGGCGATCGTTCGGCATAGGCGAAGCGGAATTCGAGGGGCTTCCCGGTCGTCCCGACATGATCACGAAAATGCCGGTACGCATGGCCACGCTTTCGCGGCTGAACCTTGCCAATGCCGGGACTTTCTGGGATATCGGTTTCTGCACCGGGTCGGTCTCGATCGAAGCGAAACGGCTGGCGCCGGATCTCGAGGTGACCGCATTCGAGCGGCGTCCGGAGTGCGAAGCGATATTGAGGAGCAATTGCAGAAGGTTCAGGGTCCCGGGCATCAGAACGGTGATGGGCGATTTTCTCGATCAGCGGCATGAGATCTATGCGGGCGGGGACGGCTCGCTCGATGCGGTCTTCATCGGAGGGCATGGCGGACGGCTTCGGGAGGTGTTTGCCGTACTCGACCGAATGCTGTCGCCGGGAGGCCGCGTTGCGGTGAATGCCGTACAGCAGAGCACGCTCGACCTCTTCCGCTCACTGACGGCAGGCTCCGGCTACCGGCAGCTCGAGGAGCTCCGCATCGTATCGGGCAGCCACCATCCCATAACCATCGCTGCGGCGGAAAAGAACGGAACACCATCATGAAACACCATGCCATCACCATTGCCGCGCTTACCGGAAAGGGCGCAGCGGTTGCCCGAAACCTTCGGGACTATCTTTCGGGAGAACCCGGCTGCCGGGTCGAAATCATTTCCGCAAGGGAGGGAGAGGGATTGCTGAAAGTGCCTTCGATCGCCGGCCATGTCCGTCAGGAGTTCATGAACCGGGATGCGTTTATATTCATCGGCTCGCTCGGCATATGCGTCCGCGCGATCGCTCCCGTCATAGGAGACAAGAGATGCGATCCGGCCGTCGTGAACTGCGACGAAAACGGCCTTTTCGTCCAGCCGGTGCTCTCCGGCCACAGGGGGGGCGCCAACGATCTCGCCTTGCGCCTCTCCCGTCATCTCGGCGCCCAGCCGGTCGTCACCACGTCGAGCGACGTCCAGGGCCTCTGGCCTCTCGATATTCTCGGCCGCCAGGAGGGATGGAGCGCGGAGCCGTGGGGAAGCCGCTCGATGACCTTCATGATGGCGGACTATGTGAACCATGCGCGCACCGCGCTTCTGCTCGATGTGCGCGACCGGGTGACGGAGATGCTGGAGCGCACGAAACCGGGGTTCGTCGATATCTACTACGACTACCGGACAATACCGTTCGACTCGTACGCACTGCTGCTTGCCGTGACGCACCGGCGGTACGAACCTCCGGTTCCGGCTGTCTTCTACCGCCCGAAAGTGCTCTGTGTCGGGCTCGGATGTGAAAAGAACATCGATCCCCCCGGCTTCATAGACGCCTTCGCGGCAGAGTTTCTGCAGCTTGGCCTTTCGCCCCTGTCGATCCGTTCGCTGGGCTCCATCGATCTGAAGGCCGCCGAACCGGCTTTTGTGGAACTTTCCGGCAAACTGCAGATACCGTTTCGCTGCTTTTCCGCCGAAGATCTCAGCCGTGTGGACGGCGCGCCCAATCCGTCCGAGACGGTGATGCGCAAAATCGGCGTGCCGAGTGTAGCCGAAGCCGCTTCAGCCCTGCTTGCCGGAAGTTCCGGCTGGATCGCGGAGAAGCGGAAATGCGCCATACCCGGCGCTGCCGCAGGCTCTCCCCGCTTTTTCACCATGGCCGTAAGCCTTGCAGCCGGTGCGGCCAGGGAGGGGTTGATCGCCATCGTGGGGGCGGGCCCCGGCGATCCGGAGCTGATAACCCTCAGGGGTCGCCGTTTTCTGGAAAAGGCCGACCTCATCCTTTACGCAGGAAGCCTCGTGCCGGAAAAACTCACCCATGCGGCCAGGCCTGGAGCGCTCGTACGGAGTTCCGCAGGCATGGCGCTCGAAGAGCAGCTCGAACTCATGAACCGCTTTTATCGGTCAGGCAGGTTCGTGGTCAGGCTGCATACCGGCGATCCGTCGATCTACGGCGCAATCCAGGAGCAGATGGCCTGGTTCGAAGAGCACGACATGCGCTATGAGATCGTACCGGGCGTCTCCTCTTTTCAGGCCGCCGCCGCCGCATTGCATGCCGAATTCACGATCCCCGAAACCGTCCAGACCATCATTCTTACCCGCGCGGCAGGGAGGACCCCGGTTCCGGAAAAGGAGCGCCTCAGCGAGCTGGCCCGGTCGCAGAGCACCATGTGCATCTACCTGAGCGCCGCCATCGCCGCGAGCGTGCAGGATGAACTGCTCCGGCACTACGCTCCCGATACCCCGGTTGCGGTCTGCTATCGCCTCACCTGGGACGACGAGCATATCCTGCGCGGCGAGCTTTTCCGTCTGGCCGAACTGGTCGGCATGACCGGCAAAAGCAATACCGTGCTGCTGGTCGTCGGAGCCGCTCTCGGAGCCAGGGGAAAACGCTCGAAGCTTTACGACCCGGCATTCGCGCACGGGTTCAGGGATTCGGCAGGGGAGGCCGTACGGGCATGATCATCCTCTTTGGCGGTACTACCGAGGGTCGCCTGGCCGCAGGCCTGCTCGACGGCATGTCGCGGCGCTACATCTATGCAACGAAGTTCGCTTCGGGCTGTTTTCCCATGAGCCACGGCGAACATCGTAACGGAGCGCTCAACGACAGAACGATGGTTTCCCTTCTGGCCGAAAGGGAGATTCGCCTGATTATCGATGCGGCCCATCCTTTCGCGATCGGCCTGCACCGGACGATTGCGCGGGTCGCTGGCACCCTTTCCCTGCCTGTCATCAGGCTGGAACGCGATTACCGTATCGACCCGGAGCTCATCGACACTCCCCGTGTCCGTTTCGCGGATTCCCTGGCCGCGGCGGCAGGTCTTCTCGAAATCATGAAGCCCCGCTCCGTTCTTGCCGCCACGGGCGTGCAGAGTATTTCCGTTCTTCGTCCGTACTGGACGGAGCATCGCATGAAGGTGAGGATACTGCCTGCGGAGCGTTCGTACGATCTTGCGATACAAGAGGGATTTCCGGAAGAGGATATCATCCGAAAGGCGCCATCGTGCAGTCAGGCCGAGGAAGAGGCGATCTATCGCCAGCACGGTATCGATTGCCTGCTCTGCAAGGAGAGCGGATCGTCCGGTTTTCTGCCGGTCAAGCTTGCCGCGGCAAAGGCATGCGGCATCTCAGCAGTCATCGTTCGGCGTCCTGTTCTGCCCGCCATGTTCAGGACCGTTCACTCCATCGAGGCTCTGCGCGAGGCGTTATCCGACAGGGGGGAGCGACCGTGAACGACTCGGGAAAAGCGCTCCGGACAGGGTTCACGACGGGGGCCTGCGCCGCCGCCGCGACCAAAGCATCGCTGTCGATGCTGCTCTCCGGCCTGCGCGTGCATGAAGCCGTCATCAGGTTGCCCGGCGGGCAGTGCGCGGGATTTTCCGTAACCGAAAGCCGGCGTTCCGGCATTTCGGCGACGGCGTGCGTGAAAAAGGACGGCGGCGACGATCCTGATGTGACCAGCGGCCTCTTGATCTGCAGCGAAGTGTCGCTTCGTCCCGATCTTCAGGACGGAACCGTCCTGTTCCTGCACGGGGAGGGGGTCGGGACCGTAACCCTTGCCGGTCTCGGCATTCCGCTCGGGGAGCCTGCCATCAACCCCGTACCGAGAACCATGATAACCGGAGTCGTACGGACGCTTCTCGACAGGTACGGGCTTTCGGGCGGCGCCTCGGTCCGCATATCGGTCCCGGGCGGCGCCGCGCTGGCCGAAAAAACCATGAACGCGCGGCTCGGCGTGCTTGGCGGCATTTCAATCATCGGAACGAGCGGCATCGTCGTGCCGTATTCCGGGCAGGCCTACCTCGACTCGATCCGGAGGGCGTTGCAGGTCGCCGCGGAAAACGGATGCCGCGAGCTGGCCATTTCGGCCGGAGCCCGGAGCGAAAACGCGCTCCGGAGCGTATTTCCTGGCCTTCCGGAGCAGGCCTTCATCCATTACGGCAACAGGATCGGCAAAACGCTTGCAATGATTCGCGATATCGGCAGCTTCGAGCGGGTTGTCGTCGGGGTCATGCTTGCGAAGTCCACCAAGCTCGCGCAGGGGGAGCTCGATCTGTCGAGCCGGAGCGTCGGGCTCGACAGGGAGTTTATCGCAGGGCTCGCCGCAAAAACAGGATATCCGGAGAGCATAGGGGAGAGCATTCTGGAGAGGGAGCTGGTGCGCAGTGTCGTGGAGCTTATTCCGTTCAGGGCGCATGAGCCCTTCTACCGGGAACTTGCCGAAGCATGCAGGAGCACCTGTGCGTCGGTGATTCCCTCCATCGGGCTCACCTTCGTGCTGATCAGTCAGGAGCACGGCTGCGTTGTCTGCCCGGAAAACCGATAACCGAACATCGAACAATCATGCGTTTTCTTCTCAATATCAGCACGCATCCCGGAGATGTCGCCATAGCCGGCGAGCATTGGGGCGATGCTGTTTCATTGCTCGAACAGACCGGTTTTGACGGGTATGAGATCTACCCGGTCGGGGATTACGATTATGACATCATTCCGGAGCGGATCATCGGTGGCATCCATCTCCGTTTTTTCGTGATGATCAGACAGATATGGAACAACGACCGCCAGGCGCTTGTCGATATGTTCGGCAGCGAGGAGAACGTGCGATGCTATTATGGAGGCCCGGATCGCGACGCGATCATCGACTGCTACCGCAGACAGCTCGATCTTGCATGCCGGTTCGATGTTCCGTATGTGGTTTTCCACCCGGTGCACTACGAGCTCGATTATGTTTTCAACTGGCAGCCGCCCTGGAACTGGCGGGAGACGATCGACCTGTCGGCTGAAATCATCAGTGAAGTCGTTCGACAGACCTCCTACAAGGGGTGGATCCTGTTCGAAAACCTCTGGTGGCCCGGAAATTTCCGGCTGGACAGCGTCAGGGAGATCGAACGTCTGCTTTCGGGAGTGTCGTATCCCCGTTGCGGTCTGGTGCTCGATACCGGTCATGTTTTCAACAAGAACCAGTCGCTGAAAACGGAGGCCGAAGCGATCTCCTTCCTTCTCGACGAGGTCGATCGTCTCGGCGAGTATCGCGATCTGGTCAGGGCGGTGCATCTGTGCAGGAGTCTGTCGGGCGACTATGTGCGGGCAAGCCGGACGATCGACAATCCTTTTGCCGGAGCCTCGACATTCTGGGACCGGTTCGGCGTGGCGGCGCGTCATGTCCGGCAGATCGACCGGCACGAGGCGTTCGAGCACCCCTCCATTGCCGCCCTTTTCGACCGGATCGAGCCGGAAACGGTCGTTTTCGAGTTTTCTTTCGCTTCCCGTGAGGAGTGGCTCGGCAAGATAGAACGGCAAAAACGGGCGCTCGGAGAGCACTTCGGCCGTCGGAGACCGGAGGGGAGACGATGATGTTATCCATGGTATCCTCCCTGATGCTCGTGGTGACGACGGCATGCAATCTCTCCTGCCGCTACTGCTATGAAGGTCGCCGTTCCGGGGAGTTCATGAGCCTCGATACGGCCCTCTGTGCGCTCGACGCGGCGGCCCGGAGGGGGAGGCCCTTCCATGTACAGTTCACAGGGGGGGAGCCGCTGCTTGCAGCAGATCTTGTCTTCGCCGTTCTCGAACATATCGCCGCCGAGGCTCTGCCGGCGACGACGGCCATCCAGACAAACGGCATATTGCTCAACCGCGACGCCGTGCGAAAGTTCAGGGCGCACAGGACCGCAGTAGGCATAAGCGTGGACGGTCTGCCGGGAATACAGGAGCGGATGCGGGGCCAGAGTGCGGCAACCTACAGGGCCATGCGGATACTCGATGACGAAGGGGTCCCCTTCAGCGTCACCACGGTGCTTTCCGCCGTGAATACCGGAGAGCTTGCAAAGCTTGCCATGGCCCTGCACTCCTGGCCAACGGCTTCGGCTATCGGACTCGACCTGCTGGTGCGCAAAGGCTCTGCATCTCCGGGAAGCGGGATCGAACCGCCTGAAGAGGCGCTGTTGCGCCAGGGCATAGGGGGGCTGCTCGGCACCCTCGACCTGCTGAACCGTGAACGAAGGCATCCTCTTGTCCTTCGGGAAAAACAGCTGGTACAGAGGGCCTTGAAAAACGCCGTTACGGCAGCACCCTACTGTTCCGCCTGCACCGGAGCGAGCCTCGCCATTACGCCCGGAGGGGAGCTCTACCCCTGCACCCAGACCATGGGGGATCCTGATTTTTTTCTCGGAACGCTCGCCCGCCCCGACATGTCGCCTTCCCGAACCTTTGCCGGAGAGTCTCCGGTCAGGGAAGGGTGCTCCGGCTGCGTGCTCGAGGGGCGCTGTCCGGGTGACTGCCCGTCCCGGATGCATTACAACAGAGGGAACCAGTGCGACCTCGTCTGTACGCTCTATCGAACCATCTACGATTACTGCAAGCAAACAGGAGAAATTCCATCATGAACCATTTTTCGCTCAGCTATTTCAGCGTCAATCCTTCCGAAGTCGCCACACTCTCAGGCGGGGTGCGTCTCTATAACGGTGAAGGCGGAAAGGCGAAGGTGACGGCCCGCATTGCCGCGCAGCTCTCCTCTCCGCAGCAGATAGCGTCGTTCGCCCTGATTGCGGCAGCCTCGCATGTGGTCATTATCCGGCTTATGGGCGGCAAGGCCTCGTTTCCTGTCTTCGACGCCTTTCTCGAGGCCTGCTCCGAGAGACGGGAAAAAGGGGACTCCGTTCCCCTTGTCGTGATCCATGCCGGAGGCGGCGACGATGAGGCGCTCGATCTTGCCCGTGAACACAGCATCCTGTATGGTACGGAAGCGGGGGAGAGAATCCGGCGTTATCTGCAGAACGGAGGCACCCTGAATTTCGTGAATCTGCTCCGGTATCTGCACAAGCTTGTCCATGCCGAAGAGACAGAGGTTGCCGAGCCTGTGGAAATGCCGCACGAAGGGTTGTATCATCCTGACTGGCCGGCTTTCGACGATTTCGAAGGATATCTTTCGAAGCATGTCGATCCCTCGAAGCCCGTCGTCGGTATCTGGTTTTACCAGAACTACTTCGTCGACGCCGATCTTGCCGCTTACGATTGTCTCATCCGGGAGATCGAGAAGCGGGGGGCCAGCGTCATTGCGGTGTTTCATCACCGGTACCGCGACGTGATGCGCGGTAACAAGGGCGCCGACTATGTGGCCGATCGCTATTTCCGTCGTCCCGACGGCGCAAGCCGCATCGATGTGCTCATCAATCCCATGCTTTTTTCCCTCACCCTGGCTTCACCGGATTACACGAGCATCCTGCCGGGTCTCGACGTTCCCTTTCTCCAGGCTTTCAATACGTTTCAGAGCAGGGAGCAGTGGCAGCAGAGCGTACAGGGGCTTGGCGTCATGGAAGTCTCCTACAATGCCGCGCAGCCCGAATTCGACGGCGCTCTCATGACGGTGCCCTTTTCGACCAGGGAGCATCGCGGCATCGATCCCGTGACCGGCGGCGAGGTACTGAAAATCATGCCCATCGAAGAGCGTACGGCCAAACTGGCCGACATGGCGCTCCGGTGGGCTGAACTTCGCCGGAAACCGAACGCCGACAAACGCATCGCCATCATCTTCCACCACTACCCGCCCCGTAACGACCGCATCGGATGCGCTTCGGGTCTCGACAGCTTCGCGAGCGTCAGACTGCTGCTCGAAAGAATGGCGGAGGAGGGGTATGCGGTCGGGAGGCAGTACGAAACCGGCGACGATCTTGCTCGCGAGCTTGTCGCGGGAATGACCTGCGACCGCCGCTGGCTGACCCCGGAGCAGATGGCCGTCAAAGCCGAAGCGACAGCGAAGCGCGAGCGGTACCAGCCCTGGCATGAGGCGCTGCCGACAGGCGTGAAGCAGAAGATGGTAAAGGAGTGGGGGCGGATGCCGGGGGAGCTGTTTGTTCACGACGAAGAGCTGCTCTTTCCGGGCACGATCAACGGGAACGTGTTCATCACCATCCAGCCCTCACGGGGAAGCATCGAGCGTCAGGATCAGATGCTGCACGATCCCGATATACCGCCGCCGCACCACTATCTTGCGCATTATCGCTGGATCAGGGATGTCTTCAGGGCCGATGCCGTCATGCATGTCGGCACGCACGGTTCGCTGGAGTGGCTGCCGGGCAAGGCGCTCGGGCTTTCGGAGGAGTGTTACCCGGATCTGGCCATCATGGATCTGCCGAACATCTATCCCTATATCATCAACAATCCGAGCGAGGGAACGCAGGCCAAGCGCCGGTCGAACTGCTGCATCATCGACCACATGACGCCGGTCTTCACCAACGCCGACCTCTACGAAGAGATGGCCGTGCTCGACGGCCACCTGCGGAGCTACGCGGAAGCGCGAAACAGCGATCCGGCGAAGCTCGACGTGCTGCGCCCGATGATATGGGACGCGTTGGTCGCCGCCGATCTCGACAAGGACACCGGGTACGGTCGCGAAGATGCGATGGCGGATTTCGAAAAATTTCTCGAAGTGCTGCACAGCAAGCTCGACGAGATTGCCGATACCATGGTTTCCGACGGTCTGCATACCATGGGCGTCGCTCCCGAAGATGACCGTCTTGTCGAACTGCTCGTGCAGCTCACGAGGCTCGACCAGGGCGGCGTGCCGTCGCTGCGGGAATCGATCGTCAGGGCCATGGGATTCGATTACGACGACCTGCTTCGCCGCAAGGGTTCTCCGGTATTCGGCCCGACCTGCGATACCGGCGGGGAGAAAATCCGTCTCGCCCATGAGCATGCGCTCGCGATGGTGAAGCGGCTCTCCTCGGAAGGGTACCGGGCTGTTGCGCCCGATGCGGTGCAGGCCGCCATGCCGGAGCTGGCGACACCCGACGTGATGGCAGGGCTGCAATACATCTGCACCGATCTGGTTCCCCGTCTGCTGCGGGTGACCGACGAAATAGATGCTTCCCTGAAGGGTTTTTCCGGCCGTTTTGTCGAGCCCGGCCCTTCGGGAGCGCCTACCAGGGGGCAGGCCGACATCCTGCCGACCGGACGCAATTTCTTCTCGATCGATCCGCAAAGGATTCCGACGCCTGCCGCCTGGAAAGTCGGCTGCAGTCTTGGCGATGCGCTCGTCGGGCGCTATCTGGCAGAGAAAGGCGAGTATCCCCGCAGCATCGGCATCATCCTTTTCGGCGGGGCAACCATGCGTTCCGGAGGCGACGATCTCGCGGAAATCTTTTACCTCATGGGGGTCAGACCGGTCTGGCAGCAGGGCAGCGGCTACGTAAAAGGGGTCGAAGTCATTCCCCTCGCCGAACTCGGGCGTCCGAGGCTCGACATTGTGCCCAGGATTTCCGGATTTTTCCGCGACGCGTTTCCGCTGCTTGTCGAACGTATCGACGATGCGGTCAGGATGGTCGCCGCGCTTGACGAGCCGCCCGAAAGCAATCTGCTCCGCCGCAACGTGCTTGCGGACGTCGAGGAGTACCGGCGGAACGGCATGAACGACGAAGAAGCGCTCCGCGAAGCCTCGTTCCGGGTTTTCGGCTGCCCTCCGGGCACCTACGGCGCCGGGGTTTCGGAGCTGATCGAATCGAAGAACTGGCAGACGCAGGAGGACCTGGCGGCCAACTACATCCGCTACTCTTCGCATGCCTACGGCCGGGGATCCTGCGGACGGCAGAAACCCGATACCTTCCGCAGGGTGCTTTCCCGCATGGACGCCACGGTGAAAAACGAGGACACCCGCGAATACGACATGTTCTCATGCACCGATTACTACAACTACTACGGCGGTCTCATCACGGCGGCAAAGAGCCAGCGAGGGGGCGTTCTGCCGGAAGCCTATATGGGCGACAGCTCCGATCCGAACCGGGTGCAGGTGCGCACCACTTTCGAGGAGGCGAAGCATGTTTTCCGTTCGCGCCTGCTCAATCCGAAATGGCTCGAAGGGCTGAAGCGGCATGGCTACAAGGGGGCGGGCGATATCTCGAAGGTGCTCGATATCATACTCGGCTGGGACGCCACGGCCGAGGTGGTCGATGACTGGATGTACGAGCGTGTTGCCGGCAAGTATGTCTTCGACGAAGCGATGAAGAAGTGGATGGATGAGGTCAATCCCTATGCGCGCCAGAACATTCTCGACAAGCTGCTCGAAGCGATCAGCCGGGGCATGTGGAATGCGGGTGACGAGATGAAGCTGCGCCTGCAGGAGGAGTATCTCGAAACCGAAGGCCAGCTCGAGGAGATCAACGAGTGAACGGTGTCCGGGTTATGCTGCTGGTTATCGCGCTGATCATGGGGGGCGTCATGCAAGGACGGCTCCTGGCGGCGGGCAACGACGATATCGTTGCCATAAGCGCGTCCGAACTCGAAGCCACGGACGCCACGGATGTCGCCGAGCTGCTCAATCGCATCCCCGGCGTCAAGGCGAGCGAATCGTCGGTCTCCATACGGGGCTCTTCCAACGTGAAGGTGCTGCTCGACGGGCGGCCGATAAACGATCCGACATCGCATTCGGGATCGGTGAAATGGTCGATGATCTCCCTCTCCGGCATCGAAAAAATCGTGATCCACAAAGGGAGGGGGAGCGTCTCGTACGGCGACAATACGGAGGGCGGAGTTATCGTCATCACCTCGAAAAAGGCCAGCCGCATAGGAGGAATGGTCGGCGTCGGCGCCGGCAATAACGGGGAAAAGCATGCCGATATCAACCTGCAGGGCCGTTTCGACCGTTTTGCCGCGAACCTGACTGCGGGAGCGAAGGGGTACGACGGATTTACGGTCAACGACGACAAGCGGGAGTATCGCGCGGGGTTGCGTCTCGATTACGCTCCGCTTGAAGGCACCTCGCTGTTCCTTTCCGGCGACTATAGCACGCAGGAGAAGGGGATGCGGGGGTACCCCGGAAGCCGGACGCCGAACGCCCGAATGGGGTACGACGACTGGTCGCTGCTTTTCGGCGTCAGCCGCAATACCCTTGACGGGCGGGCCTGGTTCCGTAAAACCCTGACGCAGAACAGCGATTCCGACAGGGACTTCTTTTCCGGCCTGGAGGTGCTCTCTGCCGGCATGAGTGTAGACGGACCGGTCAGCCTGCCCCTTGCCGGATCGCTGAAGGCCGGTTTCGGCTACGAATGGCAGTCGGCAAGCGGCAGCGGGTTCGGCGCGAAAGAGGAGCGGCGGGGCTGGCTTCATCTTACCAGGCTTTTTCGGCAGAAGGATGGCCCGTGGTCGGCCGATGTCGGCATCCGTGAGAACATCTACTCCGCTTTCCACAATACCCTGAATCCGGAGGTGAAGGTTGCGTGGAAAAGGACGCCGTGGAGAGTGGAGCTGACGGCCGGCGAGACAAATAACCTGCCGACCTTCAGGCAGCGCTATAACGAGACATCGACCACCCGTCCCAATCCCGATCTCGAGATGGAGCAGGCATTGAACACCGGTTGCTCGGTGTCGTTCGCTCCCTCGGAAAAGCTCAGCGCCGAACTGTCGTTTTTTCATCGGGACATCACCGATCGCATAACCTATGTGCGTGCTTCGGACAATACCGGAAAGTACGAGAATTTCGGAGAGGTCATCTATCAGGGAGTGGAGGCTTCGCTTTCCTGGAAACCGTCGCCATGGATCGAGTTTACGCCTTCGTACCTGTATCTTCACGCCCGCAACGAAGAGACCGGTCTCTGGCTGCCCGCCACTGCCTTCCACACCGTTTCGGGAGAGCTTCTCCTGAAACCGGCAGCCGGGCTCTCCATCAGGACGGATGTGAAATATACCGGGAAGGTTTTCGCGAGAACCGACAACACCGAGACCATTGCGGGTTATCTCGTGGCTGCTCTCAGGGTCGATTACCGGACAGGAGCGGCGCAGTTCTTCGTCGATATCGACAATCTGTTCGATATCGAATATCTCTATGCCGACGGTTATGATGCCCCACCCCGCGAGTGGCAGATCGGCATGAATTACACCTTCTGAAACATATCATGAAAAGAAAATACTTTCCATTTTCGGCGATTGTCGGGCAGGAGGATCTCAAAAAGGCCCTGCTGCTCAATGCGGTCAATCCCCGTACAGGCGGAGTGCTCGTCCGCGGGGAAAAAGGAACCGCCAAATCGAGCGCTGTCAGGGCGCTCGGCCAACTGCTTCCCGAACGTCAGCAGAGGGCCGGGCAGGGAGGGG
>Ga0105105_10000266_pt1 | contig 24190 bp, 22 predicted proteins | sample PPLLaktember2015_4_FD_79108 | JGI IMG/M metagenome (GOLD analysis project Ga0105105, IMG submission 79108) | Freshwater sediment microbial communities from Prairie Pothole Lake near Jamestown, North Dakota, USA - PPLs Lake P8 Core (1) Depth... | ecosystem: Environmental > Aquatic > Freshwater >...
ACATCCGTCACCCGGTAGATCACCGGGCCACCTTTCTGGGCGGGTTTCACGGCGCGGAGCTTGCCGCCGAACATCTGGCGATTGCAATCCAGTTGCACCATCTGTCCCACCAGCAACTGCACCCGCCAGTCGGCGGGGTTTGACGACATGGCGGAATCGGGGTTGGGGGGGAGCACCCCCGGCAGCTGGATCACCCAGCGCCGGTCGCCGGCTGCAGCTTTGGGGTAACCGGAGAGATCGAGCCGGGGGATGGCACCTGCAGGGCCCGCAACCAACTGTTCCACCGCCAGCAGTGACCCCACCAGCAGGGGCGTCATGCGCATGGACAACAACGCCGAGAGGCGGACCAATCCCATCACCATGACGGCCTTGCGCATGCACTACCACCATCGTGGCGGGATCGGGCGCCGCTGACTGCAGGGAGATGTACATCTGTACAACCTCCATGGGCGGCTCGCGCACCAGACCCACGCCCTGGCCATCGAAACCGACTAAGGCGTGATCGAGCTCTCCTTGAACTATGGCCAACGGCTCCGCCGCCATCAGGAAGGTTCCACGGGAGCTGGTAAGAGCCATGAGCATGGAGGCACTACGTGTTGATCACGCTGAGGCTGCTGGTTGGCATGTGTATGAAGCGAAAGTCAACGTCCATGGCGGCGACGAGCCAACGATCGCCGACACCATTTAGGGACTGGCCTGAGCATTGGATAGGTAAAAGCCAACCCCCACTGAATACGGAGCCTTCAGATGCCCGAAATTCTTGGCATAGGCTAATTTGCTGTTAACCAGCCTGGCAGCGATGATAAATATACGTGAGAGTAGAAATTTTGACTACGGCAATGCCCTGCTTGCCAGCATATTCTCAAATCTTGCCTATAAACAGCGGGACTCATCCTTTGTTGATTCGGTCGGCACCACAGGCTGGACTTCCATTGGACTGACAGAGAGCGAGTTCGGGCCCAAGGGCTTCTCCCCATACGGCATCGGCTACGGGGTTAACGATCCACTCAATCTGATAACAGGAAAAATTTCTGGCACCCAAAGCTATGGGATTGCCGCCAGTCGAGAACTGCCAGGCAACAAGACTCAGTTTGCCATCGGCTTTGAGGGCTCCTCATTGGAGCTCGCCGACTGGACTCAGAATGCTGGCAAATATGGATGGAGCGAACACTACGCAACTCTCATCCCACTATTTGCCAAAGTACTTGCGCAAATGCTTGATGCCCAAGCGCAAGGAAAAATCACACAATTGATCATTACAGGCCACAGCCTCGGCGGCGCTATTGCCCAAACAGCCTTTGCCGATCTACTAGCGCCACGCAGCAACTTATGGCCTGACAACAGCACCATCCTCAATGAAGCCAAGCGCATTTATAGCGCTCTAGACGACTGGAGCGATGCAACACGGCAAAAGATACTAGATGTCACATCAGTTTATACCTTTGGGGCGCCAAGCTTTCTGATCGAGCCTAATAAACTAACAAGCGCAGAGGCTGCGTCATTTGTGGCATCACTGCCGGCTTCGCCAGGACTGCTGTCTTTAATTACATTTCTAGCTCGCACTTACAAAGCAGTCACGGTTAACAACGCCAAAATCCCGAGCCTGAGTGCTGTGAATGGCGTCTCATTTGGCAGCAGCGCTTTTCAGTTCGGCCATCAAAACTCATCTTGGTACTACCCCGGAGATATCGTTGCCCAGCTTGGCTCTAGGCAGCCCGGCAATACCTTGGATATCAACCTCGACAATACAATTCAGAGGTCATACACGAATGCTCTTACCCAGTTTGTGCCGGGCGGAACCCATCCTATGGGCAACTACCAGGAATCGGTGATTCGCCTGATCACAGGCAACACCATCCTGAAAGCAGAAAATCCACTGAGCAGCACATCCCCGCTACTTCCAGAAACCAATTCAAATACAGGCTTAGATACAATCAATGATCGCTTTATCAATCGCGACGCCAGCGGACTGGGAGGCAATGATCTCTTCATCTACCGCCAGCCTGGCACGTACACGGCAAATGGCGGGGCAGACAACGACATCTATACGATTGGCAGCTACAGCATCTCGCTCAATCTTGATGGCGCCAGCCAAAGTGATCGCGATACGCTAATTTTTGACCTGAGCGGAGAGCGAAGCATTGACTACTATGATCTTAATTTAGACAATATTAGCGATAAAGCGGTTTTTAGTGTTACGAATGGGGCGTCTACATCCAGCGTCACAATCACGAACTGGGACCAGTGGCAAGTGAGTGATGTCTTCCAAGTCAGCAAACCTGCAGACAACCGTTGGTCTTTGATTCCCTGGACTGATCTTGACCTTGGCCCAGGCCTGGATTTCAGTGTTCGCAGCGAACCATTAGACACCCCATTGGCAGCGGAGGCAATATCCAGCAAGCCCTATTCCGAACTTTTGATTACCGCAGAAGCCACTGGTCTGGAGTATGAGGACCAGGATCTAAGCCTGGATCAAATCCTCACAGCACTAAGAGACCCTGCCAAGCGCGATCAGTTCAGGATTGCCATTAATGCCTCAGAGACAGACAAGCGAAGCAAGCAATCCAGCACGAGCGACACCAGCTTCTACAGAATTGCCCGAAATCGCTTCGCGCTGGATGCCATTGTCGCCACTCCTGCCGGCGTTGACTATTCAACCAATATACTAATGCTGATGCAGGCTTTGGCTGGTGAGAACGAGACGATTTTCAAAGCCAAAGAGGCTCAATTATATGTAGCCAGCGACAGGCAGAGCCTCACCATTGCCAACAACGAAACCACGACAACAAAAGATGTCGTAGGCATTCGCAGCGATCTGATCAGCAGGCCCAGTAAGTCCAGCATTTTGGCCTATATCGTGCTCAACGATGGCGAAGATCCTGCCTCTCTGTCAGCCACGAGCCTGAGAACCCGCGCCCAACATCTGCTTTCAGCCTTAGAAGAACAAGACACAACAGCTTTTGCTGCCCCCCTAGATCAAGGGCAAACGATCGAGCTCACCGAAGGAAGGCGACTGGCCTTCATTGAAGTTGGCGGCAATAGCATTGCATCAACAAGCAACTTTACCTTACTTCGGCCCACTCAACTCAACCCCAACACAGTAGAGGTTCGCACATCTCTCGGCATGGTGGTGCATCTCATTGGACAAGCCAGCGATGATACCGCCGGGCTAGCAGCATTCATTGCACGCGATCAGAAAGATGCCCCTATTTTCAATCTTTTAGGCCTAAAGCTAACCGATATACTTACTGGACAAGTGGTAGTTTCACGGGAAGCCAACTTCAATACCGAAGCTGGCTTTTATCGGATCGAGAACACAGATGGGGCAGTGCGAGATTCGATTTCTGGCGTCCTTATCCTTCCCGGGGAAGCCGGATACGCTGACATAGCACTCACGCAGAGTGTTGGCAGACTCAGCAACTTGCGGGTAACAGACAATGCCAGCTCCGTTGCAGATTTCAGCCTCAGTGGCGATGCCCTCACCCTATTAGCACCGTTTGCAGTGGTGAATGCCAACGGCATTATAAATACTTATTTTGGATTTGAACAGGCCAACCCAGACGGACTCTCACACTTCCGCATCTTCGGCGACAACATCTTTGGCCTTGAAGATCAGCCTGGCATCGGTGATGGGGATTTTGACGATTTGGTGGTGGGCATTATGAATCTCACGCTTATTTGAAGCCAGCGCACCTCGATGAGATCGCTGGTGGAGAGTTTGGGGAAGCCACTGAAATGAAGGCGGGAAATCGCGCTCGTCCCCGTGGATGACAGGACACCAAATAGCAAGCGCCATGCTGGCGATGAATCGCAGGGGCTTCAGCCATCTGCCAACCCCCATACCATGAGCAGCGCATCGATTCCGGCAGGCTTGGCACAAACCCATCACCCCCTCGCCATCGCCCTGCTCTCCGGCGGCCTGGATTCAGCCACCGCCGCGGCCCTAGCGATCGAAGCCGGTTATCGCGTGATCGGGCTGTCGCTGGATTATGGCCAGCGCCATCGCCGCGAACTGCAGGCCGCCGCCGAACTGGCCCCGCTTCTGGGGCTGGCTGAACACCACACCATCGCCGTCAACCTGGCCGCCTGGGGTGGCTCAGCCCTCACCGACACCGCCATCGACGTACCCAGCGGCGGCGTCGAGGCGGGCGTAATCCCAAGCACCTATGTGCCGGGCCGCAACACCGTGTTCATCGCCCTGGCGCTGAGCCTGGCGGAAGCCCGGGGCGCCGAGCGGCTGGTGCTGGGGGTGAACGCCGTCGACTACTCCGGCTATCCCGACTGCCGCCCCGACTACCTGGCCGCCTTCCAAACCCTGGCTGAGCTGGCCAGCAAGGCCGGCCGCGAAGGCCACGCAGCCCAGCTCTGGGCGCCCCTGGTGACCTGGAGCAAAACCCGGATCGTGCAGGAGGCCCTGCGGCTCGGCGTGCCGATCGAGCGCACCTGGAGCTGCTACGCCGGCGGCGAGCACCCTTGCGGCGTATGCGACAGCTGCCGCATTCGCGATGCCGCCCTGCTGGCAGCCGGGGCATGAGCGCACCGCCCTGCCACCGCGAGCCCCTGCCCTGGCGGGATCCCTGGCGGCTGGTGCAAGCGCTGGCAGCCGAGCTGGGCAGCGAAGGCCTGGTGTGGCTCGATGGCGACGGCAGCGCCCAGGGCCGCTGCAGCCGCCTTGGCCTGGCGCCCCTGGAGCAGCGGATCTGCCGCGGCCTGCCGGGGGAAGCCGGAGCCACCGATCCATTCGCGCTGCTGGCTGATCTGGCCGATGGCGGCGGCCACTGGATGGGCTGGCTCAGCTACGAGGCAGGGGCCTGGGTGGAGCCCGCACCCCACTGGCAGTCCCCCGACATGGCCCTGCTCTGGGCCGCCCGCCACGATCCGGTGCTGGTGTTTGACCATCAAACCCAGCAGCTATGGCTCGAGGGCCAAAATCCAGAGCTGCTGAGCGCCTTCGCCGCTCTACTGGAGCGGCTGGATCTAGCCACCCAGCCGGCGAGCCAAGCCCCCGCAGCGATCGCACCGGGCTCCTGGCAGTGGCACACCCCACCCGAGCGCTTCGCCGCCCAGGTGGAGCAGGTGCTGGCCTGGATCGCCGCCGGCGATCTGTTCCAGGCCAACCTCACCGCCTGCTGCGAGCACCAGCTGGAGGGCCCCGCCGATCCCCTCAGCCTCTACAGCCGCCTGCGCCAGGTCTGTGCCGCTCCCTTTGCTGGCCTGGCGATCGCCGGTGGGACAGCAGCGGGGGAGGCAGTGCTATCGGCCTCTCCGGAGCGGTTCCTGCGGGTGGGGACGGGCGGAGAGGTGGAAACCAGGCCAATCAAAGGCACCCGGCCGCGCCATGGCGATGCCGACGCCGATGCCGATGCCGCCGCCGACCTGGTGTGCAGCCCCAAAGATCGGGCCGAGAACGTAATGATCGTCGACCTACTGCGCAACGACCTGGGTCGGGTGTGCACGCCTGGGTCGATCCAGGTGCCGCAGCTGGTGGGCCTGGAGAGCTACCGCCAGGTGCATCACCTCACCTCGGTGGTGCAGGGCCAGCTGCGGGATGGGCTGACCGCGATCGACCTGCTGCGGGCCTGCTGGCCCGGGGGCTCCATCACCGGCGCCCCGAAAATCCGCGCCTGCCAGCGACTGCACAGCCTCGAACCCGTCGCCCGCGGGCCCTACTGCGGCTCGCTATTTAGGCTTGGGGGCGATGGCGAGTTCGACAGCAACCTTCTGATTCGCTCGCTGCTGCTGCGCGGCCCACGCCTGCGGGCCCACGCCGGTTGCGGCATCGTGGCCGACTCCGACCCCGCCGCCGAAGCCGAAGAGTTGGGCTGGAAACTGCAACCGCTGCTGGAGGCCATGGCATGAGCGCCCCGTCCCCACCAACGCCCCCCACCCCGATCGCCTGGCTGAGCGACAGCTCAGGGCTGGGGCGCTGGGGGCCACCGCAGACCTTGGCCCTACCGATCAGCGACCGGGGCCTGCTGCTGGCCGACGGCTTGTTTGAAACCCTGCTGGTGGAAGCAGGCCGGGCCTGGCTGCTGGAGGAACACCTGGGCCGCTGGCGGAGCTCGGCGGCGCTGCTTTGCCTGCCGCCACCGCCGGGCTCGGCGATCGTGCAACCCCTGATCACCACAGCCATCGAGCGCAGCGGTATCGGCAAAGCCGGAGGTCCTAGCGGCGCCCTGCGTCTCAACTGGAGCCGCGGCAGCGGTGACGCTGGCCCAGGCGGCAGCCGGGGGATCGACCTGGCGAGCGGCGGCACCCCTGGCTTCTGGCTGCAGCTCAGTGCTATCCAGCCCTGCTTCGCGCCGATGCGAGTGATCATCAGCCCCACCGAAGAGCGCAGCGCCACCAGCCTGCTGAGCCGTTGCAAGAGCTTCGCCTACGGGCCCTCGATCCAGGCCCGCCGCCAAGCCCGGGAGGCCGGCGCCGACGATGCCTTGCTGCGCAGCTCCGCCGGCGGCCTCTGCTGCGGCACCACCGCCAACCTGCTGGTGCGCCGGAGCGGCACCTGGATCACGCCACCGCTCAGCGGTGGCTGCCTGCCGGGCGTGATGCGGCAGAGGGCCCTCGATCGCGGCCTGGTCGTGGAGCAGCCGATCCAGGAGCAGGATCTGGCCAGGGGCGAGGCGGCCTGGTTGATCAACAGCCTTAGCTGCCGGCCGATCAGCCACCTGGATGCCACCCCCCTGGCCGGTGAGGGCACTGGCGGCAGCCACAGCTCTGACGCTGAGACGTTCTGGCGGCGACTGCTCCTGCCGCGTCGATGATGGGCAACCGCCCTCCCCTGTCCCTTGCCTGGGGCTGACCCGTTGATGACCAGCTCCGGACTCTCCCGCCAGCTGGGCCTGCGCAGCCTCACCCTGGCCGTGGTGACCAGCACGATCGGCTCGGGCTGGCTATTTGCCCCCTTCTACGCCGCCCGCAGTGCCGGCCCTGCTGCCCTCGGCGCCTGGCTGCTGGGCGGCGTGCTGGCCTTCAGCCTGGCCTTGGTATTTGCCGAACTGGGCTCCCTGGTGAGCAGTTCCGGCGCCCTAGCCCAGATCCCCCTGCTCAGCCACGGGCGCACCGCCGGCTTCATTGGCGGCTGGAGCGCCTGGATCGCCTACCTGGCCCTGCCCACCATCGAGGTACTGGCGGTGATGCAATACCTAGCCAGCAGTTTCCCCTGGCTCACCGTGGCGGCCAGCTCAAGCCAGGGTGGAGCCGGCCAGGTGCTCAGCGGCCCTGGGCTGGCCCTGGCTACGGCCCTGCTGGCGTTGCTGGCCTGGATCAACCTGGCGGGAGTGGGCTGGCTGGCCCGCTGGATCGACGGGCTCACCGCCTGGAAACTGGCCGTACCCCTGGTGATCTCGGTCACGCTGATGCTGGCTTCGGGCCACTGGGGCAACCTCGCCGCCAGCCGCCAACCCCCGGGCGAAACCCTGCAGGGCATGGTGACGGCGATCAGCAGCGGCGGGATTTTGTTTTCGCTGCTGGGCTTTCGCACCGCCATGGATCTGGCCGGCGAAACCCGCCGACCCCAGCGCACCGTGCCCCTGGCCATGGCCCTGGGGCTTGGCATCTCCCTTGGCATCTACCTAATCCTGCAGCTGGCCTTCCTGGTGTCGATCCCCCCCGACCAGCTAGCTGGCGGCTGGGCCCGGCTTGAGCTCACCGCCCACGGCGGACCGCTGGTGGCCCTGGCCATGGGCCTGGGTCTCGGCTGGGTGGCGCGGCTGCTGCTGCTCGATGCGGTGATTTCTCCCAGTGCCACGGCCATGGCCTACATGGGCGCCTCGGCGCGGGTGAGCTGGATGATGGGTCGCTGCGGGCTGCTGCCCGGCAGCTTTGGACGGCTCAACCGCCAGGCCGTGCCCTCGGTAGCCCTGTTGGTGAGCCTGGCCATGGGGGTGTTGATGCTGCTCAGTGGCCCCAGCTGGCAGACCGTGGTGAGCTTTCTCACCGCCACCCTGGTGATCGCCCTGGCCATGGGCCCGGTGAGCCTGGTCGCCCTGCGCGCCCAGTTGCCCGATGCCCACCGCGCCTACCGATTGCCCTGGGCCGGTGTGTGGTGCAGCTCCGCCTTCGTGCTGGCCACCTGGGCAATCAGTTGGTGCGGCACCAGCTCCCTGCGAGGAGCCAGCCTGATCGTGCTGGTGCCGGCCGGGGTGTTTGCCCTGGCCGATCGCCAGCATCTAGGTCATGGACTTTGGTGGTTTCTGTACCTCGGCGGGATCGTGGCCATCACCGCCATCGAGCTGAACCTCACGACCCAGCTCACCGTGCTGGCGATCTGGGCCCTGGTGGTGTTCCCCATCGCCACCAGCTCCCGACTACCTCAGTTGCAACCCATGGTGGAAATGCGATAGGTGAAACCGGTGGCCGCCTGGTCTGCACTGGCACCGATCTTGAAGTTGAGCTGGCTCACGGTTTTGCCGGGAATGGCGGGGAAGGGGCCCCACATGCGGCCGGTACCCACTTGGGGCGCAAAAGACTCATTGATCACCTGCAAGCTGGAGCCGTCAGTGAACTTGAGATAGCCCTGAATGGGGTACGTGGCACTCACCGAAGAATTCGCGGTGAAGAAAAACTTGTAGCTAGCAAAAGGCTGGGTCACGAAGAAATCGGTGTTCCAGTTGGGCCGGCCAAACGGATTGCCTGGGCCGACAGTCTTGGTGACGATGTTGGTGACGCCATCGCCGCCAACTGGTGCCAGAAACTGGCAGGTCTGGGCATGGGCTGGAGCCAGGCCAGCAACCAGGGTGGTGCTGCACAGACCGGCCGCGAAGGCCGCCACAAAGGAAGCGCGCATCCAATTTCAAAGCGAAGTTACCCACCACTTCTATAACCTCAAACGCTCAAGAAGCGCTGGATCATCTCCGGACTGAGATCAGCCGTTGCGCCACTGGCCACAATCCCGCCCTTTTGCATGGCGTAATACCAGTCTGATTGGCGCACAAAGCTGGCGTGATGCTCCACCAGCAACACGGAAATCCCCGTCTCCCGAATGATGCGGCTCACGGCCCGCTGGATGTCGAGCACCACCGATGGCTGGATGCCCTCGGTGGGTTCATCGAGCAGCAGAAGGCGGGGCTTGCCGAGCAGGGCTCGGGCGATGGCTAGTTGCTGCTGTTGACCACCGGAGAGGTCGCCACCACGGCGGGCCAGAAACTTCTCGAGTACAGGGAAGAGCTCAAATACCAGCGGATCGATATGGCGATGGCGAGCCATACCCCCCGGCAGGGCTTCCAGGCCCAGCAGCAGGTTTTCGCGCACACTGAGCTGGGGAATGATCTCCCGCCCCTGAGGCACATAACCGATGCCGGCCCGGGCGCGGCGGTGGGGCAGCAGCGACGAGAGGTCCTGGCCTTCAAGCTGCACCGAACCACTGCGCTGGCGCAGCAAACCGATGATCGTCTTGAGCAGGGTGGTCTTGCCGACGCCGTTGAGGCCGATCAGACAGGCCATCTGGCCCGGCGCGATCGAGAGATCGACGTTGCGCAGGATGTGGCTCTCGCCGTAATACACGTTGAGGCCACGGATGGCGAGCAGGTGGCCATCACTACCCTCGGGGGGATGGGGGGTGGCTGGTTCGTGGCGGGAGATAGTGCTGGTCATGCTGGGTCCTCAACTCCTAAGTACACCTCGATAACGCGGGGATCGCGCTGGACCGCATCCATGCTGCCCTCGCAGAGCACATGGCCCTCGTGCAGCACCGTGACGGGGCAGTTGAGTTCGTGGATGAAGTCCATGTCGTGCTCGATCACCAGCACGGTGTGATCACCGGCGAGGCTGCGCAGCAGCTCGCCGGTGCGCTCGGTCTCCTCATCGGAGAGCCCAGCGACTGGCTCATCCACCAGCAAAACCTCGGGATCCTGGGCCAGCAACATGGCGATTTCGAGCCACTGCTTCTGGCCGTGGGAGAGGCTGCCGGCCTGCTGCGAAGCGTGGGCTTCCAGGCCCACCACCGCGAGCAGCTGCTGCACTCGGTCGCGCTGGCCGGCACTGAGACTGCCAAACAGCAGGGTGAAGGGCGAATGGCTGCCCTTGACTGCCAACTCAAGATTGCGCCGTGGCGTGAGGTTCTGATAGACGCGCGGCGTCTGGAACTTGCGGCCGATGCCGAGCCTGGCGATGCGGTGCTCGCTGATGCCCACCAGCGAGCGACCGCGGAAGAACACATCACCCTTGGTGGGCCTCACCTTGCCGGTGATCACATCGAGGAAGGTGGTCTTGCCAGCGCCATTTGGGCCGATCACAGCCCGCAGTTCGCCGGGAGTGAGCGAGAGATTGAGGTCGTTGAGCGCCCAGAAGCCATCAAAGCTGACGCTCACCTGGCGCAGTTCAAGCAAGGCAGTCATGGCACACCTCCAGATCCTTTAGAACCGGTTTCTTCAGCAAAGGCACGGGCTTCGATCTCTCGCTTCTCAGCCTGTACGAGTGGATCGAGGTCAAGGCCCGGATAGGTGGGAGCCAGCGGCGACCAACCCAGCATCGCCTGGATGTGGCGAGGCCCGCCTTTGCGCCACCAGCCCACAACGCCATCGGGCAGGGCTGTGACCACCAGCAGGAAAAGCCCCCCCTGAACGAACAGCCAGGTTTCAGGTAGCTGTTCGCTGATCAGGCTCTTGGCGTAGTTGATCAGCACCGCACCAAGCACGGCGCCAATCAGGGTGCCGCGGCCACCCACCGCCACCCAGATCACCATCTCAATCGAGAAGGGCACCGACATGAATTGGGGCGAGATGATGCCCGATTGCACGGTGTAGAGGGCACCACTGATACCGGCAAGGGCACCAGCGACCGTGAACACCAGGGTTTTGTATGCGGTGGGGTTGTAGCCGGTGAAACGCAGCCTCGGCTCGTCATCACGCACTGCCACTAGGGCGTCGCCAAAGCGGCCGCTGGTAAGCCAGCGGCAGAGGAACCAGGCAGCCACCACGAGCAACACGGTGATCCAGAAGAGGTAGCGCTGCATGCCATCGGAACCAACCAGCTCACCGAAGAAGCGGGCGGTGTCGGTCTTGAGGCCGTTGGTGCCGTTGATCAGCTTCTGCTGGCCGTTGAAGAAGTTGAAAAACACCAGCAGGGCCGCCTGGGTGAGGATCGAGAAGTACACCCCTTTGATGCGATTGCGGAATACAAGGAAGCCCAGTACTCCAGCCACAATCGCCGGAATCAGCCAAATCGCCACAAGCGTGAACAGGGGCGAGTTGAACGGCTGCCAGAAGAGGGGCAGGCTCTTGACGCCATAAAGGCTGAAGAACTCCGGCAACTGGCCGGGCTCAAGCGAATTGAGCGAAAGATGCATGCCCAGGGCATAGCCGCCAAGGGCAAAGAAGATCCCTTGACCAAGGCTGAGCAAGCCGGTGAAGCCCCAGATCAGATCGACACCCAGAGCGACGATGCCGAGGGCCAAAAAGCGACCGAGCAGGTTGAGCCGAAAGGGCGGCAACACGAAGGGCAGGATCAGGGCGGCGGCCACGATCAAAATCCAGGGCCACCAGCGGCGCAGAAAGACGATTAGGGAGGGTGAGCTATTCATCGCCTCAGGCCTCCACCATGCGTCCCTTCTGTGGGAACAGGCCCGCAGGCCTGAACTGCAGAAAGACGACAATCAGCACGAACACAAGCACCTTCGCCATCGACGTGGTCGCGAAGAAGGTGATCGTCTCGTTCAGGCCGGCGGGCATCGTCGGCCAAAGCAGCAGCAGGGAACCAGAGCCGAGCACATAGCTCAGGATGCCGATGCCGAGAGCCGCCACCACGGTGCCGAGCAGTTTGCCGACCCCACCGAGCACCACGACCATGAAGCAATCAACGATGTAGTTACCGCCGAGGTTTGGTCCCACCGAACCCAGCAGGGTGACAGCGACACCGGCCACCCCGGCCAGCCCCGAGCCAACCAGAAAGGTAAGGGCGTCGACCTTTTCGGTGGGAATGCCAAGGCAACTGCTCATCGGCCGGTTCTGGGTGACGGCCCGAATGCGGATACCCCAAACACTCTTCTGCAGGAACCAGTTCACCGCCACAAGGGCAATTGCCGTCAGCGCGATGATGAACAGACGGCCGGTGGGCATCGTCACCCCCGCCACATCGATCGAGCCGCGCAGCCACTGCGGCGCCGTGACGTCAATGTTGCGAGCGCTGAACCAGGGCTGATCCATGGCTCTCACGGTGCCAAGGGCCGAGGCAAGCCCAATACCCAGAGCGCCGGCCAGCACCCAGCTGCCAACGCCAAGCAGCGGCGTCCAACGCTTCTGCCACCAGCCCTGGGGGGTGAGGCGCGGCGCGAACAGCCCCAGCAACACCGCCAGCAGCAGGCCGAGAAAGAAGGCCGTGGAAACGGAGCGCACGAACTGCTGCAGGATCAGGCTGACGCCCCAGGTGGCCAGCAAGGTTTCCAGGGGGCGGCCGTAGAGGCGCCTAATCACTGTTTTCTCAAGCAACAACCCGGCCAAGCCACTAACCAGGAAGGCGATCGGTATCGCAATCAGTAAATAGATGGGGAAGAGGCCGGAGAGGGGGCCGTTCTTGAGCAGGTTCTGCACCACGAAGGTGGTGTAGGCACCGAGCATCATCAATTCGCCGTGGGCCATGTTAATGACACCCATCAGGCCGAAGACCACAGCGAGGCCAAGCGCCGCCAGCATCAGCACAGAGCCGATCGCCAGGCCGTTGAAGAGCGTGTCGTAAAGAGCTGTCATGGAGTCCCGAGGGGGACAAAGGAACAAGAACAAAAAGAAAAAAGGGGAAGAAGACTAGATGTCTCTCCCCCCGTGCGGTTAATCAAAGTGGGCTGATCACATCCTGAACTTGCCAGCATCGGGACGATCCTGCGTCCAATCACAGGTGTAGCCCTTGGTCTCAGGAACGAACTGGTTCCAGGCAATTGGCTTGAGCACACCCTTGTCTTCGATGATCTTGAACATGCCGTCCTTTTGGACCTCGCCAATCATCACCAGCTCCGTGGTGTGATGGTTGGGCTGCACCTCGATCTTGCCCTGTGGGGCATCGAAAGTGACACCAATCAGGGCCTTGCGCACTGCGTTGTCATCGATGCTATCAGCCTTCTCAGCTCCAGCGGCCCAGAGATAGACCATGTTGTATGCGGATTCGGCCGGGTCGTTGGTGACGCGGTTTTCGCCATACTTGGCCTTGAAGTTCTTGGTGAACTCCTTGGAAGCTGGTGTATCAAGGCTCTGGAAGAAGTTCCAGGCCGCATAGGTACCTTCGAGATACTCGGGACCGATTGCCGCGACCTCCTCCTCGGCGATTGAGAAGCTCATGATTGAATAGCCGTTGGCAGGGGTGATGCCAGCGGCCTTCATCTGCTTGAAGAAGGCAACGTTGCTATCGCCATTAAGGGTGTTGACGATCACGCCACCCTTGGGCAGGGCCTGCTTGATCTTGGCAATAATCGGAGCCACCTCAGTGTTGCCAAGCGGCAGGTAGTCCTCGCCGACCAGATTGCCACCCTCAACCTTGAGCTGCTCCTTCATGATCGTGTTCGCGGTGCGCGGATACACGTAGTCGGAGCCCACTAGGAAGAAGTCCTTACCCTTGTTCTTCAACAGCCAGGAGACCGCCGGTTCGGCCTGCTGATTAGGGGTGGCACCGGTGTAGAAGATGTTCCGGGAGCACTCCTGGCCTTCGTACTGAATCGGATAGAAGAGGAAGTGATCCTTGGCCTCAAATACCGGCAGCATCGCCTTACGGCTAGCTGAGGTCCAGCCTCCAAACACCACAGCCACCTGATCCTGATCGATCAGTTTCTTGGCTTTCTCGGCGAAGGTAGGCCAATCCGAAGCGCCATCTTCTTCGATCGGTACAATCTTTAGCTTCTTACCCTCGATGGTGATCCCGCCCTTGGCGTTGATCTCATCGATGGCCATCAACTCGGCTTCAGCCACCGTGTTTTCGGAGATGGCCATGGTGCCGGAGCGGGAATGCAGAATCCCCACCTTCACTTCACCGTCAAAATCGCCAGATGCCTTTTCGCCGCCTCCGCAGGCCACCAGCGACAGGCTGGCTGCCATCGCGGTAGCTCCAGCGACGTAACGCATGGTTGTTTTGCGCATCAGGGAAGACTTCATAAAAACTCCTACGGGAAACCGCTGAACATCCCGCTGCTATTTAGCGGTCTTCGGAAGGTATCCAGTCGTCATCCGTGGCTGTGTAGCGGTTGTAACCGTTCCCCTAAACACAAACTAATCAGGGCAGCTGGGCCCACAAAAACTGCTCCACCGCCTCCAGCCCCTCACCGGTGCGGATATTGGTGAAGCACCAGGGGCGCCCAGGGCGCATGCGCTCGGTGTCGGCCTCCATTACCGCCAGGCTGGCTCCCACCATCGGTGCCAAGTCAATTTTATTGATCACCAGCAGGTCGGAGCGGGTGATCCCCGGGCCGCCCTTGCGAGGGATCTTGTCGCCAGCGGCGACATCGATCACATAGATGCAGAGATCCACCAGCTCTGGGCTGAAGCTGGCCGCCAGGTTGTCGCCGCCGCTCTCCACCAGCACCAGATCCAGATCGGGAAAGGCCGCCTCCAATTCGGCTACCGCCGCCCGGTTGATTGAGCAGTCTTCGCGGATGGCGGTGTGGGGGCAGCCGCCGGTTTCGACGCCACGGATGCGCTCGGGCTCCAGGGCCCCAACGCGGGTGAGGAACTGGGCGTCCTCCTGGGTATAGATGTCGTTAGTTACAACCGCCAATTGCAGGCGATCGCGCAGTCGCCGGCACAGGGCCTCCACCAAGGCCGTTTTGCCCGAACCCACCGGCCCAGCCACGCCCACCCGCAGCTTGCTCATCCGATCCGCTCAGCTGCGAAACAGCCTGGAGTACAGCTCGGCATGGCGCAACTGGGCCAGACCTGAACCCACGCCACCGCTCCAAAGCTGGTCGGGATCGGCAGCCGCCAGTTCCAGGGCCCGCTCGGCGATCAAGGGCGCCAGGCCCAGCTGCAGGCGCTGGGCCTCGGTGGGTCCTAGAGGCACCAGCCGCAACGCCGCACTGAGCTGGTTTGCCACCCAGCCGTATAGGTAGGCCTCCACCAGCTCGGTGGCGGCAACCTCCAGGGCGCGGCCCGCCAGGGCAAAGGCTGCCGGCCAGGCCAGGTTCAGGGCGGGCGGGTTGAATCCCAGGTCGGCCAGCAGCCCCAGCAGCGAAGCGCCCATCTGGCGCTGCTGGGCTCGCACCTCGGCCGCCTCGCGCAGGGCCAGCAGCCAGCTGTCGCGCTCGCGCAATTCGACTGCCTCAGCCACCAGCAAGCCCGGCAGGCTCGCCGCCTCCAGCACCAGGGTGCCGCGCTGCAGCTCGGCCTCCAGCCAAGCCCTCACCCCGACGGCATCCAGCAAAAGCCCACGCTGCACCAGCACCTCCAAGCCCTCCGAATAACTGAAGGCACCAACCGGCAACGCCGGGCTGATCAGTTGAAACAACCGCAACCGGCTAGTGGTCATGGCTGTGGCCATAGGCACCCGACTCGGGCTGAAAGGGAGCCTGCAGCTGATCCACCTGGAGGCCGCGATGCTCCAGCAGGTGGGCCAGAACGGAGTCGGCGAGCAGGCGCAATTCACCGGCCCTGATCTCCATAGCCACGTGGCGATTGCCAAGGTGATAAGCGGCCTGGAGCAGGGCCAGGGGATCGGAGCTGCGCACCTGGATCAGCTCCTCCACCGCCGCCCGCACCTGCACCAGCGGTTCGGCAGGCGTGGCGGCAAGCCACTCACCGGGCTCCAGGGCTGCCCCCCGGGGCAGCTGCAGCAGCACCTGCCGGCCACAGGGAGTGCAGCGCAACCCCCGCAGCTGGGTGCGCTCCGCCGCCGAAAGGGCCAGCACCAAGGCAGGAACAGCCGCCGGGCTTGCCGTTAGCCCGCGCTCACGCAGCAGCAACGGCTGGTCGGCAGGCTCAGAGCTGGCCATCGCCGGGTGCACCATGGTCTTTAAACAGCATGACTGGTGAATCATCCCGACACCATTGCGGCAGGCCGCTGGCACGGCGCCGCTGAGCTGGAGTTCACGGCCCGGCAGCGCAGTCAAGGGGAGCCGCCTGCAACAGTTCACCAGGGCTGGGCCACCTCCCCCCTGAAATTGCAACGGGCATACCCCCAGGCAGGCGGCCGCTGCGAGCTGCCCCTGCTGCACACCGCCGGCGGCCTGGTGGGGGGCGACCAACTCACGGTGCGGGCCCACCTTGGCCCTGCCAGCCAGGCCCTACTTACCAGCGTGGCGGCCCAGAAGGTGTATGGCACGGTGGGGCGCTCTCGCCTGGTGCCGCAGGGCCAATGGGCCAGGCAGAGCCTGCACTTCAGCCTTGAAGCCGGTAGCGACCTGGAATGGCTGCCCCAGGAGCTGGTGCTGTTTGCCGGCGGGCTGCTGGAGCAGAACCTCACGGTGGAGCTGGCACCAGGAGCCAGCTGGCTGGGCATGGACGTCGTACGGCTGGGCCGCAGCGCCGCCGGCGAAACCCTGGGCCAGGGCTGCTGGCGCTCGCGGCTGCAGGTTTGCCGCCGCGGCCCCGACGGTCGCCGCTGGGAGCTGGTGGATCCCCTGGAAATCAGCGACGCCAACCTCGCAGCTGAACACGGCATGGCTGGCCAGCCGGTGCTGGGATCGCTGGTGTGGGCAGCGCCGCAGCCCCTGGGGGCCGCTGCCCTCGCCCAGCTGCTGGCCGACTGCCGCAGCGACCGCGAGGGCCTGGAGGGCGACATGGCCTGCGGCGCCCTGGACCAGGGCCTGATCGCCCGCTACCGCGGCCACTCCAGTCAGGCGGCCCGGTTTTGGTTCACTAGGTTGTGGGCCCGGATTCGGGCCGTGCGTGGCCTCAGCTCTCCTGAATTACCACGGGTATGGCCCTTCCAAGAACAGCCCTTGGGTTCAATTTGAACGGGTCAATGCGCCCTAGTCCTGCCACAGTTGCGCCATGCACCTCACCCCCCAGGAAAAGGACAAGCTGCTGATCGTCACCGCCGCCCTGCTGGCGGAGCGACGACTCAACCGCGGTCTGCGGCTCAACCACCCTGAGGCGGTGGCCTGGCTCAGCTTTCAGGTGATCGAAGGCGCCCGCGACGGCAAGACCGTTGCCGCCCTGATGGCCGAGGGCAGCACCTGGCTGAGCCGTGAGCAGGTGATGGAGGGGGTGGCGGAGCTGGTGAGCGAAGTGCAGATCGAGGCGATGTTTCCCGACGGCACCAAGCTTGTGACCCTGCACGACCCGATCCGCTGATCCCCCGAGCCATGCCCCCCCTGATCCCTGGTGAACTACTGACCGAACCCGGCGAGATCGTGCTGAACGCCGGCCGGCCCGTGACAACGCTGCTGGTGGCCAACAGCGGCGACCGGCCCGTGCAGGTGGGCTCCCATTTCCATTTCCACGAAGCCAACAGCGCGCTCAAATTTGACCGCGACGCCGCCCGCGGCCTGCGGCTCGACATTCCCGCCGGCACGGCTATCCGCTTCGAGCCCGGTGACAGCCGCGAGGTGCAGCTGGTGCCCTTCGCCGGCGAGCGCCGCGTCTTCGGATTCAACGGCTTGGTCAACGGACCGCTCGATTAACCCTTTTCCACATGCCATACCGCATCTCCCGCCGCGCCTACGCCGAGACCTACGGCCCCACCACCGGCGATCGGCTGCGCCTGGCCGACACCGAACTGTTTCTGGAGGTGGAAAAGGATTTCACCGTCTATGGCGATGAGGTGAAGTTTGGCGGCGGCAAGGTGATCCGCGACGGCATGGGCCAGAGCCAGACTCCCCGCGCTGAAGGCGCCGTGGACACAGTTATAACCAACGCCCTGATCCTGGATTGGTGGGGGATCGTCAAGGCCGACATCGGGCTGCGCGACGGCCGCATCTGCGCCATCGGTAAGGCCGGCAACCCCGACACCCAGGCGGGCGTGACGATCGTGGTGGGCCCGGGCACTGAAGCGATCGCGGGCGAGGGGCACATCCTTACCGCCGGCTCGATCGACACCCACATCCACTTCATCTGCCCGCAGCAGATTGAAACGGCCCTGGCCAGTGGTGTAACCACCCTGCTGGGGGGCGGCACCGGCCCGGCCACCGGCACCAACGCCACCACCTGCACCCCCGGCGCCTTTCACCTAGCCCGCATGCTGCAGGCCGCCGAGGGGCTGCCGGTGAACCTCGGCTTTTACGGCAAAGGCAACGCCTCCACTCCTGAAGCGATCGAAGAGCAGGTGCGCGCCGGCGCCTGCGGTCTGAAGCTGCACGAAGACTGGGGCACCACCCCAGCTGCGATCGACTGCTGCCTCACGGTGGCCGACCGCTTCGACGTGCAGGTGTGCATCCACTCCGACACCCTCAACGAGGCGGGCTTTGTGGAAGACACGATCCGCGCCATCGGCGGCCGCACGATCCACACCTTTCACACCGAGGGGGCCGGCGGCGGCCACGCCCCGGACATCATCAAGATCTGCGGCGAGGCCAACGTGCTGCCCAGCAGCACCAATCCCACCCGCCCTTACACCCGCAACACGCTCGAGGAGCACCTCGACATGCTGATGGTTTGCCACCACCTGGATCCACGCATCCCGGAAGACGTGGCCTTCGCCGAATCACGCATCCGCCGCGAAACGATTGCCGCCGAAGACATCCTCCACGACCTAGGCGCCTTCTCAATCATTGCCAGCGACTCCCAGGCCATGGGCCGGGTGGGCGAGGTGATCACCCGCACCTTCCAGACCGCCCACAAGATGAAGGTGCAGCGCGGCGCCCTGCCCGAAGACTCCAGCCGCAACGACAACACCCGGCTGAAGCGCTTTATAGCCAAAACCACGATCAACCCGGCTATCGCCCACGGGCTCGATTCCCAGATCGGTTCGGTGGAGGTGGGCAAACTGGCCGATCTGGTGTTGTGGAAGCCGGGCTTTTTCGGGGTGAAACCGGAATTGGTGATCAAGGGTGGCTCGATCGTGTGGGCCCAGATGGGTGATGCCAACGCCTCGATCCCCACCCCCGGGCCAGTGCACGGCAGGCCGATGTTTGCCGCTTTTGGAGCCGCCCTAGCGCCCAGCTGCCTCACCTTCATGAGCCAGGCAGCCCTCGATGCCGACCTACCCCGCCAGCTGGGCCTGAAACGCCCCTGCGTGCCCGTGACCAACACCCGCGGCGACATTGGCAAGGCCTCAATGAAAAACAACACGGCCCTGCCGAACGTTGAGGTAGACCCCCAGACCTATGAGGTATTCGCAGATGGGGTGCTGCTCAGCTGCGAACCAGCCGAGGTGCTGCCAATGGCCCAGCGTTACTTTCTGCTGTAGCTGGGCTTCCGTATCAACCCACACCGGCAACGACCCCAACGGGTGGACATGATCCCGCCATGGCAGGTGACGCGGCATGTTTACCGAATACAGACCAAATCGGGGCTACGACGAATACTTCAGTGCACCTGATCAGCCCCGCAGCGCCCTGCAGCCCCTGCTCTCCTCCTTGGGCCAGCTGGGCCTCGATGAGCTAAATCGCAACCACGCGGCCGCCGGCGTTTTGCTGCGGCGGCTGGGGGCCACCTTTCGCCTGAATGGCTCGGGCAGCCAGGGGGGTGAGCGCATCCTGCCCTTCGATCCCCTGCCGCGCCTGATCAGCAGCAGCGACTGGCAACGACTGGAGGAGGGTCTATTCCAACGGCTGGAAGCCATCGACCTATTTCTGGCCGATGTCTATGGGCCCCAGCGAATCCTGAACGATGGCGTGATTCCGCGGCAAGACGTGGAGAGCTCCCAGGGCTGGCGGCCCCAGCTGCAGGGCTTCCAGCCACCGCTTGGCCGCTGGTGCCATATCTCGGGTCTGGATCTGGTGCGCGATGGCCAGGGCACCTGGCGCGTGCTGGAAGACAACCTGCGCTGTCCCTCCGGCGTGGCCTACTTCCTCGAGAACCGGCGCGTGATGAAGCGGATGTTCCCGAGTCTGTTTGCGGGGCGCACGGTGCAGCCGATCGACGATTACCCCTCCCACCTGCTGCAGACCCTGCGGGAGCTCGCCCCCTGGACCGATACGCCCAAGGTGGTTCTGCTCACCCCCGGAGTGTTCAACAGCGCCTACTTCGAGCACAGTTACTTGGCCCAGCAGATGGGCATCCAGCTGGTGGAGGGCCGCGACCTGATCTGCCAAGACGACCGGGTGTGGATGCGCAGCACGGCCGGACCCGAACCGGTGGATGTGATCTACCGGCGCATCGACGACGACTTCCTCGACCCGGCGGTGTTCCGCAGCGATTCGATGCTGGGGGTGCGAGGCCTGATGTCGGCCTACCGGGCCGGCCGGGTAGCGATCGCCAATGCACCTGGCACCGGCGTAGCCGACGACAAGCTGATCTACGCCTACCTGCCGGAAATGATTCGCTACTACCTGGGCGAAGAGCCGATCATCGAAAACGTGCCCACCTACCTCTGCTCCAGGGAGGACGACCGGGCCTACGTGTTGGCCCACCTCGGCGAACTAGTGGTGAAAGCGGTGGCCGAGGCCGGTGGCTACGGAATGCTGATCGGCCCTCACGCCACCAAGGAGGAGATCGCCGAATTTGCCGTCAAGATCCAGGCCGATCCACGCAACTACGTCGCCCAGCCCACCCTCGAGCTCTCCACCGTGCCCTCACTAAGCGAGGGCGAACTGTTCCCCTGCCACGTGGATTTACGGCCCTATGTGCTGCGCGGCAAGGGGGCCTGGGTAAGCCCGGGCGGCCTCACCCGGGTGGCCCTGCGCCGGGGCTCCCTGGTGGTCAACTCATCCCAGGGTGGCGGCTGCAAGGACACCTGGATCGTGAGTGAACAATCATGCTGAGCCGCGTCGCCGATTCTCTTTACTGGATCAACCGCTATGTGGAGCGGGCCGAAAACATCTCCCGTTTTGTGGAGGTGAGCGAAGCGATGGCCCTCGACTGCCCCCCCGGCAGCGCCGAACCCTGGCTGCCGCTAGTTGATGCCAGCGGTGATCGCGAATTATTCGACCGTCTCTATCCAGATGGCCGGCCGGAGCAGGTGGTGGAGTTTCTGGTGCGGGCCGAGAACAATCCCAACAGCGTGGCGAACTGCATCGCCATCGCCCGCGAGAACGCTCGTCAGATCCGCGAGGTGATCACCACCGAAATGTGGGAGCAGCTCAACGACATCTATTGGACCCTGCTCGACAACAAAGGCTTCTGGCAACAGCCACCCCTGGAGCAACTCAGGGAGATCCGCAGGGCCTGCCAACTCTTTTATGGCATCACCGACGCCACCCTGAGCCGCGATCTCTCCTGGCAATTCAGCCGCCTGGGGCGGGTGATGGAGCGGGCCGAGAAAACTACCCGCATCCTTGATGTGAAGTACTTCTTGCTGCTGCCTTCGCCAGATGAGGTAGGGGGCGTGCTCGATGAACTGCAGTGGATCTCCCTGCTGCGTAGCGCTGGGGCATATCAGATGTTCCGCCAATCGCGCCAGCAGGTGATCGAGCCAGAGGCGGTGGCCAGCTTCCTGCTGCTTGACCCGATCTTTCCGCGGTCGGTGCGCTACTGCCTGGGGCGCATCAACGAAACCCTGAGGATCGTGAGCGGCCAGGCGGTGCCCGGAGCTCCAGACGAGCTCGAATGTCTCAGCGGGCTCACCCTGGCCCGTTGGAGCTACACCCGCATCGACGAGCTGATCGCCGGAGGGTTGCACGAATCAATCGACGCCCTGCAAAGCGACCTCAACCGGCTGCATGATCTGATCGAGCAGCGCTACTTCATCGCCGACCACGCATGCGTGCCCGAGTAACCCACACCTTCACCTACCGCTACAGCGCCCCGGTACTGCTGGGTCCCCACCGGTTCTGCCTCAAACCGAGGGGCCACGGCTTTCAGCGGCTGCTGGACTTCCAGCTGCTGGTGACCCCTGAGCCCGGGCGGCTCTACCCCCTGGTGGCAGCCAGCGGCGATGAAATTTTGCGGGCCCGCTTCAATGGGCCTGCAGACACGTTCATCGTGCAGGCCAGCAGCCTGGTGGAAACGGAAGCGGCGCCGCTGCTGCAGGTTTGCCTGGAGGGCAACGAACCGATGCTGCCCTACCCGGTGGGTCACTTGAACGGCGACCTGGCCGGCAGCCTGGAGGGCTGGCTTCCCAATGGCCAGCACGATCCAGCCGCGGTTGACATGGCCCAGGAAGCGTTGATGGGCAGCGACCAACGGGCGCTGATGTTTCTGCAACAGCTGGTGGAAATCATCCAAGACCGGGTCAAATACACCCAGCGACACGTGGGCCCGGCCTGGCCCGCCGGCCGCACCCTCAAGGAAAGGGTGGGGTCCTGCCGGGACCTGGCGATGCTGATGGTGGAGGCCTGCCGCTGTGTGGGTTTACCGGCCCGCTTCGTGAGCGGCTACCACCTACTGGACCCAAAGCCGGAGCGCTACGACCTACACGCCTGGGCCGAGGTGTATCTACCAGGTGCTGGCTGGCGGGGCTTCGATCCCAGCGGCATAGGCGTAATCGACGATCGCTACATCACCTTGGCCACCTCATCGAAACCGGAACTAACCGCGGCGGTCACCGGCAGCTTTTCGGGGCCGAACGGGGTGGAAAGCCTGCTGGAATGGGGGATCGAAGCAGATATCCAGGAGCCGGCTGTAAGCATCCAGTCCGCCTAAGCCACAGGTTTCAACTGGGTGTTCAGGGCTTTGCAGACCAGTCCAGCCATTGTTGCTAGCGCCATTCCCTAAGCAACACCCACAGCCATCAGCAAAGGGTGAAATGATATCCATAATATAGATTCAGCAAGATAAAGCAAAGCCAACTTTTTATTTTGTCTTTAAGCGAAATCCTTGCGCAACCTGAGCACAGCTGAGCGCCGCCAATGCCCAGCTACTCCTTTCGCTGCTGCAGCTCGAGGCAGTCATTGCGCTCAGAGAACTGTGCCAAGGCCAACCAGGCAGACTGCTGCAACGGCAGCTGGACAGGCTGCAGTGGTGGCAACCGGAGCTGGCCGGCGGCGTCAAAACTTGCCCAGACCTGGCGGCCAGCCGCCTCAGGCCAGAGATGAAGCGGCAAGGCAAAGCCACAACTCTCTTCATGCCCCTGAGCAGCCATGCCGGGGCGATCCAGGTTGCAGCTGAGCTCCCGAGGGGCCAGACCCTCAGCCTGCAGCCAGACCGTGGCGGATCCTAAGGAGCGGGAATAACACCAGCCGTGCAGCACTTGTCCATCAAGGCTTAGCCCATCGAAGTGCCCACGCAAGCCGCGCCGCACCGGGGCGAGCGCCGCGCTGAAGCGCTCGGCCGTTAGCTCGCCGCCATCCTGGGGAAGGAACAGCGGGAAACTGAAGGATCCATCGGCCGTCATCGCCAGCAGCCGCAAAGGCTCGCCGCTGCAAGGATCGGGATGAGAATCGGGGATGTTCAGCTGGAAGCCGAACGCGCCAGGCCGCGCCAGTCGTTCGGCCACATCGGGGCGCGCGATGTTGATGGCAGCGGTGGCGATCAACTGGGTGCCCTGGAATAGGCGCACCTCACTGAGCGGCAGCTCGGCATGGGACACCCAACCGGTCACCTGGGATGGGGTAATGAGATCAATCATGCCCTGAAGCGGCTTGCAAGCCTTGGCCCGCTTAGATAGCTTCTCAGGCGGTTTCTGCAGCTTTGCCGAAATAACCTGCCACTGCGTCTGCGTCCAGCGCCGCCGCCCCGTCGAGATATCGAAGGGATTGCGCAGATCCGCACCTCCCTGATCAAACGGGAAACTATTAAGGGGAGTTGTGTAAAGACAATCCTCGAAGTAGTAATGGACCACCTGGCTCCAGCGCCGGGCCTTCTTGTTCTCCACCGGTGAGCCGCCGTGGAGCAGGTTGGCATGCCAGATCAGAACTTGACCACGACGGGGTAGGAATTGGTCCACCTGCAGACCGTGACGCTCCACGTCGGCTTGCCAGAGCGATTCGAAAAACCGCTGCGGATGGGGCTCGGCCGCTACATGTCCGGGGCTGAGGCCAAGACTGCCGGCGCTGTGATAACAGAGCCGATGACTGCCCGGGTAATAGATCAATGGGCCACTGTCCGGTTCAACATCGTCCAGTGGAATCCATACCCCACACATGAAGCCATGGGGCAGGGAATGAAAGTGCACAGCATCGCTGTGATACGGCTGCTCGCTACCTACAGCAAAGTTGAGTGTCTGGAAGGCAAAAGGTTCACGGCCGTAGGCATGGCGCAGCAAATCGAGCACATCCGGATGTAGGGCGAGGCGGCGGACC
>Ga0105105_10000269_pt1 | contig 24138 bp, 31 predicted proteins | sample PPLLaktember2015_4_FD_79108 | JGI IMG/M metagenome (GOLD analysis project Ga0105105, IMG submission 79108) | Freshwater sediment microbial communities from Prairie Pothole Lake near Jamestown, North Dakota, USA - PPLs Lake P8 Core (1) Depth... | ecosystem: Environmental > Aquatic > Freshwater >...
CAAGTGATGCAAGACACTTTTTACTTTTGTAAAAATCAAACAGGAAGTACGATAGCAAAAGGAACGGTTGTCCGTGCAGATGGTACGTTAGGCGCATCTGGTAGAATTAAGATAGCACCATTTTTAGCGGATGGCACTTATCCAAGTGAATATCTAATGGGAGTAACTGCGGAAGCCATTGCAGATGGCGCGGATGGAATGGTTATGCACTTTGGACAATTAAGACAATTAAACACAAGCGCGTTTACCGATGGGGATATTCTTTATGCATCCACAACAAGTGCAGGTGCATTCACTACTACAATTCCAAGCGCACCAAATAACATTGTTGAAGTAGCCATTGTAATTCATGCTGCCGTAAATGGAGTGATTCAAGTGCGACCAACAATTGGTAGTAATATAAACAAAGACGAAGGAGTGAAAATCACTTCGGTTGCCAACAATGACATTCTCAAATACAATTCAACAAGTGGACTGTGGGAAAATTCAAACGCGTTAAGCACTAAACAAGATACCATAACAGGCGCAGCGAGTACAATCACAACTTCTAATTTAACTCCATCAACTGCATTGGTAAGCAATGGAGGTGGAAAGGTGGCGAGTAGTGCGGTAACGACAACTGAATTAGGTAGGTTGGTTGGTGTAACAAGTGACATCCAAACGCAATTGAACGCTAAACAAGGAACGCTAACACTAACTACGACAGGAACGAGTGGAGCAGCGACATTTGTTGGCAGTACTTTGAATATACCTAATTACACAAATGGTACGGTCAATGTTTATACTAAAAATAGTACAACATACAGTTCAGTAGGAACAGCTAATCAAATTTTGACATCGTTGCTCATTCCAGCTAATACATTTACTACAGGCGATGTTATTAGAGTTACTGCACGATTTAAGAAATCATCTGCTATTAGTTCAAGTCAAGCTACTATATTGATAAATACATCTGTATCAACCACGGGTGCAATCACTTGGAAAGGAAATATCTTAACCGCAGCTCAGTTATCTATTGGTACACAAGGAACTGGTGTCATTATTAATAACACATCAAATACACAATTACCCTGGCCAGCAAATAATCAAGGTGCTACCGATTTAATTAACACAACACAAGCTTGGCAATCCGCAACAATCGACTGGACAGTTGACCAATATCTATTATTTTTTTGCAATCCAAATAGTGCATTAGACACAGTATCTTTAATATTTTACATGATTGAAAAGTTATGATCATAGAAATAACAAAAATAGAGGGCGGTTTAAAATGGAATGATCAAGAGAGATTGTTTACAACAGAACACATGCCCAATGGTTATCAAATAGAGAGACATGATTTAGCATATATTGAATTAGATAATCAGATTTTTCTTTTGTGTTCAGATGACTCAACAGTGGATGGTAAGATATTTTCTAACATACAAGACGAGATAGATTATATCTATGGAGCTTAACAATCAATTCATCAATGGCTGAATCACCACTAACATCAATCATGAAACGATTTGGCCAAGAAGTCGTTGAACGCGCGATGCTCAATCTCGGTGTATATAGAACCGTTCGAGGAAAGAAACGCAGAGCCGTTGCAACTGATACGCTTCGCAATTCGCTTTCATTTTATTACGATGGAAGGAGTAGTAAGATTCAGTTTTTTGCAAAAGGTAAAGCGAGTAACTACGCTGATTTTGTCGAGCAAGGTGTGAATGGATTGGCACGAAATCAAGGCAGCCCATATTCATTCCGCAGAGGTGCAGGATCAAAACCTGCAAAGGGTGAAATGGGAGTGATGCAAAAGGCGATTTACGATTGGATGAAAATTAAAGGTATTCGCCCACGTAACTCGAATGGTTCATTCATGACCTTCAAAACACCCGAAGCAAAGGAGCGCGCATATCGTGGATTGGCAGGTCATTTAACGCGTAAAATTAGAATCAATGGTATTTCTCCATTGTTCTATTGGAGAGATGCAGTCACAGATACAATTGTGGATTTTCAACCCGAATTTGAGGACGCATTGAATAGAGAAATCACATTAGTAATTGAGGATAACTTACAAAAGAAAATAAAAATATAAATGGCATACACAACAGCAGTAACAGGTTTAACCGCGCAAGGAATTGACGCATTTACAGGTTTATGTTATTCGAACAACGATGTTTCGTTCACAATGACATCGAGCGAATTTGCTCAACCTGGATTCAAGTACATTGTTGTAATAACCGACAACAACACGTCAACCGATTACAAATTTTACATTAGCCAAAACGCAGTCAATAGCGGAGTGTTTAATGCTAAAACTATATTTAACCAACTCGTAAAAAATTCGATTGTATTCGATGGCAGCGATGATGTAGTATTACAGACATCCATTCCAACGATAACCACAAAAAACAATGTGAATACATTCACGATTGAATTGTATGAAGGATATGAGGTAGGTGGAATTTTCACTGAAGATGATAGCGTTGCGGTTACTTATTCGCTTATGTGTATTTATGGTAGTGGTAAGCAAAACTTTATAATGATGGGAACGAATGACACGCGGCCACTTGCGTTGTGTCAAAACTACGATGATGAGATTGGGTTTAATAAAGAGACGTTAGCGCATCGTTTGCATTTACCTTCATTGCTACAATCGGAAGCTATCAATTGGAGATACATATCGCGAACCGATGTGATGGAAGAAAGCGACAGCGCATACGATATCCATGCGTGGGTTGCTGATGATAATACATACATCAACTCCAACTATCCATACAATTCAATTGACCATTTTACTTTTGATTTGTACGATTACAATCAAACACTTTTGTTCTCGTTTGATATTACAATGACCTTTGATGAAGGTGCATTGTTATTCATTCCAACTGGGTTGAAGAATCTTGTTAATGGCGGTTATGTTGATGAAACAACTGCGGATGATACCGCGTTTTACGTTTATGCAGGTTACAATTCAAGTGATGAACAAGTGACTACCAAATACGGTTACTACATTAGCGAGGATTGCAAGTACAATCCAGTTCACGTTTATTGGTTAAATCAAATGGGTGGATGGGATAGTTACTCATTCATCAAAAAGAATGAGCGTTCGATTGAGGTTGAGCGCAAAAGATATAGAAGCTATCAAGGTGACTTTAACAACGCGACATCATCTGATCCATACGAAACAAAAAACTACACGCGTGAATTAACCGAGCGCGAACCAATTGTAAACACCTTCATTAATCTTACAAGCGATTGGTTAACGGAATCAGAGTTCAAATATCTGAAGGATTTATTTACCTCGAAATCGGTGTGGATAGTTGATGACAACGTGGATGGTTATTCAATCGTTCCTGTTGTAGTTGAAGACAACGGATTTTTAATGAAGCGAGAGCGCAATTACAAGAAGTACAATCAGAACTTACGATTGCAAATGGCATCGAATAATGAAACGATAAACATAACCGCTTCCGAATATCCCATTCCTGCTCCAACTCCATGCGTTTACTTCGATACCTTTAGCAAATACAATGGTTCGATATCAACTGCGGTTGGGGTGAATGTAGGCGATGCTTGTAATGTTGTTTTCACCAATGCAGGAAAAACGAACTACATAGTGGTATTTGTTTCTGATGGTGGAACTGTCACACCAATAGCTGGACAATCTTATTATGTGAAAGTTGAATACAGTTCGAACCTACCATACGCGAATGGAAAACCCGGAAGAATCGAATTGGGTAATGTGTTAACAGGTGGTGGAACACTAACTGAATTTCAGATGAATGATTACACTACACCAATCATCGCGAGTGGTGTATGGGGTACGTCAGCGACTGCAATAAACACATTTAGATTGCAACTGCCTACATGGGTAGGTTCAGTTTCTTCAAAATGGACTGGTAATTTTTATGTAACGGTTGGATTGGGTAACTGCCCATAATAAATAATAGATGGAAACAGCATTAATAGTTTACACGCAAGGAGATGAAACTCCTTATGTCATGGATTTGTATTTGAATGAAACAATTTCGCTTCAGTATTCATTCACCGACATTAAAGATTTAAAAGCGAAAGCGACATACTCAAGGACATTCCGCATTCCTGCCACTGATAACAATTCGAAGATATTTGGATTCATCGAAAACAACACGTTTCAATTCAGTTCATTCAATCCAAAACGAAAGTTGAATGCAATTATTACGGTTGATACTTTGCCTGTGATGGAAGGTAATATCCAATGGAAAGCGAGTTATACGCAACAAGGTAAAATCAGCGAATATGAGATTGTGTTTTTTGGTAATGTGATTGATTTTTTCAAGAATATTGGAGATGCAGATTTTAAAAATTATATCGCTGTTGAATTACAAGATGAATTTCCAATTGTAATAAATTACGCGAATGTATTTGATTACAATCAAGATAGTTTTGCAAGTAATTTAATCAAATTCGGATTAACGGATAGGGGAAATAATTGGGTTGGTAATGTGAACACCGCAGGAACGCGCTCTATTTATTCAAATAGCGTAAGTAATGTGATTAAGGCAGGTGAACTTACCCCATTTGTAAGTTGTGCCTATATATGGCAAACAATCATGAATTTAAGTGGATTCGAAATTGACTATGGTGGTAGTTTTTGGATTAATGAGTTAAGCGAATCTTATGTACCATTTACAAGTGAAAGCAATACAATTCAACAAATTGGAAATGCTGAACAAGCTAAATTCTTACTTGAAAATTTCTCGACAAATCCACAATTTTCGTACACTGATTTTACTTTACAAACAGTCAATAATGAATCTCAATACATTTATGAAATCCCCAATTTAATTGAGATAAGTGATCCTGGCAATAATGTATTAAACAACACTTATACAGCTCCATTCAGTGGAACTTATCTAATTACGGCAGGTGCTAATTTATCATTAGTATCTCCTTACGTTGGAACTAATGTAACACAGATGCAATTGATTTTTATTAAAACAAATAATTCATCTGTTCAAACATTACAAGGTTCATCGCCATTCATTCAATGGTACACTTATGATAGTAATTACAATGAAGTTTATTTTACTGAAATTAATACTGCGGTAGTTATTGGTAACACATATACACAACAAGTTTATTTGGAAGCTGGTGAAACCATTAGACCTGTTATTTATTTGGGTGATGGTAGTTATTTCACATTGCAAACAGAAGGAACTGTTTTTGAAATTCAATCGCTAAATTTCAAATGCGACCAATTATCAAAACCATTATACAACAATGAAATCGATTGGGTAGCGAATGCGCCTGTAATGAAATGCAGTGATTTCATAAATGCTATTTTCAAAGCATTTAATTTGGTGGTTATTCCAAATGAATTTAACGCTAAAAAACTATCAATACTTCCATTGCAAGAATATCTTGGGCAAGGCAATCAAAAGGATTGGAGCAATAAGATAGACATTAGCAAAGACATCGTATTAACTCCAACAACCGATCTTCAAGCGAATGTCAACACATGGACATATAAGAAGTCAGATGACTATTTAAACAACTTATACAACACGCAAGGAAATCGTGTTTATGGACGATTGCAGTTACTCGATCCCCAAAATGATTTTGCAACCGATGAAATGAAAATCGAATTGGAATTTGGTAGTACACCACTTGCGTTAATTCAAGGAACTGATTATCCCATCCCGAAGTTCATCAATTCGAGTGTGGAATATGTGAACCCAACACCGCGAATTTTGTACGAGTGTTACAATCAATTTTTACCCATTCATTTTTTGAATGATGATACGATGACAATTGATACTAATTTTCAATTACCAATGTTTCACCATTACGAATACTACAATGGTGGGTTAAGTACAAAAGATTGGAACTTTGGTCAAGAAACTCCATTGCACCCAGTTGATTCGATTCCTTACAAAACACTGTATGCGCGTTATTACAACGATTACTTCGAAAATATTTACGCACCTGACGCTCGGATAATGACTGCGTTTTTTGCTCTCGAATTTTCCGACATTTACAACTTCAAATACAACGATGAAATCTTCATTAAAGATTCGTATTGGAGAATTTTACAAATTAAAGATTATGTCGTTGGGATGCAAGAAAGTGTACAAGTTCAATTGATGAAATTGGTGAATGTCACTCCCGATTGTTTGCTCACTCCCGTTGCAATTGACACAAATGGACAGGTGCAGTTTTACGATTCCAACAATGATCCTGCCGCAGCAACGGAAATATGTTGTAAAAACTATGGTTACACATGGGATGGTACTGCGTGTTATGCGTTTATGCGTGATGGTGGAACTACTAAACCACAAGACACAACAGGTACAGGTAAGCCAATTATAAATGTTGATAGAGATATACTGACAAATTTCGTGAATGGCGATACCAATATCGTGAAAATTGGCAATGAAAATTCATTCGTTAGTGGAACAAATAATTTTTTAGATTCATTCAATGACAATTCATTAGTCGTTGGAAAAAATTTAATTGTGCAATCCAATCTCGGAAGTCCCATTGTTGCGTTGGGTAGTAATGCGAATGTCATCAACAAAGGAATGACTATTGGCGGTGCAGGTAGTTACAATGGACAAGTTCAAAGTGGAATCGTTCACCTTTTCGGAAGTGGTGATTTCACTGATAACACAACCTACATCGATTTAAAAATTGAAGGAGTTGATAACTACAATATCCCAACGAATACGATTTGGGTTTTGAAGGTTTTGTTGAGTGGAATGCAGAACACTGGCGCGGATGGAACGATTACAGGCGAATACAATTTGCACATCATAAACAGATCAACAACCGTTCTATTTATCAACGCAACGACTATCGATGAAACATTCAACAATTTTACAGGCTATCTCGTTTGGGACGTGGTAATAAGCGGAGAAACATTTTACCCACGCGTCAAATTAGTAGGTAGTTCAACCTATCCCGAAAACAATATCAAGTTAACCGCATTAACAACCTTCACACAATACCATTATGAATAGTCCACAAATGACTTTTAAGAATGTCCAACAATTGATTGAGTTAGGACATGGTGCTAATCTTCCAAACAACAAAAACAATATGCCCAATTGGCTAACGATGCTCATTAATTTGAGTGTTATTGCTACAATGATATTGGGAACTATGTACATTTTTAATTTAATCTAATGGCAAAGCAAGAAGTAGTTATTGAAGTAGATATTCAAGGCACACCGAAAGTTGAATCGATGAAGACACAAATGAGAAAACTTCGTGAGGAGTTGTCTCGATTGCCAGAGGGTAGTGATGATTGGGTAAAATTGTCAAGGCGAATAGGTGACATTCAGGACAAAATGGGAGCAATGACTGACACGGTTAGAACCTTGTCGGGTGATCCATTAGAACGTTTAAATAATTCCTTTGGTATGATTGGTTCGTCCATCATGTCATTAGATTTTGGACAGGCTCAAGCAGGTTTACAAGGGGTTTCATCGGCAATGAAGGATTTTAAGTTTGGTGATTTATCGAAAGGAGCGAAAAGTTTTGGTAGCACAATGTTCGACTTGGGGAAAGCATTGTTTACAAATCCAATTTTTTTGATTGGTGGAGTTATTGCCGCAATCATTTTGAACTTCGATAAATTAGTCAATGCAGGTGGGTTGGTTGGTAAGGTGTTTGGGTTCATCAAAGAACAGATAGATTTTGTTATTGATGCAATAACTGACTTCTTCAATTGGACAGGATTAATTGATACGGAAGCATCTGAAAAAGCAGAGGCAGCGAAGAAACGCAACGAAGAAATGTTGGCGGATTTGCAGAAGGCAAATGATGCAGTTCAAAAGATGCGTGATGATTTGGCACGTGGTCGAATGACTGAAAGACAACGCGAATTATCAGACATTCAAAAGTGGTATGATGATCAATTGTGGTTAGCGCGTGGCAATTCAGAACTTCAATTGGAAATTGCTGAAGTTGCACGAGCAAAACGCGCAGAGATAAATGATAAGTACAATAAGCAAGAAGCTGAAAAGGCGCGATTAGCAGAGGAAAAAAGGAAGAAGGAGGAAGAAGCGAGATTAGCTGAACAAATAAAAGCTAATCAAAAAGCAGCCGCACAAATATCAGCGCAAATTAAAAAGGATTCATCTGCACAATCTCAAACGCGATTAGCTGCACGATTCGCTGAAAGTAAAAGTGTAATTAAATTATCAACAGACGAGGAACTCGCAGAAGAAATGAAGCGCGAGAGAATCAGAGAGGGTGAAATGGCATTATACGAGAGCCGTTATGAATTGGCACAAACTGCGGTAACGGGTATAATGGATTTGAATGACGCATTAACAAGCGCAGGAATACTAAACGCGGAACAATCTTTTAAAGTTGGCAAAGCGTTACAATTAGCACAGGCAACGATTAGCGCAATTACAGGAACTCAAAACGCATTTACAACGGCAGCAGCTTCACCCATTGCAACGGCATTCCCTGCATATCCATTCATTATGGCAGGTGCAGCAGCAGCAGCAGGAGCAGCGAACATCGCTAAAATTGCTTCAATGAAATTCAATAAGGATGGAGGGCCGCCACCTGGAGTAACTCCACCAAGCGGAGGAGGTGGTGGTGGTATGGGTGGAGGTTCAACAAACGCACCTGCGTTAGACCTTTCATTTATCAATGGGCAAACAAATCAGCCACAACCGCTACAAACATATGTACTCGCAACCAACGTGAGTTCAGCGCAGGAAGCAGAACAAAAAATTAAAGACCAATCAAGAATAATAAAATAATATGAACGAAGTAAAAGTTATTGAATACACGATAGATGACAGCGGTTATCTTGGTGTGAATTGTATTTCATTAGTCGACAAACCAGCAATTGAAATTGATTTTGTCGCATTGAAATCCGCAAAGAAAATGAACCATGCGGCAGTTGATGAAGGAGAACGAAGAATGCTTTATGGTGCGGTTATGCTTCCCGAACAATTGATTTACCGCGTTGATTCTTTAGGCGGTGAATACTATGCGAAATACAGCGCAGAAACAATCAATAAAATCGCGCAAGAATATCTAAAAAGAAATATGCACCACAATAGCAACCTTCAACATGAGATACCGATTACAGGTTGTACCGTTGTCGAGAGTTGGATTAAAGAAGGTGAGCATGACAAGAGTCAAAACTTTGGATTTAATTTTCCTGATGGCACATGGTGCATTGGAATGAAAGTAGATAACGATGAGGTTTGGCAATCGATTAAACAAGGTGATGTAAAAGGGTTTTCATTAGAAGGATTCTTCACTGAGTTGAGCGATGAATATCTTGCCGAACAAGAGATTGAAAAGATAATGCGAGAACTGACCACCGAGTTAAATTCGTGAGGTCGTTATTTACCCGACAAACAAAAAGCCCCCTACGTTTAGGGGGTTTTTCGTACAAAGAAAACTAAACAAAACAAAACTAACTACAAAACAAAAGTAGGGTGAATGCTACATATATACGAGAAAATAATTTTAACAATGAATAAAGTAAATGAAATCGTGAGCAAGTACGCAGATCGTCTGAAGTCATTTGGCATTAAGCTAAGTGCAGAAGGCGAGATTGAAAGTGCTGCTCCTGTAAAGATGTCCGTTGCGATTCTAAAGGATGGAACGGAAGTAAGTTCACCCGATGAAATGATTGCTGTCGGTAGTCCATTATTTGTAAAGGATGCAGAAGGCAATGATGTTCCTGCGCCAGATGGCAAACACGAAACGGCTGAAGGTAAATACATAGTTACCGTTGGTGGTGTTGTAACTGAAATCATGGAACCCGAAATGGAATCCGAAGAACCAACCAAAGAAGAACAAGCTGCATTTGATGGAGTGAGCAAAGAGGAATTTGAAGCCACTATCAATGCGTTGATTGAGCAATTTGAAAGCCGCATAAATGCGTTGACCGCTGAAAAAACTGAACTATCTGCGCAAGTAGAAAAGATGAGCAAACAACCAGCAACTGAAAGCGTGAAGAAAAACAAAAACTTCGTTGAGCAAAAGTTGAGTCAATCTGAATTTTTCAAATTGTCGCACACTGATCGCGTGAAATACTTATTAAAAAATCAATAATAAATAAAAGAAAAAAATGGCCACAACCACCACATTAGCTACCACATACGCTGGTAAAGTCGCGGGAGGATATATTAAATCCGCATTCCTCGCAAATGAATCATTGCAATACTTGACATTCAAGGAGAACATTGATTACAAAGAAGTCGTTAGAAAAATCGTTGACAACGTAACATTCGCTGCTCCAACTTGTGATTTCACAGATACAGGAACAATCGCATTATCAGAGCGCATTTTGACTTTGGAGAAATTCCAAGTACAACGCTCATTGTGCGCTAAAGATTTTTTGACTGATTGGGATACATCATTCGCTCAAAATGGAGAAATTACTCCAGACCTTTTGGAAGCTGTAACTGCTACCATGTTGGGCGGTATTGGTGCTAACAACGAGCGTTTGATTTGGCAGGGTGTCAATGCGACTGCAGGTGAGTACGCAGGTTTCGAAACTTTATTCACTGCTGATGGTGATGTAATTGATGTTGCAAATACAACTGTTGATAAAACCAATGTTGTTGCTGAAATTGAAAAGGTAATTGCTGCAATGCCAATTCGTGTACGTAGAGCTACTGAAAAGCCAATTCTTTATGTATCTTCCAATGTAGCAGAAGCATATCGTAATGCTATGGCAACCGCAGGTAATGGTTTCTTCTATCAAAGCGGTGATGCTATCGCAATGACTTGGTTAGGTCAATACACCATTGCAGAATGTCCTGGAATGTCCAATGACATCATGGTATTTGCTCAAAAGAGCAATCTATGGTTTGGAACTAACACATTAGCACAATGGAATGAAGTTGCTACCATGTCTATGAAGAATGTAACTCTTGATGAAACAATTCGTTTCTCTGCTAAATTCTTGGCTGGTGTTCAATATGGCTTCGGAAACGAGATTGTATTCTATTCATAATTAATTAACCACATATGAAAGGGGAGTGGTTACGACTGCTCCCCATTTTATTAAATAAAAAAATAAAAATATGAGTTGTACAATAACCGCAGGATTTGGTTTGCAATGCAAAGATGGCATTGGTGGAATCAAAAAAATATATTTGAATGCTCAAAGTTTGTTCGCTGGTACATTGACCATTGATGGCACAACTGAATTAGTTACAAATTGTTCGTCTGACGAAGATTTGTTCGAATTTGTTTTGCCAAAATCCACAGGCAGCTTCACAGAAGAAGTAGCTTCAAGTGTTGAGAATGGAACGATTTTCTATACACAAACTGTTACCGCATCATTCCACAAATTGAGCGCACCAAGAAGAAAGCAATTGGAGTTAATCGCTCAAAATCGTTTGTTCGTTGTTGTGTTAGATAACAACGATAACTATTGGGTGGTAGGTTATGAGGATGGCGCGGAAGTAACCGCAGCATCAACAATGACAGGAACTGCTAAAGGTGACATGAACGGATATAATATCACATTTACTTCCGATTCAAAGCACAAAGCATATCGAATTGAAGATGGTGTATTTGCTGATGAGTTCAATGTCGTAACTGCAACCATTTAATACATTTGCAGAGTGAATTACCTGCAATCTAATACCGCATCTCAAACTCTCCTGCTATCACTTAAGCAGGGGAGTTTACTTTTTTCAACAACTTACACCGATTATTTATTGGTGTTACAAAATGAACTAACTTCGGAATTGTTATATGTGATTCCAACCATTATAGATGAGAACGAAAGGATTACAATTTTGGGTATTAGCACGAATGATGATGATCCAACTAATGCATCGATTCTCATCAATCATGGTGGCCGTTGGAATTTTATTGTGTACGGTCAAAATTCAAATACTAACTTGGATCCTACTTCTATTGATGTGGTCGGTGAAATTGAAAGAGGTTTTGTTCAATTCAGTTCGCTCATTGATTACTACGACCAACCAACACTAACAATCCCATCTGATATCGAATACAATGCCTAATTTAGTTGACGAAATAAAACAACGCATAGGAGCAACGCAAATTGAGTTGTCCAAATATGTAAAAATTCAACCGATCGAAGTTGAAGATAGGAAGGGATTTGTGAGTTATGGCGATGCCAATACATTTCCGCAATATATAATTGAACTATACAACGAATCGCCTGTTCATGGAAGTATTGTGAACTCCATTGCGTTCATGATAGCTGGGCAAGATTTTGTTTCAACAAGCGCAGAGGCATCAACTGAAATTGCACGATTAGGATTAGACAAGATAAGACATTCAACCGCGTTAGATTTGAAGCTACATGGCGGTTTTTATTGGGAGGTGATATGGTCAATGGATAGAAGTACCATCGCGCAAATTAATCATCTACCTTTTGAGAATTGTCGTTTATGTGTCAGTGATGACAATGACGATATTAGTGGTATTTATTACTCGCGTGATTGGAACGATAGTAGAAAAAAGAAAAATATACCTTCGTATATACCGATGTTCAACCCTGACTATAAGGAGGAATGTCCAAAGCAAGTGTTGTTCGTGCATTCGATTGTACCAGGTAGCGAATACTATCCAAAACCCGACTACATAAGCGCGGTAAACAACATCGAGTTAACGCGTCAGATTAGCGAATACCAAGTTAATTTGATTTTAAATGGTTTCTTCCCATCGTTAATTACGTCATTCAACAATGGTATTCCATCGCTCGAAGAACAGCGAATGATTAAGAACCAATTGCAACAAGCGATACAAGGTGCTGAAAATGCAGGAAAGGTATTGACGTTTTTCAATGAGGATAGGGATAGAGGTGTGGAGTTTACTCCGTTCCCTGTTTCCGATATGGATAAGCAATTTGAAACATTAGTTGGTCAAGCGGTTGAATCTATATTGGTCGGACATCGTGTAACTTCACCGTTATTATTTGGTATTCGTGATGGTGGTGGATTAGGCAGCAATACCGATGAAATGAAACAAGCCATGAGAATCTTCATGAAGCAAGTGGTTGAGCCATTTCAGCGCATGATTACGGATAGCATCGAATATCTATTCTCAACCGTTGCAATAAATGCCAACATTGAAATCACTCAAAATGATTTGTTTCAAGATGCGCAAACGAGCATGAACAATGCGCCATCGTTAGACGTTGCAAGCCAAGCATTGAATGGAGCGCAGATAGCTTCATTACTTGAAATTATCGTTCAGACAACTGCGAATGTGTTAACCATTCCTTCAGCGAAGGCAATAACAAAGGCAGCGTTCCCAACGATGAGCGATGAACAAATAGGTAGCATTTTCGACAACCTATCGAATGTAGTTATTGATCCCACGCAAGTAGTCCAAAAAAAAAAAGTTAAGTGCGAACACGAAAGCGTTTCTGAAATCGATGAAGTCAATTTAGATGACATTGCGGAGGACTTAATCGCGTTAGGTGAAGAACCGAATGAGGATTGGATTTTGTTAGACAGTTACGATGTTGATTACGATAATGACGACATCGAAAACGAAGCATTAGCGCACATATTCGATGGTATCGAACAAGTGAAACAATCGGTAAGTACAGGAACTGCCAAACCAAACGCAACGAGTGACCAAGATAAAGTAATTGATGGCAAAACATATTACACACGTTACCGTTATAAAGGCCGCGTTACTGCATCTTCAAGGCCATTTTGTCGCAAGATGTTGAGTGCGGATAAGCTATACCGCAAGGAAGATATAATGTCGTTAAATAACAAGGCAGTTAATCCAGGTTGGGGGCCAAATGGTATTGATACTTATTCCGTTTGGTTATACAAAGGCGGTGGTAATTGTCATCACATTTGGCAAAAGGAATTATACATTAGCGCGAAGGGATTTGGATTAGATTTAAACAACCCAAATGCAAAAAAAAGAGCGTGGAGCATGGCAGAAAAAGCAGGTTATAAAATCCGAAATAATTATTTAGTTGAGCAACGTCCTATCGATATGCCCTACAATGGATTTTTACCCGACAATCCACGTTTTGGAATCAAATAAAATTTAAGAAAATGGCAATACAACCCGAAATACTTTTAATTACAGAGGATTATTTAAAGAAATATACAGCCATTACAGATGCTGTTGATCCAAACATCATTCGACCTGCCATTTATTTGGCACAGGATAAGCAAATCACTAATTATCTTGGTACTGATTTGATGAATAAAATCAAATCGGATGTTAGCGCAGGAACTTTATCAGGCGATTACGAAACATTGCTGAATGATTACGTGTTAAAATCGTTATTGTGGTGGACAATGGTTGAACTTTATCCATCACTTTTGTACAAACATGACAACGGTAATTTGGTAAGTAGACAAAGTGAAGATACAACGCCTGTTACAAAGGGCGAAATGGAATCATTAAAGGAAGCTGCACGGGATAACGCGAGATATTATACCAATCGTTTGGTGCAGTATTTGTGCTATAATAGTTCATTGTTTCCTGAGTACACATCGAATACAAACAATGACATTTCACCCGACCGCAACCCATACGGAAAGAGTAGTTTTTTGATAAGCGATTCATATAGATATAACCGATTAAGATGGACAATAAAAGATTTTCTACCACCATCGTATTGAACCGAAAAAAACAATACGAAAAGTTATTGAAGCAATATCTGAAAAAACAATACGAAGCAAAGAAATGATGAAGGAGTTGTTGTTTTTAAAAACAAAATATTGGCTACTCGCGTTAGTAACTATCTTTCTTCCAATAAAAGAACTAATGATTACCATTGGTTTTTTAGTTGGTGCGGATATGGTTGTTGGAATTTGGAAAGCAATAAAGTTAGGCATTAAGATTCGTTCACGCAGAATGAGCGACAGCGTTACAAAAATGCTATTGTATCAACTCGCTATCGTTAGCGGTTTTTTAATTGAAACCTACATAATAGATCAGTTAATCCCCATCACTAAATTAATTGCAACGGTGGTAGCAGTGATTGAGTTTAAATCAATCGTTGAATCGATTGAAGCTGTTACAGGAAAAGATTTATGGGGTAAGATAAAGACGTTGATAGGTAGGAAAAATGAGGACTTAAACGAGATAATGAAGGATGAGTCAATTAAGTAAATACACCACACTCCAAGAAGTCATTAAAAGCAATCAAGCGAGTGTACTTCAAATCCCTAACATTCCAAATTCAGAGCAGGTTGCCAATTTGAAATTGGTATGTACGGAAGTTTTTGATAAAGTTCGTGAGCATTTTGGAAAACCAATTGGCATTAGCAGTGGATTCAGAAGCGTTGAATTAAACAATCGAATTGGTGGTGCTAAAGCATCGCAGCACATGGAAGGCAAAGCGTTGGACATCGATGGCGATTTGTATGGTGGTGTGAGTAACAAAGAGATTTTTGATTATATAAAAAATAATTGTACATTTGACCAACTCATTTGGGAATTTGGTACAGAAAATAATCCTGACTGGGTTCATGTCAGTTACAACAAAGGAGTAAATAGAAAACAAATACTACGAGCAATTAAAAGTGGTGGGAAAACTATTTACAGACCTTTTTAACTATGACAAAACAACCAACAAAATCTGAATTAGCGCGTGAATTACGAAGTCGATTTCCGGACGCTCCAACGCTAACACTCGCAAAGAAATTAGCCAAAGAACATTTCGAAACATTTTTAAGTGTTGAAGAAGCACGTTCAATACTGCGCTATATCGAAGGCAAGAATGGAGTGAAAAGCAGAAAAGATTTAGGGCCTAAAACAACATTCGTCAAGGAAAAAGAACGGTCTAAAAATCCATTCAATTTACCGAAGTCGTATGCGAAAGGAAGGAAGCATTTTGATATAAAAGGTCAGAAGGTTTTGATACTATCAGATATACACATCCCCTACCATGATATCGATGCGTTGAGTGTTGCAATTCAAACTGGAATTGATGAGGGAGTAGATACAGTTGTATTAAATGGGGATGCTTTAGATTGTCACATGATTAGCGATTTTGTAAAAGACCCAAAGAAACGGAAGTTCAAAGATGAACTATACGCAATGCGCAGTTTTTTGAGTGAGTTGAGAGGGCAATTTCCAAACGCTGAAATAGTTTACAAAGAAGGAAACCACGAAGAACGATACTGGCGTTATATGCGCGTGAAAGCACCGGAACTATTCGACATTGATGCGTTCGATTTTCCAACGCTAACCCATTGCGATAAACATAACATCAAATGGTTAGATGGAAAAAGCAAATTAAACATTGGTGGGTTGTCGATATTTCACGGCCATGAATTTGGAAAGCAATTTTTACCATCTGTAAACGTGGCGCGTGGGTTGTTTTTAAAGACAAAAGCCAACGCTATGTGTGGCCATCATCACCAAACTGCTGAACATACCGAGCGCGATGTTAATGGAAAGGTAATAACCTGTTGGGGTGTCGGTTGTTTAAGCGAATTGTCACCAGATTACAATCCCTACTCAAAGTACAATCATGGGTTCGCTATCATTACGCGAGGAATCAACAAAGCATTTCACGTTAAAAATTACCGCATACATGAAGGAGCAATTTATTAAGTGGATTGCGTTTGGTATAGGGTTAATCATTGCATTCATTGTGGGGAAAAATTCATGCAATTCCAATCGGTTACAAATTGTAACCACCTCAGATACGGTTGTTGTGTTGAAGGCACGAATTGATACGATTCAAAAGGAACGAATTAAATTAAGAACGATTTATGAAAAGCAGGTTGATACTATTTATTTGTTTGACAGCGTTGCAATCGATAGCGCATACACAAAAGCAATACAAAAGCTACGCGAATACGAACGCGCTGGATTCTTTGAGTGAAGAAAAAAGGTTGGTTGTGTTGGGAGTTACCAGGATGGAATATCTGAATACAGACAATCAAAAGTTAAGTCGAGAAAATCAGGCGTTAACCAAGATAAATGAGCGCAATGAGTTATATATCGGACAAATTGAGCGCGATTTGAGCGATATACGACAAGTTAATGACCGAAACATCAAAGCAAAAAAAAAGTGGCGCAAAGCCACTCTTTATTCGGTTGGTATTAATGTTATTTTTTTAACTTCATTAATCGTTTTAAGTAGATAGCGAAGTCGAGTGCTTCCTCGTATGCGTGGTTGAGCCATTCTTGTTCGCTTAAATTCGCTTTATCCACAGTCACTCCGTACTTTATTCGTCCCATCTTTTCACGCGCAATGAGATCGGTTATTACTTCTTTGTAGGTTTCGCTTTGAAGGTTATCAAAATCGTGTGTTATATTCATTATTTTTTTCTTTTTAATCCTATTGAACAAAGATAAGCATCAACTTCTTCTGGCATACTTTCCATTTCATTTTTTAATTGTGTGAAATATTCACGATCTGAATCATCACATTTTTTTAAAATTGAACCGCTTAATATTTCAAGAATTACATATTGTTTAGATTCATCCTCAAATTGTTCTATTGATATTAACCGCTTATCTAATGACTGAAATACTACAAATTTTTTAAGTGTAGCGGTATATTCATAACTATACCAGTCTTTCTTTTTTTCAATTTTGATTTCATCAAATTGAATTAAATCTAATATATTACTCATTTTATCTCAATTTTAGGTTGTGTTTCTTTTTGTTTACGGATAAATTCGGTTAATTCGGGAAGCATCCAATATCCATAGGTTGACATTTCATAGGTGAAATCATCTATCTGTTGAGTGATGTCGGGCAGTATTGCGCCATCTGCGTTCCACAACGCAGTGATTGTCTTGCCGTGTTCACGCTGGATTGAATCGTTCAGTCGTTTCAATAACATCTTCGTTTGATGATTGTAGAACCATTTGATTGGTTCGCATTCATCCCCTGCGTAAATTGATGCCTGTAACCACATTAATAGATTCAACACCTTGACCTTTTCTAATTCGTCCTTTGTTATTTCATTTTTCATCTTTACCTCCAATTCTTTTTCATATAACTTCTTATGCAATCAATTTCCACAGCACTGTCTTTATGGTACATTGCCACCTCCTCAATCTGTTCTTTTTCCATTTTTTTTGCTATTGTCATTGTAAATGTTAATGTTTCCAATAAGTCGCCATCATGCTCAAAGTGGCTTTTAATTTTATCGTAAAACCACTGCACTGCTGTCTGTTTTTTGTCGCTCATATTTTTCTTTTTTTGATTATCAAAAGAGTTTGTGTATCACCAATTATTGACACTAAATTGAATTTGCTGTCAATTTATAGTTCATCATTAATCTCTTGAGCAATTAATTTGAGTGCGTACTTTGCACCTGCCATAAACGCGAAGTATGATTCGCCACTCATTCCATCTCCACCGAATGCTGCGTAGTATTCGGCTTCTAACTTAATCATTTCATTTAGTTTCATTTTGTTTTTGTTTTAGATTTCAAATATATTAAAATAATTTTAATTGTTTCATAGTAATATAACCATTCATGATTTTTTCTACTTTTGAATCAATAATATGAGCAAATTCAATCTCGCAAAATGTTCCACAATCTGGAACTATTGGTGGTTCATGATTTCCTTCATTAATTCCAAGTTGATCCAAAAATTTGTTTTTAATACAAGAATGTCCAGCAATTCTTTCCGCTTTTGCCATCCTTTCAAATTCATTGGGAAAATGTTTACGAATATGATTCCAATAACCTTTCCCACCTTTGACACACCCAATACAATTATTATTGTGAAATCCTAATTCGTACATTTTTGGCAACCTAATTCCATTTAATAAAAGCAATTCAGCGCATTGTTGTTTTGTCATCTTTGCATCAATTAACGGATATAATGGTTTTGATTGTCCATATTGTTCAGCAAATCTAATGGCGCGATTAATCTCCTTTTTTGAATATTCAAAACCAAAGATTTGTCCATCAAATTCCACTTCTTTCTCAATAGCTTTTCGAACATCTTTTTTAAGAACTTTGGTACACATTGCACCCGTTGGAGAATTTACATATTTTGCTTTTTCTATTACATCGAATTGATCTTTGTATTTAGCACATCGTCTTCGTTCAACAGTAACACCTAACCATTTTTCACAATCAGATATAAACCTATTATTGTCTTCGTGTGCTGAATCAATTTCAATGTAAAACAATCGAACATTATCCTTTCCATATTCTTCAATCGCTAATTTACAAGCGATAGCAGAAGTTATACCACAACTAAACCAACCTATTTTCATAATTTTTATTTTAACCAAAGGCATATTTGCCAAAATTCTTTTTTAATTCGTAAAATGCTCTCATCATTATCGCATCTGCAAAGTCCGGAGATATACCATATTTCTTCTGTAATGTTTCCTTATTGGTAACTCGCAGCTTCCCATCGCTATCAATTTTCTCGCGTCTAATCATTTCAAGTTCCTTTACAATCGTGTCCTTATGCGTTGATTCAAAAGTAATCGCGTTGGTCGTTATCAGTTCACCAAGTTTGAAGTAACAATCCGCTTTTAAGTTCATGTAATTATCTCGCACAGCTTTTGATCCATTCAAAAAACCTTTGCACTTCATAAAGTCAACCACTCCACCGCCAATACCATCTTCATCACATAGCACATTTGATAACCGCACACCATTGGATTCGGACAACTGGCGAATGGTATCAACCACTTCGTTTATTGGCTTATGTTTTAAGACAATAAATTTATCCGCGTGTAATCCATTCCACAACACGATAACAGTTCTATCGTTCCCCATCCGAGCAATGTCCGCAGTGATGAACTTGTCATTATTTGACTTGTCATTATTTGGCAAACGAAAACATCGCAGCAAGTCATCGTATTCGTAAATCCTATCCTTCGTTTCGTCATAATCCCAATCTCCTTCGAGCAACCTTTTACGGTCAATGATTGGCAGCATTTGTAATGATTCGAGATAGACCTCTGAAACGTGGGGGTTATCCGTTGGCAATGCCTGTATAAATCGCCTATCTTTTCTAATCGTGCCATTCCTTTGCGCATCAAAGAACTCATTGTATAACCAACCTTTGTGTGGGTTGCAAGTCATCAATAACTTTGGTTTGTCATTGATTAGCTTATAACGCAAACGCGAGGAAAGGATGTCGATACATTTTTGAGATACCTCTCCAGCTTCATCAACGAATGCATCAGTTAATTCAATAGAACCAAATCTTTGGAACTCGGGATCACTTGGAAGGTCGGCTAAATCCATTAAGATTATTTGACTGCCATTGTAGAATTTAATCACGTGGTCTTGACCATTGTATGTCCAATGTTTGTCGGGGTTTAATCCGTACATGGAGCATAACTCAAAGAACGTGGCCATTGTAGATAGGCGCAGTTTTTTGAGTTCAGAACGACCAATTAATCCGCGTGTACCTGGATATTTCAACCTCCGTTTAATTTGCCAATCACAACCAAGAAATGACTTTCCACTACCAGCACTTCCACCATACAACAACTGCCTACAATCGTTGTCAATTGCAAGATAGGATAGAGCCTCTTTTTGCTTATCGTGGAATTGTATCATACTTTTTTAAATACTAATACATTTTGATGAACCTTAACTAATTTTTGACTTTTCATATTTCCGTTAGCCCTCATACTTGCACTTGCAATAGCATTTAAAAGTATTGCTTCGTTGTAAAATTTCATTCCACACTTTTGAAATGCTCTAATTGTATCAGGTACAAATCCAATATAATTTCCGTTTTTATCTCTTACTTCTCCAACAACAAAACAAGCATAACCTCCAACTTTTAAAAGTGTGCAACTTTTATCAATTATACTTTCATAAGCCTTCATAAATTCAATATAATTCATATTTGAAATATCACCTTTTAAATCACTGTAAACTTCTAAATCAGCATAAGGAGGGCAAGAAAAAACAAAATCAAATTCTTTATTGAAATCATTTAAAACTTCGTTTGAGTCTCCAACATACCATTGAGGTTGTTTATCTATTGGTAAAATATCTATTGCTTGTTCTCGATTACTATCAACTTGTTCTTGCCTTATATCAATACCAGTATAATTATATCCTAAATAATTGGCTACAATTCCACGAACCGAACCGCCTGCAAATGGATCTAAAATACTACCATTTTGAGGACAAAACCAATGATATAAAACTTCGCAAAGAGCAGGATCAAAAATACTTACATATTCAGCAGAGTTTTTTTCTTTGGCTATTGTATCCATATTTATAACTTTTGCATCTCTTCCAACTTCGCTTTTCATTCCTTTAGCAATCCAAATCTTTTTTCTTTTTTGCCAGCTTCCACTTTTAGTATCAAGAACGCTAAAAGGAGGTTCAATGAATTTATCTCTTAAAATTTCATCTTTAATAATTTCTTGACCAAATAAATCGTATTCCATAATTTTATATTTTTTCAATTATTCTTTGTTGCAAAATCGTGCTGTCCATGATATCCGCATATAACTTACGCATCAACTCTTTTTGAACTGATTGGTTAAACGATAGTTTTTCATCCTTGTTCATCCTCTCCAATCGAGTTTTGGTTAGGTGTAAATCTTCAATCACTTGGAATCGTGCAGCGAACTTCCATTGTTTCCATTGTTCATCAGTCCAACAGTCATCATTGATGGCTTCGAGTTCGTAAAATTTAGCAATGAAGTTAGGCGCGAGAATCATTACCGTTGTTCGTTGGTTGTCCTTCCATCTCTGTATGTCAGTTGTAAACATCTCCTTCCAATTGATCGGTTCATTGTATTCAGCAATCGGTGTTTCCATTTTCGTTTTCTTTTTCTCTAATGCGATGTTCATTTGGTTACGGACATTGGTATAGTTTTTCAGAACATCGGATTGGAATTGAATTGTAATCATGCCATAGTTTTCAACGCGTGGAAATTCAACACCTGCCGCGTTCATCTCAAATGCCAACGCATATTCTCCGATCGTTGTGTACGCATAGTAATGAATGGCGTTAGTAAATAGCATTTGCGTTTCTTCGCTTGATGGGAGTTGTTTGATTCCGCTAATTACAACCGTTCTCGCAATGAGTGATTTGAACATTTGCAACGTGATGTCGCACAATCTCACCTGTTCCTTTGCTTCAAGGTATGCGCGTTCATTCGGAGTCAATCCACTCTTGTAGTTGAGTCCTTTGTATTCGACCAATTGTGTCATTGTTGTTGTTTTTATTAGTTATAAATTCGTGTAATTTCCATGCTGATCTCATTGCTGCTTTCCAATCCTTCATCTTTTTTTTGCCGTAATACCAATTCGTGTTGGTGTAATGGCTAATGAAGATATCTGCGAAGTTTAGAGCATCTTCAGTTTGAGCATTTGGCACACGTTCAATAAAGTATTCAGCGACTTCTTCAAGCGTTGGCGGTGTGAATCTGTTGTTGTCGCTTTGTTTCTTTTGGAGTAAGTAGTCGAGTTTTATATGCAATTTTTGCACCTCGCGCAAGATTTCGGTTAGTTCGTTCATGCTTCCATTTTTTTGTAGTTAGTAGTTCGTCAAATGTATAAATTTTTTTACTATTCAATATGCGGATTACTTCATTTATTTTTTTCTGAAATTTTTTATCCGTAGCAACCAGCGCATCAAATGCTTTCATATTGTGAATCATGGTAGCGTGATGGCGATTTAGATGACTGCCCATCTTCGCGAAACTCCAATCAGTGCCCATTCGCAAGAATGTTGTGTATATAATTCGCGCGTCATTAAATTCCCGGTATCTCAACCTGCAAAACAATTCATGTGGTGCAATTTTACAGACATTGCAAACAGCTTGTAAAATCTCATTGGTTAATTCGTCACCATCTGGACGCACCATTTTTTCCTTATCGTATTTGATGATCTCAGTTAGGGTTGACGCGTTTGGATTGGTCACGATGTCGTGCAGCAAATCGAATGCAATGGGCGATTGAATCATGTTCATTTTTAATTTGTCGTATGCGTTTAATAAGTACTTATTCATCACCTTCGTTTTTAATTGTTATTACGCTGCTGTTAATTGCCATCTGAACGATTATCTTAATGTCGATGTTCAGTTCATCTGATATCTTTTGAATGTCGATTAATCGCATATACACTGGGTAATTGACATAACGCCATGCGGTTGGGTAACTCACCCCGATAACGCGCCCAAATTTGAGCGTGTTACCGAAATGCGTTTTAATTAGTTGTTGAAAATCTGTTTTCATTCTATTTGCAATTGTAATGTGCTTATCCATTCGTTTGGTATTCAGAAAGGTAGATCATCGTTAGCATCTGATTTTCTATCATTTAACGCATTATCAACCGCATCTTGGTTAGCCTGTTGTCCTGTGGTTAAATAATGCTCAAAGTACAACGCGCAGTTGACGTATTTATACGGTTCTTCCCCTGCGCCAATCGCATCAACCGCAGCTTTCAACGCAACTGCTCGCGCTATTTCCGCTTTGTCTTGCGGTGATTTTTGGAATGATCCACCACCATTACCACCAAATGATTTGGCAGGTGCGCCAGCTTCACCAATGAATTTGATTGATGGCGTTTTGCCACTACCACCGATTTCATACTGATACTCCTTTCCTACTTCAAAACGGCAGTTACCTTTGGCATAGTTGTTACCAGCGTCTCCGTTTTCGAATGATACCTCAAACACATTCATGTCCTTGAATTGTCCATTAGGTTGGACACCCCTTACTTTACTTGTTTTCATTGTTTTTTGGTTTTTAAGTGTATAACTGTTTTTTGCTATTTGATTATCTCTTTGCATGTGAAATTCGTCCAACTTGTTTTCGGTTGAATCTTTGGCTACCAATATCGGTTGGCCATCTTCGTCTTTAATCCAAGGCATTATTTCTGATAGGTTTTTTCGTTTAACAATTCCTCCATCCGTTCGAGTGGAGTTCTATTCGTTCCATTCGCGATGTGCTGCGCTATTTGGTTGAAGTCGAGTTGTTCGGTTGGGTAACTTGACGATTGAACACAAATAAATTTTTTGGGGTAGGTTAAATTGAGTTTCATAGTTGTCCATCTTTTATTTGACTGATGTACTTGTATGTCCACAACTCTTCCATTGTGCTTAGCAGTTCATGATGTTCAAATACTTCACCATCATATTTCTCCATAAATCTGCGCAGTGCGATTTGTAGGATTGTTAACTCAGTGCAAGTGACTTCCAGCTGCCATGCTTTTCTTGATTGTTCCATAACTTAAACGATTTGAAAGATGA